>Ga0306864_1000060_pt1 | contig 50254 bp, 35 predicted proteins | sample AntRauTorckE5430_FD_190448 | JGI IMG/M metagenome (GOLD analysis project Ga0306864, IMG submission 190448) | Saline lake microbial communities from Rauer Islands, Antarctica - Metagenome Torckler E5 #430 (v2) (version 2) | ecosystem: Environmental > Aquatic > Non-marine Saline and Alkaline >...
AACTAGACTCTGAGAGCCTAGTAATGAAGGATCACGTACAGCCAGAGGTATTTCACTCGTGAATGGCCAGCTCCTCTCCGTGCCGATGCTTCTTCATGATCAAGCACCGACTCTCTAAGGTAAGTATGATTACTTTGTGCACACGAGGCATCGCATTTCCGAAGATTGAGTCAACTCGATTAATGTTCAGGCATAATCTTTGCAGCACAAAATTGATTAGTTTTCTTCTCAGTTGTTTGTGACCCCTTGACATGTCACAATCCCTCTATTTTTGTTGGATAGGGAGTATCTATACTTTGGCCGTCGTCTTGACAAGTTGGGAGATGATGCATCGATTGAGATCGATTGGCAATGAAGCAAAAAGAAACTTTTACCATCAACCATCATTCATCATCGTCTATTATCTATTATCCTGTATTCTGTATTCTGTATTCATCATACATTATCATTTAATATCATTGAATCTCTCATACCCACGTCTGCGAGATTGATCTATAACTGTACTTCCTCAAGTTTAGAATTTTGCCGACAGTATTGATATCATTTTTCACTGGTGTACTAAATTCAACATCTTTACTCGACGAAAACATGGAGTCTATGGACACGTCAACATCCAATGTTCAATCGCTACTCAAGGAGGCGAAGAATGAATTAGCTACGCTAAACAGAGTTTCGCATAGGCTTGCCATGACCGACGCAGGTCCACAGTTAGAGAAAGTATTAACTGTGTTATTACCACGTCTTTTGCGAAGAATTGGACAGAATCATGAAAATACCACAAAGTTCACAATTACATACTCTTGCCCCAATGAGTTGGAACAAGCAATCAAAAATATTTACGACCAGATCCATGCCAAAATAGTTGAGATGATGAGTCATGTAATGAAGAGAGTGAGGGCAGACCTTTCTTGTAAACTGCCATGTCTGGCCATTTTGGAAATGTTGTATAACATAAAGGAAATGGCGGCGCTACGACCAGCATCGATAAATCCATTCACGTTGAATCTTTCCCTCACATTCTTGACTATAGGGGTACCGCGGTGTTCGAAGGATCAATTAGAAGCTATTCTTCCAGGACTGTTGGCATGTCTCGGAGCTCATTCGACCTTTGCATCATTGAAGTCTATTTCCAGGAAGAATCAAGTGTTTCAAATTACACATCTTGTGCTAAGAACGATTGAAGGCGTAGTCGTTGGAGGCAGAAAAACTGCTACGAAAACTTCTTCATCTACAACATCACCGAATACTATATCAGGCGAGGAAGAAAGTGAAATGAACACGAACAAGAAAGAAAATTATTTGGAGATGGTTCGTCAGATTTGCAGCCAGGATGATGTTATTGGTAGAGTAGTGTATGACTTATTCTTGGATGTGATGTTATATCAAAGTGGAAATGAAAGCGCAACCTTACCTCCACCCGGTTTATCTTCGTTTGGCAAGGAAAGGCTATCTTGTGGGAACTCGGTTATAGCCAAGAATTGGGCATTTGAACATGCCAGTGGGTCCAGACTGAAGGACCTGAAAATTGCGCTTTTGGAATTTGTTGCGCCATGCCGTAGATTTGATTTATTTAATATTTCTGGACGAAATGTACTAATGGATGAGACTTCACGAGTTGCTACTTCTAGGGCTGTTGCTCTGATGGTTGTCTGCAGCGGTGATCAAAATCTTGATGTTGCAGAACGCGCATCGTCTTTTCTGAAGGCACATTTGGATTCAATGAGAAACACTACAAAGACAGGGCATGATAACATTAGTATAGATGGTGTTCAAAAAAACTCCTCAGATCAAGTGTTAAACCTCCTCGGGAATCCAATTGCGTTGTTGAGCGAATTGCTTTCCGCGGTTCTTGGTGGTATCATTGCGAGCAACGCAATAGAAAAGATTTCTAATCTTTCAAATTGCATTACCACATTAGGACAACCATTCGGAGTTGAGGGCGACAACAACACATTAATGTCCACTAAAAGAAGAATGGTGGCAGCTAAGAATGGGACTACAATCATAACTTTCTTGACAATGAGAGTGGTTGATGATGTACCTTCCATCTTCACCCCTTCTTCAATGAAGAATTGTGTCGAGATAATGAACACGGAATATCTCCAAGCCTGCTTTCTTAGGGCGAATGTTGTTGGAACCCTGACGTGTCTGTGTGCATTTAAGTATGCCAAGTCTGCAAGCAGCTTATCTGGGCTGTCTGTGACAGGTACTGCTGGTAATCCAAGTATCGCAGCTATGAAACTGATGAATTCGGTATGTGTTAGGCTGGCTGCTCTTTTTGATGCCATGACATCAATGAAAGAACACAAAACTCTAATTGGTCATGAACTTGTCTCAATTCATGATTGTCTTGCTCGTTGTTTTTCCAATGCTTGCGCTATTATCTCGACTGCTGCTTCGCCTCATGCAGGTGATGTGACGTCTCCTGTTGGTGTGGAGGCACGCGATGCAGCTTATGGGATCATTTCTACAATATGCAGATCGAATATGGTGACTTTTGGTGATAGCGTTATTTTAAATTGTGGAGAAAGCGATGAATCGTATCAAGGAAGTTTATGTGTGTTGAGTGCCAAAGTTCTATTTGGATGCGTTCGCAACGAAACTGAAAACTTGAGGCCTCGTGCGGTAGCTTCTTTGGATTCTCTTCTTGCTGCTTATTGCAGACTACTCGAAACAAATCAGGCGCCAGCAAAGGAAGAAATTCAGAGTGATCTTTCTGGCAATCCGTGGGCAATGCAGATCGATGAGAGTCTAACTGAAAACAATTTTGAAGCTAAATTTGTGAGTCTTGCCAATGCCCTCATTCCACTCTTGTGGAATGCTCTACAACCTACATTTCCAAAGGCGTCGAGACATGCAGCAGCGCAATGGGCGGAGGAACTTTTGAAACCGATCGATCTAAATTCAGCTTGTCACATTCTTTGCTATGTGTCAGGAGACAGCGACGTTACTGCAGCGAGCTTATCAAATGTAGCCTTGGGGATTGACGGTCAAATCGGGCTTGATATTGCTACATCATCGGTACAAGGTCAAGAAATTGCTGTTCCTGGCTTCCACGAATTCGCCGAGGCCGTGTTTGCTCAAAATGGTAGCACCTCGTTATGGCGTCCTCGATTTTACGATTTTAATCCGGCTAGCAAAGGTGCTAGTATTCGATTCGGTCTTGTTTGTCTATTGAGCGATCTCTATGGAGGCATTGACAATAGTATCACAAGTTATCTGAGATGTATTTCTTGTGCGTTAAATGAAGCCACTACAACGAAAAATGTGGGGACTGCTCAATTGCTTGATGAGGTTTCGATTTGTTTTGCGGGTCTGCTCCGCACCTCTAAATTTGCAAGAGCTGCAATAGCAAGTGATGAATCACTAAATGCAGTTCGTATTGCTGAATTGGCTCTATCTGCCCCATCCTCGAAAGCCCGTCGGTACTTAGCGGAAGCCTATCTGTGCCTAGTTGAAGACGGCACGATTTGGACTACAACAGGACTTTTTCAACCGTTACAGTGGAAAGAAAGGACAAGTATTGAAAGTATTATCAAAACATGTGTAGGATATCTAACAGATATGACGTCGACAACTGCTGTCGCAGCAAATATTCACGGTGCAGCTTATCTTGGGGCGTCGTGTATCAAGGTTCTCAGGAATTTTTGGACGGGGAATGATGAAGATACTGAAAGAGAACTTCGGAATTGTTTAATACATGCCTCTAATGCTGTCACTGCGTTAGGCCGCGGTCTTCTGCATTTAGATGAGGCACTTGGAAACGCTTGCGCTGGGGCATTAACGAATGCATTCTCCGATAATAATGTCGATACACCAATACTCTGTGATCTTCTCAGTGAAAGTAGTTCCACAGTGCTGGAGCTCACGAATGAATCCATGAAACGATTTGGAAATGGCGACCATACTGATGAACTACGAGTAACAATGATAGCAAGGGCTGCAGGGGTACTACTATCTGTAACGACTGTGCATGGAAAGTCGCAAGGAAACGATATAGGGAGACGGAGGTTGGAATGTGTAGAGGCTTTGCTCGCATTGCTGGGATCATCTGCGAATAAAAAAGATCCAGAGTTGGCGTTGGTAGTTGGTGAAGCGCTCTCGAATTATGCCGATGCTTATAGCCCTGAAGGATGCGTCTGGACATATCCAGACATAGATAAACCATCTGAATACAATCAAACATATGCTGACGATTTACCTCCTCACGCTCAGGTGAGTTTCTTTGTCATCATTTTTTCTGGAACATTCAAAATATTCACCAATCTTACTATTTTTATTCAAGGTTCTTTATAAAGTTCTGCATCGTGAGCTGATTGCAACAAGCCCACAAAAGAGGACAGCTGTTGCTCCAGTTTTATGTGAGTTTAACAATTTACATATCAATTCATTTATTATGCGCAATTTCTCACCCCAGCATTTTTTAGTGGCCATTGTCGGAAGAGCAACAAAAAGGGTTCATCAAAACTCTGCATCGTTAACGAGGGAATTCGTAAAAACAATTTGTGACCAATTAGAGAACATTCAAAAGGCATTTCTGGTATTGCTCGCAGACCCTAAGAGCAAGCAGATTGCAAGGGAAAGTTGTCAATTAGGGCTTGCAGCATGTTATGGATTGAGCTGCCTATCATTTCGACAGAAGGGAGGACAATCGACCTCAACGGGTGCCTCAACCAGTTTGAATGACAGCCTGCTTCGAGCATTTGGGCAGACTTCAAACTATGGCGGCAGCGCTATGATGGAATCGAGAACTCAACACGAAGAAAGAATAGGAGCGGCTGCAAACTCCCTAATGGAGACAGCGGACAACGAAGCTGAGGTTGGCGGGGCTGTTGGGATGAGCGAAGCCGCCCTTGGAGCATTCCGGGAAATGGCTAGTGCTTCTGTAGTTTTGGGCCGGCCAGATATTCTCTACTCCCTCATGCTTTTATCTGTATCACTTCCTTTATGGCAAAAAAGTGAGTATAATGCTGCAACATTACTCGGTAAATCTAATGATTCCAGTAGCGACATCGGAGAAATAAGAGTTGCCTTGAGACCTCATCTTGAAAAGTTAATTCCCCGGCTTTTGAGGGCATGTAATGATCCAAACAAACAGACCAGAAATCAGATGACCACATTATGGATAGGCTTAACAGGGGGAGGTGCTGAAGCGCGGTTGTTGATGAATAAATATCTACTATCAACAATTGATATCTTAATAGAGGATGCAACTAGTAAGCTTTGGAGATCTAGGGTTGGAGCTTGTATGGCGCTGGCTGAATTGATTGTTGGAAGGTCGTGGCAAGATCTTGGTGGTGGAGGAGAAATTGATATTCTTGATGATAGTGATAAAGATTCACATTGCGCGGCATCACGCCTCCTTCGTCTCTATCGCATTACAATTAGATCACTTGATGATGTGAGGCTTACCGTCAGAGAGGCTGGAGATATGTTGTCTAGAAGTGTTCGAAGTTTGACAACCAGAATTTGCGATCCATCTATTGAAAAGTCTGACAGTTCTCCCTATACAATGATCTCTGAAGGTGACATTTTAGGAAAGGCTCAATCGTCCGCGTCCGCCGCTGCTACTGTGCTCCCATGGATAGTGAAAATCGGATTGAACCAGTCTTGTGCAGAAGCAGCTGGATTTTCAATTTCTTGTCTTCTGAGTGTTGTGGAAGTGGCAAGGCCGCAAACGCTGCAGCCTGTCTTACCTCAACTTATTGGATCACTTCTGATGTCTATGTCAGGACTAGAGCCTGCAGCCTTAAATTATTTACAAGAACGTGCTGCAGGTCATGATTCGACCACGGGTTCTTACGACAGGCTAGAAAGAGTCCGATTGCAAATGGCGCAGAGTGGGCCCATTGCAGGAGCTCTGACAAAATGCATTGATATGTTAAAGAATGTTGATCAGAAATGTCAAAAAGCTGTCATTCCTGAGCTAGACTCAGCTCTCAGATGTGGTGCAGGCTTTGCCACAAGGGCCGCCTCTGCAGATGCAGTTTCATCTTTATGTTCGCTTTCGCCGGATGCATTCAAATTCAGTGGCACATCGACATCGAATCCAACTGTGCGACTACTTCGAGCACTGTACTATGCTAGCGAAAGAGAACGAGGCAATGGCGCCAAGAGCAAAATGTCGCACGCCCTCGGAAATTTGTCCGCATTAGCACCTGGATCAAGTGTTCGTTCTCTTGCACTAAAACTTTGCAGTCGTTACACCGACGCTGCAGGCGGCACAAATGATGGTAAGTTTTCACTTTTTTTTTAAACTCGAAATCATCTGAATTATACTAACAATAAAAATACTGAAATAGATCCGGAAGCTCGAATTGCTGTTGCAAATGCGTTGAGGGCCATTGCTGTTCGGGCTTCAAATCAGTTTTCAGACGGTGGTTCAAACAATATTTGGATACGGAAAGTACTTCCACTGGCTTTTGTTGCAAAGTTTGATAAGGATGTGGAATCACTTTTCCAAGAAGTCTGGGATGAAGGAGGCCAAGCAGCTAGACTCGATACAATCTCATTTGGTTCGAGTCTCGAAGAAACCATAATACCATACTTGTCAATAACTATCATTCAATCTCTGGAAGATGTGTCATGGGATCGGCGTAAGATAGCATGTTCTGCGCTTATTGAGTTGTGTGATACGAATATTCTCTCTCCTCCTCCGTGGGCTCTTTCGGAAAGAAAGGATACAATTACTTTTGAAATGTCACAACGTTTTATCCTTAGAGCTGAGTCAAGCTGTAGGATTTTAGGCGCATGTGTGAAATCAATTCTAACAACTCGTGTTTGGAGAGGTAAGGAGGATATACTCAAGTCTGTGGCCAAGATAGTTGGAAACTGGATTTACACTAGTAACATTGACGCTAATGTATTTATAGGCCAAGAGAAGAAACACGGTATAATCTGTCCTCTTAGTCCTGTCACTCTTGACAAAGAAACGAACGATTTGTTCGTCGGAGATGGATGGTTCTCGAGAATACACGAAGATGATAATCTTGAGGATATGGATCGAACTGCAAAGGCCATATCATATACGCAGTCGAAAACTGAAGCCAATGATGAAAATGATGTAATATTTTCAGCTGGAGATTCTTTATTGCTGACCGACGACGTTGAAGACTGCTCCGATAAGGATAAGGATATGAATACAGGATCTATAATCTCACTATCTTTCCATGGATTGTGCAGGCTATTGTTAGAACAAGGGGTGCCAACAAACGCTATTTCCCTCACAAATGCTGACTATCTGACCTACAGAGCCTCTGCAATAGATAGCCTGTCCAAAATACTGGACAGTATGGTTAGCAAAGAGTTTACCCCATACCTCCGGTCTGCGTGTAAGATAATCGCCCCTCACATGATACCCTTGATGAGAGATCAGAAAGTTGAGAACCAGGAAGTGCCCCCTCTTATCATTGCGAAATGCTTCACGTGCTTTTCCGCTGCTATTTTTCACAATTTTGGCAGCAGCGTTGACATGCAAGAGTTCGAATTACTTGAAATCACAAACATGTTCAAGATCAATTCTGGGACAGCACAATCAGCGTGGACAGTTCGCGAAGCTGCTGCGCTTGCTGCGGCAAAATTAGCAGAGAGAGGTGATTATGCGTTGTTGAAAAGAATCCGTATTACAGAGGATTTATTGGCTTGTACTTCACTGTGTCTGAAGGATCACAAATTCTGGAGAGTACGCCTTGCTGGGCTTCAGGTCGTTCTTTCGTTTTGTTCGAGGGTGAAATCGCTGAGACCTAGAGGAGATATTGGCATTGGTTCACAGCCTGATAAAAGCACAACTGATGTTGATGAGAATCAATTACTTTTTGAGGCAATCTTACCACTCAAAGAACGCTTTGCAGGGTTTGCAAGGACTTCCCTTTCGGATAATGAGGCACGAGTGACTGCAGCTGCGAGTGAAATAATGACGTGTATATCATGGTGGCCTTGAAGTAATAACCATATTCATATCTTGTGTGGCCTGTATTCATAAATAATGTTTACCCTCTAATAATATGGATCACTAGCATTATCAAAACGTTCATCGAATAACTCAAGGCCTGAGTGTTGGAAATGAAGTTAATCCAAGCATGGCGAATCTGTCCTTTTTTGTTAGTACGAATATGATTGATAGGAGAATAGACTTTCTTTGCTCAATCTTCGTAAAGGAATGCAAAGTTTGAATAGGATAATGAAACAAAAGCACAATGGCTTTATGAGTGAGAATATTTTCAACATCCAAAGGAGTCATTTCTTCAATTTATTGGTTTTGTATCTTAAACTTTCTGATATAACAGGATGCTCCAGAAGCATATCAAATGTCAGCTGTAAATCTTCCTCTGCGGCTGCAATCATATAAGGATAGAATCCGCTGCAAGAATCCTGGCACTCAAGTGACTCTGGATTTGCTACAACAAACTTGAGAACATTCATTCTCCACTTGTCTTTTTCATAGATGTTTACCAAATGCTCACTACTGTGCATTAAATTTCTATCCATGGCAAAGTGTAACGGTAGCCTTTCCTGATGATTCTTGATCATAACAGCGTCAGGACATTTACTGAGAATCGCTCCGCATGCAATGAAATCTTTTCGCTCAGCTAAAATATGGAGGGGGCTGTTACCAAATTCTGCCTCTATTTTCATAGCCAGGGTCTTCTCAATAGATAAGGCAACTGCTAACACTTGTCTCAAGGTTTCTCCTTCTATTCCTTGAGCAAGGGTTGCATGACAAAAAAATGTATCATCTATGCTCCCAAAGGTCTCCCCCAGTTTTCGTTCATAAGTCCTCATTATCAAGTGCTGTAATTTTTTCCAAAATTTGCAGAGAATGTTCCCCATATAACCGTCTTTCAAGTAAGATCGAAGTGCCAGGGATCCTGGTATATTTTGCTGAAATGATGAAATTAGCAATTGCACTGGTGATCGACCATTTTTATCTTCTTCTAGTAGCAGTGACGGTTCTTTCTCAACGATCATTTGAATAACCGGAAAAGATGAACCAGACACAATGGCAGTTCCTAGTGGAGTATAACCAAGATCATTCTTCACAAAAAGAGCACTTGGATTCAATTCCATTAATAAATTAACCTTGTATGAGCTGCGTGAGGAAACACGTGTTAATATGTGAAGTGGCGTATCGCCATGTCTATTCTGCACATCTGTGGCTTGCGCCCAAACATTATGAATCTTTGCAATGATATGGTTGGGAGCAGACCCAACAGAACATGCCTGGTGCAAAATAGTATTGTTCCCTGAAGTTCTGGTGAGTTCGATGATATGTGTGTGTATCTGTATTATTTTATTTTCGTGACGAATTATAGTGACGTATTTCCCTTTTTTCAGTCCCTGTCTGTTTTGTCCTATTATTCACTCTCATCACTTTCGTGAGAAAATGAATTATTATAGGATCGAAAGTTACCATATGCATCTGCATTTTCCCTGTCATTAAATGTTGAATTCCCGTACTCATTAAAATATCCTCTTGTTGGCCCATTACAAGCAGCCGCAGTTGCTGCTTCCTTTGAATTACGAATATACTGTACTCTCTTTAACAATATCTCATTTTGTGCACGTACTGCCATGCATCCCAGAGCAACTTTAAACCTTTTTTGTGGTTTGTGTTCGCAATAGTATTCTACGTTTTCCCAATCAAAGTGTCTAATAAAATCAATTAATACTGTGCTTCCGTAAACACCAGTGTGTGCAGACATCATGAAGGATAAAGGATGCTATGATGCAATATCTGCATTATATGAAAGAGGCAAAGAATATGCCGTTTCCTTTTACCAGCATCAAAAAGAAGTTCAATGAACATCATCGTAGTATTCTTAATTTCCAAAATGGACAATTTGAAAATTGTATTTTGTGGCACTAAAATTTAAAAAATCTAACTTCAAACTGTTCAAACCAGCGGTTCACAGATTTCACAAACATTTCTTAAAAACACAAAAAAGGGGGAGGAAAGAAGAAGTATTTCGGTCCAAGATGACGTCTTATCTTGAACTCTCTGTGGGGAAAGATTTGTTGTAAATTTGCACTGGAAGAACTGGAAGACAGACGTAAGATAGAAACAATCTGTATCTCGCCCATCCTGTGCCAACCCATCTTTAACCTAATATATAGCCTACTATCTGTAAAAATGAAATCAATCATCGCCACCTCTCTCCTCGCTGGATCTGCTGCTGCATTCACCAGTAATGCTGGAAGCCAAAGCACCTCTGCCTTGAAGGCTACGCCTGAAAGGATGTGGGACACCATGGTTGATAAAACTGAGAGATCTGCAGCACTTCCTTTCCTTCCCCGTGCAATTAACCTTGATGGAACAATGCCTGGAGATGTCGGATTCGACCCTTTCTTCCTTTCCTCCATTCCTAAGAATTTCGCAGGATTCATTCAGCCTCCACAGTGGGAGGAAACTGAAGGAATCTCCACTCTTTACTGGATGCGTGAGGCCGAGCTTAAACATTCTCGTGTTGCCATGTTGGCTTGGTTCGGATGGCTCGCAACTGATGGTGCTTTCGGAATTACCATGCGTTTCCCTGGTGAGATTTACTCTGTGGAGAGCATCCCCACCGCTTTTGAGGCACACAATGTTCTCGTAAACCAGGGATCAATGGGATTCCTTCTTCTTGCTGTTGGTTTCGTTGAATTCTGTACTGCTGCCGTCCTCGTTGAGGTTGGTAAGGGAGAGAACGATCGTGCGGCTGGAGACTACACACTTGATCCTCTTAGCTTCCTTAAGGATAAGTCCGATGAGGAGATCAAGAAGATGAAGACTCGTGAGATCGCCAATGGACGTCTTGCTATGCTTGCTTTCTCAGCAGTAGCTACTCAAACCGCCCTTGATGGAGGAAACCATGCTTTCCCTTATTTCTAAGCGCTATGTGATAGCGCTTTTTACTGGTCTAGTCTAGGTCCCGTTACCGATCGGTACGCTCCAACAAGAGTCCGTACCAATTTATTATTTAATTGTTGTAGTCTTCCGCTCCAAGGCCTCAGCTACTTCTGGAGTTGCAGCTTTACTAAGATACATCGCCTTTGTGAGCAAACCTGTCTTTCTGGATTTGGTGAGAGCTAAAATAAAACAACTCTAGAAAACTGATGTTTCTCTTATTTGGTTTAGTTGGAATTTTGAATGAGGTTCTGCGTGTTTACCTGTGTTTACTATACTTTTGATGTGCATTCCCATTTTTTTATTGACAGGCTACTCTTCCTGCCTATATAATATTATGTCTCTGCTCCATAGCATTATCCCTTGGCGGCAGTGAACATTTTGGCACAGCATTCTTCGTCAATATCATAGCCCAAACGCAGTCTAATAGATAAAAGATTGAATATAATTTTATAGAAGATAAAAATAGCAGTTACGAGTTGGTGCAGACCTGCTCAATACCACTTTTCTGGGAGATGATCCTTTTCCCTTCCTCGTATGCGTCGATGAGAGAGTGCGCTTATTCGATGCATTCGTCTTTCATATTTCGTTACTCTTTAATAACAGCGCTTGCTTGGTTCATTGTTCATTAAGGATGGCATAATGGCATTTTCATCAATAATGCTCCCGCGAACTGAAGTTCAAAAACTTTCCGGGTTCTCATTAGGTAAGATTAGGATCAAAAAGGAAAGAAAGAGCAGGAAAGAGCACAAAAAGAAAAGGACTCGTCCTTTCGCCCACCCGTCAAAAGATCGCGGCAGAAGTTCAACGCACGTCGCATCTGACATCCTGAAAGCTCCAAGCTTGGAAGAAGCCGGCATCGACAGCAGAAGTGCACAAACAACCACTAACAAAACAAAGAATAATTGCCAAGATGTTCCAGATCCTCAACCTTTTCACTCTCTTCGCTGCTGCTATGGCATTCGCTCCTAACGCCCAGAAGAGTGAGTTACTCTTGATTGAAAAAAAATGAAGACAAATGAATGGCTGGATCAATGGGCAAATGCCAGGGACTCCGTTGTGCTGATATCATCAACAATCATCTTTCAGCATGTTAAGCTCATATATCTGCAGAGGAGTCAGATGCACCTGATATTTATGCTGGCTATACAATGCTGCATCAAAAATACATATTTGAAAGCGATTTGTTCGAAGGAAATATGCATCAGGTGGATGGTTATTGGTGTCAAGTCAAATCAAGTGTGAAAGATGAAAGATGTTATTCAATTCATCTCCTCACTCCTTCATGGCTTACTCATAGCCTACTTATCCATTGCGTGTACTAACATTTGTCCTCTTTCTGTTTGTAGTCATCTCTGAGGCTAGCAAGCTTGCTGTTGGAGCAATCCCCGCTGCTGTCATTGCATCCCCTGCTTTCGCAATGGACTCTGTAATTGAGGCTCTCCCAACCAACACTGTTGCTCTTGAGGTTCAGTTCGGAGCTTACCTTGCTATTCTTCTCGGAACCTTCCTTCCTGTTTTGTTCCTTGTCAACCTTTACGTCCAGACTGAGTCTCGTAAGGCAGGAAAGGCTGGTGGACAGGACTCCGAGTAAATTTATCAAATCATACATAGAATCAAATATTCCGAGGAATGGATATAGAAGGGGTCTTAATTGCATTTCATAGGATGAAATATGAGTTGTTGTTAGGCTTCAGAAGGTGCTCTTGAAATTCTCGACATCTGTTGGTATTGCTGCTTTTATGGGACTATAGGAACTTCTCGTACACTAGGTAGATACCAATAATTTTCTAGTAGGCTAAACTTTGTCTGCTATTATGAGTATTATCTTGATCTTGAGAGCACAGACTTCTTGTTTAGGAATTGGTGGATTATCATAAATTCAAATAGCGCATCGACACTATCGTATATTATCCTGGGTATTGTCTGTGTTGAAGTTTCGATTAGAATAACAACTGAAAGATATTCCACCAAAACACAATTTATGAAATCAGCCAGTATGAAGCTCCTCATGACGCTACTCCTCACAACTGGGTCTACAACCCGTGCCTTTGTGCCCTTCCTTGACGGAGGAAAAGGAATGCCAAATATTTACGATGGTTGGTTCAATGAACAAATTGCAAAGCAGGCAGCTACTGCAATGGGAAAGGCTATTGCAGCGGGAAATGTACGTGATTAGAAGGTCTCTCATTTTGGTAATGTTAATCAATGTTCTCTGCATCTACCCTTGTCCTCATTATGCTTCATTCATTTCGTCCTGATGCTTCATACCTTTCTTCCTAATAAACCACTCTGCCATTCAAAAATCAAAACTGCTCCCCGCCGAACCGAATAGAAAAAGATTGAAATAAACTTTCCACCAGTTCCAAACGTGGAAGAAGTTAGCTTCGGAACGCCACTCAACCAAAAATTTGGAAAAAGTGTCATTGGAAAGGATCTCAAGATCCCCGGAGGATACAAACCAGGTTCCGAACTATCTAGGCAATTGATTGCTTACTCCAACATTTATTGGGCAAAAAAATTGGCAGGTGCGGCAAAAGGAATTTCTGCAGTGATCACAACTGAGCCAGTAAACTTTTCAACCATCAAAGGTATGGGAGGTCTGTCGAGGAGTGGTAAAGTAAACAGTCAAAAGGCGAGGCAAGAAGCTCGAGATAAAGAATATATCTTTTGTGTGAATCCTGGGGGTGAGGAGCAATGGGATCGTATCGTTTCTGCACATGCGGCACCTTCAAGCACTTTTGTAGTATTGAACACTGCATATTCAACTTCTTATGATCTCGGCAATAAACGTGGATACGAAGAGGCTTATTACCTTAAGCGTATTTCAAAAGGTTGGGTATTTCGAGCGTTCCCAGGGATGTGGGAAGCATATATTGAGAAGCCAGATGGGAATGTTGAGTTATTAAAATCGTACAAAACGAAGCCATCCTTGCGTGAAGTATCAGCATTGGTTCGTGATGAGGTGAGAAATGTAATTACTTTTGTGTCACAAGATATTTGCACCTTCTCTACAGAAATGCCTTCTCACCACAAGGCTTCGTATCAATTTTGTTTTTACTTTCTAGTCATTCAAACGGTATGCAATTAATAATGATAGATGGACCCAGGGATTTGGTGGTCGTCTTTAAACTATGAATTGAATTGAAAGCGAAAGCTTCAAAAATATTTTAAAGCTAAATAATGGTGGTTGTCGTTCTTGCGTCTTGTATTCAAGTTATCACTCTATTTCGTTTTTAGGGTCGTGTGCTTTTCGATCCAATTGGTATAACAACAAAACACCAATGTTAAAAATCAGTGCTATCCAAACTTCGCATATTGTTAGATTCGTCGTCTTGTCCCAAGCTCACTTCAAAAATATTAGTGAGAATTCCCCATCCTTCTCCTGACCATATTAACCACTCTTAAAAAGTAAAATTGCAACTTGCCCAAGATAAAAATATATGAAATGCTTTGTTTCATGAGTCACATAGCTTCCAAAGTTGCGTCCGACAATGACGTGCCTTTCAGGGTTGGAAAGAGATTAGCTTGCTTTAGAACTCATTTCCTTACAAAAACAAGAGCATTTTTCTTTTCCATAATGGTAAACTCACCATGTAGGGTTGTATTTCTTATCGAATTCTTTCTTAATGTATGCAGCAATGTCCTGAAAAGAAGTACAAAACAACAAGATTAGAGATCGAAAAGGAAAACTAGAAGTGGTGTGTAAAATCAAACACACAAACTTGGTGAAATCCCCACTGCATTACGAAGTGCACCCTTCAAGAATCAAAAACAGCTAATGCCACATTGTCTTTTGCCTTTTGTCTAGCTAGTTTCCCACTGAAAAGGTCAAGGCATTTCTTTAGGAGCAAGAAAACAACTGACAAAAACTCACTTTTTCAATATTATATTTTGAAAGCGCTTGAGATGCGCAATCCACTGCATCTTGCTGCATGTCTTCCGACATATCAGCATTCTTGATAACTGCTTTTCTTTGTTCTGACATTGCTAAAGAGAGTGCGAATTGGAGTTGAATTCTAAAGCGACAAGATCTATTTTTTGTTTTATCGTTGGTTGGTGTTTGTTGTCGTTATTGTTGACTGAAAAACTGTTGTCTTCCAAAATCGATTCACGAGTATATTTGTTCACTAGTTAAATTTTTGGCGAGAACAAAGAACAAAGATCTTTCATTTCATCTCCATTATTGATCTTGTGACTATTGCACTCTAGATTGCACTATTCTGCACTATCGCCTGCTGACTGCTGACTGTTACATATCTATCAATCTATCTAAATCTTGATCTTGATATAGTTTGCAAAACCATGGTCAACAACAGTGAACACGACGATGACAAGTCAACTCTTTCCAATCCCCGCTACACTCGCGCCAAGCATGTGAATTGGAAAGCTGCTGTAGACTTTGAGAATCATTGCATTTCGGCTAATGCAACATATGCTATTGAAATCTTGGATAAAAACTGCAATTCGATCCATTTGGATACTAGAGGTCTCACTATTTTTACTGTTGATATCAACGATGAACCTGTGAAAGATTGGATTCTAGATGAAGAGATCAAGGGGAAACTTCATCTTGGACAACGCCTCGCTATTCCGCTCAAAGAACTAGATTCAGAAAAAGGATCCTTGAAACTGGAGATTGCATACAAAACCTCATCTGATCCTGAAAAATGTTCTGCAGCGCAGTGGCTGACACCTGCTCAGACTTCGGGGAAGAAGTACCCATATCTATTCACTCAGTGTCAATCGATCCACGCACGGTCGTTGATTCCTTGCTACGATTGTCCTGCTGTCAAGATGACTTATAATGCGGAAATGACTGTACCGAAATGGGCGACTGCCATCATGTCTGCCTTATCTACAAAAGTAGATGCAAAGGGTGTCATATCTGTAGGAGCAGGCGAAGCATCAACTGACACGTATACATTTAGTTTTGAGCAGCCGGTGCCCATCCCTGCGTACTTATTAGCACTTGCAGTGGGCGATCTAGCTTCCAAGGATTTATCACCCAGATGCAGAATTTGGTGTGAACCATGTACTCTCAAGGCTGCAGCAGATGAATTTTATCAGACAGAACTGTTTCTTAAAACTGCCGAGGATATTACATCCATGCCTTATGCGTGGAATCGTTATGATTTACTTGTATTGCCAGGGAGCTTTCCTTATGGCGGGATGGAGAATCCTTGTTTGACATTTGTGACGCCTACTTTGTTGGCAGGAGATGGTAGTTTAGTGTGCGTCGTGGCACATGAGATTGCACATAGCTGGACTGGAAACTTGGTCACAAACAAAACTTGGGGCCACTTTTGGTTGAACGAGGGATGGACTACATGGTTGCAGCGCAGGATAATGAACAAGATTGAGAATGTGCCCCATAATATGGATCTTGATGCCATTGGGGGCGCACAATTTCTGGAACAGGATATTGAAATACTGGATAAGTCCATGACAAGTCTGTACCTTAAGCTTGGCGATGGCGACCCAGATGAGAGTTATTCTCGCGTTCCTTACGAAAAAGGATTTCATCTCCTTTATGCATTAGAAAGAATGGTGGGCGAAGAAACATTTTTAGAGTTGGTTGCAGGTTATCTCAAGAAGTTTGCATACGGTACTGTTACGACGGAGGAGTTCCGGGAGTTTTGCATTGGGTTTTGGAAAGATACCAACCCTGGCGCATACACAAAAGTAAAAGAATTTAGTTGGGAGGAATGGATGTATGGAACGGGAATGCCACCGCTGCCTGTATTCGATAAATCACTGGCTGAAGAGGCCGAGTCTCTGGCTGCTGCATGGATGGATTTTGACAGCAACACAGACAAAACAGAAGTTACGGCACCTGATGTTGACATTAATGGATGGACTTCGGCCCAAAAAGTCTGTTTCTTGAACTCATTACTTTTGGTTGATAAAAATGGTAAACCAAAGAAACTCAACATATCTACACTTCATTTGATGCAAATAAAATACAGTTTTCAGAGGAGCAAAAACGCAGAGATTCTGTTCCGTTTCTGTATGCTAGCTGTGCAAGCAGCAGACAAGGAGATCTATCCAGTCGTCGTTCGTTTTATAACGAGCCAAGGTCGCATGAAATACATCCGTCCTCTTTATCGTGCTCTCTTTGCATCAGCTGCAGGCAGAGAAATCGGGGTGGAGACATTCCTTAAGAACAAGGACTTTTATCACCCCATTGCATCAAAGATGATAGCTTATGATATGATTGGGGTGAAGAACAGTGAGGGGATTGTGGGGAAGATGAAGAGTGCTCTTACTCGGAACTGTATCCGGTCGACCCCTGTAACAATTGGAGTTGCTGCGGCGGTGGTGTTAGGAGCTCTTACGCTGTTGAGATACAAAAAATGATTTCGACACCATTAAATTCCAGAAGTATGTTGTTTGTACCTACTTATTTGAGTATCTAAGTATAATTGATCGCTCCCAGAAGAAAGACCCTACCTATTTTCATTTGTTATCTCTTGCCTCAAAGGAAAATGGCAAAAGGCAACTAACGGGCTTTCCCCTCGCTAGTTAGAATAGTAGTAGAGGCTGAGTTTCTCTGATCCTTCTAAAGTCAACCTTTATTTTTTTTTTGATGCAAGATACCATAGCTGCTGTCATCGTCGTCAACCAAACTTCCAAAAATGGCAGTTCGTATGGAGAGGTTTTTTTCGGATGGACGACACGACTCAGAGGCAAATTTGAAAATAGCCTTGCCTGCTGTAATGACCTAAGAATCATCATCATCATCATCATTATGTCCGTGCGCGCCACGATTCAATAACATCATCAGAAAAGCTTTTCTAACTTCGAACTTCGAACCGCCCCCTTGAGGGATAAGAAAAGCTTCCCAATCTTTTGGCCAATAGAGCAGTAGTTTGAAGTGATCTATTGAACATAATACCAAAAGACTTACTCTGCTGCTTCATAATGATCGATCTACATTTAACCACCGCATTTATACTTTGCCTAGTGCCAGTAAAGATAATTGCACAGTGTCAAAATGATGGTCAATACACGATCTTTGACGAAGGGAAAAATAGATCGTGCAAAAATATTAGGTTAAAGGAAGATAGGCGTCAACGACTGTGTCCGGTAGAGGAAGTACGTTCGATGTGCCCACAAAGTTGCGGTATTTGTTGTGCTGATACTATCGGTTACACATTTGAATTGCGGAACGAAAACACTCAAGACTGCGATTGGATTACCAGAAACAAGGTGGATATTCGCCGGAAAGATTACTGTGTTATTCCTCAGGAAGATAACTTTCACTTTCAAAATGGTAGAACCATACGCGATGCTTGTCCCGTCGCATGTGATTTCTGTTTCGACTTCGTAGTAGCTGATCCATTGACAAGTGCCCCTTCGGCAGGTCCGTCTGCTTCTCCAATCCGTTCGCCATCGAATAAGCCATCATCTAGTGGTGATAGTACCCCGTCAGGAGAACCAACAAGACCTCCTTCTCCGATGCCCTCACCCTTTCCTACGTTGAGACCTACGAACGAGCCGAGCGACACTCCTACTGAAGTGCCATCAGATGAGCCTTCATTGGCTCCAAGTGCTTCTCCTTCCGATCAGGTCAGTGCACTTTACTATGTATCTATGTTTCACACTGTAATTTGGCATTTATCTTGACTTTCAATCTCACAACTGCAACTTTGAATGTAATCATAGCCCTCGCAGCAACCAAGTACACTGCCTAGTGATGAGGTATGAAAACGACAAAACCCATATTAATCTTGACGCACCAGATGAAGTTCGCTTTCATGTTCTTACAAATGTTATCTTTTTACCCAATATATAGCCTTCTCTTCTCCCATCAGATGAGCCAAGTCTCTTGCCTTCTGAAGAACCCAGTGTGATGCCTTCCAATGTACCAAGCTTGCTCCCTTCCGATCAACCATCTTTGATAGTAAGTACTATAAATGCAATATATGCAAAATGACTACTAGAGCTAACAACTCATTTTCCATTATCTTTCTCAATATAATAGCCCAGTGATGAACCATCTATGTTGCCCTCAAATGAACCCAGCCTGCAGCCGTCTTTATTCCCTTCAGATGAGCCATCGGTGATTGTACGTGATCGATTTTTGAATTTATGATGAACAAGTTTATTTTTGTGTTCTTACAAATGTTGTCTTTTTACATCATAGCCCTCGCAGCAACCAAGTACACTGCCTAGTGATGAGGTATGAAAACGACAAAACCCATATTAATCTTGACACACTAGATGAAGTTCGCTTTCATGTTCTTACAAATGTTATCTTTTTACCCAATATATAGCCTTCTCGTCTCCCATCAGATGAGCCAAGTCTCTTGCCTTCTGAAGAACCCAGTGTGATGCCTTCCAATGTACCAAGCTTGCTCCCTTCCGATCAACCATCTTTGATAGTAAGTACTATACAATTGCATTGGGGTCTCGATATATGCAAAATGATTACTTTTTTTGGATGACCTAACAACTCATTTTCCATTATCTTTCTCAATATAATAGCCCAGTGATGAACCATCTATGTTGCCCTCAAATGAACCCAGCCTGCAGCCGTCTTTATTCCCTTCAGATGAGCCATCGGTGATTGTACGTGATCGATTTTTGAATTTATGATGAACAAGTTTATTTTTGTGTTCTTACAAATGTTATCTTTTTACCCAATATATAGCCTTCTCTTCTCCCATCAGATGAGCCAAGTCTCTTGCCTTCTTCCAGTGTGATGCCTTCCAATGTACCAAGCTTGCTCCCTTCCAATCAACCATCTTTGATAGTAAGTACTATATACAATTGCATTGGGGTCTCGATATATGCAAAATGATTCCTTTTTTTGGTCGACCTAACAACTCATTTTCCATTATCTTTCTCAATATAATAGCCCAGTGATGAACCATCTATGTTGCCCTCAATCAGCCTGCAGCCGTCTTTATTCCCATCAGATGAGCCATCGGTGATTGTACGTGATCGATTTTTGAATTTATGATGAACAAGTTTGTTTTCATGTTCTTACAAATGTTATCTTTTTACCCAATATATAGCCTTCAAACGAACCTTCTCTTCTCCCATCAGATGAGCCGAGTATTTTGCCATCAATCGAGCCTTCATTCCTTCCATCAGATGAGCCAAGTCTCTTGCCTTCTGAAGAACCCAGTGTGATGCCTTCCAATGTACCAAGCTTGCTCCCTTCCGATCAACCATCTTTGATAGTAAGTACTATATGCAAAATGACTACTCTAGAGCTAACAACTCATTTTCCATTGTCTTTCTCAATATAATAGCCCAGTGATGAACCATCTATGTTGTCCTCAAACGAACCCAGCCTGCAGCCGTCTTTATTCCCTTCAGATGAGCCATCGGTGATTGTACGTGATCATTTTGGAATTTATGATGAACAAGTTTGTTTCCATGGTCTTACAAATACTGTATTTTTACCCAATATATAGCCTTCAAACGAACCTTCTCGTCTCCCATCAGACGAGCCGAGTATATTGCCATCAATCGAGCCTTCGTTGCTTCCATCAGATGAGCCAACTCTGTTGCCCTCTGGTGAACCCAGTGTGATGCCTTCCAATGTACCAAGCTTTCTTCCATCAGACGAACCGTCGTTAGTAGTAAGTACAGTGACAGTAGTGGAAGTAGATACAATACCTTCAAAATGTCAATCTCATCTTATCTCTCACCACCAATAAACAGCCCAGTGACGATCCATCCTCGCTCCCCAGTTCTTTTCCTAGCGATGCACCCTCCAAATTTCCCAGTGATCAACCATCTCTTGAGCCAAGCGGGTTTCCTTCTGATTCTCCTACCAACAATCCCAGCTCTGAACCTAGCATCAGTCCTACAAATAACCCAACTCAAAGCATTAAGCCGTCTTCGACGCCTACTATTTCTCCTACATCTTTGAATCCAGACCCATCGAAGGCTCCTAGCAAGCATCCTACTAATTCGCCATCAAATCTTCCAACAGCCTTTAGTACTTGCATCAATAACTCAGATTTTAAATTTATTCTCGACAATGACAACGAACAGGATTGTGCGTGGTTCACAAGACAGTCGGAAAAGACCGAGAGGAGGATAGAAAAGTATTGTCCTAGGGAAGAGATTGCCTACAATTGCCAGTTGGCTTGCGATAAGTGTACAATTGATGCTCCCAGTGCCTCCCCATCATTTATTTGTGAGGATAGTACATCTTTTGTTTTCCAGCTCTTTTTTAATGGAGAATTTCGTGGATGTGATTGGCTAACTAAAAATTCTTCGCAAGCATCGAAAAGGATTAAAAGGTACTGCCCTACCGAATACGAGGGTACTTTTATTAAGGATGCTTGTTCTTTGTCTTGCGGAGATTGTGCGACAAGTACTACTATAACGACACGTACTAATATATTTGGGTAAATGAGAGTGTGGGTGCAGACATAGTTACATAGTTTAAAATGCTTATGTCGCAATAAAAGCTACATTTAATTGACTTGTGCGAACCAAATAATTATTCTTTTTTCGATGGGTAGAAAAGTGTTGTCTCTGATCACTTTGATGTATCTTCATTTTGACTGCCCACAAAAATAGTGACTTGCGCCCTCTCTTTATAATACCACCAGTATTTGCTAACAAAGAATTGCATATGACTTTCAACTAAACGGCGCATGTATGTCCGAACCGCTCCTTCACAATTTATAAACCATCAAACTTGAGCCGAAACATGCGATTCCACATCTTTCCTGTAACATAGAAAACTCCTTCTTCCTTTGAGATTGATATCCCATTTAACACATCGGCTCTATTGATCTTCCCGCAAAACAATTTGTCGAAAGTGGACACTACCTCACAAGTAATAATAATAACTCAAAGATTACATATTTACTAACTATAGTGTAAATACGCCCAAGGGGGTTTAGATCGCCTGCCAATCAAGGTAAATAAGCGCCTTGTGGAAGGACGATTGTGATAGTTTGAAACTATCTCTATGTAAGATCGACTTTAGAAGGGCGTATAGCACACTCCTAAGGGACTTCCATATTTTTCCATAGTCTTCTTCCGTGTTATCTCGGTGTAAGTCCGATCCAATGTCGTAGGGCATCTTCATCTGAAAAGCTGTCCAAAATCCTGTTCCCATTCCTTCTTTACCTGATCGTATGACTAAGAACCACTGTTTCTGCTGTGTGACTGATTTCTCTAAAATATTTTCAAGTGTCTGTGTGAAATATTGTGAGTACACTCTGGGTAAATTGTTTATGCCCAATTCGTATTCTCTCATGATCGCTGCTTTTAACAATGCTACTCCGCTATTTTCATGAATAGCATCTGTCTCGTGTAGTGCTGTGTTTCGCTGCGTCCATAGCTGATACATGATGTTCCAGCTTTTATGAATGAGCTTGATTGCCCATCTTTCTGCTTTCTTCTTCAGTTGTAATTCCAAATAGTGATCATGTTGGATGTCGATGAGCGGCTTAGCCACAACAAATCCGCAAAGAAAAGCGTACCATCCCAAATGAACTTGTGTTGTAACCGCTTTTTCCCATTTTTGGGAATGTACTACGTACTCAGGTTCTCTTCCCATCGGGTCGTCTATCCATGATTGTAGACCCAGTGTTAGGAACCGTTCGAGATTGGGCTCTATTTTTTCCTTTTGTAGCCATATTTGAAATTCTTCTTCTTCTCCTTTTCTGAATGCACCTGTATTGCTATCCTTGCACACTAAGACATGCAAAAGGTGTTCTTCTGATAGGTATGTCAATGATTTCTATCAGCGATTCAACGCTCTACAGTGGACTACCGCAAACTGTCCCACCCTGGTGGGACACTTTTTTTGGCTTGGCTGATCAAGGCCGGATTCTGAGGTGGGACACTTGAAAAATATTAGTTGAAGCTGAGAATCAAGATGAAGGGAATGAAGTGGTGGCAGATCAATAATACATTCCATGCACCTGATTTCACTTGGAATTGAAACTAATATAGATTTACCTTTCATTTCTAAATCATTGTTACTAAGACTTTAACCAATCTTTACAGATTTTTACTTATAACTAATACCCTGCCCGCAGGTAAAAAGGTGGGACACTTTTTTTGGGCAGGTGGGACAAGAAGAAGTCAAGTGGTTGGTGGGACAGTTTGCGGTATGGTAGTTGGTAGTTAGTGCGTTGAGGTTGAGTATGCTATTATTTTACTCTTTGCTGGACGGTTGTAATGGATCTTCTGCGCGATCGCCAACTGAATTATTTAAAAATAACGGCCAACAGGGCCATTGTTGCTCTTGAGTTAGTCACGGACTAGAAGTCACCAAGCGACAAGGGCCACCAACCAGCATTGTAGGTAGCACATTAATTCGCCCTGATGCTCATAATATGTACCATAGGGCTCTTGTATAACATCATCATCATCATCATCATCATCATCATCATCATCATCATCACATAATATGATGATGTGCCGCTCATATCTCTCCTCACTCGTCCTTTATTTCCTATTCCCACCAACTTTTGTATGGCAGTTTGATGGACATGCTTCTAACCATTTTTTCGCTGCTGCTGAAGAAGATTCCTGGACATTTCTTGTGATGCCTGATCAGCATGTTTTCACCCCGTTCTCTTTTGATAAAGATAGCGAGGAAACCCAGAAAATTTGGACAGAAAGCTTAAGGATTCTAAAGGCCATGAAGGAAGACTACGGAGGGGATCTTGTTCTTATTTCAGGCGATAGTGCGCAATATGGAAACCTTTCACTTGGTGATATTCAAGCCATGACCGGCATTGCAGAGGCAGGTCAGGCAGTTTACACAGCCGGTGTAACCTGTTACAGAATGATCAGGGAGCTATTTAAAGCCGCAGGTTTTGATGAATTACTCGTTGCTGTTGGTGATCATGAACTTGGTGGCAATAAAGGTTTCTTTCTAGGAGCTAAGGGCAACAAATCTAAAGTCTTGACTGTGCCCGCGTCTCGAAAAGCATTCGCTGACGGATATAACAAAAATGAGAACGAATCCTTTCTATTTAATGATGCCATTGGGAACGTCACTTCCAGACCTCTAGGTACAACGTTTGAAGACACCTCATTCGCCTATCGTAAAAATAATGTGCTCTTCATCACCGTTGACGTGTTCAAAATTGTGGGACACGGAGATAGGAACTATTTTGACAAAATCAATGGATTTGGGGGTGAAGGTGTTATTACATGTGATGTATCTGGTGCTCATCTCAATTGGTTTGAGGATGTCCTTCGCGAAGCAAAAAAGGATCTTAACATAAAACACATCATCGTCCAAGGTCACGTGCCCATAATCCTTCCCGTCAGGAAGGTGACGTGTTCTGGACAGGTAAGTGCTGAACATAGCTTCAACACAAACGCTCTCATACATGCCCATCTCATAAATATGTTTAATGCTGTGGCCAAACAGTTTCTGGATGGCGCAGATGACAGCGGACTTTGGAAGATAATGAGCAAGTACGGAGTTGACGTTTATTTCGCAGGTGAAGTACATACAAATACTGCATCCAAATCCAGGGACCCTGAATCAGGGGTTGTTCAGATTGTCGCCCGCGGTAGAACTTTAAGCAATTTTATCACAGTCCAAGTGTCTGATGACGTTCTTGACATTGCTCTTATGAACGAGATCGGGGAAAAACAGCGATGGAATGGAAATTATGAAGAATCTGGTCACCTCACAATTGATAAAAGTAATTCTTCCAATATCATTGTGTCGGCTAGTGGAGAACTCGAGCTGATAGATCCCGATTCATCATTGATTAAATTTGATTTTGAAGAGATCCTCCCCCTTGGGAGCAGGCAGGTAAGTAAGAGAATTTATTCCTCAGATTATTTTACATTGTCCTCGCGACTCACTCCCTCCCCCTTGTATTGCCATTCCCGTTCCGACTGATGTTTCAAATATATACAACACACAGGTGCTAGGACTGTTTGGCCCAGATAAATTGATGGCAACAAGTGTAGTAATGAGAGGTATAAATTGCACTGATAGTATGATGAACAAAGGCAGCTTTGGCGCACAATATGATGCTCAAGTTGGGAATGTAGTGATTGTTCCTGGTAGAGAAGGTGGTAGTTCAGCCGGACTATTTCTAGAGGATAGCAGGTTTGGGATCTTTGGTGTTGGTCCGAATGGCGGTGGAGAGATCGTCTCGTTTTCCATGTGGATCAAAACGACGGAGTCAGATTCTAACATGACTTTGGCACATTACGGAGCGACGTTCGGAAAAAAGGCCGAAGTCATCAGAAAAGCAAAGAAGAATCATATGATGCTGGCATTAGAAAGTGGCGTGCCAGTGTTGTACATAAATCCACGAAACAAATTGACTTCTGCTTCAGTTAAAAATATCGCCGATGGCAATTGGCATCACATAGCTGTTTCTATGCCAAAAAAGAGTCCCCGTCTATTTCACATACAGATCTTTGTGGACTTTGTGGCTACCACTACCAGAGTTTGGGGGGGCAAGAATCCTAGAATCTTTCAGACGACAAGTGGTAAATTATCAATCGGTGGTTTTGGCCATTCGTCTGAGGCTTATGATGTTGTATACAAAGACATGAAACCTTTTCAAGGTCTTATTGATGACTTTTCCCTCTGGACAAAGCGACTTGTACAGAGAAGAGATGGATTCAAAATTAATGCAAATACTAAGTGCGTACACGTTAGAGGTGCATTTGAACAAGTAGAAATACAAAAGAGCGATGAGTGTATACAACTATGTGTAGACCGTGGGAATGAGAAATGTCGAGGATTCCAGGTCACAGCCGACCCACCGTCGTGCACCCTTTACGTACGTGTACCAGAACTTAGCGGTGAGAAGGTTGGATCACAGTGCGGAACAGAGAAAGTCTCCCTGGCCAGTGGCTGGAACAATAATCCCACTCAAAGCATGAAGCCGTCTTCGACGCCTACTATTTCTCCTACATCTTTGAATCCAGACCCATCGAAGGCTCCTAGCAAGCGTCCTACTAATTCGCCATCAGCCCTTAATACTTGCATCAATACCTCGGATTTTAAATTTATTCTCGACAATGACAACGAACAGGATTGTGCGTGGTTCACAAGACAGTCGGAAAAGACCGAGAGGAGGAAAGAAAAGTATTGTCCTAGGGAAGAGATTGCCTACAATTGCCAGTTGGCTTGCGATAAGTGTACAATTGATGCTCCCAGTGCCTCCCCATCATTTATTTGTGAGGATAGTACATCTTTTGTTTTCCAGCTCTTTTTTAATGGAGAATTTCGTGGATGTGATTGGCTAACTAAAAATTCTTCGCAAGCATCGAAAAGGATTAAAAGGTACTGCCCTACCGAATACGAGGGTACTTTTATTAAGGATGCTTGTTCTTTGTCTTGCGGAGATTGTGCGACAAGTACTACTATAACGACACGTACTAATATATTTGGGTAAATGAGAGTGTGCAGACATAGTTACATTTAATTGACGTGTGCGAACCAAATAATTATTCTTTTATTTCGCTGGGTAGAAAAGTGTTGTCTCTGATCACTCTTTGATGTATCTTTATTTTGACTGCCCATTGCTCCAAAGATTGACGTGCGCCCTCTCTTTATAATACCACCAGTATTTGCTAAGAAAGAATATTTACATATGACTTTCAACTAAACGGCGCATGTATGTCCGAACCGCTCCTTCACAATTATAAACCATCAAACTTGAGCCGAAACATGCGATTCCACATCTTTCCTGTAATATAGAAAACTCCTTCTTCCTTTGAGATTGATATCCCATTTAACACATCGGCTCCATCGTGTACTCGATCTTGGCGTGGCCAAAGTTGTGACATATCTTCACAAAGTAGATGAGTAAAAATTAGGAAAGTGTGGAAGAAAACGTATCCTTATGGAAGTTGTACTTACCATATTCACTCAAGCATTCACCAGACATGGGATCAATGACTAGAATTACGTCTTCAAACCAAACATTCGCCAATATAATTCCATTGGCGAATTCCAACTCATTTATGTGTGATGCAGAACTTCCGTTTTGCCGTGTGACCTCAACTCTCCGCTTTTCTTCCAAGCTATCAGCGTCCCAAAAATGAAGATAAGATGAACCATCGCTGACAATAAACTCGTGATTCTTTTCGTCGTAACATATTCCCCAGCCTTCATTCCTTACTGTAGAAAATTTAAAACTTCGAATGACTTCCAACGTTTCTGCGTTATATATAAATCCGTCTTGAGACTTCCATGTGATCTGAATAAGTTTTTCATCCCCAGGATTTCCGTAAACTTGCATTCCTTCTGCGAAGTATTTATTTTCCATATTTACGCACTTTATAGCCTTGCCAGTATGGGGATCTATTTTGCAGACGTTGGATCTGCTATAGAGTCCATTGGATTCAAAAAGCATATCGCTATGTTTTGAGTATGTCAGACCCTGCGTAAAGTGTGTCTTATTGTGTATCATCTGATCACCGATAGTTTGGTACACGATACCGTCAGTCATTTTCACAGTAACTTTAGGGCTGATGAAATGACTCGATGCATTTTGATTTGCGTCGCCCGTCGCTGCTTCGATCTTTTTGTCTTCTGTATCATCTCCTTTAGTTTCTTTGTCATCCACCTCTACTCCAATGAGATCAGCGCTGAAAGAAAAGATCTTGGTTGTAAGTTATTTAGGTTTCTTTTTCATGCGCGATTATAACTATCCGCATAATAGGGACGCATTGACTTACTTTTGATCAGTATCCGAAATGAGGTATGAAACTACAGATACTGAAAGTACCACACAAATAAGAACAAGGAGGAAAACTAGAAGACCAGCTGATTTGCGCCTGTTGGTACTCCCAACTGATTTACTGGGGGATACATTGCCTACATCATTGTCGAACTGTTCCAATTCAATTTGCAGCGGTTTTATCTCTTCTCTTTTTTGCTTCATGATATTTTTGTCTTTGCTTTTTGGAACCCAGACTGTAATATTATGACAGCACATATTCCATATTCATCAATAGAGCATCAAGCTCGCATTCGCATGTATCGTCGTTCGTCGTCGTAGCACGTACGAACTTATCTATTACTTAAACTTAGTATGTTAATGTAGCATGCGAATGGTCGCATGCAATCAGTCGTGCAATGCGAAATTTATGACGGGAAAGAAGTGAAAGTATAGAAAAGGAAAAAGAGAAAAAGAGGAGGGGAAATGGCCTACTTGATTGTGCCAAGATTGTGCATATTTTATTTTGTTTGATTGAGCGCTGTTCAAGCCTTGCATCAGATTCTTCATGCCCCCCATCTCTCAGTAATTTGGAGCAGCTAGTTTTTATGCTGACCAGCTGCATAAACCATATCTTTTCACCACCGTTTGTTTACCAACAACCATGAGTAATCTAATACCTTGACTTTTGACTTTTTTGGCTATGACATATTTAATTTACATACCGGATAGGGATACTATTTAAACTTCTAACTTCTCACACAGAACACAGACAAGAGACAAGACACAAGTACAACAGTAGTAGTAGTAGTAGTAACACAACAGTAAGTAGTAACACACACAGAGAGAACAAAGCAACATAGTAACATACTTAAAACATCCATTTTCTTTCCAATCCCGCAAGCATGAGCAGTGATAGCGATGATGCCACAATGGAGTGGCATAACTCCATCCAAATTTTACAGGAAGTAATTTCTAGTGATGTTACGAAAGACGGGCTCAGGGACAAAATCGTCAGCATTGCCATCTCTATTGACGTGCATGATAATCTAAAATTGTTCAAATGGATGATAGATACTTTGGGCGCTCCAAGCAATGACACTTCTGACCTGCGAGAAGTTTTACTCGAACTGATACCATCAATCACTGCTAGAGGTCAAGAAGAAATATTAATACAGTGTCTGAAGAGATGTGTGGAGAGGCAAGATGATTCCATGGGCGTCAAAGCAGCCATTTTGTCGATAACTAGCATGTTACATAGTGCTCAAGGAAGGTTTCAGTCATTGCCAGTGATCCAGTTTTTGTCTTGGTGCACAAGTATAATCAAAGTAAATTATCATGGAGGGGATTGCATAAATGAAATCATGAAAGTTCATCTTTCTTACATGGCCCAATTGGATAATGAAGCTGATGTTCTGCGCGAATTGCAGGCCATAAGATCTATATGGAGTACTGATGGTGATGTAGAATCACATCCATCCATTCAAGGAAAAATGATTCCAGCAATGGTTTTATCGCTCCAGTATGGTAGTATTCGGACTGCTTATCAGTCTTTATTACTAGCCACTGAACCCAGTGTTTACAATGGCTTAGATGCCATTGTCTATCTTGTGTTATGTCATGACAGCAATGACACACGAGATGATCTATTGAGAATATTGCATAACGATATCGTGGTGAAAGTAGATCACAGATGCAATGAGAATAAGAATGTTCCTAAAGAAGTTGATGGAGCAAGCCATATTTTGCCTCTTATTATTAAAGTTTTGGAAGAGATTGATGTACCTTCATTTGAAATAAAAATACAATCAACCCTTCTACAGGCTGCATCTTCTCTGGGTCTTCACTTGCTTCATTCGCCCATACATCATCCCACCTATCCCGCATTGGATTCTTTCGGAAGTGAACTGGATATGAAGCTGCCTATTCAATGGATTATGGCCTTGACGAAACAATATATCAGTGATTTATTTGGTATACTACCTAGTGAGAACAAGGAGCAATTGGCGTCGGCTCTACTATCTCTCTCTGGTAGAGATCTTGGAATAACTGAAGTGGTAGAAGAAGAAGAAAAGAATTTTTGGTCTGTAAAGGAAGAACTGATGGAAAGGTTCCCATTGAGTATAAGAAAAATAGTCAGGGTACGAGATGCTTGTGTTGAGAGAAAGCGAGTACATCGGAGACATTGGCAAGATGTATGGACCTCAAGTATTATCATTCTTACCGAGATTGTGAGGCGATATAGAACAGTCTTTGGCATGGAAATCATTCGTTGCCGTTTGGAAAAAAATGATTATCAATGGTTTAGCCACAGGGACAGCAGTAAAGATTGTTCTAGAATGAATCGTTCAGACTTCGAATATACAATGACCGAACTCAATTGTATTTTACTTGTGGCATATGCAGAGAATATCAACTCAGAGCAGAGCGGGAATGCTAATGATACTATTGATCTCGTGACAATAGTCCAACGTAGGCTTTTCTCACTTTTTGATGCGGGCAAATCGAAACGCTCGAGTGTGGCTGACAGGAATGGTGTAGTGCTTGGAATGATTCTTTCCAAACATTTAGTGCAATCCACTTTGAGTAGTGATGAGGACCGCAACATAATTGTTGGGTGGGTGACAAGAATAATAGTGAACCAAGAGGAGTCCGATCGGTTGCACATGGATGCAGTTTTAGGGTATTGGGGTCTGAAATTTCTGTGCTCTTTGTGTCCTGACGTTGATACTGCAGACCTCTTCTCATTCCAACACACTATGATTAAAACAGGTATTACAGCGCAAAAGATATATGCTTTATCCGTGAAGGATGTTTTTGATCGTGTCAAGATATTGGTTCTCTCAAGAATTGGAATGATACAAAATGAATCGTCTTTGATTGCAAATGATACTAGAAGCATTTTAGGGTATACTAAAGTGCCGAGATGTTTCCAAGCTGCAGAAAAGTCCAAGAAAAGACGGGTCTTTTGTGTTGCATCATTCTTGAGGAGAATTGGTTCGAATGGAATCCAGTCAACTGACGATATTCAAGAATGGTTTCGCTTTACTGGATGCCTGACTGGAGTTTACCTACAATTTGCTTCTTTTATATCTAAAAAGAAATGCACTGCAGATAGCTGGATGTTGGCTAGTGTTGAGCTTTTGCCGTACATCGATACTATGTTCGTGGAACTTTCTGCGAAATATAGATTTGTTCATTGCATGGGTGAAACATCGCTAGAAATGGAGGATCTAGATGAGATCGATGGTGCCTCGGTCAGTGCGTTTTTCCAAAGTGCGTACACATTTGTCATTGCCATTTCTATAAAAAATTCAATACTTATGAATAGCTACAAGTTTTGGAAGAAAACTGCTGAAGCCACAAAGGCTGAATTGTTAATGAAGCAGATCCAATATCAACTTGCCAAGATATATGATCTTAATCATCATCTTCATCGAATTATGGAACTTGTGCTAGATTTTAGTGACCAAGAATATGTGAGTATATTTAAGATTGCTCATTGAAACTCTTTCACTTTTATTGTTTTTCACCTACTGACTGCGCTATATTTATATATTCCTCTTAACAGGAAGATTCCAATATTACCGCAGAAGTGGAAAAGTTGACAATGTTCATTTCTAGCCTGTTCCATAGTGTGTCATTTATTCCTCCTTGTCTCTTACGTGATACCTTACAATCCATGAGTAATCATTCCTTAACAAAGGAATGGGATGACACAATTCGATCTATTCTGACCCAGAGGAGCAGTTCGACACCACTAGAGACCTCTCTTCTATCTTTACAGGAATGCTTGACTCTTGAAAGCTGTATCTCACTTCATCTGAAATCTATTATGAAACTCAGAAAGCGAACCCTCGAGCAGTTCGGAGTCGATGGTGTCAAGATCCATACAGAATTGTTCTTTATCCCCTTAGAGATAAAGAACATACCGGCAGCTTTTCAATTTTTGAAGATGAGAATGCTTTGGCTCCCACTATGCAAAAGATTTTATGTTTCGGACCATTATCTCAGCGGATCAATGATTCTTCGCGACCCAATGGTCGTTAGAACCATCGCAGACCAAGTTCGAAAGACAATTGTGCTTCATCTGGAGCTCATACAGCACACAATTCATGAGGTTTTGTGTGCTGGTGAAAAGGCAGACTTCGTTATTTCCTTGTTTGTAGCGGAAGGCAAAGACATTGCTCGTGCCACCTCACCCCTCTATCAAATGATGAAATTTATTATGATCACAGATGATGCGATCATTGCTTCTCATATGCTAGATTTGGTTTCACTTGTACCGCAAAAGAAACAGAACTCATCAGATTGGATTCAAAAAGTCACATGGCAATACGTAGACAAAAGTACTGAAAGAATCGAGCCACCAGAAGCTCAAATTCTATATCATTTGCCTTTGCCATTTGTACGATGTATTTGTGACTGTCTAGATCGTAATTATTCCCCGCAAGATGCTGTAAAGAGATCACTGATCAATCTCGTAAGGCTTGCGACAAAACGCTTGGTAGATTATGACGGTGCAGTTAACCTATCGCATATTATACTTACCCATTGGAGTCATGCAATATCGCAGGGTGTCTCGAATTTTTCTTGTAATAGTTTTGATGAGTTGGTGGATGCAATAGACGAAAGTATCAAGTCTAGGCGTACCTCAAAAGGATCACTGTCGGCGAAAGAAGGGGTGGGGGTTCTGGCGAAGCTAGATGTTTCTTCTGTTCCTGTTATTTTCGACTTTGCCCTTCATCTAGTAGTAGCCACTGTCGCGATCTTGGGACAGAGCACTGTTATTTCTCAGGAAAACAATCCACCACAACATGATTCCAAGGGAATCTTTCAAGCGCTCGCAATTTTAAAAACGTTCGACAAGATGATGAATGTGTATTCACAAAGTAGCGACTGCTTCCCGAAATCTGTGATGCATAGTGCTACAAACGCTTGTGTACTTGTTATAAAAATTTGTGAAGGAATCGCCACTAAATGTGCGAAAGTAGAAATAGCAGATACACTGCCACATAAGAGGAAATCGACCATGAATCCATTGAAGGCCCTCATTAATGGCATGAAAGAATATTGTTGTGGCTCAGTATCAAAAGTTTGCAATATCGACTCAAGCCACGACGGAAAGTTGCTCCTAGCTCGGGGTGAAAAGATGCGGCAATTCCTCTTCACTATAGAAGCGTCCTGTAACCTCATGCCATCATCACTCATGACATTGCCGAGCAATACTGGTAATGACGAGATGGGTGACAATCCAAAAAAGGCGAAAATGAATGATATTGAAGACGGCGTTCGGTTGGGAGATGATGTTTCGGCAACTTCGCAAGACGATGATGATTCCTTCGGTGTAGATGGAGATTGGGGTGACGACTCCACTTCAAATAAACAAGAAGGCAAGCTCCATATGGGTCTTAATTTCCAATTGTAATTTTAAAATGTATTTGTACGTAGGACTTTCACCAGAATGAGTGCACGTCCGTCGTCTGATTCAAAACCAACTTTTTTTATTCCATGTTCAAAGCAAGTGATGACTGACAGCATGTGATCAAGACTGCCTGGTTCACTATTTATTATCATACCGAGTGTTCGGAATCGAATGAATGATCTTAGTCTAAAGAGGAACATGAATTGTAGTAATTGCTGCACATGTAAAGTCTTGTCAAGTGTTTGCTGTGGCATGATGTACTGCATGCTTCAACAGCAAATTCGATTCTGGTGCCAAATTCCCCTGGCTAAGAACACTCTTTTTACTCATAGTCCACAGTATTGTGCTTCTCTTCTTAGGAGTGTTGAGCTCGTCATTCTTTGTAATGTCCAACTTACCAGCCAAATCGAAATATTTCGTAAGCAAATTTGAGAAATCCTTTGATAACCTATCTCTTTCATTCCTAAGAACGCAATTATCTGCTCGTAGACTTTCTGCAAGCGCATTAACACCACCCTGATTATCTGGTTGATCATCTTTATGGATGTTTTGGATGGTAAGATTAGCAGTAGTCAATTTGGACTCGTATGATCTTGACTTTTCAATTTGCCTCTTTAGCTTTTGCCGCAGATTTTGAATCTGGGTTTCTAGCCCATGACATTTATTCGTCAAGGACGACGATTTGTCAAGTAAGTGCAAGTAATTAACCGGGGGAGACGGTGAAGAAATATTCTTGAAATCTTCAGTATGGGACTGATAATACATTTCTAATTGATCATCTTTTCTTTTTATTTCATCATGAAGACGCTGCCTCTCAAACATGCTCTCCTTTTCAAGATTCTTGAATGCTAACTTGTGGGCTTGGAGCTCATCACTCATCATTTGCTGCTGGGATCTGTATTCTATGAGGCCTTTCTCCATGTTCTCATTGGTCACATGCAAACGGGATGCTTCAATACATTTGATTTTCAGATCACCACCTACGTCACATAGTGTACGCTCTACTGTAACAAAGCTTGCATCTCTATGCGCCATAAGTTTGTTCAAGCGTAGAATCTCGGCGCTGGCTACTTCATAGTGAGCAACAACCTCAGTCTTGGCCTCTTTCAGCATTTTACACTCACGTTCAAACGCTCCTTCTACTTGACTGCGATAGGATGAGAATTCCTTTTCACATTCACTCCGAGTTTGTTTGACTTGCTCGACAACTTTTGAATCATGGATTGCTTTCGCTTTTAGGTTTGTTTCTGAGAGTCGTACCGTCAGGTTATCCGCTTTGGCCACCGCATTCTGCAATAATCTTTCAAGGCCCTTCGTTGCCTCCTCTACTCTTTCAGTTCTCTCCAAGAGCATACATTTTTCTTTCTCCATAAATGACTTTTCCATCCCTAGACTTTGCGTTTTTCTCTCCAGGTTTTTGATTGTTGCTTGTGTATCAGAGTCTCGGTTTGTGAAGAATCCTAGCTCTGCCTCTTTGTGTTCCATTGCTCCTCTCATTCTATTGACCTCGTCACGTAAACTTTTATTCTTTTGCAAAGTGTCATCAAACATGCGTCCCTTTTCTTTCAATTCCAAAATGTTCATCTGTAATAATGCAACCCTCTCTGTAGCTTCATTGTGCCTATCTTTGGCTGCATTCAATGCATCTTCTAGATTCATAACCTTTTGGTTGCAGAGCAACTCTGTATTTGCAGCTTTTTCCTGTCTCTGCTTTGCAATCTCACTTTCGTTTGTTGCTTGTTGAATCATTGTTTCAGCTCTCGACATTTTCTCTAGAACTTGGTCATGTATGTTGAGCTGTACCATTTGAACCAGCGAGCGTTTTGAGCGTGGCTGCGACTTGATTGCTGTAATACTCTGATGAGAATCATGAATGTTGCCATCAAGAAATTGAATTGCGTGCTCACGTTCCTTTTGCATCTTCTTAACGCGCTCTTTCGACTCGTAAAGTTGTGCCTGTAGTAAACACATCTCTGGTTTTTGGTGCTGAATATAGCCGGATAGTCCGTCAAGAGCAGAAAATGTATCATCAAACGAATCCGGCAACGACAACTGCATGGATTCATTTACTGAATCACCAGTGTACGTATCATTCAGTGCTTCGTCATTGCCACACTCTTGAGACAACTCACTCTCATCATCATCATTTTCTTTCATCGTGATTTGAAATTGTGGGAAAGGCAGAAAATAATTCAGAAATGCGAAACGAAAACCGCAGAAAGAAATTTTGCTCAAACAATGACTGTGAAAGCATGTCAGTCATCTCTCGGTAATGCATCTGTACACATGGACAAAACACCTCGTACACTTGTCGACATAAAAAATGCAAGAGAAGCAAGAACCACTGAAGTTTTAAAAATCAAAGATGAACAGATACGAATACTTACCGAGCAAAGCAATAAATTACTGGAGGCAATAGAAAATGGCGAGGAAGAGATAAGTACAATTCAAGTCGAGAAAGCGCGTATTGATGATGAGAACAGGCAGTTGCGGGAGAGCAATTTCATCGTTCACTCTCAGGCCAAAGTAACTGGGGCGGAGTTTAAAGAATTGAAAGAGGAGGCATGGGAAAGAAATGCACAATTGAAGACCATTACCACTCAGCATGCAGAGGTACTAAAATGTCTCGAAGTAGAGGAAGAAGAGTGTTTGAGGTTGTCGACGACTTTGAATGGCGTCGAAGCAGAATTGAGAGATTTAAAGGTGCAACATATTGGCCTTGGGAATGATGCAAATTGTACCCAGGAAGAAGCCACAAAGACCTCTAAAAAATGCGAGCTGCAAAGTGAGGAAATTCGAATATTGCGATTTGAAGTAGAGGTAATCAAACGTCAGCAAAGCGAAGAGGCGATGAAGGCTTCAGTAGAAACTGAATCTCTTCAGGAACAATTACGAGTTCGTAAAGAAAAACAATACCAGTTGCTTGAAAAGTTACAGAATCAAGAAACTGCTCGAAAAAAGGCTGAAGATCAGGCCTCAGTAATGGAAGAAATGCTCCAAAAGCTTCACTTGAAATCGACATTGGCTGAAACTCAATTGCATGTAGAAATCAGCTCAAAACTCAGCCAAGCAGATTTGAATAAGAAATTGACAAGTGATAATGATCTCTTGTCGGGAAAGAACAAGGAGATCACCTCTAAGATGCAGAAAATGGAGCAAGATCATGTTCGAATGGAAGCAACATCCCGTGAGAATGGGGACCAGCTGCGAGAAATGGCAGAGAAGGTCTTTCAGCTGCTTGAACGGCTCAAGCTAGCTGAATTGGGCAAGACGCGATCACTGGAGGCACTTCGTTCGAAAGAGGACGAAGCACACGGATTAAAGAAAAATGTAACTTACCTTGTTAAGGAACATTCAAAAGAAACAAAGCAGAGAGTGCAACTACAGAGTGGTCTAGAAGCTTTACAGAATCAAGTTCGTGATTTGAAGAAGCACAGTTCACAGCTTGGTCAACGATGCAAAGAAGAGGGCAGACTTAAGGTCAAAATGGATGATGCAAACAGAGAAGGAGAAGGAAAGGTAAAAACTTTAAACTCCCGCATCTCTTTCTTACTCAATAAATTACAAACCGACGAAGAAGCGAAAGGAAGGCAACAAAATGAGGTGAGCAACATAAAACTAAAAATAGAGAAAAGCATGTCGAGCAATAGGGATCTCCAACAGCAACTGGATAGTTTTACATCGACGGCTACGACTCTTGAGGAAACTCTACGCGAGAAAGAAGCTCAACTAGACTCAGCATGCATCAAACTCGACGCTTTCCAGCAATTATACAGCGAGCAAGACGAAATGAGAGAAGAGGCCAACCAGAGAGATGCCGCGGCGTGTAACACCGATTCATTTGCTGGCGGTCGTCTCCGATTCTTTATCGACAACAAACCAACTCTTGGATTATTTTTACTAAAGGCCAAAAATTCGAAGGATAGGGATTGGTTAGATAGGAATCACTGTAACGTTTTCATGAAGAAAGCAAGTAAGAGTAACAACAAGCAAGATCTTCTACTGCAAAAGATTGCAGAAACATTTGGCATTATTTTGACAAGAGAAGAAGAGATAATAAAATTGAGCGAAGACCTTGAAGGGCATACCAGTGATGTGGACAAACTCTCAAGAAAACTCAAGCTCATACACGAAAGATTAGATGAAGAGGAGGAGTCAAAAAGGAGAACTCTCCTCAAATATATTAATGCAGTCAAGGATTCAGCAAATCGCAGTGTAACAGGATGCGATAAAAGTAGAGAACAGGGAGTAAGCGTCAGAGTAGGTTTCGTTAATTTGGCAGAGGTAAGGAACACTATAGCTGTAGATTCGAATTTACATTGGCGATTTGTGCTCTCACACTTTTTCATCTGGAAGACGTGCTTAAGAGACGATGAAATACATGCAATATCTGCGATGTTGCGCGAAAATGAAACTATAACGGAGTTAAATTTAAGGGGGAACATGATATCAGACGAAGGGTGTAGAGCCTTAGCATCAATTTTGTCAGGATCCTCATCGCTGGAAAGAATCGACTTACGAGAGAATCGGATAACAGTGAAAGGTATCAAACTGATCGTGGAGGCACTCGATCGATCCACTAGGGTACACCATGTACATGTGCATACTAGTGGCAAAGTCGACGCCTTTGGTCAGGAAATAGAGGATAGCGCTTCTTGTGCTGTAAAGCAATCAAACATTGTTTGTAAAGTAGATATCAGAGATAATTCAAAACCTGGAGATGTACTTTTATGTCAAGAGGACCTCTTTGGATTACCAATATCCATTTCTGACAACACGATCTCAAAGAGTGGGAAAGGATCGAAGAAGGAAATAGATCGCATGCAGAAGAGGGAGCAATGTCTATCACTCTTGACTCCAGCGCAAATATAGATAAGACACCCCATATTTGAATGCATCCTCCCCGCCTGTAGAGGAGATGTGAACACAAACTAATATTTGATACCACATTCATAAGTCACAGCTGTAACGGCTAGTACAAATGATATCATCTTGACATCCTTACGTTGACGCCGTGAAGTCCGAAACGAACGCAAAATATGCCAGCCCGCGAAAGAATATGTAAACACGCTTGTAAATACATAGAATGCAACTTCTTATTTAATCTATCTCTAATATGGTCCTTAATGACAAGAACATAATGCTTCTCTTGCAATTATTTCTGTAATTTAGCACTGTCGTTTATGTCTGTCCCCTTACTTATGAATAATTGTAAACCCTAAAAAGTTAATCGTCCAGAAGCATTTACTCAGAGATAACCTCTTCATCTTTTAATCTTCCTATACTTTTTGCATATGCAGCAGAACTATATCCGAACATATCCCATTGAAATACCACTCATCCTTTCGACTCCAGGATTCAACTCTTATGCCATCGCGTTGTCTTGACCTGAAATTTGTTAACTATTCCACTACTAGCACTCATTCCTTTTTCGTGAGATTTCATGAATGATTAACGAGTGGAAAGATTGCATCTTTTTTCTCACTAAATTATAATTGCTCCATGATTGAATGCAATCCTACGCTAAGCATATACATCGATGAATCCTCCAGTGCTTCCGTTGGAAGTTTGCTCCACATGCTATTGCATTCACTATATAGTTCCTACATTGATCCACCACTTGCTTTGGCGATCTTCTATCTTGACCAATGTCAAACAATAAGACGAGAACAGCATAATCGTAGAGCATCTAGTAATCAAAGAATTTACAACTACCTCTTTGGCTGTCTTTGGGGCTCTTGATGTACATACCCGCAAAACAACTCGATGGTCAAAGAAGCAAGTTGACATTCATAATAGTTGAGTAAATTGGTAAAGAGAAAAGGTGCAATCTAGAGATACATTACAATAAGACAAGGTCCTCTTTGTGATAAATGTGCTCATTGTCACCTATCTTTATGGAGGAATGAGATAGGGTCCCTCGCGAAGTAAAGTATAGATAACATCCAACTGCTGCTGTTGCCCTTGTTTTCTAACAAACCCCCAATCTACAAACTGCTTGTAAAATGCATGATCGGACCTAGTAGAGAGAGCTGGTTTGGGAGTCGCAGCTCGCATAAATGGAAATAACCCATCCTTCGTCCCTGCCACTGCTAACGCTTGAGGATTGGCAGTAATTATATTTCTGAATAGATCAACGCTTAGTAAGCCGTGTTGTGCAGCTTTTGCAAGCAAAAGATCATTGTTTGCATTTTTCACTTTAGCACTGTTTGGGTATTGCTCTAGCATCATTTCTGCAATTCTATCTCGAGCGCTAGCATCACTGCCTACAATATGAAATATTGGAAGACAGTGGGTGCTCGTATCAATTTCCTGCAAAGAACTAGGAAAGCAGGCAAGAGCCTTTTCTGCAATCTGAAATGGGACGTTTGTCTGTACCAGCATATGAAAGACATCATTGCTCTCCTCTCCACCCGCACCCCTCCCTGTCCCATAGAAACGTGATTTCAATAAGAGTACTAAAGTCTTCCATAGCGATGTTTCATTAAGATAATTCCTACTCTGTCTCAAGTGTTTCAGTAGTCGTTTGAAGACCAAGTCCAATGGATCATCACCAGCTTTATTACGGCAATGAACCACCGAATTGGATTTTTGTACCAGCACGTCAACGATATCGTAGGGTCTAATTCTATCTTTGATTGCCATGTGCACAGGTGTATCGCCTATCTTATTTGGCACAATTATGCATGCGCTATTTTCACTTAGCTCGTCAATGATTGACACTGAAGATCGATAAGCTATCGCATGATGCAAGGGTGTCATCCCAATTCCATCTACTTGTTCAACAACAGAAGGTTTACCTCTAACAAGGCATTCGATCACGCTTGGTTCTGCATTATTCTTTATTGCAGCTGTGAGAGGAATTTCTCCAAAACTTCTCACATTAAGGCTTGCCGGGTGAGCTTCTACCAGTGTCCGGATGACAGCCAACGATCCTCCACATTCAATCGCTAGGTGAAGAGGAGTCTTTTCAGATCTCGAGAATTTTCCAGCTCCTTTGCGATAAGCCTTGACTAAGCTTTGTACAATCAGATTTCTATCATTATCAAAATCTCCCATGCAGGCAACATGCAGAGGGAGATTCTCAGCATTATCTCTTATTTCACTTGCCCTTGGACAGCGATTTAGCAAAAACTGGACGACCTCTAAAGACGCATGGTTCGCAATTGCCAACACAAGCGCAGTGCGACCGTGATTATCTGTACGGATCAAACTGGATAGACACGAACTCTCATCAACTTCTTTCTTGCCATATGTGAGCAATATCCGAACAACATTGATTGGAGCCTTGCATGCACAAGCAGCCTGAAGCGGGATTCGTCCACGACTGTCGACTATTGTCAGTTCCTCAGGATGTGACATTGACCATCGGATTACTTCATGCCAAGCCTTTTTAGTAGCATGTGATCGCTTTCTAGTCGATCCTAGATCAGGAAAATCGCCACATTCATACATGGAACTCGAGTTCGGAACAGTGAGAATGAGACTGTGGAGAGTACTAGCTTGCTGATTCCAGTGGGCTTTCGGAAGTGCCGACTGGCGCAGCTTGAATGACTGCGAAAGCAAATCTTTTGAAGTCATCCACAACATTTCGCTGTAACACTTATGCCGTTTATTCAAAGCCTTTGGCGGTGGTTGGATGAGGGATTCTCGGTGGTATTGACAATTGATGACAGAAGAAAGAAGAGAGTATATGCATATCTCTAGAGTGAGTGTATTAATAATGGGGGATTGGACTTTGGACTCAATTGGCAATTGGTATTGATTAGACTAATTTATTAGGAAAAATGACATTGATGTGACACATCAAACCTCGCTCATCGACAACCGACATGAATGATGCGAGATGCGAGATCATCTGAGATCATGCATCATTAAACATTCCTTTACTGATCATCTTCAATCAACTATACATTGTATATCATGAAATCGTCAAGGAATCTACTTGCAAATCATCTTTCAAAACCTGGGAGCATACTGTTCCTCTCTCCTACAATTTGGCCTCAGCCCGATGCAAGCGCTGCCGGAGTTCGCACAGCTGAACTGCTGAAATATTTTGCCTCATCAAAACGAAGCTCTTTCGATGGTGTTCACTATGGTTGTGGACAGCCTGCTTCGCCCCCTACACTATTCCCCGATGTTCAAATGCATTGCGTACCCACAAACAGAAGTGACCGTATACACACATTTCTCCACGGTGATTTTTGCAAACACTTAAAGGCAGTTGTCTTCGACCGATTTTTTGCAGAAGAAGCCTACTCTTTTCACATTTACAACGAAAGACCAGAAGTATTGAGAGTTTTAGATATGCAAGACATGCATTCTTTGCGGAACCATCGTCAAGCAATGATCAAATCCATGGATTTAGATAAAAAGGATAGGGGACTTGCATGTTTCAAAGATGGCGAGCTGATGAAATCCTTTCCACAATTGTCTCAAACTGCCGAAAAGACGTCTTATTCTATGCTGCTGCGGGAACTGTCAGCAATTCATCGATCAGACTTGGTGCTTGTTTGCTCGCAATTTGAGTTAGATTTACTTCGAGATCAATATGGGATACCGTCAGAAAAGTTGGTGCTTGCATCATTCTTCACAGAAGAAATACCAGAATATTTCTCAAAAGAAAACGACGATGCCACCTTTGAGTACTCATTTGAAAAGAGGAAAGACTTTGTCGCACTTGGAGGTTTCAAGCATCCACCAAATGTGGATCAAGTGCTTCTTCTCAAAAATCTATGGCCGAGAATACGACAAGCTCTTCCAGAAGCGAAACTCCACATCTATGGTTCCTTTCCACCAGCGAGGATTCAACAGCTGCATTCCCCAAAAGAAGGTTTTCTTGTACATGGCTACGTCAAAGATCTGGATATTCCGCTTGGAGACTCTAGAGTGATGCTTGCGCCACTTAGATTTGGAGCAGGAATCAAGGGAAAAATAATTGACGCTTGGAGATATGGCTGTCCGGTTCTCACTACTCCGATCGGCGCAGAAGGAATAGGCAAGTGTACCGATGATTGGGGAGGCTTGATTGTGTCAGACGAAGAATCCTTTGTCAGCAATGCTGTAAAATTATATAATGATAAAGCTGAATGGAATGAAAGGCAGCGAAGTGGAAGGAGCTTGCTGAAGGACTTTTTTGGAACCAACAATCTCGATAGCTTGAACGATGCTATAATGGACGCTACTACAAATATAAATGGCCGACGGCAAAGGGACTACACTTCAGCAATGCTCTGGCAGAGTTCTTCGAGAAGCACAGAATACTTCTCAAGATGGATTGAGTTAAAAGAAACAATGCAGGAACTAAAGTAGACTGGACACGAAGGAAGAACCTATTAGTAAACTTTCCAATTTTAAGACATCGACCAACATAGCTTCAACCTGGTGAAGATGATTCACGAGGTCTTTTCTATCTTCAATTTACGATCAAATCTCAAATCGGGGTACATTACAAATTGAACAATCCAAATTCCACACACAATAGATTATTTTACCAACACCCAACACTTGAGTAAAAATCATGAAGCTACTAGGAGCATACGGATCTTTCTTTCTGGAAGTATTTGCCTTCGGCGCGCTTGAATGTGTTTCATCAAGTGAAAACAATCAAGATACAGCTCAAGTTGATGACAATCGAGAGATAGATGAAGTTGCTGGCTGGACTGTCAACCGTTTCTTCACAGAGGATGCGCTGAAAGAAATGACTTCATAACTGTCTACATCCGACGATGTACCTACGCACCTACAACATGTTGTAGGTCTTGGGCAATCGGGATTAGTTGGTTCCTGGAATCGCCTTCCTGTTGCCGATCCTGAGTACGGTACGGCATTGACTGGAGGAAAATTCACTAAGGAGGGGAAGAAACTGAAGTAAGTAATCAATCGGAAAGAAAGTATCTCCCTGTGAGACAATTAGCATGGCATGTCCAGAAATTTCCCCAGAAGACGCTAACAAATGCGCGCTCATGACGAGGCAAAATCCTGGTCTTGGCCTTTTTCCAGTATTTGGATATGAGGTATAAGCATTAGGAGACAAAAATAGCGAGGCTACTCCCTTCTATAAATACTATTCGATAGGTGTGATTGATGCTGGAGTCACTTCTCTATTACTCTATTCCAGGGAATTTATGAGAATAAGGAGAGTTCTTTAAAGAGCAAGGATGTCCATGAAAATGTCGAATTGTAGACTACTACCAACATATGCTGATGCTACTGCTATACTACTCGTAGCCAATTCTAATCTTATCTTTGATGCGAAACAAACCACTCACGGATGTGCCATCATTACCCTTGCCGTTATATCTACCTATCACATATATTGGGAGAAGACATGCGCAAACTTTGCCCACCCTAATTTTCAGGTCGTGATACGCAACTCGAGCAGTGTCAGAATCCGTTTCAAAATAGACTCAATTCAAATAAGTACATGGGAAGAAGTAGAAATATGGATGTCATTATTGTTATGTAGTGAAACTCTAGTTCCTATGTTCCAAGTTGGGTTTCAAGGCTCAATAACGTCTTCACAAGAAGCCAGAGATGGCCGAAATGTCAAATAGTATGCCAATCCAAAGAATGGTACAAACTTGGCAATGTTACGAAGTCCTACCAACTCATCACTTGCAACGCTTCGTCTTTGTAAGTCGTCATCGATAAACCATCCCTGAAAAACTGCGAAAATGGCCAAGTCCACAAGAAATGAACTTCCAACTCGATCGATGCTCAAAAAATCAATAAAACTACTATATCTTTCACTGAAATCTCCAAACTCGGGTCTGGCGTTGAAACCCCATATAATTGATCCAGTGCCAACAGTTCCAAGGAAGGCTCCAAGTGGTCGCCATTCTGCAACAGTGGCTTGCAGACCTCCATCAATGTCTTCCTTGAATATCTGTGTATCTCGCTCAGCAGTTCTTGTGAATAGGTAAGGAAGCAAAAATGCCGACGTTAAAAATTGCATGCCGATAACCATTGGTGTAACAGGTAGAATATTCGGTTTATTTTCTCTCTCATCGGATAAGAATCCAGCAAACATAGCAGCCCATGCCAATAGCAAATTAAATACGCCCTCCAGCATCGGATGAACCACCGGTGAAAATGGCAAGTTGAGCAGCGGGCTTACAAGAAAGAAGTTGATGGAGAGATCGCGGACTTCTTCCCAGGTTCGCTGCTCTAAGACAAGAGCATTGGCACCAGGTAAAATTCCATCAGAGAAGAAGACAATGTAAATGTACGCCACCCAAACGGCAGCAGGAATATAACGGACAGGCTCAGTTTGAAATTTTGAAGCAATGGAATTGAAAGCACCAAGCTTTGGTGGTGCTTTCTCTGGAATCTCAAAGCCTGAGGTGATCAAACCAGATCTTGCGTCGATTTTATAGAAGGATGCACCTCTAGTGAAAGCAAGGGGGTCGTCATTATTTTCAACATGCCAAGAGACTCCTACGTTCTCTGGTGTTATCGCAAGATCGTCAACAACGAAATTAAAGGAGCTAGGAAGACAGTCTTTCACTCTGAACAGATGTGATTGAAATTCATCTTTCCCACTGAACGCATCTTCGTATTGGGAATCTCTCATTTGGCAATCATCAGAAAAGTTAGAAACTGCAGCTTCCATGTCACGAAGATTCCATGCATCAAAGTACTTCTCAACCGCAGTTCTTCCACTTTTCACCGTGTCGTCACCCCTGACAATAATGCTTTCGTCTCCGATAAATTTTGAAACAGATTTGAGTAATTTCAGACCACTATCTCCTGGTTTTGGTGATGACGGCTCGGTAACATCAAACACTTGTGTGATGGCATTATCTTTTACACTGTAGAAAGTGATTGCTGTAGAATCAGGCACCGGCAATCCTTCCTCTTCTAAATGATACATGACACATACTTTCGAAATATCTGTATCTCCGTCTCCATTACATGATGCAGAAATCTCTTCGATTATAATAGTGGCAAGAGAATTGGGTCCGAACGAAGAAAGCGCTGAAGATCCAGCGTTGAGATAGAAGTGCTTCATGAGAGATTTTTTGCCTTCTATTGGATTGTAGTAAGCAGTATCTACAAATCTCACGCCATCATCAAAATACTCAACGAGCTCTTTTGGATCAGCACGTGAGTTCATTGCATCGATGAAAGATGTTACAGCAAGCCGCCCTTTGGAGGCGGCTGCAGTAGGAGGTTTCAATGTAGAAAAAGCCTCTAGAATAGCAGCAAATGGGTTTGAGAAACTATTATCTGTGCCCTGACCCATTTGCATTATTGGTGAAATAAGAGGTTTCGACGATCCTAATGCAATTTTTGATGAAGGAGTCATGAAAGCATTGCCTTTGTTCAGAACCAGGACCAAACACAGAGCAGGAGCGTAAAGTTTCATAGCTGTTAAATCGAGGAAAAGATCAACTTGAAAGATATTATTGTGTATTGTCTCCACACCACTTTGGCACAGTTCACTGGTGACCTAAGTAATACTATGTCACACCAACACAGCTGACCACTACAATCTATCAACCGTCACCACAATCAGCAGCACTGAGCCTACTGAGCGCACAGCTAAATAGATTAGTTGTTCTTGCTTCTTTTTTGCGCTTGCTTGGTTTTGTGTGACTCATCATTCGACCACAGCTTCTCAATTGGTCGCGCCATACAACTTTTTGCAAAGCTCATGGCTATGTTACGAACCGTACGACACCTAAAGAAATTACCACGACGAAGAAGAAAGAAAAATTGACATCTGAAATGGAACATTTTGCTATTCATTTAACTTTTTTGCATATTCTTACGAAGATGTCAGATGGCACATCGCCAGATTGAATAATTTTCTTTGGGAAAAGATGTCCAAAACTATTGCTCAACAGTCGAAGATTTAAAGACAGACAGAGGTAATAAGGAGGAAAGCTTAATGCTCAAATGTCGGTGGTGGAAATTCAGACTTAATTTTAGACGTGTTTACAAATTTGAACGACAGGAGTAGGTAACGTGATGCTAAGAATATAAAACTTTGTACTTTGATGTGTGTGTAGACTAGCCCTCATTCTAGCTTTGGGCGTAAACTGCGTAGGGCAAGGGTATACATTTGTCACCTCTGCCAAGTCATAATTTCTACAACCTGCTTTCATATTAAATACGAATTGCGGTTGTAGTGACTGCCCGACAGAGCTCAGTCACGGTCAAATCAAGTTCCTCATGTGATAAGAGGAGTACTGCAGGTTCTAGAGCACGTACTTTGTGTTTAAGTCCTTTAAGTATTTCCTCCACAGCATAAACAGTACAGATATGAAATACGTTATTGGTGCAATTACTAATCAACTATAGTAATCATGTGTACAATTCTTTATTGGTACAATGTACTTATAAATTGCAGGGGCACCATAAGTGGAATACTGAAGGCACGCCAAGTGCCACATCCAAGGATGAAAATATATAGTTTACTCAAGCTATTGAGTCATCCATTTCTTCACCTTCGATTAAATCAGCAGTTGTTTTGCCTTCAGAATAAATCATGGTAGATTGAGCTACATTGCAACCGCAAGCTTCTTGAATTTCCTCTTCTTCTTCACTCAAACGCATCACAGCAGCTCTAGCAGCAAGTTCTCTTGCTGATAACGGCTGCGAAGATGAAGGAGGATATTTAGTTTCACCATCATCGCCACCAAGCCTATAAGTGCCTCCTTCATAGGGCAAGGGGTCTCTCAGAGTATCTTCTAAGTAATTGGAAGAGTGACCACCTATGCCTCCAAGTGTATTACCATCTTTGGTCCAATCCAACTCATTGCATTCCCTTTCAACCTTTCTCATCAATTTGAAAAACTCCCCGTCATGTGCAGAGTGAACATTATGAGCCAGCTCATGGAATAAAACTTTACGAATGCTAAGTATCTTGCGAAATCCGTTCAAGTCATCAGTTCTTAATCTCAAAAGAATCTTCTGCCCTTTGTTCTGATTTAAGCCCATGATACACACCTCTGACTCGCCAACTTTTCCCTCAGGATACATTTCTGCAAGACAACCTACATTCCATTTGTGTGCTTCCATACAAGCCTTGATTCCGGGATCATTTGCTAGTGATGTGAGTATTTGTTTGGCCTTAGCTTGCTCTGGAAGCATAGGTAATGTTTCAGTACATCCAAATCCATATTTTTTTGCTGTATTTTTGGAGTCATTCCGTGCACCTTCATTCAACATCATTCTTCCCAAACGTTGCCGAGCTAAAATTTCCTTTCTACCTGCTTGAGATATATCATCACGAACTCGAGGTGCATTTATCCTCGCAATTTGCAGGGCATCGTTATTCTGTTCGGCTTCATTGGTAGAGACGCCCATTGCCACTAGTCGGACAGTTTTCTTGAGAGCATTCTTGTTCTTTGTCAAAATAACAATGGTATTATACAGATTGGTAGCATCATCAGATAGAACCTTTCCTTTGAGGATGATTTTGAAATCACTTGGTTCCATATCAAGATCAACGCAAGAGGCGAGGTGTTTTTTCACGTTTATCACTAAAGTATTTGGATTCAAGGTGTAATCATATTTCGTGCCTCTAAATAATATCTGCAGGTGTATCGGAAAACATGACGAATCGCTCATTTCAGAAATGGGTTGCAAGATGTTCAATTTAGGATGAGTGATCAGTTGAATGTTTTGTTCGCGCTGTTGTATCGTAGTTATGTGTTGGACCTGTTGTGAAAGTTTTTAAGTTCTGTTCTTTTGTTGGTGGGCACGCAGGATGATGATGTTCTTCATGTTCTTCCTCCTTCTTTCGATCTCTATTCATTTGCCATTTTGGCTTGGGAGTCAAGATTCCAAATTTTGAATATCTCTCTCTAGCTAGTCGCTAGATCTGCTGGTACGTAGCTCCTATTAGCTAGATAATATCGCTCATGTGAAAGTGCATTGTAGGTACCGAACGAGCGTAGTAGTGATGATAGGATCATCTATTCATTCATTTTAAGAATACCGCTGCATTGGCAGGATACAGGCCACATGTCTGTTACAAAAAAACTGTCTCGTTCCAAAAACTCGGCAGATGTTTCAAAAATGCTAGAAATGACTTGATCTGTTCGTCTATGTAAATGACAATTATGCGCAACAGCTTGTTGCAATGGATCCAACACGCGCTGTTGCAGCTCTAAAAATGATTGGTTATTTTCATTTTCTAAATCAACTGCAACATGTTCTACCCAACCATAGCACCCACCAGAGTTCAACAAACGTTTGATTTCACGGAGTACTCGCTCCTGATCTGATACACTGCACAGAACAAGTGAACAAGTGATCACATCTAAGATTAAAATATTCGAGCGAAGTCAGATAATGTGCTTAATTGGTGGACACTGAAGCGAAAGACATAATGGGTGCAAATAAAAATCGACATTCTTACCAAAGTATTTGTCCGGAAAATTCAATCTTTTCTCCACATCTGCTTGCATGGCATTGAATGTGACAGGAAGTGAAGCAGATATGCTCCCAAGTTTTTTTCTCGCGGATTCCACAACATCGTCTGATGGAGCATCTATATCTACCCCAATTATCTCAACCCCTGATATTCGGCTCTTACTTTCTGACACGTCTTTCAGAGCATCATCGTACATTCCTCTCATAATTGTTCTGCATTTATCACCAATGCCAACTTCTACTATTCGCAAAGGCCTATTGCTATCACTGATTGATGAAGATGCTTCGATGATTGAATGTCGAAATATATTTGCCACTCTCATCTCATGCTCTTCGGGATAGGCATCTCCTCTTTTGATCTTGGAGATGGCTGAAGATACTACTTTAGCATAAGCCACACCACCTACAGCAAGAAAAAATATCTCGCGTCTCGATAGCTTTATTTCGGATGACGAATCATCTTTTTCAGATTGAAAAAGGACAGATTTTGAATAAGGTTTCCGCACAGCATTCTTCCCAACCAATAATGTTGTTGGAACCCGTAGGTGAACAGAGCCAAGTTGGATGAAACCAACTGTGAAAGCATTAATATCAGGCACTAGTTCTATCAGCAATATTGCAACCGAGATAACTCTAAGAAATCGATTAGCCATAACAAACGAAGTAATGTGTGTGTGTACAGATTAGAGTTATGGTATGGTATAATTATTATTTTATGTTTTTGTACGGTATGTATCACGCTGTCAAAAACTACTACTGTTGTGGAATCCCCACTAACCCTATTAGTAAGGTAGATGTATTGCTCTCGCGCTTTCTGATGATGATGATTCCTCAATCACCACGACACGAATTGAAGCGGAATGAATGAGGTTGCGAGAAACGGACCTAGAACAAATCTAAAAATAACAACGCAGCAGGCATTCTGACTGCTCATATGATGCCTTCACTTTATCAGCAGAACAGCTTTATTCTTGCGCGGTAATACGATTGACGCGACGATGGAGTGAGTCAACATCGGCAACAACAATCAATCAATGAAGACTTCAAAGGAAATTACTTCCGCAGATTGATGTCTCATAAAATTAACTTTCCAAACAACGAAACACAAACGTAAACACGTACACTACCAAGTACTAAATCAACCAACCAACATACCAACTCTACCAGCCTCAATAAATAAATAAAATCAACACAAATACAATGAAGTTCTCAACATCCTCCATCCTCGCTGTTGTCGCCTTGAGTGCCGCCACCCACCAGAGCGATGCCTTTTCCATGCAATCTCACAGCCGGACATCCTTTGGCCTGCGAACAGCACCACAGCCAACGGCTATGAGGTCGTCTCCCATGATGAAAATATCCAACACAGCAACTACAGCACTCCAAGCAGCTCTCGATCCTGCTTCAGAACAAGAGACTGAGGTCCAACGCTTGAAGGCCATGGCCACTAAGCTCCGTGCTGAAGTCGCCGAACTTGAGTCACAACAAGCCAGCGAACGCACGAAGTTCACAGAAAAGACCTTTCAAGAATTTGATGCCAATAACGATGGCGATGTGACACTGGACGAACTTAAGGCGGCCCTTGAACGTACCTTCAAAATGGAAATTGATGACGAGCGCGTGGAATCACTCATGAAAGATTTTGACAAGTCGGGTGACGGCAAACTCCAGATCGATGAAATGGTGAGCGTGGAACAATTCCGCAATCGCCTCGAATACCTAGTCCAAGACGAAAAGCGCAAGACGAGCGAAGCCACTCGATCGGCTGCCAAGTCTGCCGAAGTCTCCCAGCTCATCGAATCGCAGCTGGCTCTCATCAATGACAGGCCACCAACTGGTACCGACAAGGCTATTTCCGTCTTGCCTTATTTATTTCCACTCATGGACGGTCTCATGTTTGGACAGTTCCTTCTCCAGGAT
>Ga0306864_1000062_pt1 | contig 49241 bp, 45 predicted proteins | sample AntRauTorckE5430_FD_190448 | JGI IMG/M metagenome (GOLD analysis project Ga0306864, IMG submission 190448) | Saline lake microbial communities from Rauer Islands, Antarctica - Metagenome Torckler E5 #430 (v2) (version 2) | ecosystem: Environmental > Aquatic > Non-marine Saline and Alkaline >...
TTTTTCGGTGCTGCTTTCTCTTTTTCCTGATGTGCTCAATAAACTTCTCGTTGATATAGTCCTGCGTTAAAGTGAAATCGGTTCGAAACCGAACTTGGTGGTATGTTAGACCTTCTTCGTTCAATTTATTCGGAGGAATGATGTCTATATGGACGCGTGGGATATTGTTTTTAAAAGTCTCTGAAGCTTCCATGCCATAGGTGAAAGGTCTGATGATGATTTCAAAGTCCGGTGTGGTGATGGTTTGTTCCTGGAACCTTCCCATCTTAAATTCCTGAGACTTGAAAAACTTTCTTAAGCGGGTGATGACAGCATTTTTAGCCTTTTTCGGATTCTGCTTTATCATCACTACACACGATACCGGAGCGGCATACTTTATTTGATTGAGGTACTGCGCAAAGTAAACTTGGACGTCAAGTAGGGCTCTGATCGTATCCATGGAAACTGATCTCAGCTTCTGGCATTCGTAAATGAAGTGCTTACCGTTGATACTGCAAACGCCATCCAGTAGCTGGTTCCCAATCATCGGCTCTACGTCAATGAGAGCACCATTGTGGTTAAGCCAGCGGGCAGCGAAGACTTCGAATAGCGTGTCCTGCATTTTCCAAGTGTCCTTTTTGTAAGACAGCAGGCGCTTGTGAATGTCTGGGAAATATTTATCTGCTACTTCAACTAAAGTGTGGAATTCCCAGAGTGGGACCAAAGCATTATTTTCGCGGCTTGCAAGCAGATAATGAAGCCAGTTTGTAGACATTGTTCCGATCTTCGTTGGCTCCGGAATATCGAAGAATCCATGACCGAACATTGTCCGTAAGCGCTCGTAAAGCTGATCGATATAAATACGGGCTACATCCCTCTGGGGATTAAGGGACGAAGAACGCCACCTGTAATGTTTGTACCAGCTATTAAGGAGGTTCATGGATGTTGATTTATGTGTTTGTCAATGCTCAATCCCCCCACCAAGCCATTCATAGCCGTTAACAGACCACAATTCATAGTAAAACAACCACTCCGAAGTCCACGGAAGGATGGTGTCAGCGAGGAGCATTTGATCGGTCCAACTACGGTCTTCAGGATAGAATAGGCATAGTCGATTGTCCGGGGTATAGACATGTGGCAGCTTGCCTTTCGGGCAGGGAATAAGAGTAGGTTTACGGACGTAAACCCGTGGTGACCGGCCTACTTTGTACTTGATCTCTACCGTATAGGTTGCACTCAAGTCTGACGGAGTGATTTGGCACCGGCATTTTAGCGTATGTTTCCCCATCCTTTTACAGGATCCAGGAAACATTCTATTAACCGCAGCAACCTGCTGGTAAATGGAGTAGGGTGACCGCTTTCTGATAGGATTATGAGTGACCATAGAACCGATGATCTTTGACCTGTTTTCCTTGCCCGGAAGTATTCAGAATTCCCGTTGCCGCGCTGGCATAAAGGCTTCCATTTACCCTAGCCTGGTTCGTTTCTTTGGCTAAGACATTAACCGCCTTAGTTACGATATCGTCCCCGAGAAAGCTTTTTAATTCGGTAGCGATGTTGTTAAGCCCTTTCTTGGCGAATGCGGATTTGAAATCTAGTTCTACCTTGTCCAACCACTCGAAGAAGAGTTGACGCTTACGATCGACTTTAACCCACTTGTCGGCGAAGTTCTCGTCGGGATTAACGGGGTTTTCGATCCAGTAGACAAGTTGCCCGTCTACAACTTTTCGTTGGATGTGTTGCCTCATTTCGCCAATAACATTCAACACCGTATCGTAGATATTGTCGTCGGCGTACTGATTGTAGGCACGTGCGGCCAGGGTAGTGATGATGATGGACACGGGGGCATCTTTATCCCCTTTAAACATGATATCCCGGTGGCGTTTAAGTAGCTGCACTGCTCGTTGCAACGGTGTTTTTACCTCGAAAAACTGGACTTTCTCAACACTCGCGCCTATTCTGGCAGCATAGCGTTCTTTGGCAAGGTTGAGGCTGAATTGCATACGCTCAACGAACCACTCCGCAAATCCTTTCATATTGCTCTTTGGCCAGTTGGCGCTGAGTAGCTTATAGTCTGGTCGGCGATTATCAGTAATCGCCATGGGGTCTTTACGGAACCGTTCCGGTACTCCTGCATTCTGCAGGCGGAATGGTAATTCAGGGATAGCAGCAACAAGGTCCATGTGAAACTGAGTAGCTTCGGCGTACAGCAGCCGCCAGCACCGGTGATGTTCCTTATCGAGCATTCTCTTGTAGTTCTCGTTTTCGCGAAGCCGCTGGCCAAGTAACGTCTTGATGTACCACTGGGAGACTTGTAGATGGGAGGTGAGTAGTTTCACCGTGAGGTCAATGTCGAACAGGTCGGAGTTGTCCCACGGCTTGATGACCGTCCCGAGGCGAAAAGAGCCCTGGGGAGCAACCTCCGGATTATAGGCAGCAAGTAGGGTGCCGGGTACACAGAGCCAACGCCCCACGGCTTCGTAGCGTTCTACGGCTTGCTTGTACTGGGTGGGAGAGATGTCTAGTTGTTCTAGTACTCGAAGAAGAAGATCACCGGCAGCGGTGCGTTGTTGAATTGTCATCATTGGTTAATTGGTTTTAGCGTTAATAGAAATGGTCTTGATGAAGCCGTCCCGCTTCTTGTTCTGATCGTAGATGACCAGCGGCAGGTCGGCTTTAGGGTTCCAGGTGCGACCAGTTTCAACCATGGTGGATACCGGTGCGGCCGGGAATACGTTGATGGTGGTGTCTTCGCCGTGGGCAAGTTTTATTTCACTGTAAGCACGGCGAATGGTTTTACGGAAATCGGCAAGGTCAGCTGGTGAACGGAGGTAGTCGTTGTTGGGAGTGGGATGGGTCAGGGTCCAGATGGCGCAATCGGGGCCGAGAACTGTATTGATGCGCTCATCGGTGATGTCCGCGCTAAGGGATAGTTTGAGGACTATTGGCCCCTTGCCGAGTTTCGTTTGCTTGATGGTATGATAGACAGTCTGCTCCGCAGACCGCCAGTTCCAGTTGTCGGGTTCTTTACTTAGTTGGTAACAGGAAACCTTTTTCAGGCTGCCTAGTAATGTGCCGAACTTGATTAGTAGTGGCTGGGGGGCAAATCCGAAAACGGAATAGTGGGCTGGGGAGCCATTGGCCTGGAGCGCGTCAATCTTGCGATTTAAATCCGTTACGAGGGTTTTCTCGAGTAAGGGCCAATAAAGATCATCATCGTCTTCGCAGCCTGAAAACCCACTGGTATTGATTTTAATGGCAGAACTGTCATTAGGCTGATGCGTTCCAAGTACCGCAGCACTCGTATCTCGAAAACTGAGCGGCGGGTCAAAAGACCCGATGCGGGAACCGTAAACCAACAGTTGGGTTGAGGGAGCGGATGCATGATCCGTTAATCGTCTAACCGCCGCTAAGTGCTGGATTTTAGCGGCGATGAGTCGCTCTGGAGGATACTCGCTCGGTGCGTCAACGTCTACCTCTTTGTGGCAAGAATCGCAGAGCATCATCAAATTGTCGAACTGGTTGAGTTCGTCGGGTTTCTTCGTAGGGTGAGGGCGTGGCCCGCCGGGTTCAGCTGCGTGGATGTGGGCTACATAGCCACGATTTCGGTACGTTCGCTTTCGATGATACTCAGTAAGTAGACGGTTACAACCTTCCAGCTGGCAACGGCCAGCGGAGGTTGCCCAAAGCTGCCTTCTGACCACTTCGCTTACGGGAAGCCTTGTTTTCTTCTTAGACGACATGAAGGTTCATTTGGTAGTTTGATGTAAGTCGGGGAATAGGGTAGGGGGCCGAACCGGCCGGGCCGGTACAGGTCTACAAAAAAATCTAAATTCAGGTCGTCTTAAAATCAATCAGGGAGTTCGATGATCCACAATAGGGGTGTAGCGGATGCAGGTCGAACGGAATAGTAAAAGTCTAATGCATGTACGTAACAGTACTAATGTTGCATAAAGTTACAGATGAACCGACAAAAAGAAACAAATACTTTTACACAGGGTGTTGAAAAATATTGGGGCATTTATGGTTGACGAACAAAAACGCTTGTTTTAAATAGGCATGGCGTAGTTATCTGTTTTATAGACTAGTAGCTCTTTTTTCGCTATTTTATATCTGTTTTCTTCCCTTCTTCGTAAGAGATGCTCTTAAGTCTAGGGGACGGTACCAAGGGGCACCGCCCCCTAGACCTACCCCCGTGGAGGATATGGGTCGTTACCATAGCTGTCCCGTTCACGGATGCGGCCATTGCGACCATGGATGAGCAGTTCGCTACCTTGATTACGGGCAATCTCCCTGGCGCGGTCGATGGCTTCGGTTTGAGTGTTGTAAGTGGCGGTACGCTTTGTGTTGCCAGCGCCCCGCACTGACCATTCTTTGCCGTTACGAACGACGTGTTGATTTTTCTTAGGCATAATCTAAATTCTCTAACAGTGATTAACCAGCCGAAGAGTACGGCCATGCTTCTATCTCTATATTGACCCATCACTAGACGAATTCTGCAAGAAAATTTTATTTTTATTTTTGTGCGGAATTCGTCTAGTGATGGGTCAGTATATAAGTAGAACTTTATAGAGATGACATTTAGAGAACAACTTGCAGTACTGACTGAGGATGAAACCAAGGTGATCAACTTCCGGCTAAGGAGTGCTATAGAAGGAAGGGTAAGCGGCCGTTTCATGTACGGTGCCCACAGTGAGAAAGAACTGGGAGATCATTATCTTGCCTACTACTCTGTGGCTGCTTGGGAAAAATTACTGTCAAAAGAATGGACCTGGCGAGAAGATGTAAGTTTACTTGAACAGTTAAAAGCTGTTGTAGAAAACCTAATCGGAAAACAGGTAGAAAAATTTAGACGTCATCGATTACAAAGAGAAAACGGAAAACGACCTTCCGTAGAATTATTTGATCCCACTATTACTTTAGTTAATAATCTCAATCATGAAGCAACAGACGACGATAATGAAGACCGAAAATATCAAGTACGACTTGCTGCGATCCAACAAGCAATCAGTGATGACGACGAGTTAGTCGAATTCTTTACTCTTGTGCAAAAAGGTGCTACTTACGATGATATGCTTCTGCTTCCAAGGTGGAAGGGTACGCATGTGAAGTACTTGTACAACCTGAAGGATAAGTTTAACCGTAGGGTACGATCCTACGTGAAGAAATATCCGAATTCCTTAACTCGAATTAGACAAAACAGTCAGTAATGGCCCATCCTGCAACTACTACCATAAACAATCTTTACCAGCTGTTCGAACGTGCAGCAAATGAGATGACAGATGAGGAGATTCTCAAAAAATTGAGAGAAATACCTGATCCTGAATTTAATAAAGAAATCAACCAAATTAAGCTAATGCGAGCCAGAGCCCTGGCCAAAGAGAAGAAAGAGATGTTCATGAATGCGCTAGGAAAATTAAAGCACTATCTGGCAGAGAATTCCCTGGCATCACCTAAGCTTCAACAAGCACAGGTCATGTACCGTAAACTGCAGCGCCTTGAAGGAGATGACCAACAGCAGTTATTAATCGATCAAAAGCTTCTTGACTTCATTTCCGAACTAGATGACTGCAAATACTGAAATTTATAAAATCTCCCGAGCTAGATATCTAGCTCGGGAGGCTCTACACAAATGTGGACTTTCTCATCCTACTCAGCTCTCCGTTGAAGAGATTGCCTATGCTTTGGGTGTACACGGCGTTCAGTCCATTCCTCTTTACGGGGCTGAAGGGCGGATTATGGCTAGCAACGGTAAATACCTGATTTCGTACAGTGAAGCGATCAAGCATGAAGGAAAGCGCCGGTTTGTCATTGCTCATGAGTTGGGCCATTTCTGTCTTCACCGCCCAATGCTAGACGAGAAACTAGTACATACGGACCGATCACGCTCATTTAAGGATACTGTAGGTCAGGAGGCAGAGGCTAATGCTTTTGCTAGCGAGCTTTTGATGCCGGCAAGCCTACTTTATGATCAGCATTTTTCGTGTATTCCGACGATGGAAGCATTTGAGGGAATCGCGGAAGACTTTCAAGTGTCGCTTATGACATTGCTGATGCGATACTGTGAAATTGGACAAGTGCCCACTTGTTTGATTGTGTCTAAGAATGGGCTTGTAAAGTGGAGTAAGGCTTCGAGTGAATTTCCTTGGCCTTTTGTAAAACCAGGGTTTAAGGTTGATCGGACTGCTTTAGCTGCGGCGTTTCATGGCGGTTTTACTCCCTCTGTTTCGCGAAAAGAGGTGGATGGAAGGTTCTGGTTTGGGACAGATTGTAGTGATAAATTTATGGAGCAATCTTATCTTACTAGGCGAGATGAGGTTGTTACTCTAATTTGGCAATTATAAGGAGTTCAAGTCTAAAAGGGGGGCTATTATTCTATTATAAGAACCTATGAGCCTTTAGCCGCCTCCGCCGCCACATGCCCCGCCAGCGCAGCAACAAACGATTTTAGTCCTGTCATCTTCGACAATTCGGAATAGGCTCCATCGTCGCGGCTTTTCTTGGTAGCGGCAATCAGGCAAGCAGCGGTATACAGCTGCTCCTTCATCATCCGCTGACAAAGGATGTCGTACCGCTGGAGATAGGAGGCTCCGGAGAATTCCGGGAACACAGGAAAGTGAGGTTCTTTATTGTCGACGGCAGAGCGAGACTTAGGTTCGTCTTCGACCATCATAAGCCAGCCGACGAAGGGTTTGGTTTGCTGGCCGAAGGCTCCTTCGCGGTAGGCGGTCCAGAAGTCGTGACCGGTTCCGATGGCTTCCTCGGTCCGATTGTTGAAATTGTTGCCGAAGGATGGGCCGACCTGGCTTTTGAGTTCGATGGCGGCGATCAGTTTTCCCTGGTGGGTGACGATGATGTCCCAGAGCTTGGTTGGGCGGAAGAAGCCGGGGAGGGTGAGGACTTTACGACGTTGGTGGATTTCGGCGTCGGCGAGGCCATTCTTTTCGATCAGGTCGATGATTAGGGCAATGAAGCCGTCCATATTCTTGCCGGCGGTGACACCGGCGCGGCCGCCCTGGTCGGACTTTCCGGCTTCCTCTTGCTTTTTGGCCGCAGCGGCCCGATTGCCCCAAAATGCTTGTACGGCCTCTTTGGCCATTCTTTCGTAATCCGCTAAATCCAAGGCCATATCTGTCTGCTGTTACTTCGAAGTGATCAGCTCGCGTTGAGCTGGAGTTAGGCCGTAAAGATCGAAAACTAAAGTTTGACAGCGGATGAAATCAAAATCCTCGGATGCGGAAACTAGCTGAGTACGGATATCTGCGGGTATATCGGCCCACTTGGGAATCCGGATGCGGCGTAGGTATTGGGCTTGGTAGCGGATATAGCCTCCCTGCATCCTGGTTGAATAGGTTGATACGAAGAGTTCGGCAATGCCGGAAAGTAGTACCGTTTGGAGGGCGCGGAGGTCCCAGGTGTCGGAGGTGAGGTAGTAGAGATTGTGGTGAGGATATAGGCCTTCGTTTTCGTAGACGATGGAGGCATGGCCTTTGATGTCCGGAATCAGGAGTTTTGGCTTAGCGGCTAATTCGGGGTAGATGCGGTCGATGGTCTTATACCATTTGCCGGGTGACTTCTTGGCGACGTGGCGGGCGGATAGTTTTTCCTGGTGCTGGAGGACGTAGGCTTTGAAACGGGGGTAGATTTCCAGGTTGGCGAGGGAGCCGTCGGCTTCGTAAGGATTTAGGACGGCGCGGCCTTGCCAATTTACGCCAGCGTCAGATATGTCTTTGGTAGTAACTAGGGGAAGTTTGCGGCAATCTTCGACGTTGAGCTGAGCGTGATCGGCGATGTAGACTTTGTCGGCGCCGGTGGCTACGCCGATGGCTACTTTGCAGCCGGCGGCTTCAATGGTTGGGAATTGTTGCTCGAGTTGGCGGACTAGGTTTATGCGAGGGGCTTGGTCTAGTATCCAGGGTTGGGAGCCGGCTACTACGTTTTGGACGTTGGTGACGTGTCCCTCTCCCCCGGCCCCTTTCGCTGCGCGGCTTCTACAGGAACTACTCCGTGTTCCTTCCGAGGTCCTGGGGAGAGGGGAGACGTTGGAGGTGTGACATGAAGATGTTGCATCTGTTGCGTTGATTACCGTAGCCAGTTTCTGGAGAGTAGGTGAATCAAGGTCGGGCTGGGCGAGGAATCTGGTAGTGGTCCCTTTTGCCTTTCTGATGATCGTGATGGCGGGGTAGGTGGCCACTTCAGAAGTGAAAGCCTGGACGCCGACCAGGTCGACATAGGTTTTTAGGTGATAGCCTTTGGCGATCATGCGGCGGAGGGGGGCACCGTACTTATTTTTGGTCCACCGATCGGTACAGATGAATCCGAGTTGGCCGTTGGGTTTTAACAGTTTGAGGGACTGCTCGAAAAAGGGGACGTAGAGGTCGGCGCGGTCGTAGAGGGTTTTGTACTTGGCGCGGTAGGTGGCAAGGAGGATGGGAGATATCTTTTCCTGACGAACGTAAGGGGGGTTGCCTACTACGTAGTCGAATTTACCGAGGTCCTTGGTGAGTAGGAAGTCTCCCTGGATGAGCCAAGCATCGCATAGTTGGTCGGCTTCCGTATCTGGGATGCCAGCGGCGAGGAGCTTGGTGCGGGTCTTTGTTTTTAGCTCAAGGAGAGAATCGATGTGTAGTTCGACGCCCCGGAGGCAGGGTAGGAGTGAGAGCGGTGAGTTTCCGCCGTTCTGGTTCCAGGAGATTAGTAGCCGGTCGACGGCAGGGAGGAAAAAGGCACCGGTGCCAGCGGCGGGTTCCAGGAGGCGTTGTTGGTGAAGGGGCTGGTTTGTGGTGTATCCCACTAGATCGAGGATGAAACCTACAATGACCGGCTTAGTGAAAATTGCTCCACGCTCCACGTCGGTAGCAGTAGCCATGGTTGCTACTGCTTCTTTCAACTCGCTGTAGTAGCGGTTGGCATTGAAGAGGTTGGGAGCTGTGGTGGGGACGGTCATGGTTAGGCAAAGATAGAGAATAAGGCGAGATGTTGTTAGTTGGTCTGTTGGACAACATTTTGTGGGTTGCCGGACATTGCTTTACCTTGCCTTTAAACTATTTCCTCGCACCTGCGTCCGCGCCTGAAAACGTATATTTTAATAAGTCATAAGCTGGCGGGGAGTTCTCTGATTAGACCTTCCGCCCAAGTAAGTGTGGGGTTCCGGGCAATGTCCCTGCCGTGGTCGATGACTTCAAGGTGGTCATTTTCGGATGACCAGCCCCTTGACCAGCGAGAGTGTCTCCTGCTATCAAAAGAGAGTAGACGCAGTGTATAGGCGTTCCATCATCATGCGCCTGCTGTAAAGCATCAATATACTTGTACATACGAATTCTGGTGTAAGACAACTGGAGCGACAAGGTCATGGGCCCATAAGTAAATCTACCGCCTACCAAACCTGAAAGACACTACTCAACGATCCATCCGCAGACTTGATAAAATACATTCCTTTGGCCAATTCCGCTGTAGGCACGGATACGGTCCGGCTGGAGGCTAGCAAGGCCCCGACAATGCGGCCATTTACATCGTATATCCTTAGTTCACGCCCTTGCGGATCAGCTGGTAATTCGAGGGTGATCTCCTGCCCCCGGCGTGCAGGGTTGGGGTACGTTTTTACCGGCGTAGTCACTTCTTCATTATACACGGCGGTTAGTGGCTCCTGGAAAATGTTATTCGCAAGATTGAAAGCATCTTGGCCAATGGAGATGCCAATGATCCGTCCCGGAATGTCGTCTGCTGGCACGTGGATGCCGCCCCAAATGCGGGAAAGTGAGGTCTGGTCGGAAGCATCACGATAGGTTGCCCACTGCAGGACGACGTCGACACTTGGACCGCGTTCAAACACAAGGAAAGAGTCTTTTGGCGCGACGAACTCTCCTACTCCTCCGGGGAAATAGGCGGAACCGGTGATCTTTTCCATTGTGGTCGCGGCGGCGCTGCTGAAGGTGGAATGGCCGGAAATATAACCGGCGAAGTTTGGCGTCACGAAGTTCGGCCGCTGGTAGGGCATCCAGAGGGCTGGGTTGATCCAGCCGACGCCGGCCACGTCGGTCTGTGGGTCGTCGATGGCGTTGGGGATCCAGGCCTTAACTTTGGTGAGGGCCAGGGTGGCGCTGTTTTCGAGAACGGAGGGGTCGTCCAGTCGTTCAATGTAATCGGTATCGTAGCGGAGGCCGAAGACATTGTAGTTAGGATCCGTTGGTTCGGAAGCCTGGCCGTTTTTTGCCATCCAGCGAATGCCGGTGATCGGGCGGGCGTAATCGTACTTCCCTTTGATGCTCCAGGCGGCGATTGCGGCGTCGTGCATTGCGCCACCGAGGGTGAGGTATGCTTTCACATCGTATTCCAGGGTATCCATCGGTTCAGTTCCGGCGAAAGCGTATTCGAATTCTGGGTGGTCCATCACAGTATTCAGTACGGAGAACCAGTGGCCTGGGGGTGTTTCGCTGGCGGGGCCATCGGCCCAGAATTCGGCCAGTACGCGGGTGTAGTCTCCGCGTGGCACCACATTTGGAGGGTAGGGCAGGCCAGTAGAGGGGTTAAGGGGGTGACCGTCGGCACCGAAGGTTCCTCCTTCGTGTTCACGGTAAAATTCGGGGTAGTCGGCAAAGTCAGTTGGATATTCTCCCTGGAAGTTACCCCGGGCGCCGGGGCTGATGTCCCACATCACGTTGTCCGCCGGGTCCATGTGGCTGCTCCATTTAATTGCCAGTTCGAAGCCCCAGCGGTACATGTCGAAAGTTTCCGGCTGGCCAGGGGTGTACATCGGTGGCGGCCCTGGATCGTAATAGACAGGATTATTCCCCCGTATAGGGTTTTCAGGTGTGGGATCGGTACGGTTTTCAGCGGTGAGGGAGAAGGGAGTTACGCGGCCCCACTCCGCCCCCAGGAATGGCAAAAGGGCGTTGCCGAGTACCTGACCTGACTGATCGACGATCGTTCCGGGAAATTGGAGGGTCTGCCAGTGGTTTGGGTCAACGACAGCAAAGATGGAGAAAACGTTGGTAAAAACAAGTGGCCGGTTTACGGGATCAGGATAGCTTAGGTTGGCATAGTCTCCTGCCTCATTACTGCCGTCCTGCATCCCGAATGTGAAGATCTGCTCGGCGATGTAATTGCCCAGGTCAGCGGGACGGCCATTGAGGTAATCGGTGGCAATGTAGGTGGTATCGTAGCCTAGTTCAAACATCAGGGCGTTGAAGCGAGGTAGCGTTGTTCCCGCGTTTGGAGAGGTACTGTAACGATGGTGCAGCATGCGGTAGGCGGCGTAGCTAACCGCTTCGTTAGAGGCAGCAACGGGGTCTTCGAAATTATTAATTAACCAGTGTTGCAGTGGTAGTTCGAAACCGGCCTGTACGGTGGCCATTAGCGCGGGAGAGCCTTTTTTATTCACCAGCGCCCAGGCGTCGTACATCGCCGCCGAAGTGTGGTAAAGGTTGCGGGCGTGTACGACCGGGCGGGCAAAATCATTTCGAATGGCTTCCAGCATTTCTTCGTTCCACTGACGTGCGACGGAGTGTTCCTGGGCGCTGACGCAGGTGCAGAAGGAAAGAATGAAGAGCAGGGTAAGTAGCGGGCGGTAATTCGGGGAGGAAAAATTCATTGTACGTATTATATGGTCTTAGTTGTGTAGCTGCTGCTTGTCCAGTTCCAGGTCTTCCTGGAGCTGGGAGCACTTTATGATGGCGTTTGGGCTGGTTTGTCTTTAGTTGCGGGCCGTGGCCTTCAGCACCTCTCCTTTTCTTGCCTACTCACACCCCATATCCACCTTGCTCTGGGTGTCACTGTTTGGAAAACAATTACCAGAGAGGACTTCTGTGGGGACGTAGCGATTCAGGTCGGCATCGTACAGGCCCTCGGCGAGGAATTCGGTCAGTTGATCAATTTCCTTTTCTGACAGATTGAGCGGGTGGAAGAAGTCTGATATATTGGCTTGGGGGACGCGGTCGCTTTCCGGTATACCGTCGTTGAAATACTCTACTACTTCACGTAGGTTGACCTTGCTGGAGCCGTGGAAGTAGAACGGCATATCCTTTGTGTTGTATACCTGGGGCACCTTGAATTTGAACATGTCCTCCTGTCGGCGGGTGAAATCCCACCGGCCGAAATTGCGGGTGTCGTCGATGCCGGTACGCAGGGCACCGCCGGGAATATCGCACAGGTCGTTGACGCCGATGGCGTGAAAGGTATTGCCGTTGAGCGCAGGGCCATTGTGGCAGCGATAGCACCCGGCCTTTCCGAAGAAGAGTTTTGCGCCTTCTTTTTGTTCTGAGGTCAGAGCACTTTTATCTCCACGCAGCCACTTTTGCCAGGGTGCGTTGCTCGGGAGTAGGGTACGGATGTAGGCAGAGAGGGCGAAACTCATCGCTATGCGGCCGTAGCGGGCGTCTCCTTCAAAGCTGGGAAATGCCCGGTTAAATAAGCGTCGGTAGCCTAGGGTATCGAGGAGGTAAGCATCGGTACTCATGCGGTGGGCCAAGGTACCTTCGATGTTCTGTGACTCAAGGCCTTCGAGGCCAAGGTGATTCACTTCGGTATCCGGATCGAAGACGCCCCACACATCTTGCAGCTCTGCATTAGCACCTGTGGCCCCGAAGCGGCCGGCCCACATAGAGTTCGTCACGTATGCCACACCGAGCATGGAGAGTGTCCGGGCTCCCTGGGCGTCGATATCTTCTTCATTATAGTTGGTATCCATTGCCCGTCCAGAACCAAAGTTGCCGAAACCAATACCTCCGTCGGCAATACCCTGGGCGCTGCCAGAAGTAAATGCGGCTTCAGGGACGTGGCAGGTGGAGCAGGAGAAGGTGCGTAACTGTGAAGCGTTAAGGGCATCACGGCCGAGCGCGGTTTCGAAAAACAGCAGTTTACCAAGTTCTACTTTTTCGGGCGTAAGAGGGTTGCCGATGCCGGCAGGGATGCCCGCCAGGTTACTGCCGTCGGGTAGCATATAATCATTAAGCGTACTGTTGTCGCTGAGGCGGATCAGTGTTCGTTCCAGTTCTGTATCAACGGTGGAGATTGCTTCATCACGTACGCATCCGGTCGTAGCGAGCACAAATAGAAATAAGGGGAGTAGCTTCTGGAAAAAAGGTATGAACATGAGATAGCTTCTGATTATTGGTTTAAGATTGCTTGCCAACACCAATGGTCATTTGCGTTTTCGGTGATCCATATAGTTAGGAACACAACTTAAACCGGGCAAGTGTCTCTTGAATGTTCTTACACTAGCAGGAGCATGACTTACCCTACGAAATTCGGAATTCTCGCTGCCGCAAAATTACGATAACCTAAAGCCTTAATACTTATGACATTGTGCTAATCCTGTCGATATTTTGCTCGGCTAAACTTTCTCCCACGGATGCCTGTATCTTTGTCAGGTTAAACATCTTATTACTTGCTTAGACTGCTTCACATATTCCTGGCTTCACTCGTTCTCCTCGGCTCTGCTGGCGTGACGGTGAATCGTCATTTCTGTATGGGGGAGTTGAAGTCCGTAGCCATTTTTGGAGAGGCGGAGAAGTGTCATAAGGACCAGGCTAAAAAGCAGTGCCCTTTCCATCCGGCTCCGAAGGAGGAAGTAGAAGGGAAGAAGAAGGGATGTTGTGACGACGAGCACGAGTTGGTACAGATCGACGACCAGGAACAGACGGTGGTTGATGCGATGCCTGCAATCGTAGCGGTAATACCGGATTTTCCCCCATTGCTTCTTAGTTACCATGCCCCGCACCCGCGGCCGCGCAAGAACACGAACTTTGAGCAATACCGCCCGCCTCCACTATGGACGGACGTGGTGCGCGAATTCCAGGTGTTCCGCATTTAACGACTTGATGATATCTAATATCCCCGCCAGCTTCCGCTGACCGGGGCTTTCGTGATTTTCGTCAAGTATCGTTTTATGATTAATGCATTTGTGCGCTTCTTCCTGGAGAATAAGCTTGTGGTTTGGTTGCTCCTCATTCTATTTGTGGGTTGGGGCCTCGCTACCGCCCCTTTTGAATTTGATATTCCCGGCCTGCCGCGCGACCCTGTGGCCGTAGACGCTATCCCCGACATCGGTGAGAACCAGCAGATAGTCTTCACCCAGTGGGCGGGGCAGTCGCCGCAGGACGTAGAGGACCAAATTACCTATCCACTCACTTCTTCCTTACTGGGTATTCCCGGTGTGAAGTCGGTGCGGTCTAACTCGATGTTTGGCTTTTCGAGCATCTACCTGATTTTTGAAGAGGACATAGAGTTCTACTGGTCACGTAGCCGGATACTGGAGAAATTGAACTCCTTGCCGGCGGGCCTGCTACCGGAGAATGCTACCCCTACGCTGGGTCCTGACGCTACGGCGCTGGGCCAGGTATTCTGGTACACGCTGGAAGGCCGTTCGGCTGATGGTACTCCCGTTGGTGGCTGGGACCTGGACGAACTGCGTAGCGTTCAGGATTTCTACGTCCGCTACGGTCTCAGTGCCGCTGGCGGGGTGAGTGAAGTTGCCAGTATAGGTGGCCACGTAAAGGAGTACCAGGTGGATGTGGATCCGGAAAAAATGCGGGTGTACGGAATCACATTGGGGCAAGTGATGAAGGCAGTAAAGGAATCTAACCTCGACGTTGGGGCGGCTACCCTGGAGATCAATCTGGCGGAGTACTTCGTACGTGGGTTGGGCTATTTGCAGAATCTCGACGACCTGGAGCTGGCCGTTGTCAGTGAAAAAAACAACGTTCCCGTTTATCTACGGGATGTGGCGCGGATAACGATTGGTCCGGCGGCCCGGCGGGGCGTTCTGGACAAGTCTGGAGCAGAGGCCGTTGGTGGGGTAGTGGTAGCGCGGTACGGTGCCAACCCTCTGGAGGTCATTAATAATGTGAAGGCTAAGATTGCGGAGTTGGGGCCTGGGCTGCCTAAGCGGATGGTTGCCCTCTACCCCGGCGGCGATGGAGGCGGAATACTAAACAAGGCAGATAGTATCATGAGCCAGGTGACCGTTGTTCCGTTTTACGACCGCTCCGAACTGATCCGGGAAACCATCGGGACGCTGGAAGAGGCATTGACGCTGGAAATTTTGATCACGGCTATTGTGGTGATCCTCCTGTTATTCAATCTAAAGTCGTCGTTGCTGGTGGCCGGTACGTTGCCCGTAGCGGTGCTGATGTGCTTCATCGCGATGCGTTACTTTGGGGTGGACGCCAACATCGTGGCGCTTTCCGGTATCGCTATTGCGATCGGTACGATGGTGGATATGGGTATTGTGCTGACGGAGAGTATGGTGTACCGGCTGAATGACCCTCCGGATGGGGAGAGCCGTTTGGAGAGTATTTACGAGGCGACCGTTGAGGTTGGTTCAGCGGTGTTGACGGCGGTGGCCACGACGATCATTAGTTTTCTGCCGGTCTTCACGATGGAAGCCGCGGAGGGTAAGTTGTTCCGGCCATTGGCCTTTACGAAGACCTTTGCCTTGATTTCTGCGATCATTGTTGCACTGGCCTTCATTCCCGCGCTGGCGCACGTGGTCCTGGGTTGGGACCGGGATAGTAAACAGGTGAAGATTTTTGGTAACGGAATCTTGATCTTGGTTGGCATTGCCGCCTGGGTATTTGTGGCCTGGTGGCTGGGAGTGGTTACTATTCTAGCCGGTGTGCTGGGCATAGTTATGGCTGCTCTATTTGATAAGGGCGCGGCCGCAGGTGCAAGCGTCGTTGGGGGTGAAGGGGACCCCAACGTAAGCAGTTGGAAGAAGCAAGGCTTACAAACGTTGGTAAATGTTTCGATAGCGCTGGTATTGGCCTGGCTCTTGGCTGGTTACTGGCTTCCGCTTGGGGTGAACAAGAGTCAGGCGACGAACTTCCTTTTTGTGGTGGTTGTATCCGGTACGCTACTGGGCTTCTTCTGGCTGGTGATTCATTTTTACACAACTATCCTCGGCTTTTTGCTAAAGGTGAAGATCCTCTTTTTGGTCTTAATCGGGTTTCTGATCTTCGCCGGTTTCCAGTCGTTTCGGAGTATTGGGGAGGAATTCATGCCTGCGCTTGGCGAGGGAGCTTTCCTGCTGATGCCGACGAGTATGCCCCACGCGGGCATTGAGGAGAACCTACGCAATCTGCGGACGCTGGATATGGCGGTGACGACTGTTCCGGAAGTGGAGACGGTGGTTGGTAAAGCCGGTAGGGTGAACAGCCCGCTGGACCCTGCGCCGCTGTCGATGTACGAGAATATGATTTTGTATAAGACGGAATACGCAACGGATGAGGATGGGCACCGGCTGCGGTTTAAGGTAGATGAGAATGGGGAGTTTGTGCTTAAGAATGGGAACGCTCAGCCGGCGAGCCAGACATCGGAAGCTTCGGTAGAAGACCTCACTCCTGACGAAAACGGTCTATACTTCCGTCAATGGCGCGACCACATCAAATCCCCCGACGATATATGGGAGGAGATCATCGCAGCAGCGCAACTGCCAGGAGTTACCTCCGCCCCCAAGCTTCAGCCAATTGAAACCCGACTGGTGATGCTTCAAACGGGGATGCGGGCGCCGATGGGCATTAAGGTCCGTGGCCCGGACCTGGAGACCATCGAACGGGTAGGCCTGGAGTTGGAACGCGAGCTGAAGAATATCGATGGAGTGAAGGACGCGGCGGTCTTCGCCGACCGGATTGTCGGTAAGCCTTACTTATTGCTGGACGTGAGACGAGACGTAATTGCTCGTTATGGCCTTAGTGTTATTGACGTGCAGCAACAGATCATGGCCACGGTCGGAGGAATGAAAATGACCACGACGGTGGAAGGCCGGGAACGCTATGCCGTCCGGTTACGCTATCCGCGTGAGTTGCGGAGTGACCCTGAGGCTATCCGGAATATTTTGGTGCCAACCCAGAGCGGACAGATCAAACTTGGCGAGCTGATCGACATCAAATACGAACAGGGACCGCAGTCGATTAAGTCTGAAGACGGGTTCCTGGTCGGCTACGTGCTGTTCGACCGGCTCGATGGATTCTCCGAAGGGGAAGTGGTAAAGAATGCCACGGCTTACCTGGACGGGCTGCAAGAAAGGGGTACGCTGGATATTCCTGCTGGGGTTAGTTACCGTTTTGCGGGCAACTACGAGCAGCAGGTGCGGGCCAACGAACGCCTGGCTTTAGTGGTGCCGATCGCTCTGGGGTTGATCTTCTTGATTCTGTACTTCCAGTTTAAGTCGATAACAACGGCCTTGATGGTATTCAGCGGGGTATTTGTGGCCTTCTCCGGCGGGTTCCTGCTGCTGGGTGGGTACGCTGACCCTGACTTTATGAACTTCAACTTCTTTGGTGCTAACCTGCGGGATCTCTTCCAGATGCGAACGATCAACTTGAGCGTAGCGGTCTGGGTCGGCTTCCTGGCCCTATTCGGCATTGCTACCGACGACGGGGTCCTAGTGGCAACCTTCCTTCGGGACAGTTTTGCCCGGAATACTCCGGAGACCGTGAAGGAGATCAGGGAAGCAGTGATCGAAGGTGGTTTGCGGCGGGTGAGGCCGGCGATGATGACGACGGCAACGACGCTGCTGGCGTTACTTCCCGTACTGACTGCTACCGGCCGGGGAGCGGACATTATGCTACCGATGGCCATCCCCAGTTTTGGTGGAATGACGCTGCAGGTGGTGACGATGTTTACGGTACCGGTGCTGTGGTGTATGCGGGAAGAAATCAAATTAAAATGGAACCAGAAATTCAGCAATTCATGAGGAAGTCAATAATAACCTTGCTCCTGTTCACCTTACTCTGCACCGGCGTCCGCGCCCAGAGCCTGGATAGTCTGAAGGCGGAACTACGCCAGGAAAACCCAGAGCTACGGGCCTTACTGCTAGACTACGAAGCAGCGATGAAGATTGGTGCTCAGCAGAACCAATTGCCCGATCTGGAGATTGGTGCTGGCGTCTTTGTGTTGCCGGTGGAAACTCGAACCGGACCGCAGCAATTTCGGGTTGGGGCAACGCAGATGTTGCCCTGGCCGGGTAAGCTTGCGGCGATGGCCGCTACGGCGGATGCACGTGCCCGACCGTTGTTAGAAAAGGTAGCTGCCCGCCAGTTGATGCTAATCTATCAGTTGGAGAAGGCCTATTTCAGTCTGGCGGGTTTAGAGGCCCGCGCGGCAGTGCTACGTGAAAGCCTTGACCTGTACGTCAGTCTTGACCGCTTGGCCTTGAGCAGAATTGAAAATGGAAAGGGGAGCTCGGTGGACGTTTACCGCATTCAATTGCAACGCCAACAAATTGAGCGACAACTGGAAGAACTCCGTTACCTGGCTCAACAGGAAATGGTGACGATCAACGAAGTATTGGACCGCCCGGCGGATACTCAGGTAGCTGCTCAGGTAGCCATTGAGGAACGGGTGGCAGAGACCCTGGATTTTGCCCCGGATCTGGCTGCCGACGATCCCGACCTGAGCAACCACCCCGGCTTGCGTATTTATGGCTTGCAGCAGGAGGCAAACCGTGCCGCCATTGAACTGACGAAGTTGGACCAGCGGCCGGACTTCGGCGTTGGCATCGACTACATCGCTACCGGCCGACGGGATGATATGGACCCTCTGCGAAACGGTAGAGATGTGATTCTGCCCCGAGCAATGGTGACGATTCCTTTGAGTAAAGGCAAATTCTCCGCTAAGCGGCAGGAAGAGGAAGTTCGGATTCTTGCGCTGGATGCCCGGCGGGAAACCACCGAAAATGAGTTCCGTGCGGAGATAAGACGTGCTCTGAATTCGATTGATAACGCAGCCAACGAGCTGTACTTCCTGCGGGAGCAATCGCGGGTGATTGACGCTACGGTATCGATTGCCAGGAGTGAATTCGCCAACGGTCGACGTGCCTTTGATGAACTGTTGCGGTTGGAAAACCAACTGATCGGGTACCGCGTGAAAGCGGTGATGGCCCAAACCACCATTCTTACACAACGAGCGATTATTGATCGCTACCTCATAAATTAATAAAGATGAAAACTCGAACGATAATTTACCTCGTGGGGGCATTGGCCCTGGGCTTACTGGCCGGCTATTTTCTGTTTGGTGGCGAGGCCCTCTCCCCCGGCCCCTCTCCTGGGGAGATGGGAGAAATCGGTCACGACCATGAAACCATGGACGAAGGCGGAGGGGAAGCACAGATATGGACCTGCTCGATGCACCCGCAGATTCGGCAGGATGGTCCGGGCGATTGTCCGCTGTGCGGCATGGATCTTATTCCGTTGCAAACCGGAAATTCTACTGACCCGGCGATCCTGACGATGACGGAAGCTGCGGTGGCGATGGCGCGGGTGCGGACAGTAGTTGTTGGCCCCCCGGCCCCCAAAGGGGGAGATATGGGCGAGGCCGCAGGTGCAAAGACTGGTAAAGGAGCAGGGTTGAAATTAACTGGTCGCCTTGCGCCGGATGAGCGGACTGCCGCCGTCGAAGTATCAGAATTTGGTGGCCGGGTTGAGCGGCTGTTTGTCTCCTTTGCGGGGGAGCAAGTACGTGCTGGTCAACGGATCGCTACGGTTTACTCGCCCGACCTGGTGGTTGCCCAGGAAGAATTGTTGCAGGCCAAAAAATTTGCCGACGTCAATCCGGAACTGGTTGTCGCCGCCCGTGCGAAGCTGCGCAACCTGGAGGTGACCGATGAGCAAATTGCTGAACTCGAAAAAACCGGCGAAGTTATCAATGATTTCCCGATTTATGCGGACCACCGTGCAACCATTCTGGCAACTAAGGCAGAAGTTGGTGAGTACGTCAAAGCTGGTGGTGCACTCTATACTTTCACTGACCTGAGTAAGGTATGGGCTTTGTTTGACGCCTACGAACAGGATTTGGCGCAGATCAACGTGGGGGATAAAGTGACCTTTACGGTGCCTTCGCAGCCGGGCGAGGAGTATACTGCTCGGGTGAGCTTCATCGATCCGGTCATTGATCCGAAAACTCGGACGGCGGCGGTGCGAGCGGAGGTGAATAACCGGCGGGGGCGGTTGAAGCCTGAGATGTTCATAGAGGGGGTAGTGAAGGTTAAAGACGCAAAGGCCGGACGAGGTAGCGAAGCTACAGAATTAGTCGTTCCCCGCAGCTCGGTATTGTGGACGGGGGATCGCTCCGTGGCTTACGTGGAGTTGCCGGATATGGAAGTACCGACCTATGAGTTTCGGGAGATTACCGTTGGTGGGCGGGTAGGGGAGGGCTACCTAATTACTTCGGGCTTGGCTGCTGGTGACCGAGTGGTCGTCAACGGAGCCTTCCAGATCGATGCCTCGGCACAATTGAATAACAAGGCCAGTATGATGAACCGGGATGTGCTCATTCAGGGGAAGGAATCTGAAACGCCGGTGGCGGAGGAGATTCCTAACTACCGGGAGGACACTCCGGAAGCATTTCGAATGCAGTTAGGAATGGTCGCTGAGGCTTATCTCCCGTTGAAAGACCGGATGGTGGCTACCAAGTTGGCGGACGAAACATTGCTGGCTTCGCTAAAGGAAACGCTGGCCAAGGTTGACATGATGCAGGTAAAAGGCGATGCACACGTGTACTGGATGAAGCAAATGGAGGCGATGGAAGCCCACGCGAACACCCTGCTGAAAAAGGACGACGTGGAAGCCCAGCGGGAGCAGTTTGGTTTCCTATCTCAAGCCTTGATTAATGCTTTGACGGCTTTTGGTGTGGACGGTACTTACTACGTCCAATACTGCCCGATGGCTTTTGACAATGCCGGTGCTAACTGGCTGAGCAATGAAGAACAGATTCGCAACCCTTATTTCGGAGACTTAATGATGAAGTGTGGAAGCGTAACCGACGAACTATAATTATTCACTCACCCGGCTGCTTATCAAAAGCGGCTACAACGTAAATCAATATGCGTTTTTTCAAAACAATGACCGCCCTGATACTGGTCCTCTCTTTCACCTTCGCCTTTACCGCTTGCGGTGATTCTGCCGCGAAGACAGATACGGCTACTAAAACAGCCGCCGAAGCTCCGCACGGAGAAGGTAAGGAGCATACCTCCGCGTACGTCTGCCCAATGCACTGTGCCGATAGTGGCAGCGATGCTGAGGGAGAATGCCCAACGTGCGGCATGGCTTATGTAGCTCAGACTGAGCATACCGGAAACGGCCACAAGCACTAAATCACCTAAGAAGGCCTCCCAGGTTCAGGTTGTGAACCTGCCTGGGTGGCATCTTGGTGGAATAGCATAGAACCAATGTCAAATACCTCTCAATTTAGAAGCTCGAATAAGACAAATAAATATGAAGTCGGAAAACTATAAGAAAGACAGTATCAGTCTGATTGGGGCCATTTCTCTGGGGACAGGTGTAATGATTGGAGCTGGTATTTTTGCGATTCTTGGTCAGGTTGCTGAGTTGTCGGGAAGTCTGCTTCCATTTGCTTTTATATTTGGTGCAATCGTCACGGGGTTTAGTTCCCATGCTTACGTCAAGCTGTCAAATAACTATCCTTCTGCCGGAGGAATCGCGATGTATCTTATGGAGGCTTACGGTAAAGGAACTATTACTGCCGCAGCTTCCCTACTAATGGTACTTTCGATGGTGATCAGCGAGAGCCTGGTAGCACGCACCTTCGGCACTTATACGCTTCAGTTGTTTCCCGGTCAGGTTAATGAAGTCTGGGTGCCCATTTTAGGGGTGCTTCTGCTTCTGCTTGCTTTTGGGATCAACCTTTCCGGTAATAAAGTGCTTGAAAAGTCCTCATTTGCAATGGCCATCATTAAGGTCGGAGGAATAAGTCTGTTTGCGATTGGCGGGTTATGGGTGGCAGATTTTTCGTTTTCAGATTTACTCCCTACTGCTCAGGGTGGCGAGAACTCTCTTATTGATAATCTTGGGGCACTTGCATTGTCAATTCTGGCCTATAAAGGTTTTACGACCATCACTAATAGTGGCGAGGAGGTGAAAGAACCTAAGAAGAACGTCGGGCGGGCCATCATTTTTTCCTTACTTATCTGCGCGGTGATTTATACCCTGGTCGCTTGGGCGGTGTCGGTAAATTTGACTGTACCGGAGATTATTGCTGCTAAAGACTTTGCGCTGGCTGAAGCTGCTAAGCCAGCGTTTGGGAAATGGGGATTGACTTTTACCGTAGCACTGGCGATCGTATCAACGATTTCGGGCGTGATTGCCAGTTTATTCGCAGTCTCCCGAATGACGACGATGCTGACGAAGATGAATCTTATCCCCCATCGTCATTTTGGAATGAGTGGAAGTATCCAACGGCATATGTTGGTTTACACGGTTGTTGTCGCAATCGTGCTAACGGTGTTTTTCGACCTTTCCAGGATCGCATCGCTGGGCGCTATTCTATACCTCGTGATGGATACAATAGTACAGTGGGGAGTGCTCAAAAACCTGCGTGATAAAATCGATGCGAACGCATTTATTGTCACTACCGCTATTGTGCTGAATTGTATCGTATTGGCCGCATTCGTCGGGGTGAAAGCATCGAGAGACCCCTTTGTCCTTTACGTGGCCCTTGGACTGATCGGTGCTGTTTTTCTGGGAGAAAGGCTCTTCCTCCGTGCACGTACGGATAACAACTCAAACAAATAACAACCATGCATTTAGAAAAAAACAACTACGAGTCCTTAGTGGACGCTATTGAAGACCTGAGAACTCAGGGATATAAAGAGGACTTCAACCTTAAGCCCACGTGCCTGGAATGCCCTTCCCTGAAACTTGAATTGCATCCTGCGGATTTTCAAATAGACGGCTTCTATCGTTTTGAGGGAATGAGCTCTCCTGATGATAACAGTATTGTCTATGCCATTAGCGGGGTAAGTGGGATAAAGGGGGTCTTGGTTGATGCTTATGGTCCTTATTCAGAAAGCCTCAGTGAAGAGATGGTTGCTAAACTAAGAACAGCACAAAAAAACTAGTCGCACAAAAAAAATCTATCGGCCGGTATGTTGCTGGCCTTCACCCGTGTCCGCGTCAAAAAACTTTCAAAGGATTGACCGGACCTTTTTTCACTTTTTACAAATCATTTCAACCATGCGTATTCTTCCTATTCTCCTTCTCGTGTTTGCCTTCGTGGCCATGGCTGCGCCGCCGAGAACACTCGTCATTCAAACCAACGCCCAATGCGGGATGTGCAAGGCCACCATTGAGAAACAGCTTAATTCCCTTGATGGGGTCAAAGAGGCCGTTCTTGATCTGGAGACCAAGCAGGTTACCGTCAAGTTCAAGGGCAAAAAAGTAGATGAGGCCCAGCTACGGCAGGCCATTTCTGACGCTGGCTACCAGGCCGACGACGTAGCACCAAACCCCGACGCCAAGGCAAAACTGATGACCTGTTGCCAGCCGAAAGGCCGGCAGCTGCTGCGCTCCGAAGACTGGGACGAAGTAAACTTCCCCCCCTCCTCCTTCTCCTACCACCGCTAACCGGCCGTAACAAGCGACTGGTTAGCGGGTAGGAGGAAGGTATTTACAAACCAAAACAAACTGATGATGACGAATTTGAATTTGGCACCTTGCCGTTATTTAGCCCTGGTTTTGCTGTTGGGCTTCACCGTCGCCTGTACAGAACCTTCCGCCGATACGGAAGCTGAGACAATGGAGGCAATAGCTGCCGAGGCACCGGTACGTTCGCCTGAAACCGAAGCCAACCGTCAGGCCCGCGCCATCATTGGGGAGGCCATCGTAGCTGACGGCCTTGAAGGAATGGATGAAGCCGCCTTTGCTTTTCGCTTTCGGGATAAGGAATACCGCTATCAGCAGACCAACGGGACTTACACCTACGAGCGGTGGTGGACGGACTCTACGACCAACGTAGTCACCCGTGACGTGCTGGACAACGACGGTCTGGTGAGATACATCGACGGCCAGGTAGCTGACATCACGGAGAAGAAACGCAAGGCGTACAGCAACTCCGTTAATTCGGTTATTTACTTTGCTTTTATGCCGTGGGTGCTTAGCGACCCTGCCGTGATTCCCACTTATTTGGGCCGAGACACCATCAAAGGGGAGGTGCTGGACCAGATCGATATAGCCTTCACTACTGATAACGGCGGTGAAGATGCTGATGACGAGTACATGTACTGGTTTGCACCTGATACCCGCCAGCTGAAGTACCTGGCTTATTCCCATCCTGGTGGTAAAGCACCCCGTTTACGTGAAGCCCATAACGAGCGCCGGGTAGCTGGGGGCCTCGTGCGCGATTACCACAATTATAATACTCCGGGGAATAAAGCCCGGTCCATCAAAGCGCTACCTGCTGCCTTTAATACTGGTGAGTTGAACCTGCTCTCAGAGATCAATCTGGAGGAGGTAAGGAAGTTGGAGATTCGGGCGGACCGGCAAACCGGAGATACACCCATTAACCAATAAATAAAGACTTATGCCAACGCTGAAAATCAAGAACATTGTTTGCCCGCGGTGCATCCGTGTTGTCCGGGAAGAGCTGTCTGCCGCCGGCTACCCTCCGGAAGCCGTTGGAATGGGAACGGCTACTTATGCCGCTTATCCGGATGAGGAGGGATTGCGGCGGATTGCTGAGGTCTTGGAGGAAAATGGTTTCGCCTTACTTTTAGATGCCGAAGACCAGAAGGTAGAGCAGATCAAGACGTTGATCATCAATCACATCCATGACCGTAGTCGGAAGCAGGAAGCTGAGAACCTTTCTGACTATCTGTCCCGTGAATTGCGGCAGAATTACGGCGCGCTCTCCAAGCTTTTTTCAAGCCACGAGGGTCAAACTATTGAGCGATTCCTTATTCGGCAGAAGATCGAGCGGGCAAAGGAGGTGTTGTCTTACGGGGAGGAGAATTTGGCGGAAATTGCCTTTGACCTGGACTACAGCAGTACGGCTCACTTATCCGGTCAGTTTAAACGGGAGACGGGGATGACCACGACCCAGTTTCGTAAGTTGAAAGCACCAGACCGGCTTTCGCTTGATGATCTTGGAGAAGCGGAATGATGTAACGATTGACCATAATACTGTAAGGTGGGTGGGTGGTTTAGCCCCGTACTTTGCAGTACAAATAAAATGAGTGTTTTATGAAAACGATGAAGTTCAAGACCAACATCAATTGTGGCGGCTGTGTACGTGGTGTTACTCCCGCGCTCAACGGCAACGAAGCCATCAAGCGTTGGGAAGTTGATTTACAAAGCCCCGATCGTACGTTGACCGTGGAAACGGAAGCATTGACGGCGGAGGATGTACGGGCAGCCGTATCCGGCGCCGGATACCAAGCGGAGTTGATCGACTGATCCGTGACGTTGAAAAACAGAGCAGCTAATTTTTAGATATTCTTAACCCAGACAAACTCCTTAGATGTATAAAATTCTCTCCCTATTGTTGGCTTTTAACGTGCTTGTCGGCTCCGTCGGCGTGCCGGTGAGTCGGCATTTTTGCGGGGGAGAGTTGAAGTCGTTTGCCATTTTTGGTGCGGCTAAAAGTTGCCATGCGGAGAAGGAGAATTTGTGTCCTTCCCATCCGAAGGAAGGTTGTGAGTTGGAGCGAAAAAACTGTTGTGGTGATGAATTTGACTACATCCAACTGGACGAAGACAGAGAGGTAGACGCCTCCAAAGAGTTGCCGTCATCGCCCGTTGTCATTTTAGGGCTACCCGCCCGGTTGTTTTCGGAGGTCGTGCTTGTTGCGCGTTTGCGCAAACTGGGTAAGCTTGAAGCTTACCGACCACCTCCGCTCGTGATCGATGCGATGAGCCGGTGGCAGGTGTATTTGATTTGATACTGATGTTTTGATATGGTCGTCAAACGGCCTGATCCTTGGGTGAGTGTAATACTCCCCTCTTAGTTACATCATTTTAAATCGGAGAAGTACCTCGCTGAGGTAGCTTTCTCACAATTCATCAACGCATGAATACCTTCAAATTATTATTCCTTTTTTTTCTTTCTCGGCCTTTTTGTTACTTCCTGTAGTAGTCAGTCCGTTCATTCCAAATCCGGCCACGCAGCGGAACCAGCTCATCATCATGAGGAAGCCGTAGGCGCGGAAACCAATGCTGTTTTTCAGGCGCAACTGAGCAACGTCACCCGGGAGTACCTGCGGCTGAAAGATGCCTTGGTCAAGTCTGATGCGGGTTCCGCCAAATCCGCCGCCGGGTCGCTGCAATTTGCGCTTTCCTCGGTAGACATGAAGCTGGTGACGGGTGATGCCCACACGGAGTGGATGGGATATTTGAACCAGATGAAATCGACAACCGAAGCAGCCGTTGGGGCAAAGCGTCTCGAAGATATACGGCAGGCCTTTTCTGCTATGGCCGCACCACTAGCTGGGGCCATCAAACGCTTTGGTGGGAACGAAGCTGAACTCTACTTGCAACATTGCCCGATGGCTTTTAATAACGCTGGAGGTGACTGGTTGAGCGACGTAGCGGCGGTACGTAATCCTTATTTTGGTGACCGGATGTTGAAGTGTGGCCGGGTGATGGAAACGATAGAATAAAGTGAGTGTGATTGGTCCTGTCCGCCTGGTTTCTGACCGGGTGGACGGGTTTTCTCACCCTATTATTCAGCGGCAAATCACCATATAGATGGAAGAACAGACATTGTACATCGACAATATGGTTTGTTACCGCTGTATCCTGGCCGTGGAACACGTGCTAAGGGAGAGCAGATGGACGATCCTCCATATCGAACTGGGTCGTGTTCGAGCGATACCACCCGTAGGAGAGTCTACTTTGGAAGAAGTTGACAAGCGTCTAAGTGAGATTCGTCTGAACCTGAGAAAGGATGGTTATGATCTTGTTGCGCGTATAAAGGCGCTGATCATTGGGTACGTATATGACGATGCGGCTACTACCGACATCCCTCTTTCCGAGATCATTGTGCAGGACGTGAAGTTGAGCTACAGTCACGTAAGCCGGTATTTTTCTAAAGAAGAACAGCGGACGATTGAAGAATTCTATCAACTTCACCGGTTGGAGCGTGCCAAGCGGCTGCTGTTTCAGACGACTACCAGCATGAAGGAAGTGGCCCGTAGGTTGAAGTATAAATCAGCGAGTCATTTTTCTAACTTCTTCCGTAAAGGAGCAGGAGAAACGCCCAGTGACTTTCGGTCTAATAAGGACTATACGCCTCAACCTATTGATAAGCTCTAAAAGAGCAAAATAAAGATAGTCTGTGCGTGATATGGAAAGAACATGGCCGGTGGTGACCGCCTTTTATAGTAAAGCCAGGCAACGGAAAATTTCTCATTACGATACTCCTGCTAGGCCCAATAACTAGATTTAATTAATCGGCGCTGCTCACAACGATATTCCTTCGCACCTGCGGCCGCGCCTAGAAAAACAACTTTTAGATGAAAGATACAATTATGATAGATCACGAAAAAGGGATGAATCCTTACCTCAAGTTTGCCCTCATGATGGGCACCTCATTTCTCATCATGTATGCGATCATGTACCTTAACGTCGATCGATTTGAACACATCTACATCGCCGATACTCGTAATTATATGACCGCGCTAATGATCTCCGCCATGGCCATTGTCATGCTGCTTTTCATGTGGGGTATGTACCCTAAAAAAAGTATGAATTACGCAATTATTGGTGGTGCAGGGCTCATTTTCATTCTTTGCTTACTGGGGGTTAGGAATCAAACTTTCGTTGGTGACGTACAGTGGATGAAAGGAATGATTCCGCACCACAGTATTGCCATCATGGTAAGTAAGAACGCCAACCTGAAAGACCCGGAAGTAGTAAAACTGGCCGAAGAAATTATCGAAGCCCAGAAGCGGGAGATCGCCCAGATGAAAGAAATGATTTCTCGTTTAGAAAACCAAAAATAACTTGGTGTTCTCATTTTTCCGAGACACTACAAACCTGTTTTATTATGAATACATTGATAAATCCCGCCTACGTAGCCTGCTTGGAAGCCTGCCAGGACTGCTTGATCGACTGTAAAGTTTGTCTGGCTAAAATGGCTGGTAAGGACAGCATGAACGATTGCCCTTACTGCTGTGTGCAGTGCATCGAAGTACTGCAGGCCACCATCGGTCTGATGGCCGCCGACAGCAAGTTCACCAAGGAGCAGTGCGAACTTTGCGCCAAGGTGTGTGACTACTGTGCTGACATGTGCGAAAAGCACGACCACGATCACTGTAAGAAGTGCGCCGAGAGCTGCCGCAAGTGTGCGGAGCATTGCCGCAATATGGCGAAGTAATTCAGTACCCCGATAGCTAAGGAGCGTCCGTTTGCCAACTGGTGGCGGGCGTTTCTTTTTTTAAAATATAATGATATGAAATTCTACGTTTCAACCACTTTACTGCTTGCACTTTTCCTGCCTTTGATGGGCATGGCTCAAGAGATAGGAATGCAACCACAGGGCTCTTTGGAGGGTAACCCCGATAACCTGCCCGTACATGAATACGAACTCGTTCTTGAAGACGCAATGGTAAATAAGACGGGTAAAGCCGTAAAGGGGATGACCGTAAATGGTGGTGTTCCCGGTCCGGTCCTCCGGTTTAAGGAAGGGGAGTATGCTAAGATTACCGTGACGAATAAGATGGAGGCTAAAACGTCCGTCCACTGGCACGGTATTTTGTTGCCCAATTTCTACGATGGAGTTCCCTACCTCAACACTCCGCCGATAGCGCCGGGAGAAAGCTTTACTTATGAGTTCGCGATCAAGCAATCCGGTACTTACTGGTATCATTCCCACGTGGCGCTACAGGAACAAAGCGGGGTTTACGGCTCCATTGTGATCGAGCCAAAAGAAAGCACACTGGATTACGATAAAGACCTGGTGCTGATGCTCTCTGACTGGACCGACGAAGATCCACACAGTGTCCTGAAAAACCTGAAGCGTGGTAACGAATGGTACGGTATCAAAAAAGGTACCGCTACGCCACTCAACCGGGTGATTGCCCGTGGCGGACTTGATGCTCAAATCAACTTTTGGCGGCAACGGATGGAAGGGGCGGATATTGCCGATATCTACTATCCGGCTTTTCTTATCAACGGGGAATCCAGTTCAGAGTATCCGGGATTTGAGCCCGGCGAGCGGGTACGTTTGCGGATTATTAACGGCGCGGCTTCTTCTTATTTCTGGTTGACCTTTGGTGGTTCGACGCCGGTGCTTGTTTCTGCTGACGGTCTTGACGTTGTTCCCGTAGAGCGGAATAAAACCTTGATTGGTAACGCCGAGACGTACGACTTTATCGTAACGATTCCGGAAGACGGAAAGCTTCAGGTGAAAGCTTCAGCATTTGACGGTTCCGGCAAAGCGGTAACTACGCTTGGTACCGGCCAGCTGTATCCAGCGATGGAAATTCCCCGTCCCGATAAAATTGGGATGATGAAGATGATGGCAAAGATGGATATGCGCATGGGTGCCCCGGCGCTAAAAGCCAACCCGAAGAAAGATGAACGCTATGAGATCAAGCGTAAATACGGTATGCAGATGGACATGGGCGGTATGGATATGTCGGGCATGAAGACGGGTGATCACAAAATGTCAGGCATGGATATATCTGATAAGAAGGAGAATAAGATGGGCGGGATGAAAATGCCCGCAGACACGATGGAAATGGGCAAGCCTGAAAAGCCCTCTATGAATGGAATGGACCACAGTAACATGAGTCCGGAAGAACACGCTAAGGTGATGGGTGACAAAAAAATGTCCAACGGAGGAATGAAAATGGGCGATAAAAAAAAGGATATGGCGGGTATGAACCACGACAATATGCCTGACATGGACAAAGGCGATCCCAGCCTGATGCCGCCGGCGGAAATGATGGGCCGCGCCTTTGATTACAACTACCTGCGGTCTCCAGAAAAGACTACTTACGCGCCGGATGCGCCGGTTACCGAGATCCTGCTCAACCTGACGGGTAATATGAACCGGTACGTGTGGAGCTTTAACGGGGTCGGCCTTGCGGAAACCGATAAGATCAAGATCAAAGCGAATGAGGTGACCCGGGTTACCTTCAATAACCTGACGATGATGCATCACCCGATGCACCTGCACGGCCACTTCTTTCGGGTAATTAATGAGAACGGCGAACACTCTCCGCTGAAGCACACGGTCAACGTAGCTCCGATGCAGGAAGTAACTATTGAGTTCTACGGGGATGAGTACGGCGACTGGTTCTTTCACTGTCACATTCTTTACCACATGATGGGCGGTATGGCGCGTATTTTTAGTTATGATACACCACGGGATGAACGGTTAGCGGATGCTCCGTTGGAAAATCTGGTTGCTGAAACAGATCAGTTATACACCTGGGGTATGGTAGATGTAGCATCACATATGAGCGGTCTCAGTCTAACATCATCCAACATCCGGAATCAGTTTAACCTTAACGTTGAGTACGGCTACAACAAGAATTTTGAGGCGGAGATATCGTATGAAAGGTACATCTACGATTGGGTAACCGTCTTCGGAGGTGTCAATGTAGAGAACGGGGAAGAGGAGAGTCTTGACGATCCTTCGATTACCGCCGTTGCGGGTGTTCGCTGGCTGAGTCCTTACCTTTTCAGTGTCGATATGCGGGTAGACAATAAGTTGCGTCCGCGCATCAGTATCGGCCGGAGTATCATGCTGTTTCCGCGCTTATCCGCTTTTGGTTACTACGAGTACGGAGCTGACTTCGGCATCATGAGCCGGGAAGACTGCACCTCGGATTACCAGGGCGAAACCGTTTGGAACGCCGGTATGGAATATATGCTGAGCCGAAAATTTTCGCTTATGGGAAGCTATGATAACCGGTTTGGTTATGGTGGTGGCTTGAGTGTCAGGTTTTAAAAATTATGCCGTCATCTAAATTAGAATGATATGAAAGACTGTTGTAAGCCGGATGAAAACCCTGGCATCATAAAACGCTTGCTCAACGGATTTACTAAGCTGATTCTCATAGCCTTGGCGCTGTTTGGGATTGTATTAATGTTTCTGTGATGAGTTTCAACTGATTATTACTATTTCTTCCTTTATTTCTCTAGCCAGCAGAAGCAAATAACTCCTGCACAACACTTAACCACATGATCCACACTTACTCCATTTCCGGTATGACTAGTGCTCACTGCGTTGATCAAGTTCAACGTGCGCTGGAAGCCATTCACGGTATACAGTCCGCACAAGTAAGCCTGGCCCCACCGCAAGCCGTAATTACGATGCATCATCACATAAGTACGGAAGAGTTCAACGCTGCCTTATCTACTGCTGGAGACTATCAGTTAGCACCGGCAACCAGCTCCGTGACCGCGACGAAAGACCACCTGACGGAACTTACGGAGCACGGTCATGAGGCTGCGATCAGTAAGGAGAATCACCAAGGAATGGACCATGACAAAATGAACCACGGGGCAATGGATCATGGTAAGATGGACCATAGCAAAATGGGACATGAGAAAATGGATCACTCCGAGCATGAGGGCCATGGCAACCACGGCGATCACCACCGGATGATGATCGAGGATTTCAAGCGTCGGTTCTGGGTGTCGCTGATACTGATGCTGCCGGTGCTTTTGCTTGCACCGATGATTCAGAATTTCCTGGGGGTAACGTGGACCTTTCCGGGTGACCGCTACTTGCAATTTGTGCTTTCTTCGATCATTTATTTCTACGGTGGTTGGCCGTTTTTGAAAGGATTAAAGGAAGAGCTGGGGAAGGGCACCCCCGGTATGATGACGCTAATTGCCGTGGCGATTACGGCGGCTTACGTTTACAGTTCCGCCGTAGTGTTCGGGTTGGAAGGAAAGACCTTCTTTTGGGAGCTGGCCTCGTTGATCGTGGTCATGTTGTTGGGCCACTGGATCGAGATGCGTTCGGTGCTCGGGGCAAGTAAAGCACTGGAAGCACTGGCCGCGCTGATGCCAAACGAAGCTACGCGTATTGATAGCGAAGGCCAGGCGCATAAAGTGTCGGTTAATGACCTGAAGACTGGCGACCTGATCCTGATTAAGCCGGGGGAGAAAGTACCCGCAGACGGCGTTATCAAAGAAGGGAGTAGTTCTCTAAACGAGAGTATGCTGACGGGCGAAAGCGTACCGGTGAGCAAAGCGGAGGGGGCAGAAGTTATCGGAGGTTCCATTAACGGTAGCGGCGCCATTAAAGTAGAAGTCAAAGGGGTAGGGGAGGATAGTTATTTGGCTAAGGTTGTGAAGTTGGTACAAGATGCGCAGGGGCAAAAGTCCAAGACGCAGCGACTGGCGGACCGGGCGGCTTACTGGCTCACGATCATCGCTCTGGTAGCCGGTTTCGGCACCTTTGGTGTATGGATGGTTATGGGCAAGGAGCTGGCATTCGCCCTAGAACGGATGGTAACGGTGATGGTGATTTGTTGTCCGCATGCACTTGGCCTGGCAATTCCACTAGTGGCCGCAATTTCTACCAGCGTATCGGCTAAAAACGGGTTGCTGATTCGCAACCGGACAGCCTTCGAAAATTCCCGTAAGATCACCACCATTGTATTTGACAAAACAGGAACGCTGACCAAGGGGTCTCACGAAGTTACGCGGGTAGTAGGTCTTGCTGAAGGTTGGGATGAAGCTAAGTTATTGAGCTACGCCACGTCGGTAGAGAGCAGTTCGGAGCACCATATTTCCAAGGGCCTCCAGCGGAGAGCAAAAGCTGACGGACTAAAGGTGCCGGTAAGCAAGGACTTCGAGTATGAGGCGGGAGTAGGAGTAAAAGGAACCGTAGAGGACAAAGCTGTTCGCGCCGGCGGTTACTTAATGCTGGAAGCTGCTGGTATTACCGCCCCGGATGATAGTGATGATGGGGTAGAGACCAAGATATTCTTGGTCGTCGATGATCAGCTCGTTGGCTTCATCACCTTCGCCGACCAAATACGAGAGTCTTCAGCGGGGGCCATTAAGACCTTACAGCAAAACGGCATCAAGTGCCTACTGTTAACGGGGGATAACGAGCGTGTTGCAGCTTCGGTGGCTAAGGAGCTCGGCATGGACGATTACCAGGCGGAGGTGCTTCCGGATCAAAAGCAGGATAAAATCAAAGAACTACAGGCGGCGGGAGAATTCGTGGCCATGACGGGAGACGGGGTCAACGACGCTCCGGCCCTTGCCCGCGCCGACGTAGGCATCGCCATTGGTTCTGGAACTGACGTGGCGGCCGAGACTGCTGATATTGTCCTGGTCGACAGCGACCCGAAAGACATTGCTAACCTTATCCTATTTGGAAAAGCTACTTACCGTAAAATGATACAGAACCTATGGTGGGCTACGGGATACAACGCGGTGGCGCTACCGCTGGCCACGGGCTTTGTTCCTGGTTTAGTGATCAGTCCGGCCATTGGAGCGGCCCTGATGAGTATCAGTACGGTTATTTGTGCCATCAACGCTCAATTACTGAAAGGACAACTGGAGAAATAAAGGCACCCGAACTAAATGATGTAAGTAAAAGCCACAATCGTATAAGGCAATCAGGCTTCATTTCCCCGAATTTTACCGCCTGAAACATCATCATATGAGTACCGTAGCATATCAAGACAAAGGGGTAAAAAGAAGTGAAAAAGAATCATTCCCGGTAACGGGAATGAGTTGTGCCGGATGTGCCTCCGGCGTGGAAAGCACCCTGAAGAAGTTGCCAGGGGTGAACGAGGTAAGCGTCAATTTTGCGAATACCACCGCACTGGTTGATTTCGATCACGATAAGTTAACGGCGACGGAGTTACGGAATGCGCTACAGGCCGTTGGTTACGACCTGATCGTAGACGTGGATGATCCGGCAGCAGCCCAGGAGGAAGCCAGGCAGCAGGAATACGCGGAAATAAAGCAGCGAACGATCTGGTCGGCTATTCTCACGCTTCCGGTTTTCATTATCGGGATGTTCTTTATGGACTGGATGACGGGCCGATGGGTCAGCCTTGGGCTTGCTACCATCGTGTTGTTCTGGTTTGGCCGCCACTTCTACGTGGGTGCCTGGAAGCAGGCACGGCACGGCCGTGCGAACATGGATACCCTGGTAGCACTGAGTACGGGTATCGCCTTTCTCTTTAGCCTCTTCAATACTTTGTATCCGGAATTTTGGCTCAGCCGGGGATTGGAGCCACACGTTTACTACGAGGCGGCGACGGTGATTATCACCTTTATCTCACTTGGTAAATTACTGGAAGAGCGGGCTAAATCGAATACTTCTTCAGCCATCAAGAAACTAATCGGGTTGCAACCAAAAACGGTCAAAGCGATCGTCGACGGTGAGGAGGTGGATATGGCTATTGCCGACGTAACCGTTGGCCAATTATTGCTGGTGCGGCCCGGCGAGAAAATTCCCGTGGACGGACAGGTAAGTGACGGGAGTAGCTTCGTGGATGAAAGTATGATTACGGGGGAGCCGGTACCGGTCCTAAAATCGGAGGGCGAAGTGGTATTTGCCGGGACGGTAAATCAGAAAGGTAGTTTCCGATTTGTGGCGGAGAAGGTAGGCGGGACGACGCTGTTGGCCCAAATCATCAAGATGGTGCAACAAGCGCAGGGGAGCAAGGCACCGGTGCAAAAGCTGGTAGACAAGATTGCGGGTATTTTCGTTCCGATAGTGATGGGCATTGCGGTAGTGACCTTCATTGCCTGGATGGTTCTTGGCGGCGAGGATGCTTTCACCCATGCTTTACTAACCAGTGTGGCGGTTCTGGTGATTGCCTGTCCGTGTGCGTTGGGCCTGGCTACGCCGACGGCGATTATGGTCGGCATTGGTAAAGGAGCGGAAAACAACATCCTAATCAAGGATGCGGAGAGTTTGGAGCTGGGGTATAAAGTCGATGCGATCGTACTCGATAAAACGGGCACGATCACGGAGGGAAGTCCCAACGTTACGGAGGAGTATTGGGAAGTAGGCGCGGACGCAGGTGCAGTGAAAAGACTGAAGCGCATTGTACTGGCGGCCGAAGCCAGGTCCGAGCATCCACTGGCGGAAGCGATTGTCTCCTGGTTAAAAGATGCCGGAATAAAGCCCCTCGATCTGGAAGACTTTACCAGCATCACGGGACGCGGGATCAGTGCAAATGTAGATGGAGCAACCTTCTACGTAGGTAACGAACGCCTGATGAACGAACATGGCCTTTTAACCTCCCCCGGCACCCGCGACCGCGCCCAAAAACTCCGGGAAGCGGCAAACACCGTGGTCTACATCAGTAACGACCAGGAAGTACTGGGAATCATTGCTATTGCCGACCGGATCAAGGAAAGTTCTCAGCGCGCGATCAAGACTTTACAGGAACGCGGTATCGATGTGTACATGCTGACGGGTGATAACGAACAGACCGCTGCGGCCGTAGCAAAACAGGTGGGCCTGAAGGACTACCGCGCGGAAGTGCTGCCGGCAGACAAAGCTGCATTTGTCCAGCAACTACAGGCAGAGGGTAGGGTAGTGGCCATGGTTGGGGACGGCATCAACGATTCCCACGCCTTGGCTCAGGCGGACGTGAGCATTGCGATGGGTAAAGGGTCGGATATCGCGATGGACGTAGCGAAAATGACGCTGATCACTTCCGACTTGTCGGCAATTCCCAAAGCCTTGCACCTTTCGAAACTCACAGTGCGTGGCATTCGCCAAAACCTGTTCTGGGCTTTCATTTATAACCTGATCGGGATTCCGATTGCGGCGGGGTTACTGTACCCGATCAATGGTTTCCTGCTCGATCCGATGATTGCCGGCGGGGCGATGGCGCTGAGCTCGGTATCGGTGGTGGCTAATAGTTTGCGCTTGAAGTCGGCGAGGCTGTAGGCCAGCCAGTTACCAGCTTTATTTATCGGACACAACCAACTTAAATCATGTCAATTTCCATTCTGCTTCTCGGACTACTAAGTGCTGGGTTCATCATAGGAGCGATTGAACTATTACGCCTGGATAAGCTAGCTGCCGGCAGCCTGATACTTACGGCTATTGGGTTCATCTATGTTGGTTTTTCGGGAGATGATCTCGTACAGACCACCGTTAACAGTGCTCAGGCACTAGGGATTTGGTTGCTGGCCTACGGTGGTCTTAGAAAGAATGCGTTACTGATTCCTCTGGGGCTGGTGCTGCATGCTGCCTGGGACTTGGGCTACCTCTTTGTTGTTCCTGGCGCGTCGATTGTTCCGGAAGGGTATGAGCTTTACTGTGTTGTTGTTGATTTGGTTTTGGCTGGATATTTTTATTACTGTCTGCGAAAGACGGACAACCCGTAACTCGTTTCGATTGTCGGCAAGAGAAAGTATTGATTATGATGTGCCTTCTATGCGGCAAAAACGAAGCGACTAAGTCGAATACTCACTACCTGACGGACTCGATCATACGTACGGCCCTTAATCCTAGTGGAGGAAATAAGAGCGGGACAGGTCTGTACTGGCAATTTTCAACAGAAAAAGCCGGACTTAAATTTGGATTTCAGCGGTCAACTTTCGACCTAAAACTAGAGGAAACGCTAGGTCGTATACCTACTCCTGAAGAAATTTCGGAAGCTGTAGCTACTACAGCTTTTTCCGTTGATAAACATTTTTGTACAGACTGTGAAACTCACTTTGGAAAAATAGAGAAGCCGTTTTACGATAACATTCTCCCTATGTTCAGAGAGACTGATCTTACAGGAGTTAAAGAAATGGATATCGAGGACGTTCGCACCTTTCGGGCTTTCTTTCTGCTCCAAGTATTGCGCAGTGCATTGTGTGACGAAACATTCACGCTTTCAGATGAAGTAGTTACAGATTTGAGGCACCTCATCCTTAATTTCCAAACGGTCGACGTTACTGAATTTACTAAGTATCCCCTTTCAGTTACGTATTTGCAAACTACTGGAGGCCCGGCGACCTATACTGAGAACCAAGTTGGCTTCGCAGTGAATGAAGAGTCTCAGATAATCTTAATGAACGATTTTATAATCCAGTTTTTTGAAACCCCAAACGATGTAACGTGCGTAGATTTTAACGGGCTGAACGATCCTGCAAATTTTGACGATTACTTAAATCTTGGTGAAGATGTGTTCAAGCTTAAAATTTTAAGTAACGAGCAGCGGAGGGCATTTCTTTACCCAGACGAAAATATTTTTTCTAGTCGGATGACGGCTTATTTTCAAGCTAGACATATTAGGCGCTTTAGACAATTTGCCTCTTCAAAAATGGTTGAACATTTCAAGTGCCTACTATCTGACGAAACAGTAGATATTCCTGATGGAGTTCGATACGGAGAGGAACGGCTTGAGGTAATTTCTAACACGATATTGGACCGGATAGCTAAGGAAACGGCGAAGCATCGAACTTGGCGCAGGTAACAACATCTAAACGGGAGAAGCCTCAGATTTTTTAGTCCCCGAAGCCACAAAAACGTCCCCTCCTTTGAATGAGTCATTCAATAGAAAACCATCTGCTTTTTCCGCTAAGTACTGGTAGAGCGGTCGGTCCACCTCGCCACCCCCAATCCATTTTATGAACTTGGCGCGTAGGCCGGGCTTCTCGATGTACCAATCCATAATGACGATTATCCCGCCGGGCCGTAGGACGGAGAGGAGGTTATCGATGATGTTCTGCCATTCCGGAAAACCCGATAATCCCAGGTCGCAGAGTACGGCATCAAACGCTACCTGTTCCCCCAACTTATCTGCAATCCAATCCGGATTAACGGCTGTGGCTTCTCCTTTGATGAGGATAGCGTTTGACCAGTTATTAGCGGCAACTTTCTTACGCGCCTTGTCGAGCATTCCGGAAGAAAGGTCAACACCGATTATCCTTCCTGAATCTTGGAGATAATGCTGGAGGTACTTAAAGTTCTGACCGGTGCCACAAGGAAGATTGAGAACTGACTGCCCCAATTCTAGTTTCAAGGCCTTAATAGCCTGCTTTCTCGGTTTGCGGTAGTACCAATCAGGAGAAAAGATGTCGTAGACGCGGGAGAACTTGTCGTAGTAGGTTTCAGCTTTAGTTAGGTTTTCCATTGTAGTTTGCATGGAGAATAAGTAAGAGGCTGTGAAATTAGCTCACGCTTTCATACCCCATTAAGACCTATCTGGTTCTCTGTTTCTGCGTAAAGTGATGACGACTCGGCTGATAAATACACTTTTCTTTGTGTTGAACGTTGACTTCCGTACCTTACGGCTTGAAATGAAAATCACGCTTTCACTTTTGCTCGCTTTTCAACTTCTGGCATCAAGCATGTCGACTACCGGAGGTCTGCGTGTACTATTCGAGGTGGGTGCTTTTTTACAACACTTTGTGCATCATACTGGTGGCCATCATGAAACGGTTGGTCTTAAGGCATTTGTTGATTTACACTACTCTAACGATCACCACCACAACGAAGACCATGGAGAACATGAAGGTCTCCCGTTTCATCACCATCATCAATCGGATCAAACGCCGAATACCCCCTTACTTTTCCCCGCTCCAACGGTCGATCTTCTGATTGCTACGGCTCGGGTGGATTTCACTTTCAACCCATTGGTCTGTAGTGAACGGCAATGGCATTCCTCGGCTCATCTGGCGGATATCTGGGAACCTCCCCGCTCCTGATTTTTCAGGCCTGACCCCTCCCAAGCCGTGGGATTTCTTCGCCTCCCTTTTTCCTATTTCTATATTTTCTCTGCGTTTGCCAGGGCTATAAGCCTGTGAGCTTCCGTTCCGTGTCCGCTTCTGTCCAGGATAGCGATGGTTTACTCCATCGTGTGTCTTCGGTTTGACATCGGTATGGTACGAAGCTCCGATTCCCTGGCGAATGCAGAACATCATTAACCGTGGCTGACGCCAGCTGCGGGGCTAGCGGATACCCGCTACACAACCATTTACCATGAATTACAGTATGCTGCCCCTGGCGGCCCTTTTGTGCATGCTTCTTAGCTGCACCCACGACCATGATGCCGACGGTGATCATAACCACGATGCGGAGGGTAATCACACCGAAGCTCCTCTGCCTGAATTAGAACCGCTGGCCTTCACGGTATACACTGATCATACGGAGCTATTCGTAGAGTTCAAGCCGCTCATCAAAGGAAGTGAGAGCCGGTTTGCGGCTCACTTTACCCGCTTGGGCGAAGAATTTAAGGCCGTTGGTGAGGGTCAGGTGAAGCTGACCCTGATCAGCGGGGGAGACGCTCAATCGGTTGTCGCTACCGAACCGGAGGTACCCGGTATTTTCCGCCTTCGCATGACACCGGAGCAGACGGGTGAGGCCGAAATAGCCTTTTACGTGGAGACCCCCGACTATACGGACACGATTCGCATCAGCAACCTCCGGGTTTTTGCAAACGAAGCGGAGGCGAGCCAGCAGCATCCTCCCGCCACTGGGGGAGGCGGTGATCAAATCACTTACCTGAAAGAACAGGCCTGGAAGGTCGAGTTTGCCAACATAGTGGTGGAAGCCCAGCCTTTTAACGAGGTGGTAAAAACCAGCGGCCAGATCCTCCCCGCGCCGGGGGATGAGGCTACGCTCACCGCCGAGATCAGCGGGATCGTCTCCTTCGTGGGGAACAATTACCTAATTGGAAGCGAGGTCCGGCCAGGGACCTCACTCTTTAACGTGAAGAGCAATCAGGTAGTCCAAAGCAACACGGGTGCCGCCCTTGAGCTGGCGAAAAATGAACTGGCCATCGCCGAAAAAAACTACCAAAGGGCGAAGACCCTGGTGGCTGATCAGATCATTTCGCAGCGGGAATTTTTAGCGGCGGAACTACAGCTTGCAAACGCAAAAACCAGCGTAAGTAACGCATCGGTAAACCGAAACTTCAACCAGAATCGTCAGCGTATCTCCACTCCTATTGGCGGCTTTTTGAAGGAGGTGATGGTAACCAACGGAGCGTACGTCGAAGCTGGTCAGGCCCTGGCGACGGTAAGCCGTAATAAAAGGTTCTTGCTACGGGTAGACGTACCCCAGAAGTACTTCACCAACCTTTCCTCCTTTACCAGTGCCAACTTCAGCGCACCGGGAGGGGGAGGTATTTACCGCACGGAGGAGTTGGGCGGCAAACCGGTGTCGTTCGGCAAGTCCGCAACATCCGGCTCCCCTTTTATACCACTCTATTTTGAGATTGACAACGATGGTGCCCTGATTCCCGGCTCCGTCGTTGAGGTTTACTTGCTGTCCGATCCCCATCCGGCCCTGGTCATTCCCAACTCGGCCCTCCTGGAAAGCATGGGTATTTTTTACGCTTACGTACAAACGGAAGGAGAAAGCTTCGAGAAGCGGGAGTTGAAGTTGGGGGCCTCGGACGGTGAGATGGTGGAGGTGATCTCCGGCATTGTCGCGGGAGAGCGAGTAGTCTCTAAGGGTGGCTACCAGATCAAATTGTCGACGGCTTCGGGGACCCTGCCCGCGCATGGACATGAACACTAATTCAGTCCGTTGTCGGCTGGTATCAGCCAGTAAATTTTTCATTGCAAAATGCCCCCAACCATGTTAAACAAGATTATTTATTTTGCCTTGCACAACCGCCTGCTCGTCGTGATCGCGACGACTCTGCTGGTGGTGTTCGGCGCCATTACGGCTTCCAGGATGGAAGTCGATGTGTTTCCCGACCTGACCGCTCCAACGGTCGTAGTACTCACTGAAGCTCACGGTATGGCACCGGAGGAGGTGGAAAAACTAGTCACCTTCCCCCTGGAAACCGCCGTGAACGGAGCGACCGACGTACGGCGTGTGCGTTCTTCCTCCTCGACGGGTATCTCGATCGTCTGGATCGAGTTTGCCTGGAATACGGACATCTTTAAAGCCAGGCAGATCGTCAACGAGAAGATCTCGGCGGTTGCCGAGCGTTTACCTGCCGGCGCGAACAACCCGACCATGGCTCCCCAGACCAGTATTATGGGAGAGATCATGCTGGTAAGTCTTACGGCGGACAGCACCTCACAAATGGACTTACGGACCATTGCGGACTGGACCCTGCGGCCCCGCCTGCTTGCTACGGGCGGCGTGGCGCAGGTGGTCGTCATCGGCGGAGAGTATAAGCAGTACCAAATTCTGGCATCTCCACAGAAAATGAAAGCCTTTGGTGTATCGCTCACCGAGTTGTTGGAAGCTTCCCAGCAAGCCAACGGAAATTCAGCGGGGGGATTCCTCAACGAATACGGGAACGAATACATCGTGCGGGGCGTCGGCCGAACGACCGACCTAGAAGAGTTGGGCAAATCCGTGATAAAAACTACTGAACGTGGAACGATCAAACTGGAAGACGTGGCTACGCTTACGATCGGACCGGCCCCAAAAATCGGGGATGGGTCACTGAGGGGCGACCCGGCCGTCGTGATGACGGTAATGAAACAGCCCGCTACGAATACGCTTACCCTGACGCAAACCATTGATGAGGCCCTGGCGGAACTTCAGCAAACCATGCCGGGGGACGTTGTGATCAATACCGATATTTTCCGACAGGCTGATTTCATCAATGCCTCCATCACTAACATTCAGAAGACCTTATTGGAGGGTAGCATTTTCGTTATTGTTATTCTCTTTCTGTTTCTGATGAACTGGCGGGCTACGCTGATTTCCCTGCTGGCCATCCCGGTTTCCCTGGTGGTTGCCATCCTTACTTTAGAGTGGTTCGGTTTTACGATCAACACTATGTCGTTGGGGGGCATGGCCATCGCCATCGGTGCGCTCGTGGATGACGCGATCATCGACGTAGAGAACGTGTTCAAGCGGCTCAAGCAAAACGCCGGCCGGCCGGTTGCCGAGCGTGAAGAAGTGCTGCAGGTGATATTTGACGCCTCCGTAGAAATCCGGACGAGCATCATCAACGCCACCTTCATTATCATCGTGGCGTTCCTGCCCCTATTTTTTCTGTCGGGCATGGAGGGAAAATTGCTGGCTCCGCTCGGGGTTGCCTTTATCGTTTCGCTGTTTGCCTCACTTATCGTGAGTATTACCCTGACGCCGGTACTGGGTAGTTTCTTACTAACTAAGCAATCCATGCTGCTGCGCCAGCATGGCGAGAGTTGGATCGTGCGTAAGTTGCAAGGGGTGTACGCGGCCGCATTGCGGGGCGTGCTGCGGGCCAAGGCGGTTATCCTGATTGTTTCCGTGGTGTTACTGGCCGTGGCGGTGCTTGTGCTTTCCCAATTGGGCCGGAGTTTCTTACCGGAGTTCAACGAGGGGTCACTTGTTATCTCGGCGGTTACGCTACCGGGTATTTCTTTGGAGGAGAGTAATAAAATTGGCTCCCGCATCGAGCGCGAGTTACTTACCGTTCCGGAGATACAAGTCACTACCCGCCGCACGGGACGGGCGGAGCTGGACGAGCACGCCCAGGGTGTGAATGCGGCGGAGATCGACGCTCCGTTTGTGCTGAACGAGCGAAGCCGCGCGGATTTCATGGAGGACGTAAGGGCCAAGTTGGCTGGCGTATCGGGGGTAAACATCACCATCGGGCAACCCATCGGCCACCGCATCGATCACATGCTGTCCGGTACCCGGGCTAATATTGCCATCAAGATATTTGGAACGGACTTAGCGAAAATGTTCTCGCTTTCCAACGAAATCCAGGACCTGATCACACCGATTTCGGGCTTGGTTGACATTGGCGTCGAGCAACAAGTAGAGATTCCCCAATTACAGATAAGGCCTAAACGAGACCTACTGAATTACTACGGCATCCCCATTGGCCACTTCAACGAATTTATTGATGTGGCTTTTGCCGGGGAGAAGGTATCGGAGATTTATGAGGGTACCCGTAGTTTCGATCTTGTACTACGCTTCGACGAGGCTAACCGGGGAAGCATGGAAAACATCCGTAACACGATGATCGATGCCGCTGATGGCAGCAAAATTCCGCTGAGCTACGTGGCTGATGTCGTAAGCACTTCCGGACCCAACACCATCAACCGGGAGAACGTACAACGGAAGACCGTAGTAGCGGTAAACGTAGCTGGCCGCGATCAGAAGAGCGCGGTTGAGGAAATCCGGGCCGTCGTCGCCGAAAATATTAATCTGCCCGAGGGTTACCGCATCGAATACGGCGGTCAGTTCGAGGCGGAGGCGGAAGCCTCTACCATCCTGATCACTACATCACTTCTATCGTTGCTGGTTATTTTCCTGCTGCTTTTCCAGGAATTCAAGGACTTGAAGACCGCATCGCTCATCCTGCTCAACCTGCCGCTGGCCCTCATCGGTGGGGTATTTAGTATTTGGATCACTTCGGGAATTTTGAGTATTCCGGCCATCATCGGCTTCATCACGCTATTCGGTATTGCCACCCGGAACGGTATTTTACTGGTATCGCATTACGAAGCCTTGAGCGCGGAAGGCAAGCCGCTTTACGAAACGGTGCTGGAAGGTTCTATAGACCGACTGTCTCCCATCCTGATGACGGCACTTACCGCAGGTTTGGCCCTGATTCCTCTTGCTATTGCCGGCGACCTGCCCGGCAACGAAATTCAGAGCCCCATGGCCAAGGTGATCCTGGGTGGCTTGCTCACCTCCACGCTACTGAACCTGCTCGTTATACCCGTCGTGTATTACCTCATCAACGCCAAAAAATCAAATTAATGAATAAGTCAACCTTGCTGGCGTGGATGCTGGCCATTACCATACTACCACTCACCGCGCAATCTACGTTAGAAGACGTGTTGCGGTCAGTGGAAAGCAATAACCCCCGCCTGGCCACGGAGCGTCAGTTCTGGGAGGCGGAAAAGACGGGGGTCAACGTCGGTCTTAGCTTGCCTAACCCTACGGTGGAGGGAGAATACCTGATCGGTTCTCCCGCAACCGCGGGCGAACAGATCGACTTCCTGGTGCTGCAGGGGTTTGATCTGCCCGCAGCTTATCGGAAGCGCCGGGAGCTGGCGGCGGCCCGGGCTGGACTGTCCGTCTCCAGCGTTGCTACCCGGCGGCAGGAGATTCTGTTGGAAACAAAACTGGTATGTCTGAATATGACCTACCGCTTTCAGCTTAACCAACGCTACGAGCGTCGCCGACAAACCCTTACCGCACTCCAACAGGATTTTCGCCAGCGGTTAGAATCCGGGGAGGGGAATATACTGGACGTAAATAAGGTGGGCTTGCAACTCCTTGAACTCCGGCAGCGCCGGGGAGAGAACGACTTGCAAATTCAACAGCTGCAAATTCAACTCACCCGGCTGAACGGCGGAGAACAGATCGACTACCGCGACACCCTGTACCCCCCAGTGCCGGAGATCGAAGACTTCGCGCAAACCGAACAAACATTCGAGGCTACCGACCCGCAGAGAAAAACCTTTGAGCAGCAACGAGTGATTGCCGACCGCCAGCTGGAGGTGAGCCGACTTTACCGGCTCCCGAGTTTCGAGGCCGGTTACCGCTATCAGGGTATTTTGGGACAGCGGTTCAATGGTGTCCACGTCGGTGTAACGCTTCCATTATGGAAGCAAAAAAACCGGACGGAAACACGGCAGGCCGAAGTCTTACTTGCCGACCTGGAGCTAGCGGGTTACGTCAACGAACACTACGCTGAATTACGGGAATTGTACGAGCGGCAGGCCTTACTCAGCCAATCGTTGGACGAGTACCGGCAGGCACTTTTGTCTGTGGATAACGAGCGACTACTCAATAAGGCGCTCCGGCTTGGAGAAATTACGGTCGTGGAGTATTTTCTTGAAACGAGTCTGTACCAGAACGCGCGCTTGCATATCCTACGGCTGGAATACGAATACCGGGTGGCGGTGGCTGAATTACGGCGGGGCTTGCTTTAAGGAACGTCAATTCAATAAGTGTCCGATTTAGGGTCGCCTTATTTTGTCCCAGTCAACTTTAAAAATTATTTCCGTAGCTATGGCTATGCAAAGAATTTGTAAAGTCAACTGGAACAAAAGCGTCAGACCCAAATCGGACACTTATTAAATCGGCGTTCCTAAGGCGTGACGGCCCTGCCGTTCAACTTTCCTTGCACCTGCGTCCGCGCCCAACTACTTGAAAAAACAGGAGGAAAGCAGGTGTAAAAGTTTTTCAAGCCAAAGTCTACAAACTTAACGACCAGAAAAGTACGGGCCACCAATTAAAAACTAGATTATTAACTTCAAAATCAACTGATTATGAGAAAAATGTTTTTTATCACATTAGTTTCCTTCACACTCCTGACTGCTTGTACGGAAACAAAAGAGGAGGGTACTTCATCAAGCGTGCAGGAAAGTGCTATTACGGGCGATACCGCCGAAATGGTCAGCCGGCAGGACAGCCTTCGAATGGCGGCTGAGAAAACGGAGGATAGCCTGGAACAGGTGAAAACCCACGGACACGCGCATTAACTCGTCATTATCCCATTGCACCGCAAGGTGCAATGGGAATCAATCAAAATTACTACGATGATTAAAAGGATAATCGCCCTTGCGCTACTGACTTTCGTTGGCGCAATTGGTACCTCTCTACTGGCGCACGGCGTCGATGAAAATACCCAGGCATTCTTGCTGGGTAATGATGGCGTTGCCTTCGGGCCGTTCCTGTACATTGGGGCGAAGCACATGGTTACCGGCTACGACCACCTGCTGTTCCTGGTCGGGGTCATCTTCTTCTTATATAAACCGAAGGAAGTGCTGCTGTACGTCAGCTTTTTTACGATCGGCCACAGCACCACCTTGCTGTTGGGGGTTCTCGCCGACATAAATATCAACGCATACCTGATCGACGCGATCATCGCCCTGTCCATCGTCTATAAGGGCTTTGATAACCTGGGCGGTTTTCAGCGGTTCTTCGGCAAACAGCCGAACACCAAGGCCGCAGTCTTGATTTTCGGATTATTCCATGGGTTTGGCCTGGCCAGTAAACTACAGGAATTTGAGTTTGATCGGGAGGGCTTATTTACGAACCTGATTGGCTTCAATATAGGGGTAGAAATAGGACAGTTCATTGCTCTAGCGATCGTGTTGATCTTCATAACGGTATGGAGAAGGCAGGCTAGTTTCATGAAGTTCTCAACCATTACCAATACGGTGCTCATGGCTGCCGGGTTCCTACTACTCGGCTACCAGCTAACCGGTTATTTCATCGCTTAAAGAAAAATTACTATGTCAGAAATGAATCATCCAGTTTTGGAAAAAACTGAAATTATAAAAGCAACCATCATTGCACTCGTCGTCGGTGCCGTACTATTAGTAGTAGCGGTATTACCGGCGGAATACGGTATGGACCCTACGGGTGCGGGGAAGTTACTCGGGTTTAGCAAATTGTACATCCCGGAAACTTCCGTACCCGCCGGTCCGGAAGCCATTACTACCTCCGCCGCCCCGATCATCAGGCTGGAAAAGGCCGGTTCCGGACCCGGAGTAGAAAGGCCCGTAGAGGCTGACAATCCGCCACCCGCCACCCAGTTGGAAGTACGGGAAGATGAAACGGAAGTGGTGGTACCCGCAGGAAAAGGGATTGAATTTAAAATAAATATGCTTAAATACGGTGAGATGAAGTACGAGTGGTCCACTACGGAAAGAGAAATACTCTACTTCGATTTCCACGGGGAGGTGAAACAGGAAAAACCGGCCAAGAACGTCTACTTCGAGAGCTACACGCTCGCTAATGCCAACAACATGGTGGGTACTTTTCTGGCCCCCTATGAAGGCAAGCACGGGTGGTTTTTCCGGAATACCAGTGGTCAGGACGTGATCGTTAAATTAAGATTAAGTGGTCAGTATACTTTATAAAGTAGGGGCTACGATTTGAAGTAGTTTTGCTTTCCTGAAAACGAGTTTGTACCAGAATTCGCGCTTGCATATCCTGCGGTTGGAATACGAATGCCGGGTGGCAGCGGCTGAATTACGGCGGAGCTTGCTTTAAGGGGATAACGGCCCTGCCGTTCAACTTACCTTGCACCTGCGTCCGCGCCCAACTACTTAGAAAATAGGGGCGGGTACGCGGGTGCAAAGGGTAGGGTCATGATGACGAGGCCTGGCGAAGAATAAACGGTCTTTTCCGGGCATGGAACTGAATTCAGTGAGAAGGCGAAAAAGGAGCCAATATTCCTTTCAAATCTTCGGGAATTTCCATCAGGACCACGTGGGCGTTTTCGAGGGCTAAATCGGAGCTGTCCGCCCCTATGGCGATGCCTACTGTGGATTTAGCCATGATAGGGAGGTGGCAAATTTAAGACCTACTTAACATAAATACAATTATGGGCGTCAAAAAATCGCCCTGAAATCGCTCTACAGACGGGGCATAACTTACTGATTACCAGATGCGTTTTCGATTGTAATCTTCTAAAACATCACCTGCCTTTCCTCAGCCATCTTTAGTATGGTTTGCTTCTGCTCCTGTTGGTCTGTAAGTGAAAATTGAAATCTATTAGAGGTTTCTTGAACGGAATAAGGGTACAAAGAAGCCAACTGTTCCACAAGTCCCTCGAGTCGTTGTCCTTTGCTGCTAAGATTGAAGGCTCCAGGAGCAAAGGCTAGCGTAATCTTATTGTCGGAATTGGTAGCTGACCAGTAAACAATAGTTCCCGAGCCCTCTTGCGTCAGCTGCCACTCATCGCCGAGCCGCTGGTTGATGGCATCGATGACGTGGAGTTGAAGACGGGGTTCATAGGTTTCGTGGGCCTCGATGGCCAGGTGTGCCCAGGCGGGCACCCGCTTGGTGATGTTGGTCCGGGCATTTTTGCGGCCGGTGATTCGATCTATGTCGGCCCAGGACCAGGTCATGGCTTCGCGGAGGGCTTTGAAGCGTTCGTGTAGGGTTGGCATTGGTTTACTTTTCTAGGATGACGTGTTTCAAAATCTCGTGACGATACGTCCGCACGGTACCGAAACGTTCGTCGTGGGTTTTCCCGGTGGCCACTCCCATCTGATTACTCTTTGCTACGGCAGCTTTGCCCCATACTACGGCTTGGTGGCGGGGACAGTCTATCTTATATAGATTGCAGAAGCCAGCGATGGAATAATAGTTCCCGTCTTTAGAGAGAATCTTGGACTCGACTTCAGTGATGCGGGTGTCGAGGTCTTGGTTAACGAGCTCCTGGTCGTCGAAGCGTTGAGCGATCTCGCGGAGGACGTAGCCGAAGTTTTCGTTCTTGCCGCTGATCTCGGTTTTACCGGTCGTGATAAGTTCTCTGATTTTCTCGTAGACCCATACCTCGAACTCAGGGGCCAACCAACCGGCGAACTTCAGCGCTAAGTGTTCGTCCATCCATGTTCCCTGAAGGGCGTTACTGTCACCGCCTTTGATCACACGTAGCACTTCCTTAGGCGCTCCTTTTTTACGGTAATTTTCCTCAAGGGCGAGTACAAAAGCTTTCGTTGACTGAGTCCGCATGAAGGCCGACGTTTTTCTACCGAAAGGCTTTGCCATTTCGGTAGCGTTCACCATCGACTGGCCATCAGCAAACTCGAAAGTAATTGCTTCATTGTTGTAGGTAAATCTTCGAATATCGGGCATGACTTTTACGTTTGTGACCGATGTGCAGATTTACACATCGGTCACAAATATACAAGTTTAGTAGTAAATATACTACTTATTTTGTTTTCCATTGTGCCGATTGAGCTGCTCTGCTCTTTCGGGGTCGACATAGTTAGAAACCGAGACAGTACCGCAATTATTAGCCGTGACGGTTTACTGAGGTAGACGAAGCAGATAAGACCATTGCTCTTTTGTCCCTCGCCCCTCACCTGCGTCCGCGCCCAAATCGTATTTGACAAGAACGCACTGCTAATCCTCAAAGCAAAGAATATCGGAAGGAAAGTGGACACCTTGCTTAGTTTGGAAAGCACTTAGGAAATTATAGATGCGTTGACAAGCGATAGCGTCGACCAGTGCGTCATGTGCTCCGGTAAGTTCTTCCCCAAAGAGCTGATGATAGATGGTGGTCAGCTTAGTGTTTGACCGGGAAGGATCTTCACCGATAGCCAGGAGGTAATCGGCGGCCAGGCGCTGGGTGCAGATTGCGGCGCGTACTCCGGCATTGAGGCCGAACCTAGGGTGCGTCAGCGTGGCCACCAGGTCGTGGTAGCCGTTGCGTTTTGCTTCGGCGATGATGATGGCGATGTCGTATTTGACATTGTGGCCGACGATTATGTCTGCCTGTTCCAGCTGGGTAGAAAACTCTTCGAGAACCCGGGCAATTGAGACGCCTCGTAGGGTCGCTACCTGCTCGGTGATTCCGTGAATCTTGACGGCCGCAGCGGGAATTGCGAAATTCTCGGGACGGACCAGCTGGTCGTAGTCTTGAGTTCCGGAAGCTGAGACCAGGCGGGTGCTTAACTGCACAACACGGTCTTTTCCAGTGTCGAGACCGGTGGTCTCGGTGTCTAAAAATAGTAAGGCACGCATAGGGATGTAAATAGAGAAGGTGTAGAAATCGGTTGCTACGGAGGTGATTTCCGTAGGATAAAGCTCTAAGCGGTAAGGGCGTACGTAGTGTCTACCGTTCGGTAGTAACGGACGACTTTCTTGCGAAAGCCGACAATAATCAGGGTAGGAATAGGAAGGTTGGCCATGAGGGCATCCTGGACCACC
>Ga0306864_1000064_pt1 | contig 49166 bp, 42 predicted proteins | sample AntRauTorckE5430_FD_190448 | JGI IMG/M metagenome (GOLD analysis project Ga0306864, IMG submission 190448) | Saline lake microbial communities from Rauer Islands, Antarctica - Metagenome Torckler E5 #430 (v2) (version 2) | ecosystem: Environmental > Aquatic > Non-marine Saline and Alkaline >...
CCATTTTGAGCATTTACCAAAAAATCACCAGAACTTCCGCCGCCTCGCCCACCTCGTCGTCGTCCGCCGCCAGAACCCATTACACCTAACAAATCATCGTTAGAAAAATTCTGTTGATTGACATTATTCGTTTGTGCGATAATAGAAATTCGTCGGGCATTTTTAAAAAAATTAATATTTCCACCAGCCGCATATTTATTGTCATAACCATATCCTGCGTAAACTTTTCCAAATTCGCCGCTTCGCATATTGCTTTTAGTAATAATATTAATCGTTTTAGTCGTCTGTCCGTCACTGACACCTGTCAGTTGCGATTGCTCACTTTCCTTATCATAAATCTGAATTTTCGCAATAATTTCGGCAGGTAAAGTTTTCAGCGCCGCATTCGGGTCGTTGCCAAAAAACGGTCGTCCATCTACCAAAACCTCTTTGACTTCTTCGCCTTGTGCTGATATTTTTCCGTTCGTACTCGTCACGCCAGGCATTTTTTTAACCAAATCCTCCGCCGTTGCATCAGGATTTGTTTTGAAAGCATCGGCATTGATTTCGGTCGTATCTTCCTTTTGAACCACGGTCAAGGTCTGTTCCACAATTTCCACTTCCGAAAGCTGCACATTATCCGTTTCAATCGTAATTTTTCCCAAACCGATGTTTCCACGAACAAAAATTTGCTGCGAAAAAGTCTTAAAACCGATGTACGAAACCCTCAATTTATAACTGCCTTGCGGTACATTTTCTAATTTAAAATTACCGTATTTATCTGTTGAAATTGCCTTAAACAAAGAATCGGTCGCATTCCCCAAAATGACATTTGCACCGATTATATTATCATCATTTTCGTCAATAATTTTTCCCGTAACGCTGTAAGATTGAGCGTAGGTAATCGTTGTAATTAATATAATAAATAATGTGTAAAGTGTTTTCATTTTGTATTTAATGATTAATGGTGATTGTTGAGTTACGATATCGTAACTCAACAATCACCATTAAATTAAAAAACCAGGGATTAATTAGTTTCCAGATTCTTCGATTTTCTCTTTTTCAAATTTTGCAGGTTTGTCACCTTTTTTTCCTCTATCCTTTGCTTTTTCCTTGTGCTCCGTTTTCATTGCATCAAGTTTTTCGATTTGTGTTGGGGTCAAAACCCCTTTGATTTCACTTTCCTGAGCCGTCCTCGCACTTTTTATTTTTGCCTTCATCGCCTCTTTATCAATATCTTCTTTTTGCATTGCCCCACGCATTTCTTGCAGTTGTATCGCATGTTTCAAATTAATCGCTTCCACTTTTTTTGCCTGTTTAGCGTCTAATTCCAATGCTTTCGTCATTCTTTTCGTTTGTTGTTTTGCTCGTGTTGCAGCATCTTTTTTACCGCCTTGGGCTTGCGTTTTACCTTTTTCTTGAGGCTTTCCTTTGCCGCCACGTTCCGTTTTTATTATATCAAGTTTTTCGATTTGTGTTGGAGTCAAAACGCCTTTGACTTCCTCTTCTTGTGCCGTGCGCATTTCCTGCATTTTCACACCCACAGTTTCTCTGTCTATTTCTTGACCAGTTTCCCGCTGTTTTTGCATTGCTGCACGCATTTCTTGCTGTTGCTTCGCATATTTCAAATTAATCGCTTCCACTTTTTCTGCTTGCTTAGCGTCTAATTCTAATGCCGTCGTCAATCGTTCCGTTTGCATTTTAGCACGTTCCGTTGGGTCGCCACCTCTTTGTCCGTCACCGCCTCTTGGCTGAGCATACGCAATTGCAACGGTTAGAACCATTGCCAAAGTCATCATCATTACTTTTCCTGAAATCTTCATAATTATTTATTTATTTTTTGAAAAATTATAAAATTCATTTTTTCGATTATTAAATAAAATTTAACAATACCTCAAAACGAAATACTAATCTTTGACGACAGAAATCAAAAATAATTTAATCATTCCTTTGATTTATCTGCAAAAGACAGAATTATGGGGGTGAACGACTTAACTTCGGCTGCGAACGACTCAAAAAAAACCTTCAATAATTTACAAAACCCTTCAAATCTGACCATTTTTTTAACAAAATTGAACTTTACGAACTTCGTTCCGTATTTTTGTAAGTATTACAAATGAGATGAGTTTTTTTAGTTTAATTTTCCAATTAACCAAAAGCAAAAAATTAAAACTATTTTTTTACGATTCATTTCACTAAACACAAGTATAAAAAATGATTACACTAATTCTATTTGGCCCTCCGGGCAGCGGCAAAGGTACTCAAGCCGCAAACTTAGTTGAGCAGTACGGTCTATTACACATTTCTACGGGTGACCTTTTTCGCTACGAAATGAAAAACGATACGCCGCTTGGTTTGGAAGCTAAAAGTTATATTGAAAAAGGCGAATTAGTGCCAGATTCTGTAACTATCGGAATGTTAAAAAACAAAATGGACGCAAATCAAAATGTAAAAGGCTACATTTTAGATGGTTTCCCAAGAACAACGCCGCAAGCGGAAGCACTGGATAAGTTATTGGCTTCACAAAGTGACGAAGTAACCGCTTTAGTTGCATTGGAAGTAGCAGATGAAATTTTGACAGAACGGCTGTTGGGTCGTGCCGCAACTTCTGGTCGTGCCGATGATGCAGATGTGAATATTATCAAAAACCGCATCGAAGTTTATAAAGAACAAACTTCTGTCGTGGCAGAATATTACGGTCGTATGGAAAAAGCCGCTTATGTCAATGGTGTCGGCAGTATTGAAGCAATTGGAAACAGATTATGTGAAGCAATTGATGCCTTTTTGGATTAATTAATTCTTCACAAATTTTATATATCTTTGCATTACTAAATGCCATTGTATAGCTTATGCAATGGCATTTTTGTTTTGAAAATATTCGATTTAAAGATATTTTGAGCAAATAAGTAGGTGATTTTGTCACCTATTTACTGCGATAAAAAACATTATATGTTAGGCGTTTTATGCCTAATTCATAATTTATAATTAAAAAAAGTGGCTGAGAATAGAAACTTTGTAGATTACGTGAAGATGTGTTGCCGTTCGGGGCAAGGAGGTGCTGGTTCGAGTCATTTGCATCGTGATAAACTGACCGCAAAAGGTGGGCCCGACGGTGGCGACGGCGGACGAGGCGGACACATTATTTTGAGGGGAAATACTCAAATGTGGACGTTATTACCTTTGAAATATAGAAAACACGTCATTGCTGGAGATGGCGGAGTCGGGAGTGGCAGTCGCTCTTCGGGTGCTGACGGTTACGATGTTGTCTTAGATGTGCCGCTCGGAACAATCGTAAAAGATGCGGAAACTGGCGAGGTAGAATTTGAAATTACAAAAGATGGGGAAACTCGAATTGTCGTTCCAGGTGGTCGAGGCGGTTTAGGTAATTTTCACTTCAAATCACCAACGAATCAATCTCCTCGTTACGCTCAACCAGGAGAAGAAGGAGAAGATATTTGGAAAATTTTGGAGATGAAAGTCTTGGCAGACGTTGGTTTGGTTGGTTTTCCGAATGCTGGAAAATCCACGTTGCTCTCCGTTGTATCGGCTGCAAAACCTGAAATTGCGGATTACCCTTTTACGACTTTAACGCCAAATTTGGGCATCGTTGAATATCGGGGTTATAAATCTTTCGTGATGGCGGATATTCCAGGAATCATCGAAAATGCTCACGAAGGTAAAGGTTTGGGACACCGATTTTTGCGACATATTGAGCGGAATTCAACGTTGTTGTTTATGATTTCCGCAGACTCGGAAAGCATTTCCAAAGAATATGACATTTTGTTGAATGAATTGACAATGTATAATCCAGAATTGTTGGACAAGCCACGAGTTTTGGCAATTACCAAATGCGATTTGATTGACAATGAATTGAGAGAAATGCTTCTGCCCGAAATTCCTAAAAAAATTCCGCATATTTTTATTTCATCCGTTGCTCAAGTTAATTTGATGGAATTGAAAGATTTGCTGTGGGAAAGGCTTAATAAGGATATTACAGATGTAGATTTAGAAGAAAATCCAAACGCACAAACGAGTTTGGATTGGTCAAAATAAATTGAATATTACACAGCTATGGGGTTCTTTCACGAGTTTTTGGAACAAATAAAACCCCATAGCTTTTGTCAAATTATCGTACAGAATATAACCTTTTAAACTGTTGAAACATCTTAAATGATTGCTCATTTTGCTTCACTAATCCTTTCGTTTCGTCTGTCAAAATAGTCAAAAAATCATGGATTGATGTTTCTTGATTTTGTTTATAAAATTTCGGATTATACGTTTTATCAAACAAACGAGCGTCAAAATCTCTTAGAAAAACCGCTCCATCAATGAAAACCTGAATAGATTGTAACAAATAATTTTCGTGTGGATTTTGTGGATTTTGAGGCGGTAAATTATAGCCTACTTTTTGAATGCGTATTTTTGGAGTATTGCCTTGCAAACGGCTGGAAGTAGATTTACTTTTCTTATTCGGCAATTCCAAACGCTCTTTTTTAAACCGACTTTTGTATTCAAAATAAACATCAAAAAAAGCAACGTCATTCATTTCTACCGCATCATATTCAAACATATTATCAATCTGTTTGACGTAAGTTTTGCCTTTGAATTGCCAATAAATAAATACCTGACGATTTACCGATGCTCCTTTTATATAACTACAATAATTCGGAAAATCATCATCGACAGACATTTCAAGACCAGTTTTTAATTCCATTTTGTAAATAGCCGCATCTTTTTGATACGCTTCAAAAATCCCAATCGTGTCCACACCCAAATCATACAATTGAGCAATATATCTACATTTTTCAATATCAATTTTACCTTTTTCTCGGTTAATAATATCCAAATTCGCCTTCAAAGTCCCAATCGTCATTGATTGATAATTGCGCTTACTTTTTATCAATCCTCGAATTACGCCTTTTTTCATTTTCATAAAATGTTCGCCACAATTAGACAAACCATAATCCGTCTTTTTTGCATTTTCATAAGCCTCAATCGGTGCTTCCCGAAACGCCATTACCCATTCAGAACCCACTTCAAAAATGCTCAAATACGGGCTACACATCAAGCCATTATTTCCCCAAACGGTGATTTCACTTTGCGTTTCAACGCCTTTTAGGACTTTTTTGATTTTGACAGACATCGACACAGGCACATCTTCGCCCATCATTTCATCGTAAGTAGTATGATTTTGAATTTCGACAACAGCAATCAAAGCAGCATCTATAGAGGTTTCTAAAAAAGGTCTTTCAACGTTGCAACCACAGGCAATCACTTCATTTTGGGACAATAAAAATACGATAGAAAATAATAGTATTGATTTATTCATTAGGTATGGATTGGAAATTAAAAAATAAATAAATAGGGCTTTAGACACCGTGAGGCGATAACACTTTATCAAAAAAAGTACAATCAAACTTATGGTATGATTTTGTTTTTAAGCGTATTTATTTATTGTCTAATTCCTTTGCGGAAGGGCAATTATATAATAATTTGACAAATATACAATACTTTTTCAAATATAAAAATATTATATATTTAAACCGCTCATAAAGAATGAATGATACCTAATTTTTGCGTGGGTCTTAGGCTATTTTGAAACCTTGCAAACCATTGAAATTACAACTTCTTACGAGGTTTCGTAATATTTGGAGATTTGAGATAGAAGGGAGAAGAATAAGCCAAATCATCAAAATCGCTTTCATTAAATTGCCTTTCGGCAATCGTAACCATGCCAACGGCTGTATTTTCTTGAATGATAAATTTTGCATTTTTATGATTAATAATCGTTTTACACTTTTCTGAACCATCGCCCGAAAAGATAACCGTTTGATTATTAATAAAATAATCCTCAAAATAATCTTCATTTTCCACGATTAAAGGTTGGGTTTCCTTTAATTGCTTGCCATTTTCGTCAAAAATAGCCGTATAAACCTCCATTCTTCGAGCATCAATCATGGGACAATAAACCGCATTTTCGTCCGAAAAACGAGCTGCCGTCACACTCGCTAAAGCCGCCAAAGTTTTGACCGTAATCAACGGTTTTTCCAAAGCATAACAAATTCCCTTTGCCGTCGAAAGTCCAATCCGAAGTCCCGTATAAGAACCCGGCCCGTGACTCACTGCGATGGCATCTAAATCCTGCATCGTCCGCCCAATCGCCTTCAAACATTGCTCAATCAATAACGTCAAATTCCCTGCATGCGACTGCTGCCCACGCATTTCCGCTTCCGCAATCACCTTTCCACCTTCGCCAATCGCAACCGAACAAACTTTAGTTGCTGTTTCAATATTTAAAATTAAAGCCATTTTCTGAACTATTCATTATGAACTGTGAACTAACCTAATCCGAAATTTCGAAATTTACATTTCATCACTAAATCTCGCACAAAAATAGAACGAGGATGTTGGAAAACCAACATCCTCGCTTTTTCATTTTTATTATATTCATCTGGCGTTGCCGTATGCTAATTATATCGCCCCGTTGAAGCTTTATTAACTGCAAACTGGCAACTTTTACTGTTTTGCCAATAATTTTTTATACAAATCGGCATCATTCAAAACCTTAATAGCTTCTTTGATTTCTTCGTCATTTTGCAAACCCAATTCGATTTTTCCTTTTTCAAAGTAATAACGAGAAACGATTTCACGCTCTAATAAATCTTTAATTTGCTTTTTGTATTTATAAATATCTTGCGTTTTATCTTGTTCAATTTTTTGACGCATTGCGTTCAAATCTGCTTCGATTGTTGACAAATAATTTTCTTCTGCTGCTTTTTTCTCCAAATCTTGTAGCATTTTTTCGCTACCCGTTTCGTAATTGTGTGCCTTCGCTTTTACGAATTTAACGAAAGCCTCATATTCAGCATCCGTCATTCCGTATTCTTTCGCCCCTTTAATCGTAGCGTTTTTAATTGCGTAAAGCGTTGCATAATCAAAAATTAGATTATTAATCATCAAACTTTTTGTCACGTTTGCTATCGCATCTTTCGCTATTTTTACGTCCGGATAAATACCGCCGCCGTCCAAAACTTCCCGACCATTTCGGGTTTTAAATTTCGCTTTTTCAGAATCTGGAATCTCAATTGGTTCGCCATTTTTATAACTTACCGCCTGAATACAGCGACCGCTCGGAATATAATATTTTGCAATCGTCACTTTCACCCGAGAATTATAACCGACATCTAAAGTATTCTGAACCAAGCCTTTACCATAAGATTTTTGTCCTAAAATCACACCACGGTCTAAATCTTGAATCACACCAGAAACGATTTCAGAAGCCGAAGCCGAACCTTTGTCCGTCAAGATGACCAACGGAATATCTAAGTCAACCGGTTCGCTACTCGTTTTGAAATTTCTGTCCCATTCCTTCACTTTTCCTCGTGTCGTCACGACCAATTCATTATTTTTAATAAAGACATTCGACACATTCACGGCTTCATTTAACAAACCACCGCCATTGCCACGCAAATCAAAAATCACCGCTTTCAACTTCGGATTTTTTTTCAAGTCGTTCAACGCATTAGCGACATTCTCCCCAGCTTGTTGCGTAAAAGTCGTCAAAGTGATGTAGCCAATTTCTTCGTTAATCATTCCAGAATACGGCACGTTCGGCACAACGACGTTTTCACGGTCAATTTCAAATATCATCTCTTCCAAAACACCATCGGGTTGAACCCTGTCAATCGTCAAAGCAACTTTTGTACCTGGCGAACCTTTTAGGATTTCACCAATTTCATTCGTATTTTTTCCTTCTGCCGATTTTCCATCAACTCTTTTAATAATATCACCGACTTTTAATCCAGCTTTTGCTGCCGAAAACCCTTCCGAAATATCCGAAATAACCGTTTTATCCCCATGGTTTTGAATAGCCGCTCCTACCCCACCGTATTTTCCAGTCGTCGCAATGCGATAACCTTCAATTTCAGCTTCCGAAATATAGTTCGTATAAGGGTCTAAAGAAGCCAACATCGCATCAATTCCGATACGCATTAAGTTCGCAGGGTCGGTTTCATCGACATATTGCGTATTAATTTCCTTATACAAATTCGCATAGATTTCAATGTTTTTAGAAATCTCGAAATACTTATTATCTTCGTCTGTAACCGTTGCCATTGCTATAGTAGCAATCAGTACGACCAAAATTATTTTGTACGTTTTTTTATAAAATACTTTAATTCGATTCATATTTTTTTATAAATTTATTTTTATCCAATTCAATTTATTATAAACAAAGATTGAAATAAAATTAGGATTTTTCCTAATGTAAAGCTGCTACAATCCGCTATTTAAAACAAAATTAACAGATTAATTCCTCTTAATTATTAAGCTGCTTTGTTTTTCTCATTAATACACATCTATCTTCATAAGAACGATAATAACCTTTATGAAAAGTTTCATCTGTAAATCCCCATTTGGCGTATAATTTACGAGCGTTTTCATTCTCAGGAGAAACGGTTAACCAGCCATCTTTTTGAAGTTTGTCCAATTCACTATTTAGAACCTCAAATAGTTTCGCCCCGATTCCTTGGTTTTGATTATTCGGATGAACGAATACTTTGTGGATACAAAAAGTACCCTCTAAACACGGAAATGCTAAAATTGCTCCGATAATTTTTTCCTCCGAAAGAGCTGTAAACATAAGTGCATTTTCGCACCAAACACGCCAGACGTGTTCGCCATCAGGAATAAACTCGCTGTGTGCATTACTTTTCCATGCGATTCTGTCTAATGCGGCGATTTCTAAAAAATCACTTGATTTAGATGGTCGAATATTTAGATTCATTTAGCTTAAATTATTTTGACTATTTAATAATTTGTATTCGTAGCAGTGCAAGAATCCTCGGGATTGTTACGAGAATCTCAACTTATTGAAGTTTTGTAAAAATTATCAAAAGCCTTTTAAAATTAGTGATTGTTCACAAAAATAAATTAATAGAGGCACACACGAAGGAGAACCGTAAATTTGTCGGGGGTTTATAATAAAGTAAGTTTACGTTCGTCGCAGTTTAAAAGTGTGACACCATTCAATATTCGGTGGTGTTTTTTGTTTATGGTAAAAAAAATTTTAAAGTTGTAATCAAAACACCTTTCTGACCAAAATGTCTAATTTAAAATCCTAAATTTCAAAAAAATCCTCTAATTTTTATTACATTTTTGTATATTTTTCGTTGATAATAAACCTATGGGGTTTTAAAAACCCCATAGGTTTGTCGCAATAATTTTATAACAACTAATCTTAATTAAAATTGACGTATGAAAAATTTATTTATTGCATTTATCGCACTCGTTTTATTGTCAAGTTGTGCCAAAGACATTACCGTATCCGCAGGTACAGGAAAGGGTGTAATTACCATGAAACCAACAACGCCAACGGTTAGAACTTATGTAACCATTAACGATCAATTAGTCGTTGATAGCAAAAGAGTCAAATCGGTTACGGTTACAGGATTAGAAGAAGGCGAAAACAAAGTCGTTTATAAATCCTCAAGTTTAACCTACAAGGAAGCGATGGAAGTTGAGAAAACCATAGTAGTCAAAAATAATACGAACAAAACGGAAATTTTAACCGTTCCGCCTAATTCCAATGGTTATTGGATTTATAGTGGTTTATCGAGCGTTGTTTCAATAGTCGCTCTTTTGTGGTACAGTTTATTTTTGCAATAATCTTTTTTGGATACGCATTTTAAAAAAAAACACCACCGAATATTCGGTGGTGTTTTTTTTTAATAATTTATATTTCATAATTCATAATTAAAAAACGGCTACCCACGCAAAGTTGGACCCCGAGTCCTCGGGGATAATCAATAACTTACAAACGACTGTATTTCACGCTATTGCGAAAATCGTCTTTCGTCTTTCGTCCATCGTTAACCGTGTAGCCTAAAAAAACTACTTCATAATATCCAAAATCCCCGTCAGCGGAATCATCAGCTAATTTAGAATCCAAATTTCTACAATAAAAAAATATTATAAAAATTCAATATATGTTAAAATTCAAAAAAAACATCTCAAAATTTTTGAATTTTCGTTTTTTTTTTTTTGTAAATTTGGTCTATCAAAAGAAAGTACTTGTTTTGTCAGGAAATTCCGTCACTTCCTAACTTTTTTCATTTGCGCAAACCCGAAAAAAGTAAACAACACGGACGTTTAAACTTGATTCTTAACAACGAGATGTTGAGAACCTAATTCTTTTTTTTAATTTGTACATACTTAATAATTAATGAGGTGTAAAAGAGTAATTCATATTCTATAACATTTTTTGATAAAATCGACCTTTTTCTCTACGTTATTAAGTGACATGAAAATAGTAAAATTATGAAACAATTATTATTAAAAAAGCTACCTATCTTATTGATGATAGGGGTTCTTACTATGTCTATTTCTGAAAGTTATGGGCATGCACAAAATAAAATCCGGTCTTCCTGTACAACATGGAAAAACAAATATAAATCAAAAGCAAGCGTTAGTGATTTAGGAATTCCTTTATGTATTGATACTCATGGAAGTTGTGTAAAATCAACGGCTTATTGTAGCAAAAGTTGTGGGATAGCACAAGCATCCGCAAGTAGTTCTACTAATCTTTTAAGTACAAGTATTTTTAACGGAGGCTTTTTATGTGGCGCGGGTATTACACCCTCTGATTTATATCAACATTATTGGAACAAAAAAGCAAATAACTTATTTGGAAATAAGACATATTTAATGAGCAATAGTCTTGATTATCAATTAAATTTTGATAAAGAAAATCGTTTAGTTGCAATTTCAGAAGCAAGTGGAGAATTAAGAATACTGAAAGGATTTGCAGGTATTGTCGAACTTAGGTTTTTTACTTGGCGTGCAGAAGATGATTATGTTAATGAAATTGAAGACGAAGATATGACGACTGAAAAAATACTTTCCGAGGAGTATATTCGTATTCAAAATGATGAAATTCATCTATCAGAAGGATTGAAAAATAATCCTGCAATAGAAATCATTGAAGATGCAGAAGAATATATTATTATCATTAATAATTTAGAATTTAATTTGAGTGTTCCAGAAGATGTTGACTTTGATGAAGAATTGGTAGTGACAATCACTTCTGCTTCTGATCCAGATAATGAAAAAGCTCAAAAAGCGATATTAGATGAAGGCTCAAAAAATAAGAACTTATCTGTTTCACCAAATCCTATTGAAAATCAGTTCAAACTCACATTAGAAAATGTAAAAGAAGAAACTGATGTCAATATTAATTTGTACGATATAAATGGTCGTTTAATTCAAGTTCTATATCAAGGAATTGTTGTGCCAAAACAGGAGTTATTACTCAATTTAGGTCAGAAAGAGCATCTTCCAAGCGGAACATACTTTATTATAGTGTCCAATAATCAACTTTTTGAAGTGCTTAATGTGATAATTCAAAGATAATTTTATTAAAAATTAGAGTTATCAAATGGTAAATGTAATAATGTATTTTAAATGTGTAACTATTCAGCATGTTAGATAATAGAAAATCAATATTTTATAAATTAAATATGATTTGTATTTATTATTTTTAATTGTATTAATTGTTAAAAATCAATTATATGAAATTTTTATTAAATTGATTTTTATTTTTTAAATTTCTCATAAAATATTGAAAATCAAATTATTATCTATGCTGAATAGTAACTTTTAAATTTAAATGTTTTAATTATTAATTGCATAGAATCATTTGATAACTCTACAAAATTAAATAACATGAAAAATAAGTTAAATATTAAAGCAATATTCTTATTATTCCTTTCTTTTTTATTTGTTGGATTACCAACAGAAGATATTAAAGCAGAAGTCGAAAATACTTATCGTTCTAGTTGTCAAAGTTGGAGAAAAAGATATAAGAGTGAATCTACTGTGAAAATTAATTTGTTTAACAAAGACAATGATGTTGCAAAAGACTGCACAGAAGCATACTCTTTTGCTCATATGGGGGATTGTGGTTTCGCTAGCGGAACGGCAAGTGCTACTAAGAATATTATAAATATAGATAAATATCCAGATTCTGATCATTGTACTTTTGGATTAGGTTTCACAGATTTACACACTACAATCCACAATTCCAGAATCCAAAATTTCACTAAAAGGGAGCGTAATACTGCGACTAACTTTGAATATAAAGTTAATTTTGATGAGGAGAATAATATCGTTTCCATAAGTCAAGGTAAAGGTTTTTTAAGGATTCGTAAGGATTATCAAGGGTTTACTTCAATTGTATTTAGTTTTTGGAAAGCAGAAGATAATTTTGTAAATAAAATTGCAGATTATGATAGAATAGATGATAAAACATTTCATACAGAATTTATTAAAATTCAAAATAATGAAGTTCAATTATCATCAGGTTTTGAGGAAAGTGAAGCAATTGTAATATCAGAAGATGATGAATTTATTACTATAGAAATCAATGATTTAAACCTTACTCAAAAAATATCAGAGGATATTGATTTTGAGGAAGAGTTAGCGGTTAGTGTTACTTCTTACATTGATGCAGATAATGACCGTGTTATAAAAGAAGAATTGAAAAATTCTCAACAGACCAAAAATAAAATCACAACTGATATTGCTCCAAATCCAAGCAATGGTACATTTCAGTTTCAGATAACGTTAGAAAAAGAGGATAATTTAGAAATTAACCTTTTTAATATTGAAGGAAAACATATCAAAATGTTATATAGTGGAAATGTCACTCCAAATCAATTGATGCAGTTTGATTTGCAAGAAGATAATTTGACAAAAGGTATTTATTATATTACTATACAATCAAAAGAAGGATTTCAATTGAAAAAATTAGTACTACAATAATTCTTTTGCATAAAAAATAAAAGTGACTAAATTACAGCATTTATAGTTTTATTTTTTTTATAAAAGAAGCTAATTAGAGCAATTTGTAGTTGTACTATAAATTATTCTAATTAGCTTTTTAAAAATTTTATCCATGAAAAAAATATTTATTATTATTTCAAGCATAATATGCTTACATCAGGTAACTCTAAATGCACAAAAAATTGAATGGGGAATTAGTCCATCATGCAACATCAGTAGTTTTGACTATAAAGATGATGCACAATTCAACGCGTCTATCTTTTCACCTGTAAATAGTTACAACCCCGGTGTAATGGCTTTTGTGGGTTTCAATACATCATCTGCCTTTCAGGTTCGGTTATTGGCTCATCTGAATTTTAAACGGTTGAAGTATAATATACTATTGAATGGAGCGGTAGATGGTTATTTGGCTTATGACTTCATGGGATATGATTTAGGACTTTTATCTCGGTATAGTATAGATGTCAAAAAATGGAAAATCGCACCAGGATTAGGTTTTTTCCTTTCATACAATGATTCTCAGGGATGGGTTTATAAAACTAATTCTACAACAACTATTGCAGGAATTGACCCTATGTCACTTGATGATTATGACACTCAACTTCCTTTATCTGTAGGTGCATTAGGTTCTTTAGAGATTGTTCCACCTTTTTCTTTAAATGGTAGAACGATGTCCTTTCAAGTAAGCGGTTGGTATGCTTTAAAGGATTTTATTGATGAGCCGATTAAACTTATATCAAATAGTGAAACAACTTCAGTGACTGGTAAATACAATCAATTATCTTTGTCTTTGAATTTTTATTTTAAATAATTCAGAACGAAATCATTTATGAAAAAAATATTATTTACTATTCTGAATATGATGTTTTTGTGTCAGAACTTTTTGAATGCACAAACGATTGAATGGGGAATTAGTCCTACTTATAACATTAGTAGCTTTGACTATAAAAATAACGTTCAATTTAGTACTTCTGTTATTTCACCTGTAATCAGTCATAATTCAGGGTTAATGGCTTTTGTTGGTATCAATACCTCGTCTGCTTTTCAGTTTCGATTATTGACACATTTGCATTTAAAAAAAATTCAATTTGAAAATACATATCACCCCCGACTCATTGGTACAATGACTTATAGGTTTGTAGGATATGATTTAGGAGTCTTAGCTCGATACAAATTAGATGTTAAAAAATGGAAAGTCGCACCAGGATTAGGTTTTTTCCTTTCACATAATGACTTTTTTTTCTGGAGTGCAACGAGTAATGTATCAAACGGAACAACGAATGGAATCAACCCGTGGTCACTTGAAAATTACACCGCTGAACTCCCCTTATCTACGGGTGCATTAGGCACATTAGAAGTCATACCACCTTTTTCTTTGATGAATAGACAGATAACTTTTCAAGCAAGCTGCTGGTATGCTTTAAAAGATTTTTTTGATGAACCGCTGGAGTTACCCTCAAACATTGAAACAATTGTGGTCGAAGGTAAATATCATCAATTATCTTTGTCTTTGAATTTTTATTTTAATAGAATCAAAACGTAAAAAAATTACAGTACATAATCCAATAAATAATGAAGCATTTTTTTTTATTCTTTTTTTTGATTTTTAGTCAAATAAGCCTGTCGTTTGGGCAACAAGTGACGGTAAGCGGATACATTTCAGATGAAGCATCAAGCGAAAAATTAGTAGGTGCTAACCTTTTTGAGTTAGGAACAAATGTAGGCATTAGTAGTAATAACTACGGCTTTTACAGCCTTTCATTTCCTAAGAGTAGTACGTTGCGTTTGGTGTGTTCTTATATCGGTTTTCAAACCGATACAATTGTATTTCAAGCATTGAATGATACGATATTAAATATTGAACTTTCTCAAAGCATTAATTTAAAAACGGTTGAAATTATAGAATCTATCAACGGTCGCATTATTGATAAAACGCAATTGAGCGAATTGAATATACCAATTGCAATAATACAAGAGTTACCCGCAATACTTGGAGAAACAGACGTTTTAAAAGTGCTTCAATTAATGCCGGGGGTACAATCAGGCAATGAAGGTTTTGCAGGTTTATACGTCCGAGGCGGCAGTCCTGACCAAAATTTAATTTTATTAGATGATGTTCCTGTTTATAACTCTACTCATGTTTTGGGTATTTTTTCGATATTCAATACCGATGCAATTCAGAATGTATCACTTATCAAAGGTGGTTTCCCTGCTCGGTATGGCGGTCGTTTATCTTCTGTTTTAGACATTAAAACAAAGGAGGGAAATTTAAAAGAATGGCATGGAGAAGGCGGTGTAAGTTTGCTTTCTTCGAAATTCACATTAGAAGGACCTTTAAAAAAAGAAAAAACAGCAGTATTGATTTCTGGTCGTCGCTCGTATGTTGATTTGTTGCTAAAACCTATCGTACAAAGTGGTGATGTAGATGATTTGACTACCTATTTTTATGATTTTAATTTAAAAATTCAACATAAAATTAATAATAAACATCGTCTATTTTTTGGGGTTTATGCAGGACAAGATTTATTAAACTTAGCCTACAAAAATGATAACGAAATTTATGGTAGTGGTATCAATTGGCAAAATCGGATAGGTTCTTTTCGATGGAATTATCAAATTAACAAAAAATTATTCAGCAACACGACTTTATATTTTAGTCAATATAAATTAGATATTGAAAGTTATTTTGAAAATAAAACTGAATTAGAACGAATAAAAGCGGTTTATCAGTCCGGTATCAAAGATGCTGTTTTTAAAGTAGATTTTAATTATTTTCCTACGAATCAGCACAATATCAAGTTTGGCGGCAGTATCATAAGGCATCAATTTAATACAGGTGCATTAGCGAGAACAATAGAAATTAATGCACTCAATCAAGATACAACAATAGGCACAACGCCCTTGCCTGCTACCGAATATTATACCTTTATTGAAGATGATTTTGAAATTAGTGATAAGTTTAGTGCTAATTTCGGGATTCATTTTTCGGGGTTTCATGTTGAAAATAAAAACTATTATTCTATTCAGCCGAGAGTTAGCCTAAAATATGATTTAGCAAAGCATACGTCTATTAAAGCAGCGTTTGCAAGTATGGCACAATATATTAATCTCTTGACAAGCGAATCATTAGGTTTACCAACCGATTTATGGATGCCGAGTACAGCTAATGTTTTACCACAACAATCATGGCAGGCTGTATTCGGCATTGCTCATGCTCGTGAAAACGGTGTAGAAGTTTCAATCGAAGGATTCTATAAAAATTTAGAAAACGTAATTTCTTACGTAGAAGGAGCAAATTTTTTATTTAATCTTGATAATAATTGGGAAAAACAAATCACACAAGGTGACGGCACTGTTTACGGTACAGAGTTATTGATACAGAAAAAAACGGGAAAAACTACAGGTTGGATAGGTTATACCTTAAGTTGGAATTGGCGACAATTTGATGAAATTAATGGTGGCAAACGGTTTCCTTTTCGTTATGATAGAAGACACGATATTTCAATCGTGTGTTCTCACAAGTTTAATGAAAAAATAACCTTATCAGGAAGTTGGATTTATGGTACAGGCAATGCGATTAGTGTCCCGACTTCTACTTATTCCTCAAACTTAAATCAACTTAGAACCTTTGATGATGTATTTTTACCAACACCACAAAGATTTGTTATAGATGGTAAAAATGAGTTTAGAATGTCTGCTGCTCACCGCTTAGATGCGAGTATTAGCTTTTTTAAAAAGAAGCTCAAGTTTGAGCGAAAATGGATTATTAGTGTTTATAATGTTTATTCACACATCAATCCATATTTTGCGATTGTCGATGAAGAGTTTAAAACGAATCCAAATACAGGTCTTACAGAAGGAAAATTTCTATTAAAGGAAATTGGTTTCTTGCCAATTTTGCCTTCCGTTGCTTATCATGTTAAATTTTAAAAGAATAAAAAAATGAAAATCATATTAAATCGAAGCTACTTTAATTTGTTCTTAATTTTCTTTTTTTTTGCGTCTGTACACATTCAGTGTACAAATGGATTTGAAAATGTAATAGAAATAAATGAAGATGTTTTTGAAGAAAAAATAGCCGTTACTGCACAATTGTATGTTGATAGTTTACCGAGTATCACAATTAGTAAAAATATTAATATTTCGAATAATAATTTTCCTATTATTGAAGATGCTGCTGTAAATTTAATTTCTAATAATGAAAGTTATCCTTTTGAGTTTAATGACCAAGCTTTGAGATACGAACCTGTCATTCCTTTTGATTTAGAATTGCTAAAAAACTATGAATTACAAGTAAATCATTCAACTTTAGGGAATACTTCGGCACGACAGCAACTATTATCAAGTCCAACGGAAATAGAAGTTATCCCATCAACTTCTATTTTTAACTCGGATAGTTCTTTAAATCTTTCTACTGAATTTACATTATCCTTCAAAGACCCTAAAAACGAAGAGAATTTTTATATTATAGAAGGAGAAAGTATAGGTAAACGACTTGATTTTGATCTCAATGATACGATATACGACCGAAGATTGATGGGTGTAAAGAGTTCAAGCAATTTGGTCGAGTTTAAGACACTGTGGCGTATTTATCTTCGTGACGAGCATTTAGATGGAGAAACTATTACCATTCCTTTTTATTGTCTTTCAGTACATAATACTGCATATCAAATGAAAGTAAATTTAACATCGACAACTCGTGAAGGTTATTTACATGAGTTATCTATTACAAAGTATCAGGAATCATTAGATAATCCTTTTGTAGAACCAGTAATTATATTTTCAAATATGGAAGGAGGACTTGGTGTTTTTTCTTTAAATTCTTTGAGTACGTTTTCGTTTCCGTAAATTTTAATATTCGCCTTCGTAAAATTTTCAACAGATTTGAACAAATATATTCTTAATTAAAAGTTTCAAACCAGAGGAGCGATTATTGGATATTCAATCCATTCCTTCAGGTTTTTATTTTTTGAAAATTGAAATGGAAGAAGGGTATGTTTTAACGAAAAAAGTGATTATTCAGTAATGTTTTAATTGAAATTATTTAAGGAAAAATAAAAAAAAACGCCACCGAAAAATTCGATGGCGTTTTTGTTTACAAAAAAAATATTTAAAAAAAAATCCGTACCGAGTTCTCTGCACAAGTTGTAATCCGTGTCCCCCTCCAAAAAAACTACTTCATAATATCCAAAATCCCCGTCAGCGGAATCATCAGCCAGTCTGGTCGGCTGCCGAGTTCGTAGCCCATTTCGTAAACCGCTTTTTCTAATAAATAGGTTTTTAATAATAATTGTTTTTCTTCTTCTTTTTGAGGAATAAATGAAGCCTTACCAATGGTTTCAAAATAAGCCGTCAAATAGAAACGACTCACATAATGATACCATAAAGCCGCCCAACTTTCCATGAAATCACGGTCGAGTTTTTGGTAATTATTGTCCATCAAAATTTTGCCGTAAGCCGCATAATGAAACGAGCGCAACATTCCTGCAACGTCCTTGAAAGGCGTTCTTTTCAGGCGACGTTCGCCCATCGTTGCGTTGGGTTCGCCTTCAAAATCAATGATGTAAAAATCCTTGCCGTTGAATAAAACCTGTCCTAAATGATAATCACCGTGAACACGAGTTTTATAAGCGTCTATTTTTTTAGAAAAAATACCTTTAAACGATTCCAAAATTTCGGGATTCATTTGCAAAACTTCATTCGCAAAAGGCTGGACACGAGCAGGTAAATCTTTCAAGCGTTTTTCTAAAAGCGTGAATTTTTCATCGACTAATTTTCGGTGTGCCGCATACAGCGACCGTTGGTAATACTTGCTAAAGGCTTCGGGAGCAAAGGCTTCGCTCGTATCGTCAGAAGCCAACGCCAAGTGCATTTCTGCCGTTCGTTTTGCCAATAAAGTCACTCGTTCGTAAGTCAAACTGGTGATTAATTTTTGGTGCACAATCGGCAAATCGGCAAACTTAATATTTTGTTGTTCAATCAGTTTTTTTGGTGCTTTTTGTTTGCTTGATTTTACCAAAACGTTCTGATAATAACGGTCTAAAGAGTCCAACATCAAAGGCCAAGCGTCACCTTGATTAGGTATTTTTTGTTGTAACAAACCAAAAATCAACGGTTGCGAACTTGGCGTTTCTCGAAATTCCAAACCACCAGAAAACGAGGGCGAATTTTGAAAACCAGTATTTTCCGATAAGAATCGAACCAGCTCCAATTCGGGATTCAAACCATATTCTAACTTGCGATACAACTTAAAGAAAAACTCATGTTCGACTTCTTTTTCATCTGTATAAGTATATAAAACCGACGTATTCGACTGTTCCAAAGCCAATAATTTGGATTTTACTTGCGTCGGTTCACAATTCAAAGCGGACAAATTTTTGCCCGACAAGAAGTGCAACGCGCCACGTCCCAAATAATTCGTTTGACTTGTCGCCATTTGATTAAATAAATAGGTCGTAAAAGCTACATTACTCATCGCATCAATCACCACATTTCTACCTTCACCAAAGAAAACTTCACAAATAATACTTTTCGGATAATTGACTTCATAATGCGTCACCGAATCGCCTTTAATAAAAGCAACTGGCATATTATAAGTGTCCGGCAGACCTGTCGTATAGCGAACTTGAACCTGTAACAAATACGCCAATTCGCCTTCTTCATATTCCACAGGAATCGCATTTTCAATCGAAATCCGAACGATTTTTTTCGATTTTCCATCAAACCAACGACTTTGCATCATATAATTTTCCAAAATCTGTTTCTCAAAACGGTTGCGAGTACTAAAGTTTTCAAACGCACTTTTCCAAGTTGTATCAAAAACGATTTGCGGGACTTTATAATCCTTTTTCACCGTTTCCTCACTTTCCGACTCTTCAATCGACAGCCAATAATAGCCGAAAGGCGATAAATTAATTGGATATTCATTTTCCTCAATTCGCAAGAATTTATTTTGACTAAAAATTTCAACTGGTTTTTGTCCCTTATATTCAGCCAAATCCAACTTGCCAGCTTGTGGATAAGATGACAAATTCACGACCACCAAAATTTTCTCATTTTCATAACGTCGGACAAACGCCAAAATCTTATTATTGGCACAATCCACGAACTCCAACGAACCCCGACTAAACGCTTTCCAGCGCTGCCGTACAGCAATCAACCGCTTCGTCCACCAAAGTATAGAAGCCATATTTCCTTGCTGATTCGTCACATTTACCGCTTCGTGTCGATACAACGGATCGCTGATAACTGGCAAAAATAATTTTTGCGGATTCGCATCTGAAAACCCTGCATTCAAGCCACCGTCCCATTGCATCGGCGTTCGCACCCCTTTTCTATCGCCCAAATAAATATTATCGCCCATGCCGATTTCATCACCGTAATAAATCGTCGGTGAACCTGGCAACGAAAACATCAAAATATTCAACAGCTCAAATTTTCGTCTATCATTGCCGACCAAACGGGATAAACGCCGCCGAATACCCTTATTTAATTGTGCCGCAGGGTCTTGTGCCAATGCTTGACGCAAATAATCCCGTTCTTCGTCCGTCACCATTTCGAGCGTCATTTCGTTGTGATTCCGTAAGAACAACGCCCATTGTGCATTTTCGGGGATTTTTGGTGTTTGTTTTAAAATATCAACAATCGGAAAACGGTCTTCCGTCTGAATCGCCATAAACAAACGAGGCATCAACGGAAAGTGAAAATTCAAATGAATTTCATCACCTTTCCCGTAATATTCCGCCACATCTTCTGGCCACATATTCACTTCCGACAACAACACCTTTTCAGGAAATTTCTCCTCAACGTGCTTCCGAACCTTCTTCAAAAAATGATGAACTTCGGGCAAATTTTCACAATTCGTCCCTTCTCGTTTGAATAAATAAGCCGCTGACGACAAAACTGCACCGTCCACACCCATTTCAAACCAAAAATCAATCACCCGCATCATTTCCTTTTGTACCTCGATATTATCATAATTCAAATCGGGCATATTAGAAAAAAAGCGGTGGAAATAATACTGTTTTGCATGAAAATCCCAACCCCAATTTGACGCTTCATAATCAGGAAATAAAATCCGAACATCGTTGAACTTGTCTTGGGTATCACTCCAAATATAAAAATCTCGTTCGTTCGAGTTCGGAGCAGCTTTTTTCGCTCTTTTGAACCATTCATGTTGGTCAGAAGTATGATTCATCACCAGCTCAATGATGATTTTAATATCCCGTTTTTTGGCTTCTTCCAAAAATATTTTGAATTGGGCTAATGTTCCATAATCTGGGTGAATACTTCGATAATCCGAAACATCATAACCATCATCTTTCATTGGAGAATCAAAAAATGGTACTAACCAAAGTGCGGTCACACCTAAGTCAGACAAGTAATCCAACTTTTGCGTCAAGCCCGGAAAATCACCGATGCCGTCGCCATTGCTATCATAAAAAGAACGCACCTGAAGAGCATAAATCACAAGGTCTTTATACCACAAACTATCCGTTTGCTTTTCCATTATTATCGTTTCGTTTGCTATGTTTTCAATCTCTTGATTTGGAGATATTCCAGTTTTTTCTTCTTGCATAATTTGGTTAGATATTAGAACCTTTCAATTTGGTTAAATTCAAAATCATATTATTTATTAATACATATTGATATGTGTATAAAAAACAAAAATGTGTCATCGTGCGATTTAAAACATTAAAATATATTTAATCCTTCAAGATTTATAATTTTGACTAAATTTATTGAAATAATAATTAAGATGTGAATTTTTTTGAACCGCAACTTATCTTGATTTTTCGGGAAAGATGCAAAGGACACAAAGTATTTTCACAAAGAGTATTTTTTGTTGATAGATTTGAAAAGGAAGACGGATTTAACGGATAAAAAACAGATTTTTTAACTACGATATTAAAATCCGTTGAATCCGTATTGAATCCGAAAAATCCGTGTTCCCATCACATTAGAACGATTAATCTCCTAACAACCACTCGAAAAACTCACTAATTAACCTTACTTTTGCAGAAGTTTTACTTTCATTTTGAAAAACGAATTTAATAAAATTCACCAATTCAAAATGAGCAAATTTTAATATTCGGAATACTTTTTAATTTTAATTTATTCCTTCAATTTTCACTAATATTATGAAATATAAAACTTTATTAACGACTTTAGAAAACGGTATTTTGACCGTTACCGTCAATCGTCCAAACGCTTTGAACGCTTTGAATGCAGACGTTTTTAGCGATTTAGATGACGTATTTTCTAATTATGCACCGAGCATTGACAATTTAGTTGGCGTGATTATCACCGGTTCGGGCGAAAAAGCCTTTGTCGCAGGTGCGGACATTAAGGAATTTTCGAGTATTGATGCGAAAGGTGCGGAAAATTTGGCGAAAAGAGGTCAAGGAATTTTTGATAAAATAGAAAATTTCAATCGTCCTGTAATTGCGGCTGTCAACGGCTTTGCCTTAGGTGGCGGTTGTGAGTTATCAATGGCTTGTCATATCAGAATCGCTGGCGAAAAAGCACGTTTCGGACAACCAGAAGTCAACTTAGGTTTGACGCCAGGATACTCGGGTACACAGCGTTTGGTGCGTTACATCGGCAAGGCGAAAGCATTGGAATTATTGCTAACTGCCGATATGATTAAGGCGGACGAAGCTTTGCGTTTAGGGTTGGTAAATTACGTCGTTCCGGTCGGTGAAGAAGTAGCGAAGGCAACGGAATTATTGACAAAAATTGGAACAAAAGCGCCGTTTGCTGTTTCAAAGGTTATCGAGTGCGTGAATGCGTATTATACAGACGAAGACGGGCAGAATAAGGAAGCCGTTGCTTTTGGCGAATGTGCTGCAACGGAGGATTTTGTGGAAGGTGTAAGTGCATTTATTGAGAAAAGAACAGCGAATTTTACGGGGAAATAAAATACTCAAAAGGGGTCAGACGCTTTGAAAACCTCCCTAACGGGGAGGCAGACGTCTGACCCCTCCAGATTAAAAGAAATATGAAGGCAAAAAAATCTTACGGTCAGCATTTTTTGACCTCGGAAGTGATTTCAGAACGTATTGCGAATAGTTTATCGTTAACGGCAACATACAATGACGTTTTGGAAGTCGGGCCAGGACAAGGTATGCTGACGAAATATTTATTGGAAAAACCGTATAATTTGAAAGTCGTGGAGGCGGATAGAGATATGGTCGCTCATTTGAACGCACACTATCCGCAACTATCGCCCAATATTATTTCTGAGGATTTTATGAAACTTCGGTTAGAAGAAGTGATGGGTCAAAATTTCGCAATTATTGGTAATTATCCTTATAATATTTCTTCGCAAATTGTCTTCAAAATGTTGGAGTGTCGCCAATTTGTCCCTGAAATGGTGGGAATGTTTCAGAAGGAAATGGCTGAGCGAATTGTTGCACCGCCAGGGAATAAAACCTATGGCGTTATCAGCGTTTTGACACAGGCTTTTTATGACGGAAAATTGTTATTTAACGTCAAACCAGGTTCATTCAATCCGCCGCCAAGAGTCATGTCTGCCGTCATTCGTTTGACTCGAAAACCAGATTATGAAACCTTAGGTTGCGACCATAAATTGTTCAAAACCATCGTTAAACTCACTTTCGGCCAACGTCGAAAAATGCTCCGAAACACGATGAAATCGTTAATCAACGACAGTGAAGTTTTGGAAATGCCAATTTTTAAGGAACGCCCAGAACAGTTGTCCGTGCAGGATTTTGTGGGATTGGCGAATTTGGTGGAAAAGCTTCGAAAGGAAGCGGAATAATGTTATCAAGCTGAAAATTTAAAAAACCTAAGAAGGTAAAAAATTTAAAAACTTATCTGTTTTCAAAACAGATAAGTTTTTTTATCCAAATTACTCCTCTTTCGTCACGAACCACAATACCAACGGAATCCCACCGTGTGGCAACCGATAAATCGTTTCTGGCAGCCACTGATGCAAACTTTCTACGGGCATCATCGCATCAAAATTTGTAACAATTCGAGCAAAAGCCGTTGCAAATCCCCAAATAATGCAATACCAAATTGAAAATTTCCAAAGGAAAGGTAGAAATAAACTAATCGCAATTACGAAATCTAAAATACCCATAATTGATAAAAGTGTCGCTGCTTCGCCATCATTGAACGCAAACATATCCAAAACCATCTGAACAAAATTCCCAGGAACGGGATAATAGCCAAACGCATACAAACCGTGACCAACGAATGTCAATGCAATGGCTATTTTTAGCCAAAACCGAAATGCAATCGTATTCTGAGTTTTATAAATAGCAAAGATTAAAAATATTGGCGTTGACCATTGAATTGTAAACTCAATCAACTGCCCGATGCGATAAAAATTTTCTTTCCAATACAACAAACTTAACGCAAAAAGGAAAAAACTACTAAGCCACAATAGCCATTTTATCCAACGTCTTTCGGGATTGATAAAAAAGATAAAAACGACGAGTAATAAATAAAAAACACCTATCATTTGTATTACAAATTCTTGCTGATAGGCAATTTCAAGATTCATAATATAATCCTGCCAAGTCAGTCCGAACGCTCGAACGACGGGAGTCATCAAGCCTTCGTCCCAAAGTAAAGTTCGGAAAGGAACGTCCCAAAATAAGTGTTGCCACGCTCGACCAAGCAAGACGGAAATCGTTAAACTTTTTAAAAGAAGTATTTCGATATTTTTAAAATCTCGTTCGTGTTTTTTATAAAAAAAGATAGTTTTCAATAGTTAATTTTTTGGAAGGTAAATTATTCGTAAAAACTTGACAGATTTTGAAAGTCTGCCAGATGTAGGTGGTGTAATCGCAACAAAAAAGGCTTCCTGACGGAAGCCTTTTTCGCTTTTTAACCCTTAAATTTATAAATCTTAATTCTTGTATAATTATTTTTAAAATGATTATTTATATTCTCATAACCGGACTGAATTTTATCTAATGGATAATATATTTTGTTTTAGTCATTTTTACCATCATCAAAATCTGCAAATGTTTCCGTACTTTTATTTTTTATATTTTTAAAGACGATTGTTTCTGTTTCTTTATCTGCCTCAATAGTAATTTGATATGTGCCTTGTTCAAATTCTGAAATATCAACACTGATGATATTTTTGCCTATTTGTAAAGTTTGCGTTGCGGTATAAACTAAGTATGCGTCCAATTTATCGACATTATACGTCACGGTTGAAGGTTTTCTTACATCTAAAGTGATTTCGACAGTACCACCATCTTCGAGCGGAGTGATTGAAGTAATCGTCAGATTATTTGCACCATTTTTATCAATTTTAATAACATTAGATATTTTGAAAGTGCCATCATAATTGACTTGTTTTAAGCGATAATGCGTCAATCCGCCATCGGCTGAGATATCTAAAAAGTTATAAGCCTTTTTTTCTACAGTTGTTCCTTGTCCTTCGACCGTTCCAATTGTTATGAAAGTAAGACCATCAGTAGAGCGTTCAACCAAAAATTCCTTATTACCAGCTTCTGCTATAGTCTGCCAATTCAACATATTTCCAATATTGAAATCTTCGACATCAAACCCTACGATTCGAGTCTGTGAAGCTGTGGCAACAGCAGCACTTGAAACTAAAAATAGAAATGCTAAAGAAGTTCTTAACGTTGTACTGACTAAATATTTCATATTCGTAAGATTATAGTAAAACAATAATAAATTTCAGCGGCATATATTTTTATGTAAATAATGCTTTTCTTTTACAACTTAAATCTAAAGGATTTATGAACTCAAAAATTATTGTTAAAACCTATTTTGTGACTAATTTTGTTACATCATTTTATAAAAATAAAAATATGTACAATAAGTTATTTAAACTATTTGTTAGGTGTAATTATATCGTTTTCAGTAATATAGATGTTATTTCTTATTAAAACGTTGCATTACAAATTATAATATAAGTAAATTTCTATATAACAATATCCCATAAATTTAACACTTTTTTTTGGCATTATTAATTGTAATATAATTTATATCATATTGTAATTTAGGTAACATATCGTTAATTAAACCGTTGGTTACTACGAACTTTTATTAAAAAACTAATAATATTTTTTTTTAAAGTAAAATAATATTTTAAAAGTATATTATATTACAGCTTTTCAAACAAAATAATTTAATTATGAATCAAAAAAATAATTTTTTTACACTCCTGCTTAGTGCAATGATTCTTGGCAGTTGTCAAAATCCAGAAGTAACAGATATTTCTCCTGAATTTGCGATTCCTTTAATCAATTCTTCTCTTTCGATACAAGACCTTTTAGACGGTTCAAATACCGGTGACGTTGTTCAGATTGGTGGTGATAATTTTATTACCTTAACTTATCAAAAAGAGGTAATTTCAACAGATACCATTGTATTAGTAGAAATTCCGCCTTTCTTTGTTCCACAAATATTACCAACGCAAACCGTTCCTACGCCTTTCCCTCCAAACTTCAGAGTAGAAAAAATTACGGTAAAAAATAGCAAATTATACCTCTCTTTTGAATCAAATAATGTTAATAATATTACATTTAATTTGAATATTCCAAGTATTAAATTGGGGAATAATCAGTTGACTTATGCCAGAACTATTACCAATCCGACAGGGACAATTCCTTTCACCTTTGAGGATTCTATTGATATTTCGGGTTACAATATCATTTTTCAAAACCAAACTTTTACGTCTGAATATACTGCAACGGATGCTGTTACAAATTTACCGGTTATCCTTTCTAATTATATTTTAAATTTTCCTAAAGTAGATTTTAGTTACATTGAAGGGTATCTGGGACAGGATGTGTTCGTACTACCGACGGAAGAATTGTTGCTCGGCTTCTTTGAACAGTGGAAATCGGGAAGCGTGACGTTTACCGAGCCAAAAATTCGTTTGCGATTTGATAATTCTTATGGTTTTCCATTGAGGGTTAGTTTTGATACGCTGCAAGCGATTACTCGTGATGGAGGTAATATTGATCTTGTTACGAATGGATTTGGCAATGGTAGAGTTCTGAATTATCCTACTTTGAGTGAAGTTGGAGCAGAAGAAAGAACGAATGTAACTATTGATAAAGATAATTCTAATATTGTCAATGTTTTGGAGCAAGTTCCTTACGGATTAAAATATCAATTCAGCGGACAAGCAAATCCTACGGGTGATCCTAATTTTATTGGTTTTGCGACTGATGCGAGCAAAATTGTGCTGGCGGTTATTGCGGAATTACCGATGGAAGGTGCTGTTCAGGATTTTACGTTGGTAGATACTTTTAATTTGGATTTGACAACGGATAATATTCCGGAGGGGGAAGCCGAGTTCAAAATCATCGCAACAAATGGTTTTCCATTGGAAATTAATTTGCAATGTTATTTCTTAGATGCGTTCGGTCAAGTAGTCGATTCGATGTTCCTTGACGGTAATTCCAATTTAATGGAGGCTGCTCCAGTAGATTCTGATGGACGAGTTACGAATTCTGTCCAAACGATTACGTTTGCAGGTTTTACACGAGAACGAGTGAATAAAATCAGAAAAGATGTTACGCAGATTATACTTCAGGGGCGGTTTAATTCAACGGATAACGGTAGTATTAATATTAAATTATATGCTGATTATGAAGTGCAAATTCAAATTGGTGTGAAGATTAAACCGTTTTTTAAATAAGGTGGATTAGCATAGTTATATGGTTGCATTGTTTTCACGATTCTACGATGAGCAGCGTAATTAGGTTATCAATTTTTTTAAAAATCCGTAAAAAGAATATGATGAATAAATATATAATAACGAGTATTATTTTACTCTTTTCGATAACGATTTTTGGGCAAAGTTTACAATTGGCAACGATGTCAGAAGTCGGGCAGATTAACTTGACGAATCCCGCAAATATGGCAACTAAACGATTTTATCTTGGCGTTTCGCCTTTCCCTCGTGTCGGGACGAGTTTGGGCGGTTCGCAATTATATCAAGCTAATGGTAGCTATTTGCCAGGGTTTATTGATTTGGAAGGCGTTGCAGATGACAATTTTATAAGCGCAAATATTTCGCTCCCCTTTTCGATGGCTTTTAAAATAAAAAAATGGGGTTTTAACCTTCATTCAAAATCTGTTTTAAATTCTCAAATTGGATTTAATAAAGACTTTTTGGGCTTTGTGACGCAAGGAAACGGAGCGTATGTGGGAGAAACACTAAACCTTGATCCCAAGTTTGATATTTCGATGTATCAAGAATTTGGCATTGGCGTAAGCCGTGAAATTTTGAAAATTTTTAATGTCGGCGTACGTGGAAAATACCTGGTTGGTTTGGCGAATGTGAATACCGTTGATGGAAATTTATCGTTGGAAACGGCTCCCGAATTTTATCAATTGCGTGCCGAAGCTGATTATACAATTCAATTAGCGGGGATTCCGACCTTGAATAATTTGAGCGATTATGCCGTAATTGATTCCTTTTTTAATGAAATCGCAGCAAATCCACTGAATAGTTATTCAAATTTGACGCAAAATCGTGGTTTTGCTTTCGATATTGGTGCAACCATGAATATTGGTAAAATGCTACACGTTGGGGTAAGTGTTTTGGATATTGGTAGGATCAATTGGGAAGAAAACTCAAGTGAATATAAGATTTCGGGTCAGTTTCAATTTGATGGAATTGATGCCGCAGGGTTTTTAACAGGCGACGATTTGGCGAATATTGTTGATACTTTGGACCAAATCGTGACGCTGACTTCAAAACCTACGACGTATTCTACGAGTATTAATCCTAAAATTTACGTGACGGCACGAATGAAATTTGGTAAGGAATTTTATTTGAATGGCGTGTTTCGAAGTGAGTTTACGAGTCAAGGTGCACAAACCGCTTTTGGCGTTGGTTGTCAGAAAAATTTTAAACGAATTTTGAGTGTCGGAGCGATGTATTCTATTCGTAATGGCTCGTTTGCCAATCTGGGTGCAAATATGTCTTTGAAACTTGGTCCAGCACAAGTTTTTATCCTTTCAGACAATATTTTACCTATTATTAGTCAATGGCAAGCAACGAATACAAATGTTCGTTTTGGCGTGAATGTTACGATAAATGATAAGCGAAAAGAATAAGGAATATTAAATATTGAATAACGAAGTAACCGTAAAATGTTTTGAAAAAGGACTTTTCAAATTTAAAACGGTCAAAATTCGTTATTCAATATTCTTTTTTAGCTATTCAATTTCTTCTTTAATAAATTTTTGGAATAGCGAAGCAATAGCAACGACCAGAACCGCACCGATAAAATTCAACCACAAATATTCTAATTGAATAACCTCATACATATTCAAAATAAAAGTCGTGATAATGATAATTTCAGTGATAATACCAGCATAAAAAACCGCTTTCCCACCTATTTTCTCAAAAGAAAAAGCCACAATAAAAATCCCCAAAATCGTCCCATAAAATAACGAACCGATAATATTTACCGCCTCAATCAAATTATCAAATAACGAAACCGAAGCCGCAAAAATCAAAGCCAAAATCCCCCAAAGTACCGTGAACCATTTGGAAGCCTGAAAATAATGTTCGCTTGATTTTTCCTTATTCATCGAACGGCGATAAAGGTCAATGGTCGTCGTTGTGGATAAGGCGTTAAGCTCAGCAGCAGTCGAGGACATGGCTGCGGAAAAAATCACCGCCAATAACAAACCGACCAAGCCTGCGGGCAAATTATTCATGACAAAAGTGATAAACACAAAGTCAGCTTCCCGAGAAGAATCATCTACTTTTTTGATTAAATTTTGGACTTCTTTGTTCGTTTCCTTGTATTTGTCTTGTAGCGTATTGACTTCTGTTTTTGCCGTTTCGATAATCGTTTCATCACCATTATTCATCGCATCGACGAGATTAAAAACAGCCGTTTTTTTATCTTCAAAAATTGCGTTTTGCCGCAATTCTAAATCTTCAACTTGTTGAGAATAGCCACTTTCAATCAAGCTACCTTTTGCAGCCGCATCAAAAAAAGCAGGCGGTTCATTGAATTGATAAAAGACAAAAAGCATCGCTCCGATAAACAAAACAGAAAATTGCATTGGCACTTTAAAAATACCGTTAAACAATAATCCTAAACGGCTTTCCGTCAATGATTTTCCCGAAAGATAGCGTTGAACTTGCGACTGATCCGTTCCGAAATAAGACAAAAATAGGAACGTTCCACCCAAAAGCGATGACCAAATATTATAGCGATTCGAGAGGTCAAATTCTAAATCTACGACTTTCAATTTGCCCATTTTTCCTGCAATATCCACGGCATTACCAAAACTGACCGTTTCGGGTAATTGGTTGATTAAGATTAAAAAAGCGATAAACATACCGCCCAAAATGATAATCATTTGCTGCTTTTGCGTTTGACTCACCGCATCTGTTCCGCCCATAACGGTATAAAACGTCACGACGACTCCGATGACCAAAATCGTATAATTCAAATCCCAACCTAAGATTTTATTTAAAATAATGGCTGGTGCGAAAATCGTCAAACCAGTCGCCAAACCTCGTGATAGCAAAAAGAAAATTGCCGCCAGCGTTCTTGCCCGAACGTCAAATCGAGTTTCTAAATATTCGTAAGCCGTAAAAACATTCATTTTATAAAACTTCGGCACGACGAAAATCGCCAAAATTACCATCGCAATTGGCAAACCAAAATAAAACTGCGCGAACTGCATGCCGTCATCAAAAGCCTGTCCAGGGGTAGAAAGAAAGGTGATCGCGCTGGCTTGAGTCGCCATAATCGACAAGCCGATTGTCCACCATTTTTGTTGCCTGTCGCCCAAAAGATAAGATTCTACATTTTCCTTACCACGGGTTTTCCAAACCCCATAAAGTACGATGCTTACTAAAGTTGCTATTAATACTATCCAATCGAGTGTGTTCATTATTTTAGATGTTGGTATTTAGATGTTAGACGTTAGATGTTAGATGTTAGACAACCGATTTAAAAGCAAAATGCTTTTAAATCTAATGTCTAAAATCTAATGTCTAAAACTATTGATGTTTAAGCGTGAACAAATAAAAGCTTAGAATTAAAAAGAAATGTAGAATTAATACGACCATATAAAGTCGATTCCAAGTACCAAAAATCGGTGGTTTTTCGTCTTCCATATTATTTTTTATTTGCAAGGTTAAAAAACCGATGGGGTTTTGCTTATCCCGAAATCTCGTGGGAAAACTCCATCGGTTTGACCTCTATTTTTTTGTATTAGTAATCAAATCAAAAACAATGTTAAGGAATTTTTGAGGGCAAGACTAATATGGTCAGTCAAGAAGGCGTTAAAATTGAATTAAAACAGAAAATTTATCATATCTAAATATCTAAATGAGTTTATATTTATTTAAAGTAAATTTTTGTTTTAGCGAATTTTCGCTAAATTCGTGCAAACATTACAACTTACTAATTATCCTTGTTGTTTAAATCATTGAATATTAAACAAATAAAACCTTATTTTTGCACGAATTGAACTATTGCTGTGCAAAATATTCATCAACAAAAAGGAACTAAAAGTTAAGTTTAATTACGAGTCAAATCAATTATGATTTTTTATTAAAATTGATTCAACTTGTAGTTTTAATGAATTATAAAAAATAAATTACATCATTTTCGTTTTTAAAGTAATTGCTATTACTACATCATAACGATAAACCGGTTATAAATTATAATTTATAATTCATATTTTGCGGATAGTTACCTAACATTATTAAACTTTTTAAAACATACTGAAGATGGTCTTTGATTTGGATATGATAAAGGCGCATTATGCTGCCTTGCCGGGTAAATTAGATGCAGTTCGCAAAGAACTTGGTCGCCCGATTACGCTTGCTGAGAAAATTTTATATTCACATTTACACGCTGAATCTCCTTTGGCGGCTTACGGTCGTGGAAAAGATTACGTCTTTTTCGCTCCTGACCGTGTGGCGATGCAAGATGCGACGGCACAAATGGCGTTGTTACAATTTATGACCGCAGGACGTGATAAAGTGGCTGTTCCTTCAACGGTTCACTGTGATCATTTGATTCAAGCGGAAGTTGGTGCAGTTGCCGATTTAGCGAAAGCGAATGATGTCAACTCTGAAGTTTATGACTTTTTAGCTTCTGTTTCTAATAAATATGGTATCGGATTCTGGAAAGCTGGTGCAGGTATTATTCATCAAGTAGTCTTAGAGAATTATGCTTTCCCAGGTGGAATGATGATTGGTACGGATTCTCACACACCGAATGCTGGTGGTTTGGGAATGGTCGCTATCGGTGTCGGTGGTGCTGACGCTGTGGATGTTATGGCAGGAATGCCATGGGAATTAAAACAGCCTAAATTAATCGGTATCAAATTAACCGGTAAATTAAGCGGTTGGACTTCTCCTAAAGATATTATTTTGAAAGTTGCTGGTATTTTGACCGTAAAAGGTGGAACTGGTGCTATCGTTGAATATTTTGGCGACGGTGCTCAAAGTTTGTCTTGTACAGGAAAAGGTACGATTTGTAATATGGGTGCGGAAATCGGTGCAACGACTTCTACTTTCGGTTACGGTGATGCAATGGGTCGTTACTTACGTGCGACAGGTCGTACAGAAGTTGCAGATGCAGCAGACGCAGTAACAGAACATTTGAACGGTGATCCTGAATGTTATGAAAATCCTGAAAAATATTTCGATCAAGTTATCGAAATTGATTTAAATACATTAGAGCCACATGTTAATGGTCCTTATACGCCAGATTTGGCTTGGCCTATTTCTCAATTAGCGAAAGCGGTAGAAGATAACAATTATCCAGAAGTTTTAGAAGTTGGTTTGATTGGTTCTTGTACGAATTCTTCTTACGAAGATATGAGTCGTGCGGCATCTTTAGCACGTCAGGCAAAAGCTAAAAACTTAAAAGTTAAGGCAGAATATACGATTACACCAGGTTCGGAAATGGTTCGTTACACGATTGAACGTGACGGATTAGTGGCAGATTTTAATGAAATTGGTGGTCTGGTTTTAGCAAATGCTTGTGGGCCTTGTATCGGACAATGGGCAAGACACATGGATAATCCTGATCGTCCGAACTCAATCATTACTTCATTCAATCGTAACTTTACAAAACGTAACGATGGAAATACAGCAACACACGCATTTGTCGCTTCTCCAGAAATCGTAACGGCTTTGGCAATTGCGGGAAGCATGAAATTTAACCCTTTAACGGATACGTTAATCAATGAAGATGGCGAAGAAGTCATGTTAGATCCACCAATTGGTATCGAATTGCCGCTAAGAGGTTTTGACGTAGAAGATGCTGGTTTTCAAACTCCGATTGAAGATGGAAGCGGTGTAAATGTCGTTGTTGATCCAACTTCTGACCGTATTCAATTATTAACGCCTTTCACACCGATTACGCAAGACGAAATTACGGATATGCGTATTTTAATCAAAGCGAAAGGAAAATGTACAACGGATCATATTTCTATGGCAGGCCCGTGGTTAACTTACCGTGGTCACTTAGAAAACATTTCTAACAACTGTTTGATTGGTGCAATCAACGCTTATAACGATGAAGCAAACAAGGTAATGAACTACGTTACAGGCGAATATATGGTCGTTCCTGCTTCTGGTCTTGCTTACAAAGCGGCAAATGTTGGGACAATCGTATTTGGTGAGGAAAACTACGGTGAAGGTTCATCTCGGGAACACGCAGCTATGGAACCTCGTTTCATCGGTGTAAAAGCGGTTATGGTGAAATCATTCGCTCGTATTCACGAAACGAATTTGAAAAAGCAAGGTATGTTAGGTTTAACTTTTGCAAACCCTGCTGATTATGACAAAATCCGTCAAGACGATAAGGTTAGTTTCGTTGATTTTGCAGACTTCGCACCAGACAAAAATTTAACGATTGCATTAAATCATTCTGACGGAACAAGCGAAACAATCGAAGCAGAACATACTTATAATCAAGCTCAAATTAATTGGGTAAAAGCAGGTTCGGCTTTGAATAAGATTCGGGAAGAATTGGCTTAGATTTTAAATATTAAGTTTTAAATATTAAGTATATTGAAAAGGGTTTCGCAGTTTTGCGAAGCCCTTTTTTGGTTATTAACTATTAATTATTTTAAATATATTTTACTATATTTGTAAACTTTTAATTTACATCTTCTGTTAATTATTTATAATAAAACTCATGGATATTACATTTAATAAAAATAAAATAAAAAAGTATGCTAATAACGACACTTTCCGTAAAAAGAATTTGGGTGCAATTAGTGCTAAACGTTTCACACAACGTTTAGAGGATTTAGAAGCTGCTGAAAACTTGGAGGAATGTAAAAATTTGCCGGGAAAATATCACGAATTAGTCGGTAATAGAAAAGGACAATGTGCTTGTAATTTAGAACACCCGTACAGATTAATTTTTACACCACACGAAAATCCTATTCCAGAAAATAAAGATGGTCAATATTTATGGATAAAAATTGAAGGAATTGAACTTCTCGAAGTTGAAGATTATCACTAAAGTTAAAATTAAAAATCATGTCAATATTAAATCAATATAATCCTCAATCTGCAACACATCCTGGGGAAACTTTAAGGGAAAAGTTAGACGAATTAGAAATAAAACCAAAAGAATTTGCTGTTAGAACAGGAAAACCTGAAAAGACAATTACCGCAGTTCTAAAAGGAGAAAGTTCTATTACACCTGATATGTCAATATTATTTGAAAAGGTCTTGAATATTCCTGCAGGCTTTTGGTTGAAAAGACAGCAAATTTATGAGGAACGAATTGCAAGATTAAAAAATATTGGCGTGCTAAAAGAAGCAGAAGTTTGGGCGAAAGAAATGCCTTATACCAAAATGGTTAATTGTGGCTGGTTACCAAAAGCGAATACCATTCAAGAAAAGGTAGAAGAGCTTTTGAAGTTCTTCGGAATTGCTTCCCATCATGCCTGGGAAAAATATTATTATGAAGAAGTTCTGAAAGCACAATTTCGAATTTCATTGAAACACACTTCAATGCCTCATGCAATTTCGGCTTGGCTGCGGCAAGGCGAAATTCAGGCTCAAGGAATAGAAACACCTACGTTTAATAAAAAGAAGTTTAAAGAAAACTTGAAAGCTATCAAAGGCTTGATGGCAACAAAAGAGCTTGATTTTTTCAAAGATTTGCAACATTTATGTTTGGAGGCAGGTGTAAAAATAGTACATACGCCTTGCTTACCTAAAGCTGCAATTTCGGGAGCAACTCGCTGGTTAAATGATACACCTTTGATTCAACTTTCTGGAAGATACCAACGAAATGATATTTTTTGGTTTACTTTTTTTCATGAAGTTGGACATATTCTATTACATGGTAAAAAATATATTTCCTTAGAAAATATTGCATATGAAGCGAAGAACACTCAAAAAGAAAAAGAAGCAGACGACTTTGCAGTAGAATGGACGTTTTCAGAGATTGAAGAAAAACAATTTTTAGCTCTTGAAAGCTTTAAATACGATACGATTAGAACTTATGCTGAAAAAATTGGAACACATCCTGCACTAATTGTTGGAAGAATGAAGCGTAAAGAAATATTAAAACCGTCCTTTGGAAAACAATTCTTTAAATCCGTTACTTTTGATTAATCAAGCTCTATTATACAAAAGGGTTTCACACTAAATGTGGAACCTTTTTTTATTTTCACACCACCAGTTCCTCCAAAACAACCTCCACAACCTCATTCGCATAAGCATTTTTCACAACACCATGATTAGTAATAAACGTTAAAAAAACTTGCTTTTTAGTTCCGTATATTCGATAAATCATTGGCGTTTTTTGATGGTGATAATACCAAATAAGAATTTTAATTAGCGTCCTTTAGCACCGTATAAACTCAAATCTCATCCAAAATCAATTTCTCAAAATCACCTTTCCCCAATTCCGTTAAATACGGAAATAACATTGATAATAAAGTAATTGCTTGATTATCAATAAAATCGTCATCAATTTCTCGTTTTTGATACAATAATGAAGTGTATAACCAAGTGTTGCTAAAGCTTATCATTCGTTCAATTAAAAAATGATATTCGTTTTTGAAAGTTGCTTTTTTTAATAAATTCTCTTTTATCATCATTTTGAATAAGAGATGAGAACCTTGTTTTCGCTTTTCGTAAGCATTTTGAAAATGATTTTTAATTGCGGTATTTTGCATTAATAAATTGTATAAATCAGTCCAAAAAAATTGATATAAAACCATTCGTTCCATACTTGTTTTAATATCGGATTGAATCATTTCTAAAGAAATTTTCTGATTTTCTAACTGTTCAATTCGTTCATCGAATACCGCAACCATTTCAAAATATAGCGCTTCTAAAATAGCTTCTCGTTTTTTGAAATGATAATTCAAATTTCCTGAACTCATCTCCAATTCCATCGCAATCATGCGAATCGTCACTTGACTATATCCGAACTTATTAAACAAAAATCTTGACGTATCTAAAATTTTTTCTTTCGTATTTTTCATTAGTAAACTTGTCCTAATTGTTTTTTTTAGTAAATTTGTCCTAAAATTAATAAAAATGGAATCATTGTTTAAATCAGCAATTGGAAAAAAGGAAATTTTTAGTCTTTATGACGAAAAATTAGCCGAGTTGAATATTGATTATAAATACGAAACGGTAGCAACGAGTTTCGGAAAAACGAATATTATCGTCACCGGTAATGCTTCAAATCCGCCATTAATTATTGTTCACGGTTCAAGCGGCTGTGCACCGATTGGTTTAGAAACGTATCCAAATTTGAGCAAAAAATATCAGGTTTTTGCAGTCGATGTATTGGCACAACCGAATAAAAGTGCGGAAACGAGGTTGTCAATGAAGGATAATTCTTATGGAAAATGGCTAAATGAAATTATTGCGAATTTAGACCTTGAAAACGTGGTACTTGCAGGGTTTTCGCTTGGTGGTTTGATTATTCTGAAGACCTTATTAGCGGACGAAACGAAGATAAAAGAAGTATTTTTGGCAGCACCAGTTTTTATTATAAATGGAAATCCATTAAAAGCATTATTCAAAGTTTTCATTCCAATGAAACGGTATATGAAAACGAAAAATGTGAAGTACGTTGAGAAATTTCTAAATGAATTATTTACAGATAAAGATGAATTTGCAATCAAATTTTTATCAAAAGTATTTTTACATTTTGAAATGGATTTTACGCAAGTTCCGGTTATTAATAAAAAGGAGGCGAGTAAAATCAAAACACCAATAACGTTGATTGCGGCAAAACATGATTTGCTATTTCCAGGAGAAAAAATGATTAAAAGAGCATCTAAAATATTTCCGTCACTCAAAAAAACGATATTACTCGACAACTCAAAGCACGTTCAGAACAGAGCGGATAACACAAAAATTGAAAAGTTGATTTTGGGAAATGAAATTTAAAGTGCGGTAAGAGGCAAATAATTCACCTCTTTTCACAGTTGAATAGCTTTGAGAATACAAATAGTTAAAAAAATACAACAAATGAACATATCTAAAAATATCCTTTACGCTCTCGGAATTTCCGTGATTTTTTTAGTCTCGTGGAATATTCCAACGACATTAGAAAATAGTAAGATCGGACAAGCGGAAAAAGTCGATAATGAAGATATTGACCAAAGAAAAAAGAAAGTTTATAAGGGAACAGCTACTTATTATCACAATAAATACCACGGTCGAAAAACGGCAAGTGGCGAAAGATATAATAAAAGAAAATATACCGCAGCCGTTCGGATGAATAAAATTAAAGTGCCTTTTGGAACAATCATCGAGGTGAAGAATTTACAAAATGGAAAAACAGTTCAGGTAAAAGTCAATGATAAAATGCCTAATAAAGCATCTGCAATCGTGGATTTGTCTCGAAAAGCAGCAGCGGATATCGGATTGATTCAAGCGGGCAGGGCAAAAGTAGAGGTTCGGGTTATTTCTAAAAAATAGTGGCTGATGGCTGAAATAAAAAAGGGTTTTACAAATTTTGTAAAACCCTTTTTTTATTAAAAATCACTTTTCATTTATACGTCAATTTATCAATATGTTTCGGTACTTTTTCTTCAAACCAATAATTTGTTAAAGCATAACGAGAGCCGTGTTGAATCGGCATTCCTCGATGGATACTGGTCGTATCAACCAACATTAACGTTCCTGCTTTGCCTGCGAAAGTGAGTAAATCGTAACCACCTAATTGAATGATTTTATCAATTTCTGCTGCTGTAAAACGATTTTGAAATGCTGCAATATCACAGCGAGAAATCGTTTCTAAAATAGATGAATCTTTGTGTGAATTATCCAAAAACTGAAAGGGTCCATTTTCAGGCGTAACGTCTGAAAAGTAAGCGATAGACTTCACTTGTCGACCAAAAACCATATCTCGATGCCAACCTCCACCAGAGCCTAAGTTTTCTATTCGCGCGTCCATTCTGGCTGCCATTGTAGAACCGACAATATTGTCGTGTTCATAGAAACAGTTCCGAACGCTAACCAAAAAATCATCCGACCAAAATAAGTCATCAAGGAATTTTGAAGCATTATTTGCACCAAAAAGGCGATGATCAGAATCGTGTTTATCCGTCTGAACGAAATCCTTTTTATCAATTAAAATTTTATCAATTTCTTGCCGAGTCATTTCACATTGTTCTTCCGAAAAGTAACCTTCTAACAGAACGTAGCCAGTTTCTCGCAGCGTTTTCGCTACGGCTTCGACTTGCGTATCAAAATGCAAAGGTTTTTTTTTGAAACTATGTAAAATGTCGTATCGCTTTATTTTGTAAAAGGCTTTGCCGTATTCTAAAACATTCATAATTAGTTATTAAGTTATTAAAATTTTAACATATTTTCCCATAAAATTTTTAGCCCTGTAATCCAACAAATTTAATTGTTTTCAGTCGATTATCAATAAAAAATCTTTTGTGAGATTAAAAAGTGATAAAATTCAACTTTATGCAAAGAATTAAGAAATTGGATTACCTATTGAGTAAAAAAAAATAGATATTTGCGGGATAATGTAAGTAATTGATGAATTCTACTAAAGATCCACCAATTATATTTATATTAGCATTTTAAAACACTCATTATCAATGAGTTTTAATATTATTTTTAACAAAATCTATCAGATTGGCAAAAAGAAGAAGCAAATTTACACCACGAGTCCAAGAGCCTGAGTATAATATCAATAAAAGAATTCGAGTTCTCGAAGTTCGTATCGTAGGTAGTAACCTAAAGGAAATCAGTGATAAGTATGGTCAAACTATTGAAGCCGGAATTTATCCCACGAAACAAGCTCTTGCTATTGCAGAGGCGGTCGAAATGGACTTAGTTGAAATTTCAGCAAAAGCAAAACCTCCTGTTGCTCGAATAGTTGATTACAGTAAATTCTTGTACGAGAAGAAAAAACGAGAAAAGGAAATTAAAAGTAATGCTCAAAAAACGGTTATTAAAGAAATCCGTTTCGGTCCGAATACGGATGATCACGATTTCCAATTCAAATTACGTCACGCTGAAAAGTTCTTAGAAGAAGGTTCGAAAGTAAAAGCTTTCGTTCAGTTCAGAGGTCGTTCGATCGTATTTAAAGAGCGTGGTGAGCTATTACTACTTCGTTTTATTGAAGCTTTAACTAAAATAGGACAACCGGAAACCTTACCAAAAATGGAAGGTCGAAGAATGTTCGTTTTCGTTGCGCCGAAAAAAGTAGTGAAGAAAACTACAAAACCGAAAAAAGAAGGTAGTCCAAAACCGAAAAAAGTAGAAACGGATGTACCTAAAGATACAACGTCGGATAATACCGAAGCTGAGAAAGTGGTAACAGATGTGCCTAAAGATACAACACCAGAAAATACCGAACCTAAGAAATCGGTATCTACGGAAGAGGAAGAGTAAATCAAATCGTTTATTCGTCATCTTTTAATAAAATATTTTTTTGTAATAAATATTTTTTGATCCGAATTGGGAATTTCTCAATTCGGATTTTTTTATGAACTAAGACCATTTTTATGAAAAACCTAAGTAATAAAGTCGTTGCGATAACAGGAGCAGGTTCTGGAATAGGTAGAGAACTGGCGATTCAATTGGCTCAAAAAAATACAATTCTTGCACTTAATGATTTCAATGCGGAAAGTCTGGCGGAAACCGTTGCTTTATTAAATCTTCCGAAAGATAGAATCAGCCAGCACGTTTTTGATGTTGGGAAATTAGAAAGCATTCAGGATTTTGTCAATGATATTTTAGATATTCACGGTCATCTTGATGGGATTATTAATAACGCGGGGACGACTTTGGGTAAAATTAAGGTCATTGATATGGAATATGACGAAATAGATTGGTTATTAAAAATCAATCTTTGGGGCGTAATTTATGGAACAAAAGAAGCCTTGCCGCATTTGATTGCTCGACCAGAGGCGTTTATTGTCAATATTTCCAGCATTTTTGGAATTATGGGCGTTCCGACACAATCGGCTTATTGTATTTCTAAATTTGCTGTCCGAGGTTTTACGGAATCGTTGAGAATGGAAGTTGGAAAATACCCGAATTTACAAATTATTCAAGTTCATCCAGGCGGAATTGATACTAATATTGTCACTAATTCAAAAATTAGAACGGAAACGGCTAAGGATAAATTGAAATCTCAATTCAAAAAAGGTGCAATTACATCAGCAAGTGATGCCGCTGCAACGATTATTCAGGGTATTGAAAATAAGAAAACTCGTATTTTAATCGGTCGTGATGCGAAATGGATTGACTTTATCGTTCGACTTTTCCCAGCGACTTATGCGAAATATTTGGCAAAACCGCCAAAGAGAAAGTAGTAGGTGATGAATGGGGAACAAAGCCTAAAATTCCGTAACTTTAGCCAATATTTTATTTCATAAAAAAAATTATAGCTATGGCAAATCGTGCAATTCCGTTAGTAGATTTAGCTTCATTTATCAATGGTGATAAGGCTCAAAGAGCGGCATTTGTGAAAAAATTAGGTGATGCTTTTCATAATGTTGGTTTTGTTGGCGTTATAAATCATGGTATTTCAAAGGAATTAATTAGTAATTTTTATAAATACGCCTATGAATTTTTCCACCTGCCCACGGGTATAAAAGAACAATCTGAAATCAAAGGTTTGGCTGGTCAAAGAGGTTATACTTCTTTTGGAAAAGAACACGCTAAACAGTCGAAAGTCGGTGATTTGAAGGAGTTTTTCCAAATTGGGCAAACCGTTGCAGCGAATCATCCGATGAAAAAATTGTATCCTGATAATGTTACCGTTGCGGAAGCTCCTGATTTTGCAGCGACTGGCGATGAATTATATCAAGCATTTGAAAGTGCTGGAACGGCTCTTTTGGAGGCGATTAGTCTTCATTTAGATTTGGGATTGGATTATTTTTCAGACAAAATAAAAGATGGCAACAGTATTTTACGGGCAATTCATTATCCGCCAATTACGCAAGAACCTGCTTCTGCAATCCGTGCAGAACAACACGAAGATATTAATTTGATTACGCTTTTGGTTGGTGCTTCGGCTGGTGGTTTGCAAGTTCTAAATATGGATAATGAATGGCTGGACGTGCTGCCAGAAGAAGATGAAATCGTGGTGAATGTAGGTGATATGTTGCAGCGTTTGACAAATGATTATTTGAAATCTACCACGCATCGTGTCGTGAATCCGCCTCGGGAATTGTGGCATACACCTCGCTTGTCGATTCCTTTCTTTTTGCACCCCAAACATGATATGGATTTGACGTGCTTGAAAGATTGTGTTACGGCTGAAAATTCGGCGAATTACGAGCCAATTACGGCTGGGGAATATTTAGATGAGCGATTGAGGGAGATTGGCCTGAAGAAATAACGAGGGACGGACATTCGCTTCGCTCTTTTGATGGACGGCTTTGCCTTGACGATTTTCGCAATTGTTAATAAAACAAAAAGGCTGTCGTTTCTTTCGAAATGGTGGCTTTTTTATTTAGAAATGACAATTATTTCATCAAGTTTGGAACAAAATTAGATAAAATCACAAAATATCAACCGACTACAGGATTTTTAGAATTAATCAAATAAAAAACAATTGAAGCCGCTAAAAAAGAAGGTTTTAAAGAGAATTTTGAAAAAGAGTCAAAAAGACGATTGAAAAAATGTTGGCGAGGTATTTTTCGGTTGCATAAATTGCGGATATTTTGGAAATTTTGGTTAGTGAAGATGAAGCTATTGAGCAAAAGTGACGAAAGCGATAAGAAAGTAAGGGATTAATAAAAATAGAAAGCCGTCATTTCCTGCGAAATGACGGCTTTTATATTTTTAATTACTACGAAAACAATAATTAATATTTAATATTTATTTAAGCCGCTTTCAACATTCCAATTTTAGAACGGCTGATTTTTTCTTCTGCGTAAGCTGCGGTAATAACCAATTCTTTAGCACCTTCTATAGATGGCATTTCGAACATCGCATCGGTCATAATTGCTTCACAAATCGACCGTAAACCTCTCGCTCCCAACTTGTATTCCAATGCCTTTTCTACGATAAAATCCAAAGCATCATCAGTGAAACTCAAATCAATATTTTCCATCTCAAATAACTTTTGGTATTGTTTCACCAAAGCATTTTTAGGCTCAATCATAATACGGCGTAAAGTCGGTGCATCCAACGGATCTAAATACGTCAAAACTGGCATACGTCCCAATAATTCTGGAATCAAACCGAACGATTTAATATCCTGGTGCATGATGTATTGCAACATATTATCACGGTCGATACGTCCTTTATCTTCATTACCGTAGCCGATTACTTGCGTATTCAAACGGCGAGAAATATTCTTTTCGATACCATCAAAAGCACCGCCACAGATAAACAAAATATCTTTGGTATTGACTTTCAATAGTTTTTGTTCTGGGTGTTTTCTACCGCCATAAGGGGGAACATTGACTTCCGTACCTTCCAACATTTTCAACAAACCTTGCTGCACACCTTCGCCCGAAACGTCACGAGTTATCGAAGGATTATCGCCTTTACGGGCAATTTTATCAATTTCATCAATGTAAATAATACCTTTTTCGGCAGCTTTTACATTGTAATTACAAACTTGCAACAAACGGCTCAAAATACTTTCGACATCTTCACCAACATAACCAGCTTCTGTGAAAACCGTTGCATCGACAATCGCAAACGGAACATTCAAGAATCTCGCAATACTTCGAGCTAATAACGTTTTTCCAGTTCCAGTACGACCGACCATAATGATGTTTGATTTTTCAATTTCAACATCATCTTGTGCATGCTGACGAAGGCGTTTATAGTGATTATAAACAGCTACCGCAAGGTATTTTTTAGCTTCGGTTTGACCGATTACGTATTGATCCAAATGCTTGTTAATATCTTTAGGCGTAACGGTTTCAGGTAGATAGAATGTAGAATCATTCTCACCAGAGTTCATTTCTTCCAAGATAATTTCCTGTGCTTGTTCTACACAATTTTCACAAATATGTCCTTCGATTCCTGCGACCAAAATCATCACTTCATCTTTTCCTCTTCCACAGAACGAACATCTGTAAGCGTTATTTTTTTTCATTTTATATACATATCAAAAACAGTTAGCAGTTGGCAATTTTTTTAGTCTGTAATAACAACAAATAATAAACGGCAAACTGGCAACTGCCAACTTTTTCTAAAAGGATTACAAAATTAGACATTCTAAAACATAAAACAAGGGATTTTCCCATTATTGAGAAAATCCCTTTGTTGTTTTATTGTTTCGAAGGGCGCAGACGCTTCAAAAGCCTGCCCCTAAATCCACAATTCGAAGTTTTAAACTCTTGCCAAAACTTCATCAACCAAACCATATTCCTTAGCTTCTGGCGCACGCATCCAATTATCACGATCACAATCTTCCATGATTTTATCGTAAGATTGACCAGTGTGTTTAGCTAAAATATCATACAATTCTTTCTGCATTTGCTTAATCAATTTGTACGAAATTTCCATATCAGAAACTTGACCTTGCATTCCGCCTAAAGGTTGGTGAATCATCACACGACTGTGTGGCAAACACGTTCTTTTACCCGTTGTACCAGCAGTCAAAAGAACTGCACCCATTGAAGCGGCTAAACCTGTACAAATAGTCGCAACATCTGGAGAAACGTACTGCATCGTATCATAAATACCCAAACCGTCAATCACAGAACCTCCAGGAGAGTTGATAAACATTTGAATATCACGCTTCGGATCAGTTGATTCTAAGAAAAGCATTTGAGCTTGAATCACGTTCGCAACGTAAGAATTGACAGGAACGCCCATAAAAATGATACGATCCATCATCAGACGAGAGAAAACGTCAAACACCCCAACATTCATTTGGCGCTCTTCAATAACAGAAGGCGTAAAACCCTGAATATCAGGCGCACTTGCGGTGGATTTATCCATATAATTCTCCAAGTGCATGCTGCTCATGCCCATGTGTTTTACCGCATATTTTTTGAACTCATTTTGGTCAAACATATTAACTATTTTTTTTAAAATCAATCATTTTCATTGCTTCATTATTTCATTGTCTCCTTATTATTTGAAACGCAAAACATTAAAAATCAATAGCTTTTGATGATTTATTATATAATATATTAAAAATTTATTTTTAATAAAAAAGGAATATTTAATTTAAAACCTCAAACCTTCGTCCTTCAATTATTCATCCAAAGCTAATAATTAAAAAATGACGAACTAAATGTCAGTCGAGTTTTGCCATCTTGTCAGAAGCGTTTCCCAGGCGACGAGTTTTATTGCCCAGATGAAATCTTATAATGTAATAAAACTGATTTTTCACATCAGAAGCCTACGTAAAAGCGGTCAAACTCGTAACCCGCAACTCATTTCACTTTATAAACATCAGCATCATCTAAGACATAAAAAAGCTCCTCGATATTATCTTTATTCAAGCGCAACTTTCCTTTAAACATCAGGTTGGCGTCCATTTTAAAAGCTCTCGGACTTTTGAATTTTAAATCAACAATAGATTGAGGCCCACCGCCGCCACAGAAATAGCACGAAGCCATGGGATTCATCGAAAGCACAAAATAACCACCTTCCAACGGCAAAATATAACCTTTCAATGCTACCGTTTTTCCTTGCAGCGATTTCATGATACTACCAAATTCTGGGCACCAAAAATATTCACCAATGTCTTCGTTAAAACATTCTTCAAGTTTAATATCATTCATTATGTTCCAGTTCAGTACAACAACGCCATCCTTATTTGGTTTTAAGGCTTTTTCAACTGCCGCACGATTAGCGACAATCGGCTGCTGCATACCAGCATTAATCGCTGAATCCATTTTAGCCGTTTCGATGCTATCGACCAAAAGTTCGTCCTCAAACCCTACATCACTTGCCGCTTGACTTTCGACTGTAGTGACTTCCAGCTTAGTTGCGTCAAGCGTATTCGCCTCTTCAAAAGATTCTTGTTCGTTATTTTCTGTTGACTGACAACTGTTTAATGAAAACATTAAACCCAAGACCACACAACCTAAACCTATAATATTGTTCATTTTACTAATTTTCATGTTATATTTATACCTTGATTTGTATTCTAACCTGTTTTTGGAAACAAAAATAAAGGTAAAATAGATATTTCAATGGCAGAAAAAATATTGTTAATTATAATAAATCAAATTTATGAAAACTTTAAAGTATTTAGGCTTATTCCTCGTGTTATCGCTTTTAATAACTGGCTGTAAAGAATCTGTTGACCCCGAAACGGAGGCAAAAATGAAACAGGCTGGTGAGTTGCACGATGCGTCTTTAGCTTCGGGAAGAGAAGTCGTAGCAATGCTCGAAACAACGGACGACTTAATCGCGCAGGTTGAAGTTGCCGTACCGACAATCGAAGACGAAATGATGCAACAGGATGCTAAAGCATACATTACAGGTATCACGGAAGCAAAGGCGGACTATCAATTATGGAAGGAAACTTTGGTAGAAGTACCTGGTCACGAACACCAACACACTGGAGAAGCTCACAATCACGATCATTCGATGGACGAAGCTACGCCTGACGAGATTTTGGCAAAACAGGCGGAATTAAGCGATTATATTAATGACATCAAAAATCGTTTGGCAAAAGCTACAGAAATGGCTCAATCCGTTGTGGACGAATATGGAACACAAGAGGTTCAGTAAGTAAAATTTAACCGCAAAGACCGCAAATATTTCACAAAAAAAAATTGTGAACGTTGCGACTTTGCGGTAAAATTTACAAATAAAATGCAATTTTTATTTCAATTTCTCATTTTCCGCATGGCGTTTTACATCTCGAATTGTTTTTTTTTCTAAATTTTTCACCAACGCATCAGTCAAATCAATCCCCGTTTGATTCGCCAAACAAACCAAAACGAACAAAACATCCGCCATTTCATCTGCCAAATCAATCATTGCCGTCGCTTCATCTTCTTTGCGTTTGAACGATTGTTCACCATAAATTCGAGCCATCAATCGAGCGACTTCCCCGACTTCTTCCGTCAAAATTGCCGTATTTGTCAGCTCATTATAATAACGGACTCCAATCGTATTTATCCATTTATCAACCGTTTCCTGCGTTTCTTTTAAAGTCATTGTTTTGGTTTTTTAATTAATAATCTATGTAAATTTACGGAACTGAAATATAAAATCGTTGTGAATTTACACGAAACAAGGACAAACGCATCAAAATACTATTGCTATTTTCAATTCATCTTTTGACTTTACATTTTTCAATACTTTTAAAACTATTTGACAATTTCGGCAAACCTTGATAAATCTATGTCTAAATAGTACTTTGAAAGCGTTGAAAACAGGAAGATGATGAGCAGGTAATTTTAAGTTAAATAGCGTCAACTTAAAAAAATCATAGTTGTAGAACAGCGACTTTTTTGGTCGCCTTTCGGCTAAAATCCGCAGTATCTTCACTTTTGTAGAAATTATCAAAGAACCTAAATTAAAAAGCATTATTCGTAAAGATTACCGAACGGCAACTGGCGAAATCGTAGATTTGAATTATTATGGAAAGTTGTTTTAGGATTAAAATTTCACTTTTATCCGTACTTTCCTTTACTATTCGTTTGAATAATTAAATTTGTGTTTGTCGAAGCATCTAAATCATCAGGACAAAAATTTTTTACGTTCTATAAATGTTTTTCTGCTTCAAGGCAAATTAAAAAAATCGAAAATTATCTAAATGAAATTATCCGTCATAATTGTCAATTACAATGTGAAATACTTTTTAGAACAGGTTTTGTATTCCGTTCGTCGGGCAACAGAAAACTTGTTGGATGGCAACGCTGTGGAGGTATTTGTGGTGGATAATAATTCCGTAGATGATTCGGTGGCAATGGTTCGCAAGAAATTCCCTGAAGTAAAATTGATTGCCAATAAAGAAAATACAGGTTTTTCGATTGCCAATAATCAAGCGATGCGGATTGCAAAAGGGGAATATTTTTTACTCTTGAATCCCGATACAGTTGTCGAAGAAGCGACCTTTACCAAGGTCATCGACTTCATGGACGCACACCCCGAAGCTGGTGGTTTGGGCGTAAAAATGATTGACGGCTCGGGCGAATTTTTGCCAGAATCAAAGCGAGGTTTTCCTTCGCCGTGGGTTGCTTTTTGCAAAACCGTTGGTTTATCCAGGCTTTTTCCAAAATCACCAAAATTCAATCAATATCATTTAGGCTTTTTGGACAAGGACGAAACCCACGAAATCGAGGTACTTTCGGGTGCTTTTATGCTCATGCGAAAGTCGGTTTTAGACGAAATCGGCTTGTTAGATGAGGCCTTTTTTATGTATGGCGAAGATATTGATTTATCGTATCGAATCGTCCAAGGCGGTTACAAAAACTACTATTTCGCAGACACGACCATCATTCATTACAAAGGAGAAAGCACCAAAAAAGGTAGCATGAATTACGTCCGAACGTTCTATAATGCCATGATTATTTTTGCGAAAAAGCACTTTCACGGCGACCAAGCGAAATTGTACGTTTTTATGCTAAAAATTGCCATTTATCTACGAGCTTTTTTGACCTTAATGACCAATTTTTTTAATCGTGCTTTAGCGCCGTTATTCGATGCAATTTTGATTATCGTCGGCATGATTGTCTTGAAGGATTTTTGGGAAGTTCGGTTTTACGATAACCCAGATTATTACCCAGATTATTTTAATTATTTCAATATTCCGCTTTATACGATAATTTGGTTAGGAGCGATTTATTACAGCGGCGGCTACGATAATCGTAAACAATGGGGCAAAATCGTTAGAGGCGTATTTGTTGGAACAATACTGTTAGCAGCGGTTTATGGCTTTTTAGACGAACATTATCGCACGTCCAGAATTTTGATTTTAATGGGGGCGACTTGGGCAGGAATAGCGACAATTGGTTGGCGAGTGTTGTTATATTTTATCCAAAATCGCAATTTTAGCTTTTCTAATAATTCACAAAAAAACTTCATTATCGTTGGTTCGGAAACCGAAAGTGAACGAGTTTTGAACCTCATTCGAGCAGCGGAAGTTTACCACAAATTTATCGGTAAAGTTTCGCCAGACGAAGATTCCGATTCCGATACTTTTTTAGGCGGTTTTCACCAATTAGATGAAATCGTACAGATTTATAAAATCAATGAAATCATCTTTTGTTCCAAAAATGTTTCTGCTGAAAATATCACGAAATGGATGACCAAAATCGGCAATTCGGTCGAGTACAAAATCGTCCCAGAAGAAAGCCTAAGCATTATTGGCAGCCGTTCTAAAAATGCTGCTGGAGAACTTTATACCATTGATATTGAATTCTCCATCGTCCAACCGATGCACCAACGCAACAAACGATTTTTAGACGTAATTTTTAGTTTAATTTTATTAATTAGTTTACCAATTTCGATTGGGTTCATGGAACAAAAAATAGGCTTAATTCGCAATATTTTTACCGTCATTTTTGGTAAAAAATCGTGGGTCGGTTATACCAAAAACCACAAAAATCTACCTCGAATCCGCAAAAGTGTCCTTTCGCCAATTGATAATTTAAAACTAAAAAACCTTTCGGAAACGACCGTTCAACGGTTGAATTTGCTTTACGCAAAGGATTATACCGTTTATAATGATTTGGATATTATCAAAAATGGATTTCGATTTTTGGGAAGGTAGCCGATTTCGGATTACCTGCTATTTTGTCCTGAAATAATGGGAACAAAACAAAAATAGACGCTTTGACAATTCCTGCATTTACAGACAATACCGAAGCAGAAATTGTCAAAAAGCCATGTTTTTATAGTAAAATTAATAAAAAAATATTTTTTCATAGAAAGTTTAATTAATTTTAGTCGTTGCAAATACACAGTTTTAATTTTACTTTGTGACCAT
>Ga0306864_1000066_pt1 | contig 48475 bp, 25 predicted proteins | sample AntRauTorckE5430_FD_190448 | JGI IMG/M metagenome (GOLD analysis project Ga0306864, IMG submission 190448) | Saline lake microbial communities from Rauer Islands, Antarctica - Metagenome Torckler E5 #430 (v2) (version 2) | ecosystem: Environmental > Aquatic > Non-marine Saline and Alkaline >...
ACGCTCAGGCGTTTAGCTTGGCTATAAGTAATTTGACCAGAATTGAGTACTTTGTCAAGTAGTTCAGCCAAGGAATAAGATGGTATCATTCTGCAATATAACGATATTTAGCGGCTATACCACTAGTTTTTATTTTCATGATGTTATTCCTATCATTGTAAGTAGCAATCAGACCAAAAGGGATCACGAAAGTGTTTTAACCTCTTTGGTTGGGTCTTGGTGTTTTTAACCCTACTTGGCCAACGCCGTTCATTCGGAGTATTAGCACTTCATAGAAGTGTAAGGGCGCCAAGGAGATAAATCTAAATGGCAGCAATTGTTTCGCCGCAGACGGTATAAATCTATTATATCCGATCTTGGCAGGCTGAACAAGTGTTCTGTTAAGATAAGCATAATTCTGTGATAGCAGGTAATCATTTCTTGGTTATTTGACTGTTTAAAGAATTAAACATCAAAAGCATGTGAGGATCGAAAATGGAGTTCTCCACCTCAGGAGGCCTCCCCGGTCACCGACCCGAAACGTAGAATTTGACACTATCGCCTGGATGTAAGTAATCACAGCGAGGTCTGATTGCTCTTTTCCTTATGAAGCAAAAACGACAAGAAAAGAAGTGGTTACAGCGTAAAGGGTATATACACCTTACAGGAAGGCCGAGCAATGCCCAAATTGAGCTGAAACTATCAGACCCCAAGCGGATTGCTTGCCATGCTTTTCAGCCTTTACTTTTCAAGACAATTCGAGAGCGCCGGTATAAGAGACTGCCTGATGGTAGCCGCGGCCATAAGTGGAAAGATGAGAATGGCGAGGTCAAACACAACGCTAAGAATAGGCCAATTCACTACGCTTCCCATATTGATGCCGCGATCTATTCTTACTACAGCTCTGAAGTTATTGGTAAGGCCTACGAGGCACGGCTAAAAGCGCTTCCTGAGTTGTCCGGCTGTGTAACAGCCTACCGGAAAGCTCCAGAGGGTGTACGCGGAAAAAATAACGTGCATTTTGCAAAAGAGGTATTTGACTTCATCAAAGGAAAGGAGGACTGCGTAGCCATTGCTATTGACATCGAAAATTTCTTTTCCTCTCTGAACCATAAGCATCTGAAGAGATGCTGGTGCGATATTCTTGGTCTCCGCTCGCTACCTAATGACCATTTCAATATTTATAAATCGGTCACGAATTTCTCTTATGTAAAACTCGATAATTTTCGTCGGGTCCACGGTGGCTTCGACGAATATGCACTGCATTTGAACCGCAGGAAGGGGGTCAAAGCTTTCTTTGCTTCCCCCGAAGATATGAGAGAGGCTATAAAAAAAGGAGACCTGAGGGTTTACAAAAACCAGTTTGTAGGAAACCCGATTGATGGGCAGCCAACCAGGGGGCAAAAAAAAGTGAAGCAGGGGATACCTCAAGGGTTAGCGCTAAGTGCTACGCTGGCTAATTTGTATATGCTAGCCTATGACGAAATCATTTTCAAGTTAGTCGATGACCTCAGTGGGCTCTACCGGCGCTATTCGGATGACATTGCGGTAATTTGTCAGTACAAAGATTTGGCAAACGTTTTGGATAAGCTTTTTAGTCAATTAGAGGTTTATGGGCTTAAAGCGAGCATTGCCAAGACCGAAATTTGCCATTTCACAAAAGATGGTGCTGCTCAAGTCGTACGTCAGCTCAACCCAAATGAACCCTTTAAAGTAACAAGAAGCAGGGCCAAGTTCACCTACTTGGGCTTTTCCTTTGACGGTCAGCGTGTGCGAGTAAAAGATAAAAACATCTCTAAGTTTTACCGTAGAATGAAGTACGCCGTCAAGCGAAAGGTTCGCCGAGCCGCACATGGTCTTACGGAAGAAGAACTACAGGACCTAGTATTGCACGATCGTAAACTCTGGCAACTGTTTACCCAAAGAGGAGCTTACAATTGTAAAGTACCAAAGGCCCGGTACGTTTTAGTAAAAGACAAGTCTACCCGAGAATGGCGATTTAGAAAAAAACACCTTGGAAACAAAAAGCGGTGGGGGAACTTCCACGGTTATCTACAGCGAGCTGGTGCTATTATGGAAGAGCCTCAAATAGGAGCTCAACTTCAAAATAGTAAAAGGATTCTTCGGAGGTATGCGAAGACACAACTCAAAAACATCAAAAGCAAATAGATACTTTGCCCGTAATATCATCAGGCCTTCAACTACACTTTCATAGCCGCTACCTATACCCACCTAACTTGTATCTTACGCCTTGTTACTCACCAGGACTAATTTACTCAAATGAAAGGCGAAAGACAACTCGGCCACCCCTATATCGCCAGTTCTGAAAAAGCTACTCGGTTAAAGCGCGTTCAACTAAATGACAAATTGATCAGCGAGGGCTGGCTTCAGGACAAACTGCATAAGTTTCCGGATTTACTTCCGCTAGATGAACTGGACGCTTCTTTTAGGGAGTCGATATCCCTTTGTCGGGAGATGTCGGTTTCCAGTGGGCGCATTGATAATCTTTACCTCTCCCCTACCGGACACCTGACGCTGGTGGAAACCAAGCTGTTTCGGAATCCGCAGGCGCGCCGGGAAGTCGTAGGCCAGATCATTGACTACGCTAAAGATTTGAGCCGCTGGACGTTTGCAAAACTGGACACCGCCGTCCGTGCGGCCAACGGTACTTCAGGCAGGCCGGGGGCTGGTATCCTGGAACTAGCCGCAAGGGAGGTGATGCACATTGATAACGAGGCACATATGATCAATGCGATCAACAGGGGCTTAACGCGTGGCGAGATGCTACTATTGATTGTCGGTGATGGTATTCATGAAAGTGTTGAGGATATGGCGGAGTACATCCAGGTAGCACCTCAGCTACGATTTGGCCTGGGGCTGATTGAACTCCAGCTGTATGGATTACCAGGTACGGAAGACCTTTTGATCGTGCCGCGTGTGGTAACCCGGACGCGAGAAGTTGTCAGAGCGGTAGTACACGTTAATACCTCCAGCGCAGAATCTGCTGTCGAGATATCCGCTCATGTCCCTGCACCGGAAGCGTCGGATACCGCGTTACGAACAACCATCAGTGAAACATCTTTTTTCGAAGAACTTCTCACAAATACTAACGCTCAGCAAGTCGCTTACGCGAAGGATATTTTGGCACTTGCGCAGGATGCCGGCCACGTTGTGGACTGGGGGAGTAGCAGCTTTTTAGTCAAGTACCCCGATCCTAATGGTAGTGCAATGCTGATCTCTCTATTCGTGGTGAATAGATACGGTGCTTTCTACCTAATGCCAACGGAGAAGCAACTCAGCCGGATTGGCGTTGATGGTAATCTTGGCATTGAGTATGCACAGCGGATGGCTGCAGTGATTCCCGGCGCGCAGCCTGGGGTTGATGCGAAGAGTGCGCTGCGGAATTACATGAAGCTTTCTGCGGTTGGTCCGGTTGCAAGGGAAGTGTTGGATGTTGTGGAGTGGTTCATCAAAATGATAGAAGAACAAATCTGAACAGTAATCTAACTTTCAACTTACTAAGCTTGAAATTTGGTTAACGCCTTTAAATCTCCAAACCAGCCTCCCCTACCCCACTCAAATGAACGCGCCAAATGGCTCGGGTCAATGCTACATAAAGCAGGGCACGTTCCCGATCATCATGCGCTGCCCGGTCCGCCTCAATTAGGCTTGGATAGTCGCTGTGGTGGAAAGGAAAAGTAGCCTTACTCACATCGAGCAGGAATACGGTTTTGAACTCCAGCCCTTTAAGGTTGTGAAAGGTAGACAGCCATACGCCTCCCTCACGGTTTCCGCTGGGCGACTGCCGTTCGGTCAGGTCATAATAGGCGATACCTGCCTGGTGCAGGGCCGTCCGAAAACGTTTCATGGCTCCGCGCGTACGGGTTGCAATACAAATATCGGAAGGGCTTAGACTTCCCAATTCGTTTCCTTCCAGGTAATGACTGAGCTTATCGATCAGTTCGGCGATTTCTTCTTCTGATGTCCGGAACAGTTTATAGGTCGGAGCTTCGCCGCCTCGTAGGCTTACATACCCGGTTTTACTTTCCGTTCCGCCATCAAAATCGTTGAAGTCAACATCCTTGATTACGCTAACGGCGGCTTTCTTTATCTGCTCCGTCGTTCGGTAGTTTATACGCAGACGACGGCTGCGACGGCCACGCACGTTGATGCCCGCATCGGAGAAGATGATACGCCGATCATAGATATGCTGCAGCGGATCACCGACTAGAAAAAGGTCGTCATTTTGCTCGGCGGCCAGTGCGCGAAGTAGCCGAAGATGGACGTTGGAGAAATCCTGCAGCTCATCGGCAATTACGTGTCGGAAAAGTTTTACGGTCTTTGCGTTCAGGTGTTCCGTCAGTAGGTTATAAACGGCAAAAAGGTCGGTATATCCCTGTTCATCACGCCGTTTACGGTAATCTTCAACGAGCTTCCAGATACTTACCTTATCTCTCCGGCTGATGCGGTGGCGGCGGCCGAAACGGGCGGCGGCGTAGTATTCTTCCGCTGTAGCGAGGCCCTGGTAGAGGATCACATTCTGGTATTCAGCGTGCAGAAATTCAGCGTCGAAACTGGTCAGCTTAAAATCAACAACCTCCCGCCAAAGTTTGAGGCCACCTTTGCTGTCTACAAAATCGAGCACCTTGGTTCCGGGGGCGATCAAAGAATATTTTTCAGCGGTGTTAATCACGAAGTGATCCAGGTTGTTTATTGTTACTAAACCATTCGGTACTCCCAACTTACTAAGTTCTTCTTCCAAGTTGGCACTAAGGCTTTTGGTGTAGGTGGTAAAGAAGATGGGGCAACTACTGGTTGCTTCACCTCTTTCGGCCAGTACCCTGGCCCGGTGCAGAGCGGCAACTGTTTTACCCGTGCCAGCACCTCCGCTTACTTTTGTTGGCCCTTTAAACCTTCCGTCAACGAGTTTTTGCTGGGAGGGATGGAGGAAAATCCGCCATTTGGCTACTTCACCGGCCAACATTTCGTTAAGGAGCGTGTCGTCCGTAAGCTCAAAGAAACTCCGTTGGTTGTTAGCGCTGCGTTCCTGCTCTTCACGATCGGAAGAGTCGGAACGGCCTTCCTGCACCTCCCGGATAATGGTGTCATAAACGGCTCCTTCCAGTAGAAGGGACAGATTTTCAAGCGCTTCGATCGGCAGGAAATCGTAGAGCGCCTCCAGTTGCTCAGCGTCGTAGATTTCCCTTACACTGGGGAGGAGGACTTCGGGGACACCTACGGCTAGCAGCTCACCGTCCGTCTGTTCGGAAAACCCTCGGAGTATTTCTTTTTCAGGCGCGGACGCAGGTGCAGGGCTTGTTGGAATAACAGCAATGTTACCTACTGCATCCGGGGCCGAGTACACTTGGTAGGAGTGGGTAAAGTCGTTCCAGGAAAAGAGTTTGTTTTTCGCCCAATCCATCGCCTCATCATGGTTACCGATATGGAGGATGTGAAAAAGGTTGCCCGTTTTGGGCGCATGAATGATGACCCTGTATTTATCGGTAATCCTTGCCGTTCTCAACTGTGGATCGGCGAAGGTACTGATGGGTTCCAGGTGCAACGACGGGTCCCGGCTGTTGGTACGGAACTTGTTCATAAAGTCTGGTAGCTTCTGCTGGATGCGCTTGGGAAGGCTGATGATGCTATCCCATGCCTTATCGAAGAGGACGATTTGATTCATAACTGTTCGGGGGTTAGGTCAGCAGGGTCAAAAATGACATAGCCTTGTTTTTTAAAATAGGTAGCGCAACGTGCAGTTAGCGGGCCAGCAACAATCTTTTTATCCCTGGACCCGATGATGGCCTCTGCCTCTACCAGCTCGCGATCGTTTAGCAAAACGAAACTACCGTCTAATGCATTGGGATCGTAGCCTGCTGCCAACAGTTTTCTAATGAGCTGGTGATACTCTGAGGGATAAACCTCTAACACCTCCGGCGTACCTTCAGACTTACTGGTCGAGCCTGGCATCGTTTCAGTCGTTGTCCCGTTTTTATTTGCAAGAGGTGTTCTCTCAGTCCGCAGCACCATTTCTGCCGCAATCCCCTCTCCAACCTGATCAAAAACAGGAGGGGTATTATCAGCGAGTTGCAAAAGGTTAAACAACCTCCAGAAGTAGTACCAGCTTTGCTTATCGTAGCCGTCTTCTTCGCCTGAAAAAGGGCGTGGTTCAGGAGGTGATACCTTCATCCTATAACATAGCCTTGGGCCAAATAAGTCTACGAAGCCGACGACCTTGAAGCCCGGACCGGAGAAGGCTGGCAAGCCGTTGAGGTGGGCTACTGCTGAGCGGTCCGGCCCAGGTAAAGGCGAGAAAGCGGCAATGGTAGCTTTACCGACAGTAATACGTTCTACCTGTTCCGGCAAGTAATTATGCGTTCGATGGTCTTGTTGAAAAGCGGCTAACATTGAGTGACATTGAGCCTCCATTTTCTTACGGTCCAGTCCGTGTTCCATCCAATACTGTAGGCGGGCAAAGCTATGATCGAAGTCACCGAAAGCCAAAGCATCGGTTTTATGGGGAAGATTTTTAATGGCGGCAGCTACTTTCCCGTGGACCTTGTTTTTATAGGCTCCGGCCAGTTCGTCCCAACCGCTTCCGGCATTTTTACCGACTTCCAGGCCAAAGCTCTTTTCGGCGGTTTCCACATCAGGGAAGCTGAGGGTCCAGCTGATATAGCGGCCGCTTTCCAGGATGGCTACCCTTCGGCCAATATCCGTAGCAAAACGAGCACGGCTCCGGCTGGCATGGAAAGCATAGCCGTCGAGATAGCATGGCACCTGCGTCCGCGCCGCTAAATTCTCAGCCGTCAGTTCACTATTTCCCTCTTTGCCTCCAACGAGTCGTAATAAAAAATCAGCGCGCGTAGGGATGTTCACCCCTTGCCCGTGCCCGAGTTTGACCTGTGGCAAAAGATCATAAACGTAAGACCGGTGCTCGTTGCTGAAGGTGAGTCGATAACGGTATTTACCATCCTGGTTAATCTCGCTAAATGACCAGCCCGAGTCAGACTCACGAGCCAGCGTCCGAAACAGACGAACAAAGCGCCGTTCCAGTTCACTTTCCTCGATGGAATCTGTGTTGGCTACCGTACCCAGACCTCCAGGGACGCTGGTCCAATCCCGGCATTTATCCAAAATATCCTTAAATACCTTTTCGGTTTCCCGGCGGCTCAGCCCGTGGTGAAAGTGTTGCGTCGGGTAGCTGAAGATGCAATGGTAACAACCATCCTTTCCCCGATCCTGACAGCCACAGTTTTTGATCTGTTCGTACGCCAATGTAAGTACCTCGGTAAACACTTTTCGGTCGAAGAGTTTCCCAAGGTATCCAGTTCCTCCGGGAATGTTGTCGGTTAGGTTCAAGTAGACATCAAAGCGATTCGTACGCTGGTTAAACTCCGGGTAACCGTACATATCGAGGTGGCCAGGGTTACCACCGTAGTAGTGCTTTAGGCCGAGGTTGAGACCAGCCATAAACATCTGAATATGTTCTGCCCGTTCAAACTGTTGAACCGGGAGGAGGAGTTTGAGTACCTCGGTTGTCATCGTTCTAGTGAAGAATAATTCTTGCATAACCTCGTCCTCCTGCCCAACGTAGAGGTGCTCGCGGTGGCGGCAGTACGGGTAATGATAGTCGGCGGCTTCTTTTACTTGTGCTCGGTTGCGTTCCTTACGTTTGTGGGTAGTCGACTTGCCGCAGTGGCGGCAAGTAATGTATCCTTCCCCGTTGACCTGAACATCGGCGATGGTAACGCCCCGCCCCGCCTCCCGGTGTTGCTGGTGGCCAGCGTTCACTTCCCTCAAGCCTACTCTTTTCACGTACTCTATCCCGAAGGGAATATCCTTTAGGGCAAAAGCTCCCATGGTGTCGCTGTCCTGAAAATCAAAATGCCGGGTCAACAACTGGTTGTGCTTATCGCGTTCTTCTTTATTGTCGCGTATTGTTGCATCTGCCCGCATTGCAGTAGCTTTAACTTCGCGTAGTTGTGTGAGTTGGTGTCGGTTTTCGGGAGAGGCGAAGCTAAGGTCCTGGCATTTCGGACAGGGGCCCGGGCTCATTCCGGCGGCGGGTTCCAGGTGGTCACAATTGCTGCAAAACAGGAAAGCTGCGGTTGTTTCCTCAAAGTCTGCGGTATTCACACCCGTAATGGGCAACTGCCAATTTTGGGTATAGAATACAGCCCCAGGTACCATCTCCCTAATGGCGCTCTTTGCTGACCGGGTAGCTTCTACCATGGTGGGTTCAAATACGGTGGTTCCGTCCGGTTGACGGCGGCGGGTGGTGATCTCGGCCGTCATGGTTACGCCCGTTTCGGGGAAAGCGTAATTGGGCAGGAGACCAAAGTTGGTCATGTGTTCCAGCGTTTGGCGATCGCGCAATTTTTTCAAGGCTGCACGCAGTGATTTTTCCTCGTCCTCATATCGCTTGTACTGTGGATCAGTTTTCCCATATTTTCCCGAGCCAAGTTCGTCCTTCAGGAACCTACCTCGTCCTTTAAGGTCTTCACTTTCATTGACCAGGTAGGAGAAACAGGTTTCTACCCGTCGGTCTAGTGATTCGTCCTCTAGGAAATGATGAAGCCCCGCTACTGTTTCTGGATCAAGATTGTCTTCGGTGTAGCCTTCTTCGAAGTTGGAGAGTATATCCTTTCCGTTCTCTTTGATGAATTTTCGTAGCACGTTAGGAAACCACTCAGGGTCCGTCAGCTGGCGGAGGGAGAGACCGAGTTTTCCGGCATTACGCGGAATATGGTTGGTTGTTGGAGCGAGGGCACTCCAGCAGTCAACGACGAAGGCGAAGAAGTGTCGCTTAAGGATTTCGCTAGCCGAAAGAAAACAACCGGGGGTGTGAACCTTGCCGGCCATCATTTCCGTAGGCTCCTCGTAATAGAACAGATCGTGGCTACCCGACTTGGCGATATTGATAATTAGGGCCGAACCTGATTTACGTCCCGCACGCCCTACCCTTTGTAAAAAATTGGCGGGTAGCGGTGGCACGGAAGTGTTCATCGTTACATTCAGGTCTCCGATATCGATTCCCATCTCCAGGGTGGAGGTAGCAACCAATGCGTTGAGAGAATCTACCCGGGGGCGCTCGCGGAAGTCTTGTTCTTTACGCTCCCGATCCGCCCGATCGAGCAAGCCCGTATGGTCGGTGGCGTAGATACGGGGAGCTCTTCGGCGGTTGTAAACGGCCTGGTAATAGTTTAGTGATTCGTTCGGGTTTCCGTCTGCGTCTTCGCTCAGTTCGTAGACTCCAGCGCACCGATAGGTCGTGCAGGGCATCCTGATAAGGGGAGAATCGGAGGCGGGCAGGGTTTGACGAGCATTGCACTTACTACATTCCACTGCACCTGCGGCCGCGCCCACCTCTAAAGCTTGTGGTTGCAAACAATAATTATCTCCTTCCGGTCCCGTCCGCACATCGAGTAGGCCGACGCTGGTAAGAACGGGTAAGAGCTGCTGGTAAAATTCGTTGATGGCCCCGGCGCTATCGGCCACCAAGCGGAAGGCTTCCCCGCCCGATTGGAAACAACGGACGAACCATGCGTGGTACCAGTTACTTTTTTGGGTGTAGGTAGTATCCAGCGGGGAGTCCCGCTCGTGTAGGGGCCCGGTCACTAAAGGCCGAGGAAAGCGGGCTTTATCGCCGTAAGTCGGATTCAGGAAGTGCCGCGAATCTTTGGAGTAATTCAGGTTCCACTGCTTTGCTTTTTCCGTACGGTGCTTTTCGAGGAAGGGATGGCTGACACCGCCTCGTTGCCGCTGGCGCAGTAACAGTCCGGTAAGGAAAGGTAGCAGGCGTTCTGCCGACACCTCTTCCATTTTGTTGTCATTCAGCCAGGGTTTTAGTATTGCGTACACCTGATTGAGTTTCTCTGCGTTTGGCTGTACGGCGGCGGTCAAGGTTTTTTCAAGCGTCCGTCCTACGGTGGCGGACATGCCGAACTCTGCGGTAGCTTCCCAGCTAATGGCCAGGTCCAGTTCTTCCAAAAACTTGTTACTGTAACGGTTATTCTCCAGATAATCGTCAGGGTCTACCCTTCCAATTTTCTTTGCAGGAAAAAACTGCGCTACGTAAGCCCGGTCTGGTTCGGCGGGGTACTTTTCGGTGAGGATTCCTTGCCAGATGTTACGGAAGGCCTCGAAGAGACGGTCTAGTGAAATCAGTTGCCCTCGCTGACGGACGATTGTCGTTTGCAGGGCGGTACGAAAGCTGAAACGGTAGTTGCGAGACTGAATGAACCCGGCCTGGTGTGCGGCATCCTGAACGGAGTTGGTAAAGGCCAGCAGCTTTCGTTTGGACTCGTCGGTCTCGTCCAGTTCCGTGCCCAGCACCTGGCCTGTTACAATACTAGCAATGGTAGTAGCCCGCCCACCGACCACCGTGATGCTGTTGCCGGGGTTGTTACATAAAGGGCAGCTGTGGTCGCTTTTGTGCTCGGTATACTTGCGGCAAGCGAGGACGTGGACGGAGCGCTCATTGGCCTTGGTGAGTAGTTCCAGGGTGAGGCTGTCGAGGTGTCCAATTATGGTTTGAGTAGCCTGGTACTCCGGTAGCGGCTGGTTTTCATCCGTATTGGTGTTCAGGAACCATATGTTTTTATCGTTTGAGAAGTAGGCGTCAAAAACGGCTTTGGGCTCGCGATCAAAAACTGTTTTAGTATCCGCCTTCCGACCCAGCCAACCACTTCCGCCACACTCCCGACAGTGCCAAATAGGGAGCGTCAGGCGCTCCTGCTCTGCGGGAGTTACCCCCGGCTGCCGCCACCTGAAAATGGGTTGTTCCCTTATTTCACGGGAGATTCCGCTCAACTCCCTGATCCATAGTTGCACTTGAATTGCGAACAAAGCATTTCCGTCCTTATCCTTAGCCATGTCGGCTACACTGAGCAGGCTAAAGATCAAAGCTTGCTGAACGTCTTCCGTTAAGGCGGCAAAACGTTCGTCTGTTTTCCGGAGTTCGACAATCAACTCGGCACTGCTTTTTGGGGCGCGGACGCAGGATGCAGTGATTTGTTGAAGGAGCGGGGACCCGGCCAGCCAACGTCCGATTTTGTGGCCGGAGGCTCCGTCGGGTACACCCCATATTTTGCACTGCCGGTGAGCATAATCGGCAAACTGATCGTCTGATTTGAACTCGAGCTCGGCCAGTTCAATTCGCTTAGGTAGCAAGGCTAGTGGGGGTCCGTTGAAAAAGTCAGCAGGGCTTTCGCGTAGTTCACCAATGATGGCATCCTCTCCGAAATCTTCGCCGAACACACGGGATGCGTAGTCGCTTAGTTGTTGTTTGCCGTCTTCCCCGTCGCCGACCGTCGCGCTAGTCCCTACTGGTACAAGATGGCCACGTTTAAAGTGGAATTTCAGTTTAAGCCGCCGGATGAGGTTGGCCACATCACTTCCCTGAGCTCCGTCGTAGGTATGTAATTCGTCGAGGACCAGGAAGCGAAGTTGGTCCGGGTCAGAAAGATTATACTTCCATAGCTGTTGGTAGGTGGACCGCATCAGGGCATAGTCGAGCATTTTGAAGTTAGTCAATAAAATGTCCGGCGGGCTTTTCAAGATGGTATCCCGGTCTTCAATAACGTGGGTACGCCCCATGGAGGTCGGGCGTTTGGCGTCGGTATCCGACTTGCCGGCGCCAATGAGCAGTCCGACGGTAGGCTTCCGGTCTCCAAAAGCTTCATTGTCGTAAATCGCTTTGGCGAAGCGGGTGGCCTGATCGGTCGCCAGGGCGTTCATCGGGTACATTACGATGGCCTTGATGCCAGGGCGTTCGCTATGGGCCTGACAATAATCGAGCAAAGGGAAAAGAAAGGACTCCGTTTTTCCGGAGCCTGTTCCGGTGGTCATGATGGTCGCCTGCGGTTGGTGTCCCTCTCTGGTGGTTAGCCGCTGAAAGGCGAGTAACTGGTGGTTGTAGGGAGTATACTCGTCTTGAATAAGGAGTGGAATCTCCTTTTTGGTGGCAGCTTTAACGAAGGGAAGCTTCACCGATAGGTATGGCCCCTTGAACAACTCCCGGTCGATAAAGTCGTGAAAAGCCTTCCCTACTGGCCGATCCCTAAAGGGAAAGGTGGCCGCGAAGTAAGATTTTAGAGAGGCGGTTAATTCCTTTGATTGGTGTAATGGGAGCATGCTGGGCCAAGATAGAAGTTGTTCGATACTTTTTTATGTAAAAACCAAAAATCAGGCTGTTATCATTTGACCAAGCTAGTTTCTTTCCAAAATTGAGTTACACCAAGCATCACCCTATGCCAAAAGACTGGACCAAGTTCGCCGCAAGTGCCTGGGAAGAACTAATTATCCTCGCAAAAACGGAAGGCGGAACTATAACTTATAAATCATTAGAAAAGGTAGTCGGTCTTGACGAAGGACTGCCAGGCTATAACTTCACTGGCCGCAACAGCCGGCACATCCTCACGCCTATTCTAGACCACTGCCGCGCGCAAGGGTTACCACTTCTCTCCGTCCTGGCCCACAACTGGCAAGGCAAACGAGGTGATGGCTATACGGGATACGCCCACCGTACCGTTTTGGAGGAAGTTGAAGAAGTCCGCGCTTACGACTGGGAACAGACGACAAACACGTTCAACAAGATACGCTCGCAAGCCGCGACCAAAGCATTACTTTCTTCGGGTAAAACAGGCCTTCATGAATGGCTCATTACCTATCCTGGCCGAGGTTACCAGCAACAAGTTTTCCGTTCGGCACTGCTGAGGGCTTACGGTAATCGTTGCGCCGTCTGCTCAATTGATCACCCCGCCCTACTCGAAGCAGCACACCTAAAGCCGTGGAATATAGCTACCGCCGCCGAGCGGGTCGATGTTCGCAACGGGATATTACTTTGCCGTAACCATCACGCCGCTTTTGACCGAGGGCTTTGGCGAATAGAATTAGAAAACGGAATGCGCAAGAGTACTAACGTGCAATTTGGTGAACAGCAGTATGAATTACCTACGGTAAGAACCCATGAGTTAAGACTTCCGCGTGAGGCGGCCTGGCAGCCGTTGGAGAAGTGGTTGCTTTGGCGGAGGCGATAAAAGTAGTGCCATCGCAGGAAGCGGACATGGTGGTTAGTCAGTTGGTGCGGGCTGTTGAAGAGGGGCATTGATGAAATCCGCAGCTAAAGATCAGGAGCACAATCAGGCAACAACCAAGCACCAGACGTTCTCGATCCCACTATTTTAACCCCGGTCAGCGCAGAAGCCCATGTCCTGGCTAGAAAGTAGGCAACGCCAGCATCTAGCTCATCATCGTTTTTGATGCCGGTGAGGTTTACGTCTATGCTTTTGAAAATTTCGGGATGCCATTTAACGAGTGCTTTGGCGTGTGCCACCGCACATGCTCTTTTCGCCGCTGACGTTCCTTTATATTTCCATGCATTTTCACTAGTAAAGCCGTTAGCATAATCAGTGTCTTTTAGCCAGTAGTACAACGCTACGGCGGGATGGGTTTCCACTACGCTGGTTTGTTCTATTTCCAGGGCTTCGCCTCCGGTAATCAGAGGGAATAAAGGTTTTGCATCTCGCATAGCTCCGCCCACGTTGGGCAGCCCCAGACAAAACTGTGAGAACGTCCAGTGAGGAGCACCGCAGTAAGGTTGTACGCTGATGCCATTGGGGCGTGACTCACTGCGGTATTTTTTCTCAATATCCCGCATTGTAAAATCGCCCTTTTCTACTTCATTTGAGCCAATTTCTCGTTTTGCCGTGAGGGGTGCATCCCAGGCAATCAAAACGATCTGACCGGTGAGTACACTGAGATCTCTCAACTTAGCGTAAAGACCTCCATGCTCATGCGTCATGAAAACTTTACCTGGGTCGTTAATGATACCGTTTGGGTCACAGACGCAGCTCTGTTTCCCAGGGGCAGGATCAACACCGATTACTTTTATCATATCGTCGCTCATTGAAAAGGTTTTTCGTTAGCACAAACGCACCGCGCAAGGCTCTCCCTCAATCGGTTCGTGGCCATAGTGACTAATAGTCTTGAACCCAAGTATTTCTTTGCTCTCCAGACATTGTAGCCAATGCTCATCATCAACGATTGCATGGTTTAGGTTCACACCACTCAAATTACAATCGTAAATCTCAGTGCCGCGTAGGTCCGCTCCCGAAAAATCCGCTCCGCTGAAATCTGATTCTGACAGTTTTGCTCCATTCAGGTTGGCACCGATGAACACCGCCCCCTGCCACTCGCCACTCATGAGGCGGGCGTTTTCAAGATTGGCTCCTCTAAGGTCCATACCGCGTGCCTTAACGCCAGACAGGTCTTCGGTATTTAGGTTTATCCTTCCGGAGAACTGATCTTGATAGATGGTCAGCAAAGTTATGAGGTCCTGGTTCAACGGAGAAGACAAGATTCTCTTGCTAGTGGCGGTATGCTTGATGATCAGCCAGTAGGTACGTGCAACGGAAGCTGATTGCAATACTGCTAGGCGGTCATTTACCTGGATGGCCGGACCATAAGTAAACTGGCGCTCCAGCATCCAGGGCAACATCTTAATGAGCGACTCAGTGAAAAGACCTCCTGAGGTAAAGTCCTTATCGTTAGCAATGATGTTTTTAAGTAGTTCGGCATTGTTAGGCTCAAGAACAGTTGGTGCACAGTGATGCCAGATAGACGCGAGTTTACGGTAAAATCCATCGCTGCTTGCCGGGGCTTTTTCGATTGGCTTCAATCCTGTTTTAAAGGCCTCCCAGATGCATTCCATCGCCAGGTATTCCTGGAGCGTTTTATGGTAGAACTCGATGGCGTGACGCTCGCCATCTACCGCTTCAGCACTGAGTTGGACGAAGTAGAAGAGAATGAGAACATCCTTAAAGGTATCCTCCAGGCGTTCATACTCCGCACGTGAGGTCTGGCGGAGGAAATCTGCCGAGGGGTCATCCCATGCGGCCAGGTCTTCGTAGGTGATATACTCCTGATGGGAGTGATATACCTTGAGCGCCAAGCGCCGCATGAACGTGCGGAACATATCCTCATCGATACGGAGTTTTTCCAACTGCCCCCCATCCCATGTGCGGTGCACCAGTTCATCAAATAGCTGATTGTAGATTTCCCCCCGGTTGGGTTCGCGATCAAAATCAATGTCTATCCGGTTGATGAGTTGGAACAGAATGGGCTGACCCAGTAGTTCGTATACCTCTTTAAATCGCCCCCGCTGTTCATGAATGTAATTCAAACGCTCTTTGGTCAGCTTGCAACCCGCCCCGGCACTACGCAAATTAAACAACATCTCTAGCTGACCTTCTAGCTGGAAATCATGGATTTTTAACACCAGCATTTTAGTAAAGCTGAGATCATCGATCGTGACGAAATTAAAACGAGAGGTGACGATCACACGCAAGTCTGGTCGATCGGGCAGCGTTGACCAAAGCACCTTAAAGAAATCAGAAACCTGAGCGTCCGTCAGGCCACGGTTCATGTACATTTCGTCTAACCCATCGAGGATGATAAGTCCGCGCATTATAGGCTCTCCGTTGTTCAGTTTTTGATCCAACGTCCGTAAGGGTTGGTGGAAAAACGTTGCGGGGTTAGCTATCGCATTTAGTCGACAGAAGTGCAACTCATCGGTGAAAGGCATCCGGTTGACCTGATCACTTAGTGTACGAAAACAGAAAGAGGACTTCCCTTGTCCTGGCTGTCCGAGTAACAGTAGCAAGGGGGATGTTTCCGCCCGGGCACCCAGCTTAGACTTACCCAGCAGCCAATAATCGTTGATAAAAGAGTGAAGGTCGGCGGAAGCATCATAACGAGTAAATCCATCACGGTCTCGTTTGGTTTCTTTTCCCATGTGCTCAAAGTGCACGCCATAGCGAGGAGGGACATAGATATCGCGTAACGTAATGGTGTCTGAGCCTAGCACCTGACGAGCATAGTGACGAGAGAAAACTGCCCGTCGTTCCTTACGAGCTGTGAATGCCGCCCGACCTTCGGTAAAAGGATTATTGTCTAAATACTGGAGCAGGGGCGCATACCGCTCTGGTTCCTGGTCGAAAAGTTCCGTGAGGCCATTCCAAAAATATTCCGGTAGTTCGGCCAGTATAGTGGTCTTTTCAGAGAAAGGCACGGCCAGGACATCAAGAAAATCTTTCAGTACGGAGGCGTATGTACGCAGAAAACCCCACCCAAGCGGAAAAGTAAAATTGGCACGACTAATGACGACTTCTTCTTCTGCCAGCCGATCCTTAGTTCGCCCCTCGAAGAGGTTCAATTCCGAGATAAGGCCCTTTGCGTTGTTTAGTTGCTCCTGCGCATGCGCTTGTAATAATCGCTTAGTGGCAAGTTTCAGTCCTCCGACAAACAGTTCAAAAGCTTTATCCGGCAAACTTTCCGTTTTTTTAGCTGCCTTGAAAAGCCCCTTGGCCGCTGTTCCTATTTTCACATCACCGAGATCCGCGAGCGTATCCAGCACCAGGTCACCTAGTTTGCTTTTGTCCAACGTGATCGTCCACGCCTCGTCCTGCAAAGGAATGGTTCTTTCTTCGTTTGCCATTATGCTAATTTTTCAGCCCAAAACGCCCAAGCCATCCCATAATCGGTCGCCCGGTCGCCCCGTGTAAAAGGGCCTACGAACACCCGCTCCTGGCCGCCGTACAATTCTGTTCGGTGTTCCTCCAGCGTGTAGCGCACCTCCCCGCCCGGTGGGGTGTCCTTAACAAGCAAAAAGTCTTTCTTTTTCCACATCCCAACGCCCGTCAGACCCCGGCTTTTGGTAAATACGATGTTGCCGCTCGCGTCGTACCAGGTGTTCATGTCATTCTTCTGCACTTCAGGAAATTGCACCTCGTAAATCAGCACCAGTTCTTCCAGCGTTAAGCCGAGTGCCATAGCCGTTAGCACATCGACCTCGATCAGAGCCTGGCGGCGCTCCCAGGCGTTGCGCAGTGGGGTGGTCATCGTCCACTCTTTGCTAAGCTGGGCGTGAGGGCTCAAACGATCGTCCACTACCGACCAAGTTAGTTGTTTCCAAGCTGGCTTCCACTGGCCGGACCAAAGGTCGGCGTAGGGCCGGGTGAGACAGTTGAGGCGGAGAGTTAAAAGAAATAATAGTGAAGCATATTTTTCTGAGATTCCTAGTGGGAAATTCTTCAAAGACTCATATCTTATATCTCCTTTACCGATTGACCTTACAAAAAAGTCCATTACTATAGAAGAACAAAGGCCAGCTAACTCTACAGCTAAGCTTTCTTTTTTAAAAAGAGCAGTTATTACAGTATCAACATGCGTGACCCTAGGAGGAATTAAACAAGGCTGAAGCGTTCGTTCTCCTGTTAATGAAACCCTTCTGCTTATACAGAATCGATAATAATCCACCCACCGGTCGTAAACCTCTCCCCCATCCGGTGTAGTGCTCACCACCTTCAAGCCTTTGATGCGTCCAGCGAAAGTGAGTTTGTCTTCAGCCGGTACATAGTTGGTGCGGGGCACGTAGTCGGCGGGGATGCGGGTAAGGTCGATCTCGTCGTAGCTACTATTATTCTTTACTATCGCGCGGGGCGTTTTGTAGAACGGAGTGCCAACAAAAAAGTGAGGGCCAGAATAAATGAGTTCGTACTGGGCCAGATCGGGGTAGCGGGTTTCAGGTTTGATGATACCGTCGTCTACTGCGGTTGTTTCATTCCAACAATCAATTGTCTTTGGAGAAAACGCTGAAACTTTGGTAGGGAATTGACTTAATTTTTCAAAAATGTCTATGATTGATTTTGCGTGGATGTTCACCAATTTCGCAGTTTCCCAATTTTCAGAATTTTCAAAAATATTGGCAAGAATAGTTAATTCTCGTTGGGTAATTTGAACTACCCTTTGGCTATGAGGCTTCACGTTCCAAGGCCATTTTCCCGTTGCCTCGTCATAAGTTTTATAACCACCGACCGACCCCGTTGATTCCCCTCTGAGACTTGGCCCAATGGTCGCGGGAGAGAATAAATTACTAATTGATATGAACTTAATAGGCTTGTCAGTTCCTTCGTAAATATGAATTCCGTAAGGAACGTGATGATCTACTTCAGCAAAAAGAGACAACTCGTTCTTAAATTGAAAATGATATTTAAGGCGTTGATAAATTTCTTTTCTCATCCTCTCCCCTCTACTGACGTTATAAAGTCCTTCCGGATGCAATAAGCCTAGAAAACCCTCCTCATTAATCCATTGAAACCCATTTTCCACGATACATTTATAGAGGTTGTTTCTTTGTCCGGCCAGTAATGGATAGTTCTGAAATCCATTCATAAAATTAACGAGTCCCTCCCCTTCAAGCAGTTCATCAAAGTATGCCTCCTTGAGTTCTAAGCTTAACTCAAACAAATTCGGCACCATTTTTTTGATTTCGGGCGCTTTGAACCCACGAATGATCACCTCTGGATAAAATTCGCTAGTAATTCCTCCATCGCTAAAACCGAGAGATATCCACGGTGGGTTCCCCACCGCCACGTCAAACCCGCCCCGCTCACGAAACACTTCCCAGAACTCTAACTGGTAGTGAAAGAACTTATTACTGGCGGAGGACTTCTTTACTGCGGCCAGACGGGGGCTTAGTCCGGCGACATCCCCTGCTATGGTGTAGGTGTCAAGTTGTTCCAGAACAGAGGCCTGGCTGGGGGGTTCGGTGGTGGGGTTGAGGTTATCGTTAGAGAAGAGGCCTTCACCGAAGAGAAGGCCGATGTATTCTCCGCCATTGCTCTTTGTCCCCTCCCCTGCTCCTGCGTCCGCGCCCAAAATATCGCGCAGGTCGGTAAACCAGTCCTGGCGGTTGGGCAGGGCGAGGTAATCGCGTGGATCCCAAAACCAGAGAGCGCACCAGTAGTCCATGAGTAGTTTGAGGCGGCCGTAGGGAGCTTTATCGTTGCGGCTTTTAGCGAGGAGTTCTTCCTTTTCGGCGTAGTTGGTGAGGTTGAGTTCACAGGCCTCGCCGCTGTCCTTCGCGCCGTAATAATCGAGGTTGCCAGCGGTACATTTTTCGATTTGCAGACGAAACTGGTAGTGGCTTTCCAGAAGGATATCGATGCGCTTGCTGTAGCGCAGCAGTACGTCAAACTCGGCTGCGGATACGGGGCCGCAGAAGTTTTTGCGCCAGTTGTTGACTGCGACGCACTCCGTTTTAAAATACTTCTCGTTACTGAAAGTACTGTTTTTGGTACCGGCCACCATACTGGCGTCGGGCAGTAGAAAGTGGTAGACCTCGTTTTTTTTACGCCGTAGCCCTACCCTGGTGGGGTCAAGCGGGCGGGGGGCTTTATTCCACCACTTTTTATTTTTACCGACTACGTCTTCCCTGGCGTATGCCTTGAGCCATGCTCCCACCACCGCGTTCCCCTGCCCCAGGCGGTGGCCGAAGAAGGGGGTTTCCATGTCGCGGTGAATGACGTTGAGCCAGAGGGAGAGTTTACCCAGCTCCACGGCGGTGGCGTTGAGGTCGACGCCGTAGACATTATTGGCGGCGATGGCTGCCTTCACCCGCTGGCGTTGCTCGGGGAAGTCGGAAGGGTTGATGCGCTTACCGCCCCGCTCGGTAATCTCCCGCTGACGAAACTCGAGGTAAAGTTCACTAAGCTGGTTGATGGCCTCGTTGTGAAAGGCCGCCGCGCCCATGGCAGGTTCCAGAATCTTGAGCTGCATCAATTCACGGGCCTTCATCTCTTCGGCCATCAGTTTGTCGCGGTAGGCTTCCAGGGTGTAATGGACGACGGTGCGGGTGAGCACTTCGGGGGTGTAGAAACTGGCGGATTTTTCGCGATCGCGGCCGTTGAGGCGGTAGACAAAGGTGCCCACTTTGTGGACCAGCGGCTGATCGGTTTCATAGCCTTCCGGGTTGGTTTCCTTGAGGACCTCGGTGCCGAACTTAAAGTCGTCGATCCGACGGCGAGGCGTGAGCCAGGTCCCTTTGCCGGGGTTCTTTGCGATATGTACTTCGATGAGTTCCTCCGTAGCGATGATACCACGGTAACTGAGCAGGCTTTCGTAGACGCTGCCGAGCTGGTTGATGTCGAGGTTCGCGTAGGAGATTCTGCCCCGGTTCTGTTTAGATTTCTTGCTCAGCGATAGTTTCTTGATGATGTCTTGCCACACTTTATTGGGGACCCGGACGTGGCTGAGGTAGTGCAGTTTTTTGTCGTCAAACAGGGGGCTATCAAGACGATTAACCGTGAAAGCGCCTTTATAGCCGTTGAAGAGTAGGCCGAATAATTTTTTCAGGGTGTCGTCGAAGAAATAGCCGTGGCGCCCTTCTTCGCTTTGCAGGCGGACGAGTTCGAGATCGCGCAGCATTTCGAGGCTGTAGCCACGTTTGTAGTCGGGGTCGTCAACGGGAAGTAGCTTCAGTTCGCTGCGGCTTTCGGCATAGAAGAGGAAAAGCAGTCGGTAGACTATGTTGAGGCAGTCTTCGGTTAGTTTTCCGGCATCCAGTTCAGGGGGCGGGGCCGCAGGTGCCGTGGAGGTTGGAGGAGCAGGGTGATGACGCAGCGCAGCGTTGGCGAGGAGTTCTACGGCGAGAATGACGCCTTCTTTGAGGTCTTGGGTAACGGCCTGTGCTTTTTTATGGCTTTCTTCGTTGAGCTGGTCGACAAGGGCTATTTCGCCGTCCGGGGCGAGGCTGTGGCGGCAGAGCAGAGCGTAGACGGTGGGGTAATCATCTTTATTGGTCCTCCCGGTTTCGAAGAGTGCTTCGAGGTCGAACTGGAGGTAAGCGCCTCGGCTCCATTTTTCGTAATGAAGGAGGAAGACGGTACTTCCGGCAAGGAGGAGGATATATTCGGGCCGGACCTGCTTATCGAGTAGAAAAACCTCGGAGACGGCGGCGTTGACGATACTGGGCGTAAGGGTATCGCCTTCCTGCATTTGAAAAATATTATCCCAGCTTTGACGGTGGTACTGCTGTTCGAAAAGCCCGTCCGGTTCAGTATCATCTTCGCGGGGGATGAGGGTACGCATCTCCATGACGAACAACTGGGGGCGGTTGGCGGCACCTTTAAGTACCTTCCAGACGGGTACCACGCCTTCCGTGCTCAGGGTATTAACGAAGGTGTATCGGCTCTTAGCAATGTCATTGTAGCCTAGTGCTTCGAGGAGTTTAACGTGCCAGCGGTGAGTTTCCAGTATCTGATCTTTGCGGCGGCGGTTGCCGGGACGCTGGTGGTTGGTGCGGTATTCGTAATAAGCTTTACGTAAAGCGGAAATTTTTTTACCCTGCGCCTTGCGGGTATCATCATCATAGCCCGCTTTCTCCTTTACTTCCTTGGCGAAGTTGGTGCTAAAATAATTACCAGCGAAGTAGTCGTTGATGTTTTCGAGATAGGTAAGCATGAGCGGGGATCAATTAAAAAATACGCCCAGAACCCGTAAAAACGGTTGCTGGCTAAGACTGGTCAGGTTGGTCACATAGCGGCTAGACTCGTCGATGATGGTGTTCTCCCAGTCCGCTGGTGCTTCATTGCCCGTAAACTGAAGACTGGCGATACCCTGGTTGAACCAACGGTCGATGTCTTGCTTATACTTGGTCTGTTCGGCTTCCATTTCAGCCTGCTTTACATCTTGAAGCCCGCGCATATGGACATCGCGAGCAAAATTGATGGCTTCGGGGAGGTTGGCCTGAAGGCCTGCTAGTTCGGTGGTGGAGATACTCTGGGTAATAAGGTCTTCGGTTAGTCCCTTTTCTTCCATGAAAGCTTCGAGGGTGAGCGGCTGAGCAATCACCATTCCCTCAGCGTTGAGGATGATAACGAAGAAAGACGAAAGCACGTTACGGCCGAGTTTGTTGGTTACCTGACCGTGAAAGACGAAAGCCTGAGTGCCGGGGGAGAGCTGCCGGACCTTGGCGGCCAGTGCTTTTCCTTTTTCGATGCGGGCTTCCAGTTTGGTCATCCAGAAGCGGGCAAGGGGATGGAGATCGTAGAGTAGTTGAAACTCGGCCCAGGTATCTACGTTGGCGCGGGCGGCAGTGATGGACCGTTGCACTACCTCTTTATTAGTGGTAAGTTGGAAAAGCTTTCCGGGGTCCGGTTTGGCTTCGCGTGGCATCCCTTCCAAGAGGTAATGGAGTTCTTCGGTAGTCCTCACCTCGATGAGTTGTTCGTCTTCTCGGACCTTGATGGCTTCTTTGTTGACGGAGCCTTCGTGCTTGAGGAATTCCAGCAACTCATGGTAGTAGGTAAAATCGTCGGAGTAGAAACTTACGTCTTGGTCTATGAGGTCCTGGGGACGGCGGTTGGCAGTGGATGCATTGGAAGAGGTGTCTTCGGCCCAGAAGGCATCGAAGTCGAAATCCTCCTCATTATTATCCGATTGGGCGGGCTGGTCGAGGAAGTTGTCGTCCCCCTCCCCTATTGCCGTATAAGTCCTTTTATTTTCGGCGGCCTGGTCGTAGAGCTGAAGTACGGTACCGACGGTACCGAGGGTCAGTTTAACCTCTTCTTCCTTTTCGCGGATGCGGTCGAGGATGTGGAGATCGCTGCGCAGCCCGTCCTGACTACTTTCCGCTAGAAGATAATGGATAATGGGAGTTTCGGACTGTCCGTAGCGGTCGATACGGCCGTTGCGTTGGTCAAGCGTTATGATGCTCCAAGGCAGGTCGTAGTTAACCATCCGATGGCAGAAGTAGTGGAGGTTGACACCCTGGCTACCGGCGTCGCTGGTGAGGAAAAGACGTACGGGGCTGGCCTGGGTACCGAATTCCTGAATGACGCGCTGTTGTTCTACGTCGGCGAGGCTACCGTCGAACCGCTGAATTACCTTTTCTTTTAAGTTGAAAGCGGTTTTCAGGGAATCTTCGAGATAGCTCAAGGTGGCAATGCGCTCGGCGAATACGACGATACGTTCGTCGTTTTTTTTGCCTTTCCATCCGATACTTTTCAGGAGGTCGATGAAAGCATTGAGTTTACTGTCCGCCCCGGTTGTGAGTACTTCATCTACAAGGTTAAGCCCTCGTTCCAGTTCATCGTACTGTGTCTCGAGTGGAGCGTCTTCGTTGCCCTCTGCTCCAAGGTCATTATCGATCCTGAGTAGCTTTCGGGCAATCGTTTCCCGTGCGGCGGCTGGGCTGGAGAGGTAAGCTTTGAAGAGGATTATGGAGAAGAAGCGGTGGAAGGCTGGTTTTTTGCCTTCGCTGTCGGCGAGTTCTCGGGCTTTAAGTTGCTGCTGCCAGGCCATGAACTCTTCTTCGGCGGGTGCGAAGGCGGTTCGGGTCTGGAGCACATCGCGCTCGCGGAAGTTGGCCCTTACCTCTTCGTCGAGGATATCGTGCTTGAAGCGGCGGACGAAATATTTTTGAATGGTTTCCTTATCAAACTCGAGGCTACGGGGTACGGCCGTTGGTTCGAGCATCGTCATGAGGTTGGCGAAGTTCTCCCGTTTACCGTTGTGCGGGGTTGCGGAGGTAAGGATGAGGCTGTCGCATTGTCGGGCGAGCAACTGGGCAAGTTTTCCTCGTTGGCTTCCTTCGTTGGCAACGGTGTGGCACTCATCGATGACGATCACATCCCACTCCGTCTTTTCGATGTAGTGTTTGAACTGCCCGTTCTTAAGGGTGTCGATACTAATGATCGTTTTGTCGTAGTAGTCGAATGGGTTTTTATCCGCAGGCAGTTCGGTACGGATTTTCGCTACTCCGAGACTATCTAGCCGGACGAGGGGAATGGCGAAGCGGTTCCAGAGTTCTTCCTGGAACTGCGCGAGGATACTCTTGAGGGCGAGTACGAGAATTCGTTTGCCCCGGCCGCGCTTCATGAGTTCGGCGAGGAGGATTCCCACTTCGATGGTTTTACCCAGCCCTACCCCATCGGCGATTAGGAGGCGGGCGCGGGGCAGTTCGAGGGCTTTGAGGGTAGGTTCTAGTTGGTAGGTGGCCAGGTTCAGTGCGGCCTTATCGGCGATGGTGATTTGGCGGCTGGTGGTGTAAGCGTTCCGGAGTTGTGTTTCGAGGTGGAGTTTCAGTTTCCGATAACCTCCCTGCAAATCGGGGATTAGCTCTGTATTCTCCGGCGCAAGTATATTGAATTCATCCAGCTGAGTATCAAAGGTGAAGTACTGGTTGAGGACCAATTCGGAGATGCCTTCACTTTTGATCGTGTGGTGGCCTGCTTCTCCGTAGGGCTTTACTTCGTGGATCAAAAAGTCTTCCCCCCTTACGGTGATTCGGGCTCCGGGTGTCGGGGTTTGATAAGCGTTAGCGGTCATTGAGGGGTTTGCGTTGGAAGTAGGTGGTAAACTTTTCAGTTGTAAACTACAAAGATTGTAGTCACACAGCTTGTCAAGTACTTTAAGGAACAATAAAATTATCCTTTTCGTCTATCCGTTTAGGAAAATGCTCCTTTAAGGCTTTGATAATTTTCTTGGTATTCATCTTTCCACTTGATGAATCGTATTTTGCCAGAATCGGTTTTAAATCTCTTAGTAGGTCCGTTTTAATTTTGTGACTTCCTTCTTTTAACCCATCATCAATTTCTTTGAACATATCATCCTCTGTAAGTACCTCTTTTGCAACCTCCAGGGGGAAAAGTGTTTCTTGGGCACTCCGTTCAGAAGACGGAGCTGGATCTAACTCGATGGTAACTTCTTTAGATTCAGGCTTACCCACCTGATCATCAGGAATAACGATTTCACTATTGTTCGACTCCCCGCTCAAAGTAGTACCTTTTGAAGGCTTTCTAGAGATGTATGATTTTTGCTCCTTTCTTTCACTAGCGTACCAACTAAGTCGTGAGAGTTTATAAATGTCATTTCTCAGGTAGCGGAATCCAAAAAAGGCTCCTGTGAGTGTTAATGCTTGATAAAGCTCGCTAAGATACTTTTGTTGCCTGACGAGATAATCGACAGTTTCTTCGACTTTTGTGCCAACTATCGCGCCCTCATTTTTGATGATGTCTTTGAACTTGAAGAACAATGTTGAAGCTATATATCTCTTGATTCCGTACTCATCGGTTAGCTGCTCTCTAAATTTTTTTGTTTCCTCGCGCGATTCGATCAATTCAAGGACCGCGGAAAGCTTTTTTCCTACGTATAGATTATTATTTTCCGATAAGTGCTTGTGCAATCCACTGCCAAGAAAACCTTGTTTACCTCTTGATTGACCATAAGCCTGACCTACATCGTACAAAAAACCTACGTCTCTATTTGGGAAGGGTTCATACCGATCATACGCAAGAACATAACCGTAGAGTTCGTCGTGCTTAGGTACAGAGCTTTGGCCTGATCGCTTAGCGTAAGCGAATTCGATATCAGACTGAGTTACACCATCTTCTTTAGTGGCCTTGATCTCCATCAATAAATATGGAAGCTTTTTACTACCGTTCCAACGGTCAGAAATTTCAATCTTGTCTACAACATGTTCGTATACGTGTTCAAACCGAGGTGGCGAGAACTTGATATTCTTATCAAACTTGGAAGTATACCCCTGATACGCCTTCTCAGAAAAAGGAATCACCTCAAGAACTTCGCGAATATCAAGGCTTATTTGGCTCTCTTCAACTGTTTCAGAAAGAACTAATAAATATTCCTCATCACCTTGGAAAGCTGGTAGTTGGGCAAAACTATCCTTCAATTTTTTTTCAAAGTCACCGTTCTCGCTCTCAGAAGAGAACGTCATCCCGGAGTGAATAGGAATGCGGCCAAACGCTACAAATGCAACGAACTGCTGCTTGCTTACTACTGTGTACTGAATCATCGGTAGAATATTAGAAGTCAAAATCATCGTCATCAGGTAGAACAGCCTCCTGGCCAATCTTTATTTGTTGACTGTCGGTTACAAAAGCCGAGACATGCGAATGCAAGGAGCCCGAATAAGTGATAAAAAGGTTACGTCTACTTCGTGTCATCGCAACCATAAAGAGAGTGGAAGAAGAAATTGAAGTCCCTGATGATAAAAAGGGCAAGTAGACACCATCAAAGTCCATTCCTTTTGCACTATGATAAGTCATGATTATGACCTTATTGCTACGACTTACGCTGGCAAGTCCTCCAGCCCCATTCCCTACATATTCTACCTTAATTCCCTGATTGTTCATATGAGCATTGAAAGCATGATAGTCTGTTTTCCCCCAGGTGTTAAGGGTTTTCATCCAAGGTTTTTCCCCCAAGTGAGTTGCGAGTTGGGTAGTGAACTTGTGGATGTCATCATGTCGGGGAAGCAAAATAGCTGCGGTATATCCGTTTGAAGCTTCATTACTAGCCTTCTCCCATACAAAAGCGACTTCTTGTGCTTCCGATTCACCAGAACAAACCCTTATTTGGACATCCTGTTTTGTCATGTCACGTTTTGCCCCAAACAGGTTTAAGTTAGGCATCATTTTAGTCACGGCAGACATGATAGACCTGGTTAACCTATGAACTGTGTTCAATTCGAAGGTTTTGGCATTTAGCAAGCTCTGAATCTGACTTGGAGCTACACCATGATCATATATTGATTGATTTTTATCGCCAGCCGAATAGACTTGCCCTGCACGACTATTTATCAGTGAAAGCTGTTCTCCGGTTAAATCTTGCACCTCATCGCAAAAAATGTAATCGTAGTTCGTACCACTTTTTTGAAATTGATAAAAAGTGAATACAGGGACACCAGTGATATTAGTATCCGACAAGCCTGTTTTGAACAGGTCAACGAGTGCTCTAGTGTAAACAACCAAACACATTGATGCATGTGGTTCGACTTCTTTTTTCCTTCTTATTGCATGGACCAGCATAACTGACTTTCCGCTACCAGCCATGCCCTGAATCCATATGTTTCCCGGCTGATCAATTTTGTTTTCGACAAAATCTTTCTGGTCATCATCCAAACGGGTTATGTCTACCATCCAACTTCCCATAATTATTTTTTTAAGGTTACGCCATAATCAGAACCCATTTGGGTCAAATTGCCTGATTCGTACAGTCTGTTGTCACTTTCTTTGGGAGCAGACTCTTCAATGAGCATCGCGTAGTCATGCTTACCCAATGCTCTCGCACATGATGAGAACCAGCCATAATCCCAAGGTTGAAGTTTACCCGCTTTGAACCGGTGTTCCCACTTATCAAAAGCTTTCTCCATCAACTCTAAAGCCTCCTGTTCTTTCCCGTCCTTACGACGAACAGTACCCAGTTCATAAGCAGCGGTTTCATTAAAATCTAAGTCGATTGATTGTTCAAGGTATTTGACTCTCTTATCTTGATCAAGGTATTTATACTGCATGGCCAGGTTAAAAGCGACGGTAGAATCAGGACTCTTCCTCATCGACTCTTCGTAAAACCGTACAGCTTTTTCTTTTTTCCCTGCATCGCTGTATTGCACAGCAATGTTGTTCAAGCTAGTCTTACCAGGATACATTTCATGGAGCATTTCGAGCGTTTCAGCCGCCTTAAAACTTAGTCCAATATCACTGTACACTTTAGCGAGATGTTTTAGGCTATTAGAAGTTGGCTGCCCCCCGTTCTTCGCGACCTCCAGGTTAAAGTCTCTTTCAGCCTTGAATCGTGCACGCTGTTCCGTGGTCATTTCACTGTTGGAAAACGGACTTAGTGGTTCAACCATCACGTTGACACCTTTTGAGGATGCACGTATCAAGAGGACTTTGTCTGCGTTAATTTCAAGTTCTAACTTGATCTTATCGGAGATCTTAAAACCTCCTGGATCAGGAGCAAACAACTTAATATTGTAAAGCATTTTTCGAACGCTACCTACACAGACCGGCATTTCTACTACCTCTTGCCCGTCTCGCTGTGGCGAGAGGTTATCAAGTACTTTTATCTGCGACGGGATCATTGTACCTGCCTCGATAATTGGCTCTGCAGTTTCCCCCGCGCTTGTTTTTGTTAGAAGCATTACTGGCTCACTCGTGATGGGCTGTATGATGTTCTTTCCAAGTCCATTATATACCAAAGAGTGAATTGCAGCCCCTGCTGAGACATGCGCTTGCAGATCCTGTGGAACTATTTTATCAGCCTGGGGGAAGTAATTATTGATAGCATTTTGCACAAATGGATTTTTAGCACTACCTCCGACATAGAGAACATAGTCGATGTCATCAACCTTCATGTTCGCTTTTTTCAGCGCAGAGTTTACAGGCGTAAAGATGCTTGGAAAGCTATACTCATCCTCAATACGCTTGTAAGGTTTTAAACCTACTAAACTAGTGAAAGCATTCATTACTGCAGCGAATTCTTTCCGAGTCAAAGTAGATTTATCCATTGAGAGTTCTCCATGCCTAGTATCTATCTTGATCTCTTTAGTTATAGAAGCAAAGCTTTCCGCTTCGAAAACTCCTTCATTTTTTGCACCTCCGATTTCGAGCATCAATCTTTCACAAGTCATCACTTTTAACCGTTCAGCTGCGGCCATCAGCATAGGTATTATCCCCTCGTCCAGTTCGCGGATGCGGAAGCTATCTGTTGTCAACCCGCTCCCTTGCAGCAACTGAGGCAATAGAACATCGATCGCAATTAACCGGTCGATGTTATCACCTCCCAGTTTTTCAAACTGAGAAATAGCGATGTTTTTTGAGTAAACACCGTTTAGGTCTTGGCCAATTTCCAAGATAGAGATATCGCATGTTCCAGCGCCAAAATCGAATACTAATACGTTGGGACGATAATTATCTGAAAGGATGATGGGCTCCGAAGACCCTTCAGACGATAGAACATAGCTAAGAAAAGCAGCATTCGGTTCATCTATAAGCGATTGCTGACTGATTGAAATCTCATTTATTTCCATACTCCGAAGCAAATCCCTCCGCTGGTTTGCTTCAAATGAAGCGGGAATGCTAACAGCATAGTGAATTTCTGAAGGAAGATTGTTTTTCTGGACTATCTTATTGATCTGAACTGTCAGGTATTTAAAGAAGATGGCTGTCACATCAACAGGGTTACAAACCTTCCATTTTAGGCTTGCCCCAAGTTCACTATTTGGATACTTGCAACCTACATCTTCTCCTAAGTCCATTTTAAAACTATGCCAGAGGTTTACATCCTTTCTCAATTTATACTTCAGTTCTTTTGCCCCTTCCCCGATTAGTGGGCCATTGTTGTACCACGCAAAGATGGTCGGTACCTTAAAAGAGGTTAGGATGGAACCATCGGATAACTTTTGATTGAGCTCTAAAGGGTGAACTGTAATTCGGCCATTTGCCCCCATTGATGCTACACTTACTACTGTGGTTGAGGTACCAAAGTCGATTCCGACAAATGTTGAATTTTCAAGACTAGTACGAGGAGAAATTGTTTCAGAAGGCAAAAAACTTGTAAGGTTGAGACTGACGGGCATTTCCATTTGTTTAAAGACGGGGATAACTTTCTAATTCGCCCGCAATATAGTCAGATAAAAACCTACTACTTGTGCCATTTGGTTTCATTATAGGGCAAACGCATCAAAATTGAACCGGGCGCTCAAAGACCAAATTGCCTTATATTTTTCGAGGGGTACCTCGAAAAATATAAGGCAATTTGGCGCTTCGAGACCCTAGAACGGATCGTAGGGCTATTTGAGGGTCTCGAAGCGCCAATTTCATTCCAACACCGCCTGATTGCGATAGCAATTACGGCGATGTTGGAATGAAATTGGTCTTTGAGCGCCCGGGTTCTAACCGAACTATTTTGATGCGTTTACCCTGGTTTCATTATATAGTGGATGTATTCATGAGCAGCTTAAGTTTGTATGAGGTGGTCGGCTTTATCCGGACAGTTTAAAAGTTGAGTTTCTTCTGGTTGGTAATCGTAACCTCAAAAGCTCGTGGAATCTACTTGCCCCGAAAAGACATACCGTTACCAAGTTTCTGTTTTCGGAGCAAACCACCTTATTCGCTACTCAAAAAAGCTAATCAGGTGGTTTGCTGGCTCTTGTTCTTACCTATCTGGTCCTGAGCTTCAACAAACACTGCTCCTTCAACTTGCCTTGCACCAGCGGCCTCGCCACAAAAACTTAAAAGCTTAATTAAGAAACCACTCCCCTACCCTACTACTTCAACCGGCTAATAGCACTCCGAACCTTAGACACCTCCTTCTTCAAATCCGCCACCCCGGCGAACTGCTCCGGGAAGCGCTCCTGAACGATCAGCTTGAAGATGGCGCGGAAAGATGGGTTGTTCATGTTTTCGGCATTGCTGAGGTCAGCTTTGTAGCCTGAGCCGCGACGCTTCTTGGCGGTCTCGAAGGCGTTCTCTTTGGCGTCGGGGTGCTTTTCGAAAACGGAGCGGCAAGCTTCATCGGTTTTTTCGCGGAGGGTTTCGTTCAGGCGGGTTTCCAAAGCTCTCATTTCTTCCACCTTGGCGGCACGTTCTTCGGCCTTCTTTTGTGCGGCCTTTTCTTCTTGCAGTTTCTTACCCGCAGTATCGACCAGGTCGGTGGTAGAAACCATCTTCTGGAGGTAGCCTCCTACGTTCTTGATCTTATCGCCGGCCTTCAGCTTATTGAGGGTGTAGGTGATACCTTGTTGGATTTGAGCTGGCGGATACTGCTGCGCCCATTTGCGAACGGTGGAGGCAACCACCCACTCCCCTACCTGCTGCAGAAAACCGTTAACGAGCCGGTCTTCTTCGTTGGCGTCGATGAACGGTAGTTCGGGAGTTACATCCTCCAGCTCGATGACTTCATTCTTGTTCACCATAAAGGTGATGGCGGTGATCTTGCGTCCAGACTTTACTGGCTCAAAGTCGAAGCGGATATCGGTATTGTTGTTGATGTGCTTCTGTGCCTTATTGAGGATCTTCTGCTTGAAGCTGCCAAATAAGGGATAGAGGTCTTTTATCTCCTTAACACCGCTTTCGTCGAAGGTAATTTCAGCGGCGCCGATCATTTCTTTCAGTTCCTGGAAATCGATGGTCTTCTTTTTCCGGAACTCGAAGCTTTTCAGGATTTCGTACATCCGGAAGGCGTAGGAGTTGGGAAGGCGGAGGATGTACTTAAGGTCGTAGGAGGTGTACTCCTTCAACTCCAAGAGGTAGGGTTTGAGTTCTGCGGCGAACTTGACCTTGATGAAAGCATCAGGCTTACCTTTGATCTTCTTCTTGGTAACAGTCAGGATACTAGTGTTTACCTCGTATACATCACCGTTCTCGGTAGTTTCCGGAAAGGTGATGGAACGGGTACGAAGGGAATCAGCGGCTTCACGGATGTAACGGTAAGCGGACTTATCGGTGTAGAGTTGAAAATCGTCAATGATGTCGCGGGGGTAGATGTGGTATTCCTTATTGTCCTCGTCGCTGTGATCGATCATCATGATCATCTTGATGAAGATGCGTGTCTCCCACATAGTGAGTTTGTACCTGGCATCGACCAGGAGGTTAGACTTTTGAATTCGGCTATTCGAGGCTCTCTTGAGATGTTCCGGCATAACGGTTATGTTTACAGGGCGGTGAATGAAAAACTTTCGACATTACACCGCCTCTAACTATACCCAAAGTTAAAGATAGGTATAGTAAGGCCGACTTATCCTGATTTTGGAGAGTAATTTGCCCTTGAGGTCGAACTATATCCGATTCCTACCTTACTATATCCAAATCCTACCGTTTTAGGGAAAAAGTGAAGTGTTCTCCTATTCTGGCGCGGTTATAATAGGTTCTGAGGCAGCTCAAACCCGCATAATGGTACAGTTGACCCGCATGATGGTATAAGACACCCGCTTAATGGTATAGCAAACCCGCACGATGGTATAGAATACCCGCCTATCGGTATAGTTAGGCTTTTATATTATTGATAACCAGTTAGTTGCAAGCCTCTAACTATAACTTTGTAAACTTTGAAAAATAAACAACAGTCGGGTTAGCACCCGCCTAATGGTATAGTTTGCTGTTTTTCTTAAAAGATCCTATCGTTAAGAGGAGGATGTCTATTCCGGGCGACCCGGCAGATGGTATACTTGAACTTGAATTAGGGGCTTTTTGGCGCTATTGACCCGGTAGATGGTATAATTTAGTGGTTTTAGGCCACTTCCTTTCCTTTGCTACCCGGTCAATGGTATAGTTACGGTTACACCGCTGATTCACCCGCTTAATGGTATAGTTGTCTCGCCGAGGATGTTTTGCCCCTCAATGAGCACATCTAATTTCTTACTACCCGGTAGATGGTATACTTTGGCCCTAGCCTCTCCTCTACCCTACCCGGTAAATGGTATAATTCTGCACCCAGGCTTTCTTTTAGGGCTGAATCAGCGTTGCTTCTCTCGTGACCCGGTAGATGGTATAGTTTGTGATGTTTATCATAGCTGATCAGCGGGTGTTTCAGGCGGAGAATAATCCGTTGTACCGCTTCCCGGTAGATGGTATAGTTGGGCGTGTTGCTAAAAGAATAGGGTGGAAGCGAATTGCTCGCTCCTACCCTATTCACTTGCTGTTACTATACCCGTATTCGGGTATAATTCTAATCTTCGATGGAATCCTCAATGATCCGCAGCATGTGGGACTTGATGGTCACGCCATTTTTGAGGGTGTGCATCTTAAGTTTCAAGTGTAGCGACTTTGGTACATCGAAGGTCATCCGCATGAACGGCTCCTTCTCTTCAGGAGCGGCTTGCTTTGGTGCTACTTTCTTGGTCCTGGTGGCTGGCTGCTTAGTTGCTTTGGACTTGGCTGCTGGTTTGGGGCTGCTTGGCTTCCTTGAGGGCTTTGTAGTGGGCGCGGCCGCAGGTGCAGTGGTTGTTGGAGGAGGCGGTGGATTATCGGACACCTTGCGTACTACTGCGGCTTCCTGAGCTTCGTTGGTGACGACTTCTCTTCTGAGGGATGGGCGACCTACTTTTTGACGACCGGCGAGGAGTTCTTTTTTGGATTTTGCCATGATGTATCTCTTTTCCCCGGATTCCGCTTCCTGCTGCGCAGTCCGCTGCATCCGGGGTTAAAACGGTTTGACTCCTCCAGAGTCAAATACTGGGTTAAGTTAATAAGTTTTTAAGCTTGCTTTAGGGCGATTGCGAGAATCTCTTCAATCAGGGCTTCGATTTCTGCTTGTGCCTTCTTATCGCTTAGCTCGATAACGCCGTAGCCGATGGAGTTGGCTTCGCCGTAAGCTACGCGGTTGTGCATGATGGTATCGAACATACCTACCCCGTAGTGCTGGCTGAGTTCCTTGATGTCTTTGATGCCTTCGGAGTGGAGGGTGATGCCGTTACGGAAGCCGTTGGCCAGCAGGTAAGCTTCAATCTTCCCGCCGCCTTCTTCCTTGGCCTCCTTGATCTCCTGGAAGCGGGCCAGTAGCTTCTCAGTTACCTTGATATCGGAGCCACCTGTGGTGTTGAGTGGGATGAATAGGTAGTGGCTGATGTACATGGCCTTGACGGCAACCGGAGACAGTGTCGGTGGGCAGTCTATAATAAGGACGTCGTACTGGCCATCGGCGTACTGCTTCTTGACCTGGGAACTGAACGACTTGGGGTTGGTCAGCTGGATGCAGGTGATTTGTGGGTCGATTTCGTTTTCGTGGCGCATCTCGGCCCAGTCCATTGTGGCGGCGGTTACGTCGGCGTCAACGATGCAGACCTTATAGTCGCGGTGCGCCAGTGCAACGGCCAGATTTTGGGTGAGGGTGCTTTTGCCGACACCGCCTTTGTAGTTTACTGAAGAAATGATCATGCTTGGGTGTTTTGTAGTTGCTTACGGTTAGAAGATCATATTTAAGTTAAGACTTAAAAACTTATTACTGCTTAAACTTAATTATGTTTTACCTTAAAAACTTACTCTAGTGGTTTTCTTCTGCGGGCAAATCTAAGCTTTTAAGTTTAACCGTCAAAACTTAATTAAGATAAAGAGTTTTTAAGTTTTGACTTATTGGCGGTAAAGCTTAAAAACTTATTAACTTAATTTTATTTACAGATCATAATAACTTAAATAAGTTTTTAAGACTTGGTGGGTGCTACTGACCTTGAGAACTTATTTAAGTTAAAGCTTACGCATCTGGGTTGAAGTGAGTTTGAGACTGGGCATTAGGTTTCAAGTGGTCATCTTCTGCAGAGCCGTTCGCTAGCTTCGTTGCTGCGCGGTAGCCGCTTTTATCCTACCCTGTTTCGAAGCGAAGGGGGTTTGGCAGGGTTTTTGTTGTTGAAAAGGAGGAAAATGCAGCAGAAGGCTCCTGAGGGGCTTGAAATTGGTTTGGAAGATGTTCTGAAACTGAGCGTATAGAGCGTTAGGAACGCTTTAGACTTAAAAACTTATTTAAGTTTTTAACTTAGATGCTAACTATTGACAGTTGTTTGCTGTAAGCACTATGGCTATGTATAGGCCTTTTACTAAACCCTTTTTCGCGTAGAAGGGCTATTGAAAACACGTCGCGTTTTGAGGTGAGATCATTGAAATAAGTCCATGGTTAGACCGTCTTTTTTAGCTTTGTACGGCCAAATGAGGAGCAGATTGAAAGAGCATAAATGCTGATAATAGGTCAGGCTGAGATAGCGTGTTCTGCCAGAGAAGGTGTGGAAACCTCTTCAAAATTGCTGTTGGGGTGAATCAGGCAAGTAGCTGTAAGGAGGTAATCTGTTACAATATTTGATTCTTTGAAGGGGTGGATAAGGGCAAGTTCTTCAAAGATTCGTGGGAGGTGTTCGAGGTTTCCGGTCCTAAGGTGCGAAAGTTCCCCGCCCCATAATTTTGCACACCAACCCTTGGGATTAGTTGGTGTGTGAAATTTATAGCTGCCCGATCCCTCATTCCTGCTCCTCCGAACCCTCACGCAAAAAAGCGGAGACTAAGGATTTTTGAAAAGCCAATTGGTTCTGGAGTCTGTTTCGATATTCCCGCTGAAGGCGAAGACTTTCGACGTAGAAAGTGGGGCTGATCCAGTTCGCGAACTGCATGGCCCAATCGGGATGGATGTAGACCATTGGCCAGCGCTCTTGCTTGATGAATACTCCGCAGGCGCCTGCCTCGATGAGCATATGCGGACGCAGGTAGAAAGCATTGCTGCCGCACCGCAAGATGATCTCCCGGTAATTCTCTTTTTCGTGAAAAGGGTTGCAAATTGATTCCCAGGCCAGGATGAAGTTGACAGTGTCTGGATCTCTTAGCCAGACGGTGGAGATGTACTTTCCTTCTTCGATGTGTTTGTAGAGGTCGTACAGGCGGAGATACCCGGAAGCATCATCGATTCGGATGCTGGTGGACTTGGAAGACATTTGATTGATTGAGGCGGTTTGCCTCTAAGTGGTAGTTTCTTCGTTTGGTGGAGACTTCTCCTTACCAGCCACGTTCTTTTCTGCGCTTTATCAAGCCTTGTTCTTTTTCCGGCGTGTCACAGTAGAAGGGGATGAGTTCGGCGGCGTTGGCTAAAAGAATTTGCAGTTTTTCCTCCTGATTATACTGCTCCTTTTGTAGCTGACGGGTTTGGCCCTGGAGGGTATTGAGGACCTGTAGTTCCTCGTTGGTGGCCAGGTTACGCATATTACCGTGGTGTTCCTGGTCGGGAAATTTTGTGCGCCAGGTCATTGCAGTCATACCCCAAAGGGCAAGGTTGATAATATCGGCATCGAACTGGTTGAGGCGGCGGCGGATTTGCTCTTTACTGTTGCCTTTTTTGAAGTTGCTTGTCTTCGGGTTTGGGAGGGCCGGAACATGGGGGATTTTTTCAAGACCCTTACCACCAGTTATTAGCGTGTAGTTTTTGGCCGTTAGATCGCGGGAGAATCGTAACCTAGCGGCTTCCCGGCCATAGACGCTATCGGAGAGTTCGCGGGCAATTTTAATAGTCAGAACGTAGAAGCGCGCATCGAACCAGTTGGCGAAATGGGTGGCCCAGTCGATGTGGCAGTAGGTTCCGCCGTAACGGCCTCGTTTTGTGAAGATGCCGGTACAACCTGCTTCAACCAGCTGAGTCGGACTGATATAGAAAGCAACATCACGATCTGTTGCAACGCGAAACTTATCGAAGTTGATGTCTCGATTCTCTGCGCAGTGCTCCTGTTCCCATGCCTCAAAGAAGTTGATGGATTGGGAATTCCGCATCCAGCTTCTGATGTTGTCTCTAGAATCGCCACGAAGGGAGGCTAGGTCAGTGATACAGAAGAACCCTGACTCCAGATCTATTCTGACATCAACATCTCCAATTTTGACTGTCCGGTTCTTGGGCATGGTACTGTTTGTCCTGATGAGGTCTTTAATTCTAAACCGGGCGATATCGCCCGGTTTAGAATTAAATTTAGGGAGGCGACAATAGAAAACAAAGTTACTATTTTTTGTTGGCATTGCCAGTCTGTTGTGAAACAAAAAACAAGTATTTGTAGGTGCTTTTAAACCGGGCAATATTGCCCGGTTTAAAAGTGGCTGGTACTAAGGGGCGGTGAAAAAACAACCTCCGCTTTTGAAAACAGCGCTCGCGGCGCTGCTCTTCGTTGAAACGATAAAGCCATAGCAAAAACTATGCTTTCACCGTTCCGCCTCAATCAGCACCACGATCACTCGTTTTAAAATCAGGAAGTTATTATTTCACCATCCCTAGGCTCTCTTACTTTGTAAAGACAACAAAAGTAGCAATCCCAGTAACCTCCAACTCCGCCGACCTTCCCGCCTGAAACTTCAACTGCGCCGCCGCCACCTTCTCTTCATATTTGATTTGATCGGCAGCTTGTAACTCAGCAATTTGGGTCCGCAATTCTTTGACTTTGGCGGCGATGTCGCTTACGGTAACTGGCTTTTTTTCCAGTTTGGCGAGCTCTTCGACGGCCCGTTGCTCCTCATAGATATCAGTAGCTTCATCTCGGATGGTTTCGAGTGTCCGGATTCTGAGGGTAAGATTTGCAGCTGCGGCTACCTCGTTTTGATGTTTGGTTTGGAGTTGCTGGATGCTGGCTTCGAGGCTCCGGATGCGGGGACTGAAGTGGTACTTGACGGTGGCGGTTACGTTTTCATCGGGTAGCTCGAAGATGGTTAGGTGTTCGACCAGGTCGAGGTTGAGAGATCGGAGGCCCCCTCCGCCCCCAAAGGGGGAACCTGTAGCAAAAGTCTCATAGTTGGTGGTGAATACTTCGTTACCGGAGAGTTGGATATTGTAGATGACCTGGTCGCGTAGTAGTCGGTCGAGGCTATCGGGGGATATGGCTACGAAGCTGCGGCGGTCGAAGCGGAAGGTTTTATCGGTGTGGGTTGGCAGGACTTCAAGAAGGGTTTGAGAACTGGCAGGATTTCCGTCGAGGAGAAACCATCCGCCGGATTCGCTCCAGAGGGTTGCGCTGGTGCCGGTACATTCTACGGCGTACCCGGTGCCAGATTGCTCGGTGGTGGCTTCGCGGAAGCGGTAGTCGACGGATAGTAGTTCTTCTGCCTTTTCGAACTCAGATTGAAGGTGGGTCATGGTGCCAAAGAGCCTGTTATAGGATGTCCAGAATCCGTCGGCCATGAGCGGCTGCAGAAAGATACCCGAGATGATGAAGAAACCGAAGACTGCGATTTCGGAACGGGGGTTGTTGGATCTCAATCTCAGCTTAGGGTCGGAAGGGATTACACAGGGAGCTTTGTTGTAAGGGTAAAAGAGTGGAACGCCCTGGACGGTCATCATATCGAAGATGATATGAGAGCTGTAGGCAAGGAGAAAGACGGTAGGGTAGGGGGCCTCGCTTCCAAGAACATTGCTTGCACCTGCGACCGCGCCATATAATATCAGCATAAATAACAAGCTGTGGGTGATGGTCCGGTGGCCGAACCTGCGGTTGATGGCTTTGGAGATGGGCTTGAAGGTGCGGCCCCAGATGGAGGAAGGGACGTCGATGTCGGCGAAGGTGGCGGCCAGGACCGTCATGACGAGTAATCCGGGATGGTTGAGGATATTGACGCCTGCGAAGGCTCCGAATACTCCGGTGAATACTATGCCGCCGGCTACGTGGTTTGGTAGAGTCATTGCTAAGGGATTAAAGGGAAAAAAAGTAAATGGGGCGGGGGTGTAGGATGCAAGGGGCTGTTAAACAGCAGGTTAGGGGGATAGAATGAAGCTGACCCGGCAAATGGTATAGTTGTTGAGGCAAGTAAAATCACTTGCCCTTTTCAGCCTGAAGGAAGAAGAACACTAAACGTATTTGCGGGTACCGAAACGGAGAACGGAGCGGGCGAAGAGAGCGAACACCAAGAATGCGCCGCCGATTAATCGGAATGCACCGGCATCGGTGCCCATTTCTCCACCAACGTACCTAAGAATCATCAGGGAGCTGAGGGCGATGATGATGGGCAGACTCATATCTACCTCCTTTAAAGCGGTGGTGTGAGTGATCTTCTGGACCATCTCGGTAGAAACGTAGGGCTCGCGGCGGAACCGTTCGATCAGTTCTAGAATGAATTTGGGGTTGCCGTTGGTGGCGCGCCAGACGTGGCCTTTGTACATCTCCCAATCTTCTATTCGATCGGTGAAGTCCTGGCTTCCGCGCGTGATCAGCTCTACGGCTTCGTGTCGTGCCAATCCTTTGATTTGAATCTTGTCGAAGTTGGAAAGGAAGGATACATGGCTGAGCTTGATGGACCTGGCGGCGATGATCATGTGGAAGTGGCCGTTTAGCTTTTCCAGTGTTGATATTCCCATCGGGGTGATGCGGGTGGCATCGTCGATCACGATGGTGTATTCATGCTTGGTGGTGGTCCGGATCAGGAGTTCGCAGAGTTGTTTGATTGACTCCTTAGTGATGATCTTTTCTACGTCGGTATCGGTGCCGTAGAGTAAGTCTTTGATCTTGTCTTTGTCGCCTTCGAATAGGGTTAGGACCATACCCGCCAAGGTTCCTTTGATGGCCGTCATGTCGTCTACCCGGAGGACTTTGCCGAGGCGGCCGTTATCGGTTAGGTTGGTGGTAAGGTGGGTTTTGCCCATTCCTTGTGCGCCGGTGATGAGGATGTTGACTTTCTTCTGAGCCAGGTCTACGATCTTGGCGATCTCGTCCTTACGGCCTATGTGGACTTGAAGACCTCCGACCATAACGGGCATGATGTCTACCCGGCGGCGGGGAGTGAGGCGTCGGTACATTTTTGCCCACCAGCCATTTTGATCAATGGACGAGATGGCGGCTTCCTTGGAGTTTTTGGAGGCGTGGATGTAGATTTCGGTGGTGGCGGTTTTGTCGTGGCCGGCGAGTTCCTTGATGGTAAATGCATCGTTGCCTTGCTGGGCTAGCTTGGTACAGAAGGTGTGGCGAAGAATGTGGGGATGGGCGTTACCGGTCAGGTTCTTAATTACGCGCCAGATAACTTTACGGCCTGCGTGGCCAGCAGGGGAGATTTTGGAGGGAAAAAGGTACGCTTCCGGATCGCGGGATTTGACGTAGGCCCAGTAATCGGCAAGGGCATCGAGTAGCCGCTGGGTCATTGGGACTTCGCGGTAGACGTTCTGGCTTCGTTTTTTTAGCGACTTAACGTTGATGATCTTCTTAGCGGGCTGAATCTGGTAGAGTTTCATGGAACAGGCCTCGGTGACGCGGCAACCGGCATCGAGCATCAGGAGTACGAGTAGGCGGTACTTGGCTAGGTACTTACCGGACATTTTGGCTTCTAGGCTCTGGAGCAGGGCCTTCTCTTCCTTAGGGCTAAGGAACTTCATTTTGCCCACGGATTGGAGCTGCAACATGGAAAACTGCGGTTACGCGTGCGCCCCGAGCATCGAGCGGCAAACTTTTTTCAAAAAACTTTTTGTAGCATCGGGGGGTGTGGGGGGAGACATTATGGTAATAATGTCCCCTCACCGAAATGGCGTAAAGGGGACACTAATATACGAGCAATATTTTGAAAATTTGAAATATTCCAACAAAGGCCCGTAATTGCTGATGTAATTGCAACTGATGCACTTTGTATTTACGTTATTGTTTCCTCTCCCCAACCCCTGTTCACCAAGCCTCGCCTATGGCTAGTTGGAGAGGGGCTAAGCGAAAACGTTGAGCGTTTTGGGGCAAAAGAAAGCCAGCTGTTACGCTGGCATTAAGGCTTAGGTGTAAATCGGACCGGGTGGTAGTCGAGCATGGCTGCTGCCCGGATTTGCATCTGACCTATTCAAATTGGACGACCACAAAACAGACAGGCGACCCCAAGGCGGCGTCCCTACAAACCGTGAAAACGGGCGACCGTAAAGGATCGCCCCTACGAATCAAACATCTCGATTTGCACCGACGAGTCATTAAAACTCCTCGAGATGAGACTATTAACGATGCTGGCCACTGCGGTGCTGCTGGCCGCTTGCGTCCACGATACGGACGACTTTAACCTATTCCTGGCCGAGAGCGGCGTGAGCCTGACCTACTATATAGGTAGTGATGTGAACTCCGGACAGAAGAACCACGACGATCCGTGGCATACGATCCTCGATAAATTCGGACTAGAGAACACGCATACCGGCAAAAGCAATGATGAAGATCCATGGGATACCATCCATGATAATTTCTGTATTGAAACAACCCATACGGGTAAGTCTGGTGAGAAAGACCCTTGGAACCGAATTGACGAATTATTCCCGACGGAGAGCGTACATACCGGGAAGGCTGAGGAGGAAGACCCTTGGAGTCGGATATTACAGCTGTTCCCGTTGGAATCAATCCATAGCGGCAAAACGGATGATAGCCACTTCTTCGGTGTCGAGAAATCGAAGGCGGTGTTCCTGTCGTTCAGCTACCGGATGCCGACTACATATCGGGCTAGAGTTGTTGAGGTTCGGGGCCGGGGGCTCAAGCTGGAGTTTACCGATGGGGTAGAGCAGTATGTGATTGACGCGCCTGCCAGTTGGACGATGGGGACTCAGTTGGAGACCGGTTTCGTGGATGCGACGTCGAAAAAGGATCGGCCTTTCTTGGGGGTACGTTTTTGGCGGACGGTTGAGGGAAGTGGTTGGGCTTCGCGGTCAGAGAGTCCGGTCGCAGAGCTCCCGGTTTCGTGGCCGAAGGAGTACCATGTATCTGGAGCTAGTTTGCTGGTCAATCTTCCGGGAGGCGAGAAATTGCATGATGATCCGTGGAGCAAGATAAATGAGCTTTTTGCTAAAAGTGGCGAAGAGCATGACGATCCATGGAATTCGATACGGACTCTATTCCCTGATGAGTCAGTCCATGTGGGCAAGAACCTTGATAAGCATGACGATCCTTGGGATGTGATTAACGAAAGCTTTCCTTTGGAATCCGTTCACACGGGCTCAGGGAAAGCGCACGATGATCCTTGGGATAGGATTAACGATAATTTCGCAGTGGGTGCTACACATACCGGTAAGAAAGGGGCTTCGTTTCGGGGGCACTTGGTTTCCAGGATGCTATTTGTGAGCTTCGAGGGATGGGAAGGTAAAGCGGACGATCCCTGGGAACGTATCCATGAAAGCTTTACAATGGATGGAGTAAAGGTTAATGCTGAACTGACGTTGAGTGAAGTTAGGGGGCGAGTTGGGCGGTTTGAGTTTGTGGATGGTGGTTCTCTTTTTGCCGTTGGTGTTCCGGAGGAGTGGCAACCAGGTGTCAAGCTTTCAGCGACTGGTTACCTGCTTCACGATCCTAAGGCTTTGCCGCTTGCTGGTGCGGTCATTTGGGATGTAGTCCCTATCTTACGCTAACACCGATTACTTATTAACATGACTAAGAAAGCTTACCGCAAGCTGATTGCCGGGCACCTTCAGTGGTCCGTAATTGGGCTTATTATTGCATTGTTCGTGGCCTTCATTGCCTCAGATCATCGAACTATGGTGTACGGGATTCCGGCACCCAATGCTCCTCCACCGTCCACGGCACCTGCGGCCGCGCCTCAAAATCAGCTAGAACCAGTGATCCCAGACACAATTGATGGGGAGTTGGTGTGGCCTGATCCGTGGGACCAAATTGCTGAATATCCGCAGCGGGATTACTAGGTCAAGCGGGTGGTTTTCCGTAACTTAAGGACGTTATCAGTAAGTTAGAGATGAGGGGTTAGGGCCGATGGGTTTTGACCCCTTCGCTGTACACCCAAAGAGAGAAAAAAAGAAGGACCGCTCCCAATCGGATTGGTGCGGCCCTTCGAAATGCTCCGGAATTCCCAACACCCTTGGGCGGAGCAGCAAAACAAAAAACTCAGGCAGGTTAGACGCGCTTTGCGCTTTTAGAAATTAGACGGCTTCGCCTTTTAGAGCTGCCGCACTTTGGAGGCGTAATCTTCTCGGGGCATAGCCCGCTCGGCCTTAGTTTTTGTATTCGGGGATGATGGATTCGGTGAGGGCGCAGCAGCGTCGGAACTCGGCTTCGAGGGTGACGGAGTTGACGATGAGGACGGAGGGTTTGACCTGGTCACGGATGACGACGTAGTAGGTGCCTTCGTAGCGCATGGGAAGGGTAATGTGGTAGGCAGCTGAGCCAATGTTGATGTGGTAGATGTCCTCGATGGGAGCGTCGTGGGGTTGGAAGTAGACGTCGAAGGGGAGGCGCTGGTATTCGGGGTAGTGCTGATGGGCGTCTTTATAGCGGAAGAGCCCTTTGGTGGCATTGAGTTTGGTGACTTCGGTGCAGCGGGCGCCAAGGAACTGGAGGACTGCGTAGGACTCTATTTTTCGTTTTTTATAGCGGTTAGTGTTGAAGCAAACGGGGGTTTCGTTTCCGGTGTAGACCCGGGCCTGTTGCTGGGCGGATAATGGGGCGGGGCCACAGGTGCAGAGGAGAATTAGGAGGAGCAGGCCAGGGAGCCCCACGACGATGCCATGGGAGAGCGGGGAGGGAGAGTCGCTTTGCGACCGGGACGAGAAAAAAAATGACATGAGTGAGGAGTTGAGAGGGATGATTCGGCGGGTTGCCGGGGAAAGGGAAGGGGCAAGCCCATCCCGTGCATTTTGATTTTTGATTCAGGTACGTGATGTCTTATATAGCTGTACGTGAATTGATAATTGCGAGTAGGGAGGGGGCAAGCCCCTCCTGTACAGGAATCAGGCATCGAGGATTTTGAGGACCTTGATGGGAGCCTTTAGCAGGCTGGTGGCTACAGCGGCTAGGGTAGGGGGGCTGGCTTTAGAGAAGGGTATGCCGATGGTGATCGTGCGGTACCGGCCCTCACCGTTAACTGCGGTATGCATTATGCGACGGAGAAGGTTGATGGCCTTTGCGGGGGTTAGCCCGAGAATATCGAAGGCTGGCTGAGTTTTAGGAACCCCTCGGCCTCCAAATGAGGAGCTTCCCGGCTTGTACTTTGGTAGTGGAGGCGGTGGTAGGTTCCTTGGTCGAGGAACGGAGAGTAGTGGCACTATTTTTTGGAGTAAGGCTTCTCCGGATAGTGGCCCCAGCTTCTTGGTCCTCCGCTTTGCACCTGCGTCCGCGCCCAAATGTGCTTCAGTATCCGGGGGCTGAGTAGCGAGGGTGGTGACGATTTGCTGTTTGATGCGCACTTCTTCTTTATGAGCAGGCAGCATCTGTTTTCGGAGTTCCGGATCATCGGCTACCAGCTGCTCGAAATGGAAAAGGGTAGCTTGGTACTCATGGCTGAAATCAGCGATGGACATGGAAAGGAAAGGTGCTTTATCCTGGACTTTAAGTGCGTGTAATTGTGCCAACCTAAGGATGCGGCGTGTGGCGTAATTATCGAGGTGCTGGCGGTGCTGTCCCAGGTACTGGGCACCGGTTGCGCCGTCGCAGTCGTCGAGGAGACCAGGCACGAGGGTTCGGAGCGTGTGTAATCCGTGGCGGTTGTCCTTTTCGTGGTACAGTAAATAGAGGGCGTTGATGGGTTCGTCAGGGTAGGAGATAAGATCTTCCAGGAGCGTTTTCCGAAAATCTTTTCGGACGGCTTTGGCCGTCTCTTGCTGGGTGTTGATGGTCTCCTCGACTAGCTCGTGGGTAGGGGTGCGCTTCACCCGGAACACGCTAAAGTTATTGGCGCGAAGGCGGGTGTAGAAATAGCAGTTGTTGCTGGTGGCCAGCTTGCGGCCGTGGATGGCGGCGAGGACGTGAAGGGGATTGGCGTACCAGTCACCATCCTGATAAACGAGGTTCAGCAACTGGTTCCGATAATGGTATTCCTTGTTCCTCTCGATCTGATCGAGGAAGGGAATCTCGGCTTCGCCGTAATCGCATTGATATGCCTCCATACGCCGCCGTAAGTGATCGGCCTGCAGTTCGGCGCGCTCGAGGTTTTCAAGTAATTCCATTTTAGCGGATTGGAAGAACTCAGGACGGAGATCACGTTCGGCTTCGAGGATAGAAAAGACATTGACGGTCTTCAGTTTCCGGAAGCGGGCGATGAACTGGCGGAAGGTGTCTTCGCAGCGCAGACCGACGGTGTAGATGCGCCCGACATTGGTATTATTGATGTTGACTCCTTCGCTGATCAGGCAGGTGCAGAGGAGCAACTTAATCTTGGGGTTGATCTTCTGGTCCCGGATGATGTCGTCGAGGTCAGGGGATTCCCCGGCGTCGTAGTGGGTTCGTGAAATAACGGCAATCTCCTCCTCGGTTAAGTAATTGAGATCGACGAGGGTTTGGGTTAAACGGGTGATCTGATCGGTGTTGTTCCAGAATACTACCTGCAGTTTGTCTTCTTGCCAATTGACCTCCGCCAAGCGAGTAATGAGGCATTTGGAGAGCGCGGAATTGTCGGAGCCGTCGGCTTCAACGTCGAAGACACGGACGGTTGGATTTTCTAACCGGCGGAAGGTAACGAGGTGAAAGTCGAAAGCGTGGCAGAGTAGGGGAGGCATGGTGCCAGAGAGTAAGACGGTCTTCTCTGCCTTAGGGAAACACTGAATACAATTGCGTAAGGTTTCCGCGCGAAAGGGTTTGAATCCGTTGTAAACCTGTCCGTACTGATTGATGAGGTTATGGGCTTCATCGATGACGAGGATCCTTCGCCAGAGATCGGGAACCTGGTGAAGGGTATCGTAGGTACAGACGATAAGGTTCTTAGCATTAGCCGCCTGAATCTTAGCTGCGTCACGCTCGCCGGTGAGAACGAAGCCACCAGTACCGCGAGCGGTTTGCTCAGCAAGGTTGATGGTAGGCATAGCGATGACCATGCGCTTCTTCTCCTGTTTGGCCAATTTAATGAGGAAGGTTGTTTTTCCAGAGCCGGTAGGAGCGCGGATGGCCAGACGGTCGTGATTGTGGATAAGGCGACGGAGTGCTTGCTTCTGATCAGTGATATAATGTTTGATGACCAGGTGATCGGTGGGAACCTCTACGGCGAAAGGGTCGGTGTTTAGCTGGTAGGTAATGGTCTCGTCGTAGAGATTGCCGGTGGAGATGGGTTCGTAGGTTGCTCCACGGTAGGTGAATGGTCCGCCGGCTCCAAGCTGCGGGTATTTGGAGACAAGCGACTCGAACTAGGCCCGGTAGTTAGTATTCAGGAAGCGACGGTTGACCTTTCTGTTACAAGTGGATTTGGCCAGGGTAAAACCGGCGAAGAACTTGGATTCGCGGAAAGCGGGGGAGAAGTTGAAGTTTTTGAGGTCTTCAGTTACGGGAGTGGCTCCGTGGACTTCGATCAGGTCGTCGAGGCCTTTTGGCCCCCCGGCCCCCAAAGGGGGAGCAGGCTTACCCATTACGTAGACGATTTCGCAACTGTGATCGATGGAGGAGAAGAGGGAGAAAAGGGCGGTGGCGAATTTTCGGGCGGAGTTTGCGAAGTCTTCGTTTCGTCTGGATGATAGGTGTATGGCTTTGCTGGGCGCAGGGAGGGAGGGGGCAAGCCCCTCCCGTACAGCTGGAGGGGAGATTGATGCCGAGGAGCTGGATACATCGAGGGCATCATTGTCGTACATGATGAAGATGCGATCGGGGCGGCGGCGTAACAGGTACTCGCGAAGGTCGGGGGTGATGCGGTAGACGGTGATTCCGGTGAAGGCTATGGATTCGACGCCGGCAAGATTGAGGGCGGCGGCTTTGAAGTAGCCTTCGATGAAGGTGATGAGTCCGCCGGTGGTTCCCTTGTTGTAGGCATCGATGGCTAGTGGGGTAGGTAGTGGGCGTACTTTCTCCCCGAATTGGTTTCCATACTTGGAGCGTTTGGGGTTGTCTTTCAGGTAGTCCGGGTGGTAGCGGATTACAGATAGCAACCGGTTGTACATTTCGAGGTGAGGCTGGTAGGTGGAGCGATGGCTCAGGATGCGGTCGACCTTCTTGCGGAACTTCCGGGGGATGAACTCAATGAAAGAGCCGTCGAAGCGCCGGACCAGCTGAAGGATGTTGCCTTGGGCGTCGACGTCGAGGCCATAGTCTTTGGCAGATTCTTTGGTAAGGCCGAGAGCCTTCAGGCGGTCATTGAAATAGTTGAGGCCGTAGAAGATTGGAAGGGCCTGTTCGGTAGGGGCGTGAGGGGTAGGGACACTAGGCGGTAGGGCCTGGCGTCCGCTGTTTAAGGCGGTTGGCATGGAAGAGTGAATTGGTGCCTCTCTAAGGGAGAGAGAAATCGGTTAATCGTGCTGCTTCCAGGGCTGGTTAGAGCTCTAGTACAGGCACTTAATTATGTGCAATGTATGTACAAAGTGTTGAAATAAGAATTTTATTTTGCCTTAACACGTTTTTTGGCCTCTCATAAGTAGACTATTGCAGTCTTCCAAAACAATAGTTTGCGCCCTCTTCCAAATGTCATTTTCTGGATGGTAAGTCGTCAGGAATGAGGGGAGATAGAAGGCAACCGGCGAGGTCTTCGATCTCGTACCGAAGGGCCTCGATGCGGGTAATTTGGTCCTGGTTTCGAAGCTCCTGGAGGAGGAAAGCTTTGCGTTTCAGGAGGTATTCTTCCGGGGTGATGTCGTGGTTGTCGTACTGCTGTTGGTATAGGTTGAAGAGCTGGCGGTCGATGTCGGTGACGCCGACGTGGAGGTTTAGTTTATCGGTCTCTATTTGGAGGCGGCGTTGTAGCCGGTGCAGCTTGGCGATTTCCAGGTCTTCCTGAAGTTGGGAGCGTTTGATGATGGATTCGCGGGTGGCGGCGCGTTGCTGCTTGTCGCGGTGGGCTTGGTAGATCAGGGAGGAGTTTATGCCTAGGGATAGGGAGGGGGCAAGCCCCGCCCGTACGGAGCCATCATTGTTTTGGCGGAAGGATGGGGCCAGGCCTGCGCTTAGGGAGGGGAGGTATTTTAGCCAGTCTTTTTTGTGGGCTTTGGTTAGGGTGGCCAGGTTGGCTTCGCGGAGGCGGGAGTGGCGTTGTTGGATGCAGGAATCGAACGAAAACGAGGGGTTGCGGTCGGACCTCCGGTCCAGGCCTCCACCCCTCGCTACGGTAGACGCCCCTCCGGGGCTCTGATTCAGGGGGAAGATCCTGGCTTCGGGGTAGGGTAGCTTGGTTACGGTGATCAGGGTGTCGGGTACCTGGGCACGGCAGCTGGTGGCGGGGCCGCAGGTGCAGAGGAGGAGTATTAAGAGCAAGGGAAGGTTGCGCATGACTTTGGATTTTGATTAGTCCGCGGCGTAAGGGTCGGGAAGGAATGAGGGCGGGGGCAAGTTCCGCCCGTACTTGATTAGTTGTAGGTGAAGTTCAGATTGATGGTGGAGGCCCCGTTTTCGATGTCGACGTAGTTGGCAGGGGCCAGGGTTAGCTGGTAGGTGGATTCGTGGGCTCCGGTTACCGGGACCCAAGATTCAATGGGTAGGGGAGCACCGTCGCCAGATTGAGCGGTGATGGATTCGAGGTGCAGGGTTGGGGGGCAATGGGCTAGCCAGACGGTTAGGGAGGTGTCGTCCCAGGCGGCGAAGAAGTTGGGGCCGTCCTGGCAGGACCAGGTTGACCAAGCGTTGTAGGTAGCGGAGTAGGACTCTCCGTCGTAGAGGTAGCGATAGCCTCCGGTGTTGCCGGCGTGGGTGTTGGGGTCGGAGAAGTCCAGGAGGATGGTTGCGGTGACGGGGAGTTCTTCGACGATGGGGTCGGCTGGTTCGCAGCTCGGGTAAAGGAGTGCAACTAGGGCAGCGAGGAAGATTATGAAGGGGTACGACGTGAGGAGTAAGCGCATGACTTGGTGGGTTTAGTCTGCGGTGTGCGTCGGAGGTGTAAAGATAGGGGTGTTTTATTACTCATTTGAAATTTTCTATAAATGAATAAAGCAGACTGTGTACCTAACATGAGTCCAGAGGATTGCAGGTCACCCTTGTCGTCGAATTTTATAACGTGCTAGTGAAGCCAACTTAGCAGTAATATCCGCTGAGCTTCTCGCCACTTCATAATCTTGGTGAAAACCAAAGGTCTCAAGCTGCCGGGCGAAGAACTTCATATGCTCAGGAGCAAAAACTTTGACCGTAAACCTCGGCAAACTTTCTCGATAGTTTCGATAGATGATACAGACTACGTCATCCGTTTTTTTTGAATTAAGATACTCTTCAACGATCTCTTTTTCAATCGTATTGGGTAAGGGAGAAATCGGAACATTCATGTCGTTGAGGTGCTCGGAATCAAAAATGAAAAGCCTGGGTTTGTCCTTGTTTTTTCGGTGCTGCTTTCTCTTTTTCCTGATGTGCTCAATAAACTTCTCGTTGATATAGTCCTGCGTTAAAGTGAAATCGGTTCGAAACCGAACTTGGTGGTATGTTAGACCTTCTTCGTTCAGCAATTCACACTTTAGCTTACAAAGCCTCTGAAAGGCTCATAATCACTACCTTTCGTTCATGAAAGATACGGCATCAAAGAATGTTTTCGACTTCGATCAGCTTTATGAAGATATTGCGATTGAG
>Ga0306864_1000068_pt1 | contig 47628 bp, 41 predicted proteins | sample AntRauTorckE5430_FD_190448 | JGI IMG/M metagenome (GOLD analysis project Ga0306864, IMG submission 190448) | Saline lake microbial communities from Rauer Islands, Antarctica - Metagenome Torckler E5 #430 (v2) (version 2) | ecosystem: Environmental > Aquatic > Non-marine Saline and Alkaline >...
AGACGAATGCTATCGATCAGGTCTTTAGAATCGAGGAAGGCGATGATGGACTCAGGAACGGAGCCGGCGCAACTCACATCAAAGGTGTAGTCTGGTCGGACCTCTTCGACGGTACGGCGGAGATTATAGCCGAAGGTTTCGGTTACGTACTGGCGGATATCTTCTTTCCCACCGCCCTGACGTGCGAGAAAGATGGATGCGGCGATGGCTTGAGCACCCTTCACGCCCTCAGGATGGCCATGGGTAGGCATGGCGGAAGCTTTGGCTTCGCGCAGGACTGATTCTATATCGTTGAACAGCCATCCGACGGGGCTTACGCGCATGGCGGAGCCGTTGCCCCAGCTAATGTACTCCTCCTCCAGTTCATCGCGCATCCACTTTTTGAAGGTACCGCCGTAGCCCGCGTCCGGATAGCGGAGGGCGTAGTCTTTGATGGTCTCACCGTAGTCGCGTTGGTTGATAATGGCGTCGGCTACTGCTATTGTGAGGACGGTATCGTCGGTGAAGCGGCACTCTGTGGTGAAGAGGTCGAAGTCGGTGGCTTTGAGGCCGCTTCGTTCCAGGCGGCTACCGATTATATCTCCTAGTATTGCTCCTTTCATGGGAAAGTAATTAAGTAATAGAATAGCTGACGCACCTCATAGGTGATAATAGGTAGAACATTGCTGCCGCATGCTACAGACGTGAAGTACTACCGGTTGGGGGTAAGGCAAGGTGTAACATTACTACAGCACGTTAGAGACTGGATAAGCAGCGTTTAAGCGATCTCCCAGGTCGATGATGTCATCGCGGCGGGCAAGAGCTTCCAGCCAGTTTTTTGGAATGGCTTCAACTCCGTAGATGAGTGCGGCGGGTGCTCCGGCTACGCAGGCGGTGGTATCGGTGTCTTCGCCGAGGTTTACGGCGTTGAGGACGGTGTCGCGGTAATTATCAGCGTTGAAGATAGACCAGAGGGCGGCCTCCAAACATTGCACCACGTAACCGCTTCCCTGCACCTGCGTGCGCGCCAGATTGCTAAAGTCAGCTTGGATGAGTGTTGCCAGTGCATCCAAGTCCTCGATCGGCAGGTTGGCGGCCATCAAGAAATCAAGTAGCTCGCGGCGGGCAAAGTCCAAGGCTACCTTCTTCTCTTCTTTTGCGATCAGGTGCGCACAAAAACGGAGGTACAAAAAACAACAACACGCCGACCGGATGTGGCCGTGGGTGAGCGCCGAGTGTTGCCAGACCGGTGCGATCCACTCTCCCACCGGCTTATCGCGAAGGTAGGCATAGAGAGGGAAGATGCGCATTAAAGCGCCGTTGCCGTTGTCGCGTTCCGTAGCGAGTTGGTGTAGCTGAGCGAGTTTTCCGGTTTCCCCTTTCTCGATCATCCGGCCCAGGCGAGCGATGGAAAAACTCGTCGTTGCCCCAATATCAAAAATCTCATCGGCAGGCGTCCAGTAGCCATACGCTTTATAATTAATGAGTCGTTTCGCCTGATCTTCGAGGTCAAAACTCCCCGTCGCCAGGCTTTCCGCTAAACCAAAAGCCAGCGAACTATCATCCGAAAAATAGCCAGCCGGTTGGTTGTAAGTTCCGTGGCCCCGGATGTCGGTGACCGGGTTTTTGTCCAGTTCCGTGCGGGTTTGGAATTCTACGGGTACGCCGATGGCGTCGGCTACTGATAGGCCCAAGAGGCTGGTAGTGATGATGTTCATAAGTCAGGGATAAAAGGGGAGGGTAACCTAAGGGTTGAGGTCCCGGTTGATACGCGAAATAGAATCCTGTGGAACAGACGAGGCCTGCGCAAATTCGGGCCAGCGGTTTACGGCTTCCCGGACTTCGTCAATAATTCGTTCCGGTTTCTTGATGGCAAAGCTTTTCGCTAAGCCAAGAAGTTCCGTTTGGCCGGGTTTCTTGCTCTCTCCCCCTACCGCCATGCTGTGGTAGCCGTGGGATGATTGGGAAAAAGTGAGGTCATAAGCTGGTGCCAATCGCCAGTTTCCCAGGGCATCCATCAAAAAGGAAATATTCTTACTATGGTCGTCCCGGTTGTGGGCAAAGACGTTGAAGGCCGCCAGGCGAAGTACCTTTTCGTAGGCCGTTCTGTCTTGTTCTAACCTGAAAGCCGCATCCATTACGTGGCCATAATCCATGTTGGTCAGTCGAAAATTATCGTTCATCAGTCCAGCAGCGGAATGCAAATGTAAACGGTCGTTTCCTTGGCGGTCAAATCGTTTTGTACCAAAGTAGGTCTGGCCAGATTGCCCAGTAAACAGGCGGCTAGGCTGCATTTCAAGGCCAGCAGCCAGGGCCATCTTCTGGTAAGCCAGTTCGGTACTTGCGATATCTTCAGGATCCAGCGTTGCGGGGAACTTTATGATCCAGTATTCGTAGCCCTCGGATAATGCGTTAGCCGTCGACATTAACTGATCAGTACTGGGATTATAGCCGGCAATGATCTTTGGCCGTGCACCGCCGGAAGAGCCGCCTAATCGGACCAGTTCTTCAACAACATCAGAGCTTTTTCCCGCCAGAACCCGGTTGGCTGCTAGTACGATTGCGTCCAGATCAATATTGTCTGTTTCGCCAGCCACCTCATTTCGTACCGGATGGTAACTTAATGCTCCCGGCCCGTTTTCTCCTACGAGTGCCAGGCGATCAAGCACGTTGATATTTGCCAGGCTTATCCCTTTACCCGTAAGTGCCCGGTCCATTATAAGCCGTCCCCATCCATCCGGCAATGAATCAGAGAAGACACCGAATAAGCCGTCAAATATTTCCGTTTCCGGCCGTTGAATATCAATCGTTTGCTGAAGGTATAGAGGCGATAAGGATAGCTCGCGCGCAAGAAAATCATCCTTGTACCTAAAGAAAACCTTCCGTTCGCGCAAGACGATCTCCCCCACCTCAATGGGTGCTCCGGTAAATCTAATCTTGACGAGAATGCGTTCCATTTACTTCTTAGTTCGGTCACTAAATAATTTCTCAATCTCCGCCAAGTCTTCAATAGGTTCCAATACCTTATTAAAATCCGCTAGCCGACCCAGTAGCTGGGTGATTAGCAGCAGGTTTTCGAGGGAAATATGCCCAGTTTGTTCAAAACGACGCAAGCTACCAAGCGAAACCCCGGACCGACGGGCAAGCTCTGTTTGAGAATAGCCCTTTTGCTTCCGTAAAGCCGCAGATTTCTCAGCTAATTCACGCATCACATCGGCGGGTTGTTTTAAGACACTATACTTATTCACTAGTACTCATATTTTAGTAAAAATAAGTATTTTTGGCACATATTACTAATATATTAGCACTTTTATGTTCTGATGATTATTGCGATTTTTTACATCTCCAAAACTTTAGGCACGGCTAAAACCGTGTCTACAGCACTCAATTATGTTACTCACGTAAATTCTGCGCACCCTACCCCCAACGTGCGGCAGCCCTAACGCACCAACGACCTAATTAAGGTACTTCGCCACAATGGGCATCCGCCGCCCCATCCCAAAGCTCTTACGACTAACCCGTAGCACCGGCGCAGTCTGGTACCGCTTAAACTCACTGATGTTGACAAGGCGGAGCGTACGTTTCACCAACGCCTCATCAAAGCCCATGTCAATGATGTCCTGCGGGCTTTTGGTACACTCGATGTACTGGTAGAGTACGGCGTCAAGCTGGTCGTAGGGCGGTAGGGAATCAGAGTCAAACTGATCTGGCTTGAGCTCGGCGCTTGGCGGCTTAGTGATGATGTTTTCGGGAATGACCTCGCCATCTTTATTGATGTAGCGGGCCAGCTCGAAGCACTCCGTTTTATAGACGTCGCCGATGACGCTGAGGCCGCCGCACATATCGCCGTAAAGCGTACCGTAGCCGACTGCCATCTCAGATTTATTGGAGGTATTGAGCAAGATATTGCCAAACTTATTGCTAAAAGCCATGAGCAGCATCCCCCGGGCGCGGGCCTGAAGGTTTTCTTCGGCGAGGCCTTCGTCTTTGGCCCAGAAATGGGGCTTCAGCGCGTCTATGTAGGAGTTGTAAATACCTTCAATCGGGATAAGGTCGTACTGGCAGCCGAGGTTCTGGGCTAGCTCCCGGGCGTCGTTCACGGAGTGGTCGGAGCTGTAATGGCTTGGCAGCAGGATGCAACGAACGTTTTCAGGGCCAAGGGCACGGGCGGCCAACACCGCGACTAAGGCGGAGTCAATACCGCCACTGAGGCCAAGAATCGCCTTCTTGAAGCCCAACTTGCCGAAATAGTTCTGGATGCCCATCACGATACCGTCGTGGATCAGCGTCATCTTCTCCTTCGGCTCTTCGCCGAATATGTTGTCTTTACTGTTTACCTCTTCCGTGTTGTAAACCCGCAGCGCCTCCTTGAAGTAAGGCATCTCATCGATCACCGTTCCGTCGGCGTGAAGGACGACGGAGCCACCGTCAAACAAGACCTCGGTCTGCGCACCAACGTGGTTAACATAGTACATTGGTAGGTTATAAAGCTGACAGTTCGTCTTCAGCATATTGATGCGTTCTTGGGCATGGTCGTAGGTGAAGGGACTGGCCGATACGTTGATGATCAGATCCGGCTTGTGCTCCATGAGCTTGTCCATCGGATTAACCTTGTAGAGCGGGTTCTCGTTACCGACGTTCCAGCTGTCTTCGCAGACGACCAGGCCGATGGTCTTACCTTGGTAGCGGACAACGTTCCACTCGTGTGCAGGCTCGAAGTAGCGGTACTCATCGAAAATATCATAGGTCGGTAGCAGGGTTTTGTGCTGTACGTTCTGCACCCGACCGTTAGCAAGGAAGTAAGCACTATTGTAAAGATTCTTACCCTCCACCATGGGGTTACGGGTTATGGAGCCTACAACGATAGCGATTCCTTCGGCGGCCTTAGCCAGTTCCTGAATTACGGCCTCAGCCTTATTTACGAAGTCATCAAACTCCAGAAAGTCCCGTGGTGGATAGCCAACAGTCGCCAGCTCAGGAAAGACGACGATATCCGCACCCTGAGCCTTGGCGCTAGCCGTATACTCCAGCATTTTAGCCAGATTAGCATCGAAATTTCCTACGTGAACGTTGATCTGGGCAAGGGCGATGTTCATAACGGTTACATTTGGTTGAGGCAAAGATAAGCCACGGTTAGTTTAAAAACAAAGCTAAGTTATAAAAAGCTCAGTTTCTTAGCTGAAAGTAAAGATATACTACGGGCAGTCACACTAGGTAAAATGCTTTCCCGGGCTTGCAGTTGTCCTACTAGCCGTCTAAGAATGGTACATGCGTTCGCTGCACAAACGTGTTCTCAACATCATCTAACTGTACGTGCGGCCGCGAAGGCCAACCGTACAAGAAGTTGGTTATTCATTCTTCGTGATCAGGACAACCCAGAAATACCTGAGGTTGGTCCAGTGCTATAAGACCTTCTTTGCACCTGCGGCCGCGCCCTTTAAAACGGTAACTTATACCCAAGCCCCATCACCAGAATATTTCCCGGCTGTTCTTTAATTTGGTTCGGCATATGCTCGTAATTCAAGTGAGCAGAAATGTTCTTATGCCGCACCCGCAGGCCGGTACTGAGCAGAAAATAGTTATTGGAAAAGAAGCTATTGAAGCTGGAATCAAATGCATTATAATTGCTAAGTCCACTGGTGAGTTGTACCGTAAAGTTTTCTTTGTGGATGGGGGCAAAAGCTAGGGAGACGTTTCCTTTGATCATCGATTGCGCCACGTTAAACTGCTCCTCCCAGCGAAAGGTATTGTAGACGTAACCGGCAGAAAACAGCATTCCGAACCACTTCATACGCTGGGTGGCGGCGGCTTCTATCTCGTAGCTAATTCCGAAAGAGAACTGGTTTTCGTCGTAGTTCATATCGCGCATACTCAGGTTAGAGGCAGTAACGGAGTGGCGGTAACGAATATGGCTAGGAATGCGACCGGCACTGATTTCTACCTGCTGAAGATGTTCGCACTCGCCGTAGTTGCGCAGAATGCGCATGATGGAGGCGTCGTTAAAATCAGCCCGTCGTGCCTGCTCTACGACGTCTTCACAGCCACGCACGAAGAACTTCAACTTGTTACGAAAGCGGCTAGGGTTGGCGTGTAGCCGCTCGTAAACCACAATGGTGGTGAGTTCCAGCACCAGCTCCACATCGTCTTGCCGCAAGAGGTAAAAGTAGTTCTCGGTACCGAGGGCCTTAGCCTCGTACTCATTGCCGTCAAGGTTGATACGGATGAGCTGCAGATCTCCGTCGATGAGCACTTCGCCAAAGCGTTGCTGCGACACGGGAGGACCACGTTGTGCGGGGTCAGGAATCTCGACGGTGACGGAGCGGTAGGTACGTCCGTTGCTCGCAATGGTGAACTCAAAGACGCTGGCGGGGCTTAACCGCTGAGCATCATCGGCCCCCCGCTCGGTGAACCGAATAGCCCGGCCGTAGCCAGAAACACCGTCTTTACGAACGGAACCTGTTTTGATGCTGCCATCCGCAAAGACGACGAGGTCAGTACTTCTCTTTTGTGCTTGTAACGACGGGACGAACAAGCAGATAACAAACAAAAGTAGTAAGAAAGAACGCATGTTGAAGTTATACTAGTGAAAAATTAATGCCATGATAAGGTAAGACCTTTTCTCCATTCACTAACTCAATATCTGCACCCTGATATCTGACCATTGGGTTATTAACCTTACAAAACCCGGTCCAGACCGGATTTAGCCAAAATGTGCAAACCTGTTTTATACGCTGCCGGAGAAATGTCGAGGCAGTCGGTGAAATGCTTTCGCGCCAAGCTTCTATTGCCGCGTTTCTCTTCAATCAATCCGGCCTGGAGGGCAGATTTACAAGCGTAAAAGGCGGGGTTGTCTCGGCCAGTACGTACGGTTTGAAGGTAGAACGACAAGGCCCCCTCGTGGTCGTCCAGGCCGTCTAACACGCGGCCAGTACGGTAGTAATATTCGAGGCGTTCGTTCTCGTTTAAGGTCGTTACGTCAATCTTTTCCAACTGGGTACGGGCGCGGATGCAATAGTTACCGTCAAAGAGAAGCCGGGCGCGAAGAAGGTCTGGGTGAGGTGCTCGTTGGCGAGCCGCTTCCATTTCCGCGTTCTGGTCGCCACCGGCCTGGCTCCCGCCTCCGATGCCGGCCATCGCTTTATGATAACCGGCTTTATTTCCATCAAGCAAATGCGCCCAAGCGATCTTCTGCCGGGCTTCCTCCTTGAAGTGTCGGCCTGCGTAACGGACGTTGAACGAATGGAAATACAGCCGCGCTGAAGGGTCCAGAATCCGCAGTTTCGCCAGGCCGAGCATGAAGTCGAGGTACGGAAAATCTTCCGCCGCTCCGCCCCGTGGCTGGTTTTCGAGAGTACGCAGTGCAATATCATTGCGGCCACTACGCATTGCCAGGTTGGCCAGGATGAAACAGTGTAGCGCATTGGTCTTAGGCGTTAGGCCAAGACTGTTTATTTGCTTGAAAGCCGCTTCGGGCTCCCCAGCTAGGTGCAGCTCCAGAAAAGCGGAAAGCACCTGGGTTTCCAGCAGGAAGGGATTGTCTTTGTCCGACAGTGCCCGTCCGATTTCCTCCCGCCCTTCAGCGATGGTACCACTCAAGGAGCTGAACAACTCCACGCCCCATTTATACTGAGGAGGGATACTACCAACGGCGGCATGCAGCAAGCCGAGGTCTTTATAAGTCGGCAGGAAGTCTGGAAACGCATTAGCATTATCCCGCAAGAGTTTGTGGGCTTTATTGAGTTCACGGAAAGCCGACAGGTGGCGCTCGAAGCGCAGGTGAATCAGACTACGGTGCAGGCGGGCTTCGGCGAGCACATAACGGTAATACGGGGAGCGTTCTTCGCCGTCTTCCAGTGCACCGATCCTGCGGTCAAAACGGGCAGATAGGCGCTCGTCGATCGCTTCGTCACCGTTGAGGTAGAGGCGAAAAAAGTCGAGGTAGCTTTCCAGGTGCTCCGCAACGAGGTTGGTGGGGTAGCGCTTACGGAATTCGTCGAGATCAGACTGCGCGCCGTCCAGCTCCATTGTCAGGATACGGTTGTAGATGGCCTTGGCCTCAGGGGTTAAGGCGTAGTTCCGGTCGGATTTTATCTGAGATTCACTGCCCCGTTTTACACCTCCAATAAAAAATTCATCTCCGACGTCGACCACAAGAAATGATGCCTCGGAGGGAAAAACCACTCCGAGGCCCAAGGAAGAGTGCTCAGCCAGAGAAGAGGCTGTTAGAACTGTAGGCGCAAAGCTCGTGCTAACGAAAAGCACTAGTCCCAACAGGGAGGATAAAACTCTAAGCATACTTACCGTAAATCTTGGAAATGGAAAAGGCGAGGTCATGGTCTTTTTGCGTCACGGTGTTACCCGCGTCGTGGGTCGTCAATTTAACGACGACCGTATTGTAGACATTGCTCCATTCTGGGTGATGGTTGGCGGCCTCCGCAGCGAAGGCTACTTCCGTCATGAAGGCGAAGGCCTGGCGGAAGTCCTTGAATTTAAACTCCGCCTTGAGGGTATTGTCTTTTTCGGTGAAGGGCATAGCTTTGGTTATTGGGTTTATAGTGTAAAGGTAAAACTAAGTTACTTCAACTCCTCTAGCCGCCCGGTAACCTTAGCCGCAATCTTCTCCATCACCCCATCCTCAAACGGGTCCTCCAGCCCGGCGAGAGCGACGAGCTTTAGGAAAGACTTGGAGCCACCGGCTTTGCAAAGTGTTACGTAGTCTACCCAGGCTCCTTCGTGATCAGCCTCGTCTTTTAGCCAAAACTGGAAGGCACAAATCTGGGCCAGGCAGTAGTCGATATAATAGAAGGGCATCCCGAAGATGTGGAGTTGGCTCTGCCAGTAAATACCTTTGTCCAGAGACGGATGGTCGGAGTAGTCGAGGTGCGGTAAGTATTCAGCCTCGAGGCTTTTCCATGCGGCATTACGCTCCGCTGGCGTCCAGGTCGGGTTTTCGTAGACGAGGTGCTGGAACTCATCCACGGCACAACCATAGGGGAGAAACCGTATGGCACTTTCAAGGTGACCGTAGTAATATTTTTTAGCATCATCGCCAAAGAAATCGGACACGCCTGGGTAGGCGAAAAACTCCATGCTCATACTGTGAATCTCAGCAGCATCGTAGGTAGGCCAGTTGTACTCCATCGGCTTTTGGTGGCGGCTGGAGTAAACCTGGAAGGCGTGGCCGAACTCGTGGGTGAGCACGTCCACATCGTGGCTCGTCCGGTTAAAATTACTAAAAATGTAGGGTGCTCCGTGGTCGTTGATGTAGGTACAGTAGCCGCCGGTGGCTTTACCGTCTTTGGCTTCAAGGTCCATCAGTTGGCGGTCTTCGAGAAGGCGGAAGAAGTCGCCGGTTTCCTGGCTGAGACCGTCGTAAAGTTTACGGGCCGCTGCGACGGTATCGGCCATTTCACCTACGGGCTTGGGGTTGCCGTCGGGGAAGCGGAAATTAACGTCGTAGTAGGTTAGCCGGTTTACGCCGATACGTTTGGCCTGTGCTTCGGCCAGTTTTTGAGCGATGGGAACAATGTGCTTCTTCACCTGCAGGCGGAAGTTGGCAACTTGTTCCGGGCCGTAGTCCGTTCGGTTCATATTGGCGTAACCCAGGCCGACGTAGTTGTCGTAGCCCAGCTTTTTAGCCATACCATGGCGCACCTGCACGAGGTCGTTGTAGATCGTTTCAAACCGTTCTGAATGTTCCCCCATCCAGTCCCATTTTGCTTTGCTGGCCCGCTGGCGGGCTTCACGATCAGCTACTTGTTCCAGCGGGATGATACTGCTCAAGTTGTAAGTCTCGCCGTCCAGTTTAATTTCAGCTCCGCCTTTCAGCTCGGTGTATTCGCTGAAGCCCTTATTGACAGCCTGCATGTCTTCGATGATCTCGGGCTGGAAGGTTTTGATGCTCAGTTCGGCGGTGTCAAAAATCTGGCTACCAAATTTTTGTTCGAGGGCTTCGCGGTGGTCGCTGTTGATGAGTGCGCGGTAGTAGTCCATACTCCATCCCTGAGTAGCGGGTAGGTACTCGTCAAACCAGGCTTTCTCTGCTTTATAGAATTCGTCCCGGGTATCGATGCTGTAGCGAATATAGCTGATGTTTTGCATCGTGGCAATCCCTGCGCGAATGCTGTCAATCTGCTCTACGGCAGCGATGGCGGCGTTGATGGAGTCTGCACTTTTCAACTCGGCGAGTACGGCCCGGAAGGCTTTTTCGGCTTTTTCCAGATCAGGACGTTCGTAGTTGAAGTCGGGAAAGGCTGCTTGTGGATTTGTGGACATGTTGGTCTGTTCGTTCGTTGGTGTACTGGTAAAGGCGTTTTTCGGGACTAATGTTTTTCGGGCGCGAACGCGGGTGCCGTGGAAAGTTGATAGAGCAGTAATGGAAGACCGGTCATTCGCAGACGAACGTGGGCCCACCCAGAGTAATCTCGTGCTCGCCAACCGGGCACCCGAACAACTCGCCGCCTTCCGCTGGAGCCTGGTCCCCTTTCTGATCAAAGACCTAAAGATTGGTGGCCATATGGGTGATGGCTAACTTCTAACGGTCTGTCTACTTAACCACCTTCAGGCTAAGATCCAAGCTGATAGCCGAGTGCGTAAGCGCACCAACGGAAATAAAATCAACACCAGTAAGCGCGATCTCCCGGATACTCTTCAGCGTGATACCACCACTGGCCTCCGTCTCGAAGCGGCCGTCAATATGAGCCACGGCTTCTTTCATGATCGGCACCTCAAAGTTGTCGAGCATGACGCGGTTTACCTGTCCTACTTTCAGGACCTCCATTAGTTCGACAAGGTTGCGGACCTCGACAGTAATGGGCAGCGTGATATTGTTCTCGGTGAAAAAAGCCTGGACCCCCTCAATGGCGGCGGTAATGGAACCGGCCGCATCGATGTGATTATCCTTGATCATGATGCGGTCGTAAAGGCCCTCCCGGTAATTACTGCAGCCGCCAAGGCGAACGGCCCACTTCTCCAGAAAGCGAAGGTTAGGGGTTGTCTTGCGGGTATCCAGCACGATTACGGGTAAGTCTTCCACCTCGAAGGCGTAGCGGTTGGAGAGGGTAGCGATGCCGCTCATCCGTTGCATAGTGTTGAGCACAAGGCGCTCAGCCTGAAGAAGAGCACGGGAGTTACAGGTTACGAAGAAAACTTCGTCTCCTGGGTGCATCAGGTCTCCGTCGTCCATCTTCTGTTCAAACTCTGCGGTGGGATCTACGGCAAGAAAAATCATTTTGCCAACTTCCACTCCGGCGAGAACACCAACGTCTTTGACCAGCAGGCGCGCCGTATCGCGGTTTCCAGCGGGAATGGTAGCTTCGCTGGTATAATCTCCGGGGCCGACGTCTTCAGCCAGTGCCTCATTGATAAACTGAAGGATACGCTGGCGCAGGGATTCGGACATTGGGGTAGCGGACATGATTTCTTATTTTGAGTTACAAAGTTAGTCGTTTTACCAGCACGAAACCAGTCCAACACCATAAGACATGCACCGATGCCCTGACCCATGAACTTCCTGTGGGAGTGGCTGGCTTGCAAGCGTACGAAAGCCGCGCTTACCACAGCCTTAATCACCAGCAAGAAATGTTGAGGCACCTCCCCGGCCTCTCAACTTTCGCGGCACCTGCTACCGAGCCCATATTCAGCGAAGCCCTGATCCACCAGAACGAAGTGTACCGCGCCGGGCAGAAAAGTAACGGAGCCCGCAGCGCCGACCAGATCGTAGCAAGTGGCCAGGATTAGCCTGGAGAGAGCTAGAGAAACAAGTGTCAGTCCGCAAATCAGCGTTCCTAAACCTGCTGAAAACAATTCTTACTTTTCGTCGAGTAAGAGCTTTACATCTTTCATCAAAAAATCAACTTCTTCCGGATTGGTCCCGCTAGCGTAGGAGCGAACAAAACCTTCACGATCAACCAAAATGATGTAGCCGCTGTGGTCGAAGCCTCCGGGCGCGTTGGCGTTTTCCTCAGCGATGCTGAGGTAGTCAGCATCGAGTTCACTAATCTCAAAACGGTCTCCGTAGATATAACGCCAGCGGTCCATATCCTTGGTGCCGAGTTGTTCAGCGTATAGCTTCATCTTCTTCGGCGTGTCTCGCTTCGGATCTATGGTGAAGGAGACCATACGGAAGTCGGGTGAGTCGGTAAACTCTTCTTCCAACCGCAACATCTGCCCTTTCACTTTGGGGCAAATCGTTGGGCAGGAAGTAAAGAAGAATTCAGCGACGTACACCTTACCCTTCAGGTCTTCGGTACCGAAAGGGCGGTTGAGCTGGTCTACGTATTTCCAGTCGCGTATCGGCTCCGGATCCACCTCCCCGGTGGTAGAATTGGTGGGTTGATTACCAGGGTAACCCAGCTCGTTTTCTAGGTACTTCCCCGTTTTCGGGTCTTTGGGGTGACGAGCGTAGAATGGGTGTTGGTCGGAGGATTCCACATCGGCCAGGCCGTTGGTATCGCTGCAGCTAGCGAAAATGAGTAATGCGAAGAAATAGCAGATTGATCTGAAGAACATAAGAGATAATTGATAACACTTCGTAAAACAGGCAGCGGCCGCGGTAGTTGTCAGGGCCATGTTTTTTTCCTGGTAATTGAGTGCTCGTACAGAACTAATTCGCTGTCTTTTACTAGTTCATTTGTGCCATACCTGCTACGACTGACCCGGGAGTACGCCACCTAATAATACGCTTATCCTGAGAACACTAATGGCCGCATTACTGGTCAGGAAATAGTCCGTAGGCTCGGCTTTGATTGCGACGAAGCCGCTTTGAAAGCAGTAGACATACTGATCACTTCGTCGAAGTCCAAGCGGAGCAGAAGTTAGAGCGATTAGAAAGGTGTTCCTCAACGACAGCGTAAATTAAAACACCGCCTTCAACCGCGTAAACCCATCCCCCTCCGTAACCAGTTCATATTTCGCCCCGTGCCCCTCCAAAATCTCCCGCGTAAGCGTAAGCCCCACGCCCTGTCCGGTAGGTTTCGTACTGAAGAACGGGGTAAAAATATCAGCAGCTGCGCTTTTCGGGATTCCTGGCCCATCGTCCGCGATCACGAAGCCGGCGGGAAAGGAGGTAGTGGAGATAAGGATATTTCCATTTGAGCCGATACTCTCCCGCGCATTGGTCAGGCCATTAATGACGACCTGCTCCAGCTGTGCGGCGTCGGCATTAATGATGACTTCATTGGGAGCCAATTCGTAACTGAGCGTGATGTTATTTTCTCGTAGAATGGGAGCCATTACGTCCCCGGTGCGGCGGAGCAGTGCATTGAGGTCCGTCCGTTTACGATCGGGAGCGGGTAGGCGAACCACGCGGGCGAAGTTGCGCATGAAGGTGGTCATACTCTCCGCCCGGCCAACTACAGCGGGGAGGTAATCTTTATTTAGTTGGGGCAGTGTTTCGTCGCCTTCATTAGCGGCTTCCAGCAGGCTGCGCAACACGGAAATTATGGCGGCGTTAGAATTATTGACTTCGTGGGCCATCATCCGGATGATTTTTCCGTAGGCTTCTTTTTCGGCCGTTAGCAGGTCCGTCGTTACGTCCTGAACGATTAAGAAACCACGCTCGAAGCCCCGGTCAACAAAACTGGCCCGCTCCACGTGGTAGCGGCGGTTACCCGGACCGGTGCGAACGGCGGTTACAGCGTATTCTTCCTCATCTTCTTTTTCTGGGCGCGAACGCGGGTGCAAAGAAGGTTCGAGGACAGCAGCGCGAAAAGTCGGGTCTTCGCACTGCGCCTCCATCCACGGATTCATGCTTGCCACTTCGCCGTCGTAATCGAGTACAACTACGCCCAACTCCGCTGCGCCGAGCAGTTGGTCGAGAAACTCCTCCTGTTGCCGGCCACTGACCCGTTCCTCCCGCAACTGATCAATCATATTGTTGTAGACCTTCACGATGCGGTCCATCTCGAAGCTGCCGGTCGGCATCAGTTTCACGGAAAAATCTTTGTCTTCCAGGGCCGCCGCTCCCCTGCCCAGTAATTTTAGCGGAGAGATCAACGAGCGGTGTATTCGCAACGCGATGTACGCCGAGCCCAGCAGCAAGATCTCAGCTGCTAGCATAACGGCACCATTCCCCGCAAACTGATGATACGCCAATACGCCGAGGGCGATATGGAGGGCGGTTAAGTAGATGATGTATTTTATGGAGGAGGACAATTATTTGGCTTTAACGGGTGTAAGCTACCCAATCCCATACTTCTCAATCCGCCGATAAAGCGCAGCCCGCGTAAGCCCCAGCTCCCGTGCGGTAGCGGCAATCTCTCCGGCGTTGCGGCCAAGTGCAACCGTGATCATCTTGATCTCCATCTCCTCCAGCGTCATGCCGCCGGGGGCAAAGGCTTTATCCGACGCCATTGCCTGGCCACGGTCCATATCTTCTACCTGAACGACGGCAGCGGGCGCAAGAATCGCCGTACGCTCCACCAGGTTCTGCAACTGGCGGATGTTGCCGGGGAAAGGTTGCCGGCGGAGCCAGGACTTTGCGTCGCGGCCCAGCTCTAGCTTTGGCCGGTCGTACCGTTTCTTAGCCCCGCTCAGGAAGTGTTCAGTCAGGAGAACGATATCGTCCGGCCGCTCACGGAGGGAAGGCAAGTGGAGGTGAATCAGGTTGATGCGGTAAAGAAGGTCTTCGCGGAAGGTGCCAGCGGCAACCATACTTTGCAGGTCGCGGCTGGTGGCTGACAGGATACGGACGTCGGTTTTGCGGGCCTTGCTTTCGCCCAGGCGTTCGTATTGTCGCTCTTGTAGTACCCGCAGAAGTTTTACCTGAGCGGCGGGGTCGAGGTCGCCGATCTCGTCGAGAAAAAGCGTTCCTCCTTCGGCTAATTCAAAACGGCCTTTGCGGTCAGATCGAGCATCGGTGAAGGCGCCAGCCTTATGGCCGAAGAGCTCGCTCTCGAACAGCCCCGGCGGTACGCCGCCGAGGTTGACGGCGACGAAGGGTTTGTCGGCCCGTTTTGAAGCCAGGTGAATAGCTTCAGCGACGAGCTCTTTGCCCGTACCGCTTTCGCCCGTAATCAGAACGGATGCCTGGGTAGCAGCAACCCGTTTTGCCTGCTCCAGAACGGAAGTCAAAGCTACCGATTTACCGATGATGCCGGCGAAAGGTTCATTGCGCTCGTTAACGTTCCCTGCACCTGCGGCCGCGCCCAAAAAATCGTGCCCTACCGGGAACTTATCGATCTGTATGGCTACCGCGTTAAGCAACTCCCGGTTGTCCCACGGCTTAGCGATGAAGTCACGCGCACCCGCCTTCATGCCTTCTACGGCCAACTGTACGGTCGCCCACCCCGTCATCTGGATCACCGGAAGGCCCGGATACTGGCCAAGAATACGTTTCAACAAACCCATACCGTCCTTTCCGCTGGTGTCGATGGTAAAGTTCATATCCAGCAGCGCCAAAGACGGCCGGTGCTCCGCGATCGCAGGCAGTGCCTCGGCCGGTCGCGACACACTTTTTACGCCGTAGCCCGCCCGCTTCAGAAGTAGTTCCAAGCTGGTAGACACCATGGTGTCGTCGTCTATGATTAAGATGTTGTGGGGCATGGTTGGTCGTATAATGATGTGGTAGCCTAAGTACTCGGACGGTGTAATGTAGTCGCTGCCGCGTATTGTAGGCGACAAAAAGGGTTAGAGTTCACTTCGTGGCTCCTAAGGGACGCGAATAATAGACCTATAGATTGCGACAGCGAGCACACGACTAATGAGGTGGCGCGGGCGCAGGTGCAAGGTCGAGTTCCTCACGCACCCGGTCAGCAAGCCCACGGGCAACTGACATACTTTCCGGACGGTCATCGTCGCTGGAAATGCTTAGGGTCCGCTTTGTCGTATTTATCTTAACTACGGCACCTTCGTCGGTGGTGTACCAGGATTCTCCGGACAACTTTTTGACGCCGGTCCTGTCCACAATTTTCAGGTAAGCATCAAGGAGGTCGTCCACCTGATTACGGTCTACGGTAAGCATGAAGGAATAAGCATCATCAGTAGCCGTCTCCGAAACGGACGTGCTGGTAGAAGTGATTGTATTCTGTGCCGTTAGCGTAAAGCCGGTAAAAGCCAGGAGGAGAAAGAAAATATACTTCATGGTTGTAAGGTCTGGAGGATGAATAAAAAGGTTGCACGAAGCCTGCTACTGCTCGTGTAAAACGTCGGCAGGATGGAGGCCCGCTGCCTGCCGGCTCGGCAAAAAGGAACAGAACAGAACAATGGTGATGATGACCGCGATGGCCCCAACGATGCCGTAGTAAAAAAATGTGCTGGGAATCGGCATTAGCTCTAACAACGGAACCTGTATGGCAAAGAAGGTGCCGAGAAGTAAAGCCATAATCGTTACGATAAGAATCTCCAATACGAACTGGGTCGTTACCTGCCCCGGCGTTGCGCCCATTGCCTTGCGCAGCCCGATTTCCGACCGACGCCGGTTGATCTGAGTAAAGAGAACCCCGAACAGCCCGAGTGCAATATTGATGAGTAGGAAACCGGAGACGACCAGCAGAATGACCATAGGGATAACAATGGGCCGGTTGGCCTTGCGGCGGTCTTTGGCCATCTCCCAAATTACTACCTCCGTATTTTTAGTATTATCTACCAACAGGTTGAAGATCTCTTCTTCCGTTTCAGCCAGGGTATTGGGGCGCAGGCGAATGATCATCATTTCAAAGGGATATCCGTCCTTCATGCGGCTCATTTGCGGATAGAAGGTTAGCGGGAAGTTCTCGGCGAAGTTGCTTTTGTACTTAAAATCTCCGGTTACCCCGACGATAATGTGCTCGCCGCTGATGTCCCATACGGAGTCTACAATAGTTTCTACGTTGGGAAAGTACCGTCGTTTAAATTCCGCATTGACTACAACGGGCTCGTATTTACCGCGCAAATCGTCTTCCGTAAACCAGCGACCATCCGTCAGCTCCACTTGCGCTGCTTCGCCGAAGCGGTAATCGGCAAAAAGCCCCTGCGTCGTGATTTGCTGGCCGTTGAGCGTACTCCCCGTCTGCCAGGTACTTCCCCCGAAAGGACTTACCGGGCCGATAAAGGTAGCAGCTTCAACATTTGGCATCGCCAACAGCTCGCCATGAATACGCTTCTGAAGTTCGAGAACGGACAACGAATCTAGCGCGTCGTCAATATCTATCCGAACGCCAATGGTTTGTTCGTAATTGAACCCCAGCGGAGAGCGGTAGCGGTCGGCGTTGTAAAAAATGAAGGCAAAGACGCCAAAGAGGACCACGAATGCAAGCAAAATCTCGAGAAAGATCATACTGTTGGCACGGCGCTTATTCCACATTAGTTTTAGTAGATGACGGAACATAGTAAGTGGTTTTTTGAATTAATAAGTTGCTGAGTTGCTGCCGCACGTGGTGTACGTGATCGGCTGCCGCACGGGAATAAGTTGGTAAGTAAGCTGGCAGGATGAAGGAGCCCCGGAGTCGCTATAATGTGTACCAGGCGAGGTCGCCCATAACGTTGTGTCGCTCGCGGTAGTAACTAAGCGACTCTCCAACTCAGTTACCTCAACGACTCCGCCACATTAGTCCTACTCATCCGGTAGGCTGGCAAAATCCCCGAGAGGAAGCCAAAGACTACGATCAGGATCAGAAAGTAGAAAAAGACTTTATAGGAGTATGCTAGGCGGGTGATCCCTACAATATCATTGGCGTTAACGTAAGAGATAAGCCCGACGGCCAGGATGATCCCGATGAGTCCTCCGATAAAGGTCAGTACCAGGTTTTCGAATACGAACTGGTAAAGAATATCGGTGCCGTTGGCACCGAATGCTTTACGTACCCCAATCTCCCCCTTGCGCTCGTATACTCGGCTAATATTGAGGTTAATGAGGTTGAGTAAAGGCAAGGCTACGAATAACATAATGAGTAGAATGACGGGAATGAAAAGAAGGCGAAGCGCCTTGTCTCCGTCCTCCTCTCCCAAAACCCCTTGTGCGTACGCCTCAAAAAAGGTGGCATTGTACAGTTCGAGCTTATCGTAATATTCCTCGCCAGACATGTCATAATTCTCTCCCAAAAAAGCGATCTCACGCTTAAGGGCTTCTCTTCGATCAGAAGTAAGAGTAAGAAAGGTGGCACCAAAACCACCACCGAGCTCGTCGCTGTTCAAGTCCCGCGGATCTACCTTAGTTATGGGAAAATACAGGTCGCCTCCAAACATCGGGCTATCCGAAAGCGGCCGCGCAACGATGCCTCTAACCCGGAATATTTCCGGACCAAGAACCATCTCCCTCCCGATCACGCTTGCATCCACCTCTCCAAAGTAGATTTTTGCTGCCTTATCCGTAATCACAACTACTTTATTTGCATCCTTATCGTCCTGCTCGTTGAGGCGGTCGCCGTGCAGAAATTTGAAGTCGAAAACATCCCAGTAACCTGCGTTTACGTAGTAAGAACTGAACGAAAATTTTCGTCCATCTAGGTAACCATTAATATCTGAGTTGGAACTCCAAAAACTGAATTTTTCGGCCTCTTCCAGATTAGTGAGGTTTTCAGTCACAAATTTATAGCTCATCGGCCCGTTGGAGTTGGAGACTATTTCATCTTCGTAAGTATAGGAAGTGTCGTAGCGAACTACAGCACTTTCAAGCGCAATGGTATCGATCTTCATGATCGTATCGGTTTCCGTACGGGTGCTCTCCAGCATTGGAAGAACCACCATCCGGTCACGATGTGTAAGCGGTTGGTTGTCGCCCAGCGTTGCGTCAAACAACGACGTCAGTAGCATCAAAATCATCAGCGTAAAACTGATGCCAAACAGGCTGATGAAGGTATAAAACGGCTTGCGCTTCAAGACCTTTAAGGAAAGTAAGAGGTAGTTCTTGAACATTGTGCTTAGATTTTTCAAAATGAATAGACGGTTTTAGACGGCTTCGCCTTTTAGACGCGCTGCGCGCTTTTAGACGGCTTCGCCTTTTTAGACGCGCTGCGCGCTTTTAGACGGCTTCGCCTTTTAGACGCGCTGCGCGCTTTTGGACGGCTTCGCCTTTTAGACGCTACGCTTTTAGGCTACCGCACGGCTCAGGTTACGCCTCCAACGTGCGGCAGCCTAAAAGCCGAAGGCGTCTAAAAAGGCCGAAGGCCGTCTAAAAAAGCCTCCGGCTTTTACGACACCCGTTCCCCGTCACTAAGCCGAACCAAGCGGTGCGTCTTCTTAGCCATCCGCTCGTCGTGCGTCACCATCACGATGGTGGTACCGAGCTCCGAATTGAGCTTCAGGAGAATGTCCATAATCTCGTCACCCATGTGGCTATCTAGGTTACCCGTCGGTTCATCCGCGAGGATGATGTTGGGCCGGCCAACGATGGCCCGGGCGATGGCGACCCGCTGTTTCTGTCCGCCGGAAAGCTGGTTGGGAAAGTGGGTGGCGCGGTTGCTCAGGCCCACGTGAGCTAGGGCTTCCAGCGCTAGCCGGCGACGTTCCTTGCTCCCCACCTTACGGTAGAGCAATGGAAGCTCAACATTGTCCACAACCGAGAGGTCATTGATGAGGTGGAAGCTCTGGAAGATGAAGCCCAGCTGCTCGTTGCGAAAGCGGGCGGTCTGCTTACCGTTGTAACCCGTGATGGGCTCACCGGCCAGGCTGACGGTGCCTTCGGTCGGCTCATCAATCAGACCCATGATGTTGAGGAGGGTGGATTTTCCGCAGCCAGACGGCCCCATAATGGTCAGAAACTCACCGCTTGGTACGGAGAGGTTCAGGTTGTGAAGAGCTATGGTCTCGATGGTGTCGGTGCGGTAGGCTTTGGAGACGTTGGTGATTTCTATCATGGTTGTTAATTTTAGAAGCTAGGAACTAGGAGCTAGAAATTAGAGAGCTAGGAACTAGGGGCTAGAAATTGGGGAGCTAGTAACTAGGAGCTAGAAATTAGGGAGCTAGGAACTAGGGGCTAGAAATTAGGGAGCTAGGAACTAGGAGCTAGAAATTAGGGAGCTAGGAACTAGGAGCTAGAAATTAGGAAGCTAGGAACTAGGGGCTAGAAATTAGGGAGCTAGGAACTAGAAGCTAGAAATTAGGGAGCTAGGAACTAGGGGCTAGAAATTAGGAAGCTAGGAACTAGGGGCTAGTTCCCTAATGGCTTATCGTTAATAAAATCCCAGAGCGTAAGCCGGGCAAGTTGTGCGTAAGTGAACCAGTAGGCCCGCAGGGTGCTGGCGTAGGCCCGTGTATTTTGGTCCCGGGCCTGCTGGGCCAGGGTGAGTTGAGATAGCGGGATGGCGCCGAGTTCGTAGCTTTCTTTGCTGATCTCGAAGCGCTCGGTAGCGAGGTCCTTAATCTGGGTAGCCAGCCGGAGTTCCTCCTGTACCGTTTTCCACTGTTCAAGAAGTTGTACAAGTTCAGTCCCTAGCTCTAGTTCGGTGCGGCGGGCGATCTCTTCGGCAAGGCCACGGGCGGAAGCGGCGCGCTTCGTCAGGGCTTTGCGTTCGCCCCAGTCAAGAATTGGTAGGGAGAGGTTTACGCTGAGAATGCGCTCGTTCTTCGGGTCGGAATAGATGGGCGCGATTTCTTCGCCGTTGCGGACGAAACCGAAACCGGCTTCGAGGTCGATCCGGGGGCCGAGGTCGCGGCGAACGCGGTCTTCCTCCCGTTCGGCTTCCAGGGTACGTTGCTGGGCGGCGAGTATTTCAGGGCGGCGTTGTTGCATCAGGGTGATCGCGCGGTCGGTGTCAATGTCAGTTTTTACCTCAGTTTCGGGTAGTTGCGGGCGCAGCAGGATCCGATCGTAGGCCTTGCCCAGAAGACGGTAGATGGCGGCGGAGGCGGCACCCACCAGGCGCTTGGCCCGCAGCAGGCTTTGCTCGGCGCTGGTGAGTTCAAGTTGCAGCTGTACGAGGTCTCCACGGTTGATCTTTCCGAGTTCGTAGCGCTCCTGGGCGACGGTGTACAGCTGTTCGTTGGCGACTTTATTTACTTCGGCGATGAGGCGTTCCTGGTCAGCGGAAACGAGGTCGAAAAAGCGATCGGTGGCTTCCAGAGCGGCACCGGCACGAGCGGCGGTGAGTTGGCGTTCGTTGACGGTAACTTGCATCGGCAGCAACTTGCGGTCCCACTTCCAGGGGTTGAAAGCGAGGATCGGCTGACGGTAAATGAGGCGCAGTGGTGAGCCGTTGTAGAATTTATTGTCCTGCACAAAGTTATCAGTGCGTTGCAAGCGGCTTTCCAGGGTAATGGTTCCGCCGGTGGAAGCAATGCGCTGGCGGGCGAAGAGGCCGACGAAAGAGTTGTTGATCTCAACTTCCCGGAAGGCCACGGTGCCGTCGTTCTGGGTCACTTCGCTACTGGTTCGGAAGTAGTTGGGGAAGTTGGCAACGAGGTCAAGACGGGGCTTCATGCTGGCGCCAAAGGCGTCGAATTCCAGCTTCGCGGCGTCCAGTTGCTGGCGGGCAATAATTACATCGATCGCTGCTGCCGCTGCTTGCTCCTGTAGTATTTCCAAGGTGACACTTTCCTGGGCGCGGGCGCTGGTGCAAAGGAGGGTGGTAAGGAGCAGCGTTAGTAAGATCGGCCCTGGTAATTTATAGGGAGTCATGGCTTTTTATTTTGATGGGGGGGGACGTCTGCTTGTACGGATAAGAGCGCTTGGCTCAGGGATTAATTACTGAGCTGTAGGCGACTCAACCGTTCATATTCCTCGGTGTCGGAAATCACAATTTTGTCTCCCGCTTTTAGACCGCCTTCAATTTCCACGTAGTCTCCGTTGCGGAGGCCAGCACGAATTTCAGTGCGGATGGCCTCATTGTCCCGTACAACAAATACCGATTGTCGTTTGCCGCCGCGAAAAGCCGGGCCGTTTTTCACCCGCAGTACCTTCTCCCGCTTTTCAGTGATGACGTAGAGTTCGGCGCGAAGGTTGGGGCGGAGGTTTTCGTCAGAAGAATCGTCGAGTTCTACCCGGAAGCGGATGGTGTTGCCGGTTACTTCGGGCAGGATGTCGGTCAGGGTACCGGAGAGTTTGGCGCGGGGAAGGCGGAGTTCCACGGCCATCCCGACGGTGAGTTGCTCTGCATAGCGGTCGGAGCAAGTACCTTCTATTTTATAGCGGCCAAGATTGGCGATGCGCGCTAATGGTGCACCTTCGGCTACCTGCTGGCCCAGGTTCTCGTTCACCCAGGTAACTACGCCGCTGCGTGGTGCGCGGACATCCGTTTCACGGAGCTTGCGGCTCAGCTGCTGCACCTCTTTTTCCTCCATCCCTACTTCCAGCTTCAGTTTCCGCTCGCGGCCAGCGAGGCTGTTGCGACTGTAGGATAGTTGGTTGTCGAGCTTATCGGCTTCGAGCTTAGTGATCTTTACGGCCAGCTCGGCGGCTTCGACTTCTTCCTCCGTCGCTCCGCCCACTTTCAGGAGGCGGTGGGCGTCTCCGAGGCGGGCTTCGGCGGCGGCGAGCTCGAGTTTTTTGATCTCGGCGTTGTAGCCAAGTTCCTTAAGGTCGCGCTGGTATTCGAGCTGCAGCAGACCGATGTTGTTTTCTTTGAGGGACAGCTGGTCGCGACGTCCGTCTAGCTGAAGACCGACGTAATCACGGTCGAGACGAAGTAGGATATCCCCACTTTGCACCTGCGTCCCCGCCGTCAAAATCACTTCCTTAATGGTCGTGGCCACCGGAGCATTTACCTGCTCTTCAAAAGCGGGCAGCACGAGCGCCGTAGCGTTAATGGTATTAAGCACATCGCCGGTTTCCACTACGGCGAAGCGCAGGTTGTCCTCATCAGCGGAAGGCCGCAGCAGCCGCAAACCGAACCAAACGACGGCCAGCATGGCCAGGGCGATGAATACCCACTTAAGGATGCGCCCGTTGCGCTTTTTGTTGATCGCTGATTTGTCGATTTTACGGTCCATGGTAATGATGGGGCCAGAAACGTGCCAGAAAGAACACCACTTGACAACCAACTACTTACAAAGTATATAATTTTTAAAACTGTCCGGTTTCGAACACTGTAGTGTACGCTTTCGAGCATAGCTTAGTCCACAGTGATCCTCTCGTGATATTTCTTTGGCAATTTCACCTTCTTGCTCTTTACTGTGTTATCGGTACTCTTGCTGGCGTGCTTGATTGGCGCTATCACCTTGACCCGCTGAAGTTGAAGATTTCGAAGAAAGAGCGAGAGACGGAAGCAAAGGCCCTGGGGCTAGGCGGCGTCCCGATGTTATTTCTAATGATGGCGGCCACGGTAAGCACAAAACCGACTTGGTTCCTGATGCCAATCATCGCCGTCCTGACCTACACGGTGGTAGCGATTTGCTACGATGAATTCGTATTTCACGTCAATCGCTGCGGGAAAACGGAGACAAGTTTCACCGTATGCTGGTGCTTAGCAACGGCGCGGCCTGGTTGGCGTGGTTTCACTTCATCTTTGTAGGAGACCGAATCAAAGTACTGTGCACTTGCCACGAGGTGGTTTGGCAGGAAGGAAAGACTATGACCGTTAGCATCCTGGCCACTGATATACATTTGCATGGCGGCTTAGTCCCTTCCATTTCTCCACCAGCGGGTGCCTTATCCATCGTCATCCTGCACGAACCCGTTGATCCAGACAAGTTGAAAGATCATTGCCACCTTGCCCTTACCGGCCATCTCCACGGTTGCCAGTTCGTGTTTTAGCGGCGTGGCTTTGATCTCTATCCTGGATAGTATTTTTTATCGGAATAACTTTATTGAACGGCGAGTCGGAGAGCTGGCCTACTTCATCAGTCGTGGGTTGGGAGGTACTTTGCCGTTGCGGTTTGCTTGCCCTTGGGAGGTGGTGCGGGTCTTGGTTGGTCCGAAAGAATAGAGCACTGGCTAAAACTTTCGTCCGGGAAGAAAGCGTTATCTTGTCAACAAATCGACTACCATGGTTGCTGAAAAAACCTTCCTAGATACTTTTATGAACTTTCTGGTGACCAACCCGTCATCTCAAGAGATCATTGATTTCAAGGCAAGCAGAGCACAAGCTCACCGGTTGGAATATCTGATAAGCAAAAGCAAAATAGAAGATCTTACACTGGAAGAGCAAATGGAAGTGCAAGCCACTTTTCAGGCAAATCATTACGTAGCGATGTTTAAGATTCGCGCTTATAGCGAACTAAAAGTTCGGGCATGAGCACTAGTTACGTCTCCGTCCCACTTCGGAGAGAAGTTACCGAACGCGCCAAAGAACAATGTGAATATTGCTCGGTCCCAGCCTTTATTTATCCTTACCCTTTTCACGTCGATCACGTAATCAGTGAGAAGCAGGGCGGATTAACCACCATTCTCAACCTAGCGTTTGCATGCCCTATGTGTAACTACGCAAAGGGTACAGACATCAGCGCATATATCATCGCTACGGAAGAAATCGTCAACCTCTACAACCCAAGAAAAGATGAGTGGAAGCATCACTTCGAGTTACAGTCCACTGGTTTCCTGAAGCCATTGTCTCTGTCCGGCCAAGGTAGCGTACGCTTGTTAAAGTTAAATGACCCTAATAAAGTACAAGAGAGAAAAGACTTGCTAATTCACGGTTATCCGTTTTAAGCTACCCAGCAGCAACCTCCATCAAATAAGCACAAATCAACGCCCCATAAGTACCCAGCGCATACCCAATAACCGCCATAATGGCCCCCACCGGAGCTAGCGCTGGACTAAAAGCCGAAGCCACCACCGGAGCGGAAGCCGCCCCACCAACATTTGCCTGAGAACCAACCGCCACGTAGAAGAACGGCGCCTTAATCAACCACGCTACGAATAAAAGAATACTGACGTGAATAAGCATCCAGATGGCACCAATCGCAAAAAGGCCGAGGTTACTAAAGATATCCCCAATGTTCATCTGCATACCAATGGTGGCCACCAAAATATAGATACAAACCGAGCCCCAGCGGCTGGCCCCAACGCCTTCCAGCTTACGGGCGGGTGTGAAGCTGAAGAGGAAGCCTACCGTAGTAGAGATTACGACCAGCCAGAAGAAACCGCTTTTCAAGGTCGTCAGTCGCCAGGCATCGAGCGTATCGGAGAACTGGGCGAAGAAGGGAGCGAGTAAATCCGCCCCCAGGTGCGCAAGTGCGACGCCACCAAAGGCAACGCCGATCATCTGGAAGGTAGAGAGCGACGTCGGATCACGTTTCACCTCAGCGGCATAGCTTTCTACTTTTTTAGTTAACTCGGCGATGGCGGAGTTGTCGGCCTTCAACAGCCGGTCAATCTTATCCGCCCGTCCCGCGCCGAAGAGGAGGAAACCCAGCCAGATGTTGGCCACTAGTACATCGACGACAATCATTTGGCCAAAGATCCCGGTCGGCACCTCGAAGATTTCCTTCATAGCAGCCTGGTTTGCTCCTCCACCAATCCATGAACCTGCAATCGTGCTTAATCCTCTCCACAGTTGGTCCGGATCCAAGCCGATGAGGTCGGGAAAAAGATTGGTGATGATGAGCAGTGCGATCGGTCCGCCGATCACGATCGAGAAAGTCGCCGCTAGGAACATGATGATCGCCTTCGGGCCGAGGTTGATGATGCCTTTAATGTCGATGTTGAGACACAGCAGGATCAAACTCGCTGGCAACAGATAGCGGCTGGCCATGAAGTAGAGGTTACTGTGGCCCTTGAAGCCCGCGTAATCTCCAGTATCATAGCCCGCATTCTCAATCAGTTTATTGATCTCGCCGAAGGAAAAGCCGTCAGGAATAAGCAGGTTCACCTCCGCCAGCGCCGCCGCCAGGTCGGGCGTATACCAGTCATAAGCAATCAACCCCAGCGGCCAGTGCAGCAGTGCCGGCACGAAGTAGCACAGCAGAAGGGTAGGCACGTAGGTGTAAAATTTTTTCCAGAATGGAGCCTCGCTGTTCGAGGTAGTAAAGATCACGGCAAGGGTGACCATGAGAAGGCCGAAGACAATGGCGTCGTTGGTGAAGATGGGTTCCATGCCGCAAAATAGGAAGAGTTGGATAAGGTTATACTACCGTCGGGTACATGAGGTGATTTTGTGCTCGCGAAGCGAGCTCAGCCCTTCTCAAGCGAGGCCAGTAGGGGCCATCCCTCGCGGTCGCCCGTACTGAGCCACGTTTGCCACTACGTTTTCACCTCATGTGCCCTACAGCAGTGTAGTAGCCCTGCGGGCACCTCTGTTAAACGCGGTGTAAGCCTTCGTGAGGTGAAATTCTCACGTACCAATCTGGTATCTGTAAAGCTCTTTTACCTCCAATTTCCAACAAAGACCCAAGTAAATAGTATTTTCGCACCGAATTTCGGGTCAACGACCTTTTGAAGCGTACGGGATCAAGCATTCACTAATGATTTAAACCACCCCCCTACGGCCATCTAGATCGCTTGTACTTCGAGGACTAACAATCTTCTTAAACAAGTAAATCTTTTAACTTTTATGATTTCTACTATTCTAATCACGGTGCCCCTTCTGGGAGTACTAGCCCTCATTTTCATGTTCATCAAATCAGCTGGTGTATCCAAGCTGGATCCCGGCAATGAACTGATGCAACGCATCGGCAAAAATATTGCTGACGGTGCCATGGCCTTCCTCAAAGCTGAATATAAGGTACTCGCTATTTTCGTAGCCGTTGTGGCTGCTATCTTGGCTTTCACTGCCGATCCCGCTACTTCCAGCGTCATGATCGCCGTAGCCTTCGTGCTCGGTGCAATCTGTTCAGCACTGGCGGGTTTCATCGGTATGAACGTAGCCACCAAAGCCAACATTCGTACGACCCAGGCCGCCCGTACTTCCCTCGGCAAAGCGCTCGGCGTTGCTTTTGACGGCGGTGCCGTTATGGGTCTTGGTGTTGTGGGTCTTGGCCTGCTGGGTCTCGGAACGCTGTTCCTCCTCTTTAAAGGACAGTTCGCTGGTGACATCATGATCACCGATGCGACCTCCGCTGTTGCTGCCAAAGCTGCTATGCTTAAGGTCATCACAATCATTACCGGTTTCTCCTTCGGTGCCTCTTCTATTGCCCTGTTCGCTCGCGTAGGCGGCGGTATCTACACGAAAGCTGCCGACGTTGGCGCCGACCTCGTTGGTAAGGTCGAAGCTGGCATCCCCGAAGATCACCCCCTCAACCCCGCCACGATCGCCGACAACGTTGGTGACAACGTTGGTGACGTCGCTGGTATGGGCGCTGACCTTTTCGAATCTTACGTAGGTTCCATTATCGGTACCATGGTAATCGGTGCGGCGTTCATGACGATGCCTGCTTTTTACAATACAGACCTCAACGGCCTCAACGGTGTATTGCTTCCGCTCGTAGTAGCCGGTATCGGTATCATTGCTTCTATCATCGGTACGTTCTTCGTTCGCGTGAAGGAAGGAGGCGACCCCCAGAAGGCCCTCAACCTCGGTGAACTGGTCGCTGCCGTTATTATGCTGGTCGCTACCTTCTTCGCAGTTACTATACTGATGCCTGATAGCTGGACAGCTATCAACAGTAACGGTGTCGAGACGACTTACACCAGCATGGGTATCTTCTACGCCATCCTTCTCGGCCTTGTTGCTGGTTTGGGTATTGGTTACATCACGGAATTCTACACCGGTACAGGCAGCAAGCCAGTACAGGGTATTGTAGACCAGTCGCTGACTGGTGCCGCTACGAATCTAATCGCTGGCCTCGCCGTAGGTATGCGCTCTACCGCAATTCCTATCCTGATTCTCTGTACGGCCATCATCGGCTCCTACTACTTCGCCGGTCTTTACGGTATCGGTATCGCTGCCGTTGGTATGTTGGCCAACACTGGTATCCAGTTGGCCATTGATGCTTACGGTCCTATTTGTGACAATGCTGGCGGTATCGCCGAAATGGCCGGTCTGCCTAAGGAAGTACGTGAGCGTACCGATCAGCTTGACGCCGTAGGTAACACCACTGCCGCTATCGGTAAGGGTTTCGCCATCGGTTCTGCTGCACTTACGGCACTCGTTCTTTTTGCTGCCTTCATGCAAACTGCTAACCTCACAACCATCGACGTCGCTAACCCGTACGTAATGGCTGGTCTCTTCCTCGGTGCTATGCTTCCTTTCCTCTTCTCTGCCTTCTCCATGGAGGCCGTTGGTCGCGCTGCGAACGACATGATCCAGGAAGTTCGCCGCCAGTTCAAGGAAATTCCTGAGCTGAAAGCTGCGCTTGAAGTAATGCGCCGCGAAGGCCACGACACCGAGAAGTACAACGCTGCTGACCTGGCTACCTACAACGCTGCTGACGGTAAAGCTGACTACGAAAAGTGTGTGCAGATCTCCACCGAGGCTTCTATCCGTGAGATGGTAATGCCCGGTTTGATTGCTGTATTGGCTCCCGTTGTTGTTGGTTTTGCCCCTCGTCTTTTCGGTGCTGATCCTGTAATGGGCGCCCAGATGCTCGGTGGTCTCCTCGCCGGTGTAACCTCTGCTGGTGTTATGATGGCCATCTTCCAGTCCAACGCCGGTGGCGCTTGGGACAACGCAAAGAAAATGTTCGAAGAAGGTGCATCCGTTCAGGGCACCATCTACCACAAAGGTTCTGAGCCGCACAAAGCTGCCGTTGTTGGTGACACCGTTGGTGATCCGTTTAAGGACACTTCCGGCCCGTCGCTCAACATCCTGCTTAAGCTTATGGCCGTTGTTTCGCTTGTTATTGCACCGTTCCTGGTGTAATACTGGGTTGACAAGTTACTGAGTTGGTGAGTGGCTGCCGCACATTGGTGCGGCAGCCACTCGTCTTTTTGGGCGCAAACGCGGGATGCAAAAAGGGTTGAAAGCATGGAGAACACAAGTAAGTTTCACCCTACTCCGAAACTACGTCGGGTATCCTTACGTAGTTATTTTATAATTAATAAATACGAATTCAACCATTAACCTATGCGTCTGAGAATCGCCATCACGGCACTAAGCTTTTTCCTAAGCCTTCAGGCCATCACGGGCCAGGGACTCATCGAAAAGATAACCGACCTGATGGAGTTCAACCTGGGCAAGCCGCCGGTGGATTCCAACGGCTTTCAGACCAGGGTTGTGATTGCCCCGATAGCTTACTACGAGCCCAATACCAGCCTGGGCTTCGGCTTCGGTGCCAACCTCCTGTTCAAGCCCAGAGGGGCCGGGGCCGATACGCGCACCTCCAATATTCCGATCGGCATCAGTTACACCTTAAAAAACCAGGTATTCTTCACTTCCGGCTATACCGTCTTTTTCCCAGAAGAACGCTGGCTGTTGCGGGGGAACCTGGATTACACCGACTTCCCCCAGAACTATTTCGGTGTCGGTAACGGAACGACGAAAGCCGACCGCAGTGCCATTACTTATCAACGCTTACTAGTCGAACCATTACTGCTGCGGCAAGTCGTACCTAAGCTTTTCGTCGGTGGTGGCTTTCGGTACAACACCTACTACAACAACGAGCTGGTAGAAGCAACGGACGCTCTACCCGCCGGTGCGAGCCTGCAGGACAGCCTGGGCAGTAAAAATGTAGGATTGGAATTCGCCGCTTCCTACGACAATCGGGACAACGTACTCAACGCCCAGAAGGGCATCCTAGTGGAGTTCACTCAGGGCTTCTACGGCACCGCACTGGGCGGAACCAGTATTTTTCAGCTCAGTAAGCTGGACCTGCGCGGATACCAAAGAACCGGCCCCAAAGGAGTGCTCGGCTTCCAGTTTTTTGGCCGTTACGGAGCCGGCGAAACCCCCGTTCAGGAGCTGAGCTATCTTGGGGGGCCGGAGCTGCTGCGCGGCTTCCCTGAGTTTCGTTTTCGGGACCGCTTGGCCGTCTTCGCCCAGGCCGAATACCGTTGGCAAACCTGGAAAAATATCGGGTTTGTGTTCTACGGTGGCGCCGGTCAGGTAGCTGCCGACGCTGCGGAGCTGGCCTTGCCGGAATTGCGCTATTCGCTCGGTACCGGCCTGCGGCTCACCATCATCCCCAAGGAAAACATCAACCTCCGGGTGGATTACGCGCTGGGGCTGGGCAAGAGCAACGGTAGTGGGTTCTACTTGGGGTTGGGCGAGTCGTTTTAGAGTGCAGATGCTAGAGGTAGAAGAGCCAGGAATAAAGTAGCCGATTGGAGGGTTCATTTAACTTTTCATAACCATTTACACCCTTTCCCGTTGTGCTCAGCAATGCTGCACGAAACAACAAAAGCCACCTCTTCCCCACCGTGGATGAAAACCACGCTCAAACTAGCCGCCGTCTACAACATCCTCTGGGGTGCCTGGGTGGTCTTGTTCCCGGAACATTTCTGGGAGCTGGTCGGTATGGAACCCATGCGCCACCCGATGGTCTGGCAAGGCATGGGCATGGTCATCGGGGTATATGGCATTGGCTACTGGTTGGCTAGCTACGACGCCATGCGCCACTGGCCCATCGTTGCCGTAGGCGGTTTGGGCAAGCTGTTCGGCCCGGCAGGCTTCCTCCTGAACTACGCGACGGGCCTCGTGCCCTTCGGCTTCTTCTACACCCTGATTACGAATGACTTTATTTGGTGGATTCCCTTTGGCCTCATCCTCTGGCGGGTTCATAAAGTTTACAAATGGCGACTGACTTCCTAGATCCACAAACCACCCTGTCGCTACGGCTGATGTCCGATACGGCCGCGCTGGTACTAATCTGGCTGGTGCAACTGGTGATCTATCCGGCTTTCCTGCATCTTCGCGAAGGTGACTTCAAGCGCTGGCACGTCATCTACACCCAGCGAGTTACCTACGTCGTACTACCCGTTATGCTGGGCCAGTTGGTGCTTTATGGCTCGCTGGTGTTCACCACTCCCCATTGGGACGTTTGGTTGAACTTAGCGCTGGTGCTTACCGCCTGGGCCATCACCTTTTTCCGGGCGGTGCCATTGCACGGCTCGCTTGATGTTGAGGACGACCACCTAACTTTATCCGCCAAACTGGTGTCCATCAACTGGTGGCGAACCGCGCTTTGGTCCCTGGTGTGGGGCGTATCAATTTGGATGTTCTTATCCACCTAATTGGGTGGAGCGCCTCTGGTGCGACCGGTTAGAAGCAAGTACCTAAATAATATAGCCGTTACACCAAGACCGTCCCCCCCACGCATCTGTAGATAAACTACGCTACAATGCTCACCTCCCCTTTCAAACGCATAAGCTTTTTTGCTGCCTGCCTGACCACGCTCATCATGACCTTTGATTTGCCAGCCAACGAATTTGAAGATACGATTCCCCCACCTCCCGTACCTGAGCGGCCAACCATCAAGGAAAAAAAGACATCCGAGGAGTTGGGGTTTATACGCGAAGAGATGCCCTTATTTCCCGGTTGCGAAGAGATACCCAACTACCACAGTCGCAAAAAATGCTCTGACAGCCTACTGATGGCTTTCATCTACGGTAATCTACGCTACCCCTACTCCGCGTGGCGGGATAGCATCGAAGGAATGGCAGTAGTCTGCTTTGTAGTGGAGAAAGACGGAACGGTCTCTGACGCAAGATCGGTCCGCGACCCAGGCCAAGGCACCGGCGATGAGGCCCTGAGAATTGTAAACCTGATGAACGAACGGGGTCATTGGATGCCGGGTACCCAGGCAGGGAAGCCGGTGCGGGTGCAGTTTAATTTGCCGATTAAGTTTAAGATGACGGACGACATGTATCCGGGACCACCGCCGCCGCCAGTGACGGAACCAAGTATAATGTGGAGTTGGCCCGAAACGATGCCTTACCCAGCAGCTTGCGATAGTCTGAACAAGGTCGATCCCTTCGAATGCCGTAACGAACTCCTAAAAACCATCATTTACGATAACCTCCGCTGGCCAGCTTTACATCGTGACACCTGTGTAGAAGGTACGGTAGTAGTTTCGTTTAAAGTAAGAAAAGACGGTACCCTGACCGACTTCGAAGTTCGGCGAAGCATCACGCCTTTACTGGACGAAGAAGCCCTGCGCCTCGTGAAACTGATGGCCGAGCAAAGCTCCCCCTGGGTCCCAGGAACGACCGGACCTGAGAAAAAGCCAGTGGAGGTGCAGTTTAATATGCCCGTGAAGTTTAGGCTCGAATAGCTACAGATTACAAGGTAGAGGACCTCCCGGTCCGACTTTACGCCATATCACCAATCGTACCTGGAGGTCCTCTACCTGAGAACGAACACTCTGCCGTACGTCCTCTGCTCCTTTAACCCTCCTTCGCACCCGCGACCGCGCCCTAAAACCTCTACAAAATATGCCATCCAAAATTCAGCTCCTCCTCTTAATTATAACGGCCATTATTTTTGGCCCCTGCTCTTTATCCGCACAAACAGCCCCCCCACCCAAACCAAAAGTCGACGAATTATTCCGGATAATAAGGCACATTCCAGCCTTCCCCGGCTGCGAGGACCAGCGCCGAGGCCCCAAAAGACGGCAATGTGAGCAGGATAAGTTAGCGCGTTTCATCTCCGACAACCTCGTCTACCCCGAAGCTGCCAAAAGAAAAAGGTTAGAAGGCACAGCGGTCGTGCGTTTCTACGCAGAAAAGGACGGCACCATTAGCCCCCTGGGAATCACCGAAAACCCCGGGCTGGGACTGGGAGAAGAAGCCATGCGTTTGCTACACTTGATGAATCGGAAAGGGTTGCGATGGACAAGGCCATTTCGAGCGCTTTTTCAACTTAGCATCGAATTTAGCCTGGACAAGGCTCATCGAGGCTTCGTCCCATCGGTTCTGGTACTGATTACGGAAGCGATTACCTGGAGCTATCCGGCGAACGACACCCTCTTAGTCACCAACAATACTTTTCAAAGCAACATGGGACCGAACGGTGTCCCGTGCTTCCCCGGCTGCGAAACAACCTGGTCTCCTCAAGAGCGACTTCGGTACACCAGCGACCACCTCCGGACCTTTTTCAAGGCAAATTTCCACCACCAGAATGCCAGTGTCTATTTGGGAGGCGAGGGTGACTTAGTGGTTAGGTTCATCGTGGAAAGGGACGGTAGTATTTCCGCCGTAAACGTAGACCAAGATCCGGGAGGTGGGGTAGCGGCAGCGGCCGTGCGGACAATCAAACGAATGATCAAAGAAGACATGCGCTGGTTGCCGGGGAAGAAAGGCGCCGTTGAAGTAAGCATCCCCATCAGCTTGATCCCGAAAGGGATGGAAATTCAACTGCCGAGAAATACCCAAGCCGCTGTTTTGGCCAAAAAAAGACCGTCGGGCGGTCTTCATCAATCCCTCCGCCGCCGCGACCGCGACCAAAAACGGAAAAGCCCTGGCTTGCTACCAATCTAAAAGAGCCACCTCTTTTCCCCGGCTGCGAAGGCCTCGGGAGTTTTTCAGAAAAGCAGCAATGCGCCGCCGCTAAACTAGAGGCGTTCATTCAGGGGAACCTGCGCTATCCGGCAAAGGCCGTTGAATATGGAACAAGCGGAACCGCCCTGGTGAGCTTCATCGTAGAGAAGGACGGGGGCGTGAGTAACGCCAGAATTCTCCACGACCCCGGTGCTGGAACAGGGAAAGAGGCGCTACGGATGATCAATCTGATGAACACAAAAGGGCTAAAATATTCACCGCAAAAAAGCGGAGGCAGGTCGGTGAAGGTGCTGTACACCTTACCGGTAAAATTTGAGCTGAACCGGGATTAAATGGACGAAGCTTTTTTCATCCGATAAACTTTTGCTGACGCAGTCGCAAAAGTTTATCGGATGAAAAAGCTGGGCAGCGACGCAGTTCGACACATCGGATGAACTTCCATCCAGCTTTGCCAGGCTGGAAGATGCATCCGATGAGCGAACCGCTATGTTCTCTAGAATCAAACACTCTTATCAGCCTACATCGGAGGTGTAAAATCGCGAATTCAACGTACCAGACACACCCAAACGGCCTCCTCCCGCATCACTAATAAAACAAACCCCAAAACCCATGTCTTCTCCCTACATCAAAATCGGCCTCGCCTGCGCGCTATTCGCAACCCTTTTGGGCATCACTTTTTACGCCACGATGCCCGGTGAACCAGCCAACGATTACCGCTACAACGGCCTGAGTCAATCCACCCTTCCGCCGCCACCTCCTGCCGCACCCTTAGTCGAAGAAGAAGTGGCCTTCTCTGCCGTAGAAGAAATGCCCCTCTTCCCCGGTTGCGAAGACATCAGCGATTACGAGAAAAGAAAATCTTGCGCCGACCAGAAGTTGATGCACTACGTGTACGCTAACGTGAAGTACCCGAAAGAAGCAATAGAAGAAGGCAAGCATGGTATGGCCGTGATCAACTTCGAGATCAACTACAAAGGCGAGGTGTTCGGAGCGAAAATTGTCCGCGACCCAGGTGCCGGCATGGGTGAGGAAGCCCTGCGGGTAGTAAAAGGTATGATCGCCGACGGTATTCGCTGGACGCCCGGTAGGTCCCAAGGAAAGCCCGTAACCGTACAGTTCAACCTACCCGTCAAGTTTAAACTAGAATGAAACCATGTCCTGGATATCCCACCCCTACCGAAGATTTACCCTACTGGGTCCGCTGCTGTACGCCGGTATGATGTGGCTGGGATACCAGACAGCCGCAGAGGGCGGTACTTCAACTGAATGGAATCCGACGACCGAGGATTGCCAAACCACCGACATCAGGATAACTCCTACTGAAATGACGGCAGATACGGTAGCTATCATCCACCACTTCAACCGGACAAAAGCCGTGCGGATCCTCCCCCGGCCGATCGATTCCGTTGCGGCATCGGACATAAAAGCCCCGAAGGTTGTTCTACGAGTTCCGCCGCCGCCGCCGCCGCCCGGACCAAAGAACCGCTGCGGGGGCTTTGGGATGTTTGAACGTATGCCCATTTTTCCTGGCTGCGCTAAAACCATGCCCTACGAAGAGCGCAAAGCCTGCGGTGAGCGAAAGCTCTTGGAGTTCATCCACACCAACATTCGTTACCCGGCTACTGCTCGGAACTGGAACTGTGCGGGTACGGCCATAATAGAATTTATTGTCCAAAAGGACGGCCATATCGAAGAGGCTGAGATAATCGCTGACCCCGGCTGTGGCCTGGGAGCGATTGCCCTGAAGGCGGTAGTGGAAATGAACGAGCAAGAAGTCATCTGGACGCCAGGCCGACAGGGTGGGCGTTTCATAGCGGTGAAGTTCAGTTTACCCATTCGGTTTAAACTAAAGTAGCAACAATTCGCTAACTTCACCGGCGAACTACTTCGTCGTACCATGCCAGACTTCATCTTCACCGACAACCCCGTCGCGATCCACTATGCGATCCCCGGATTCATCCTCCTGCTCCTGATCGAGATCGGGATGGCAGTATACGAGCAGCGCGATTGGTACGAGACGAAAGACACCATCAGCTCCCTGAGCATGGGCATCGGCAGTGTCATCATCGGGCTGCTCACGAAAGTAGTGATGATCGCCGTCTTTTTCTTCCTTTACCAATTTCGGTTGTTCGACCTAAGCGTGGCCTGGTGGGTATGGGTGCTATGCTTCTTCGCAGAAGACCTGAGCTACTATGCTTTTCATCGGGCCAGCCATGAAGTACGCTATTTCTGGGCGAGCCACGTGGTACACCACAGCAGCCAAAAATACAACCTTTCTACGGCGCTGCGGCAGACCTGGACGGGTGAGCTTTCCGGTTCTTTCGTCTTCAAACTAGTACTGCCGATAATCGGCTTTCATCCCATCATGGTGGCCATCTTCGGCAGCATTAGCCTGATCTACCAGTTCTGGATCCATACCGAAGCGATCGATAAAATGTGGCGGCCCATCGAGTGGCTGTTCAATACACCGAGCCATCACCGCGTCCACCACGGCAGCGATGTAAAGTACCTGGACCGTAACCACGGCGGCGTGCTCATTGTCTGGGACCGATTATTCGGCACCTTCAAGGCAGAAGAAGAGCGGCCGGTGTACGGGCTGGTTACCAACATCGATACCCACAACCCGCTACAAATCGCGACGCACGAATGGGCATCCGTGGCCAAGGATGTTTGGTGGGCACCGGATTGGCGGAGTAGGTTGGGTTACCTCTTCGGTCCTCCGGGGTGGAGCCATGATGGTAGCCGGAAGACCAGTACTCAGTTGCGAGAGGAAGAAGAGTTAGTCAAGCAGTCACATAGTCAAGCAGTCATATAGTCGCTGCCGCAAGTACCGCTCGCTTCGCTTTAGTTGAGTAAGCGTTTTGGGAAGAATTACGGAGAGAGGAATCAGCTTGCTATAAAAAGGTCATCTACCGCAAAATTGCCAAGGTGAATGCTCAAGACCGTATCGCCTAGTTTAAAGACTTCCGAATTGGCGTAGCGGGCAAGCTCAGGTTGAGGTTCCGTGAACCGTTCCAGCTGCTTTTCATAGACATTGATGATCCAGTATTCTTCGATTCCAGCGATGGCGTAGCTGAATTGCTTAGCGCCTCAGTCGCGGGCCAGGGTGCTGTCGGAGACTTCTACTACGAGTAGCAAATCTTCGGGGTAGGGGGTGATGGTCGTAACTTTCCAATGTGACTCTGGCTACAAAACGTCTGGATCCGGTTCAGAATCATCTACCAATGTAATTGGGTCCTGAACCCCAATTATGTAAAGGTCTTCTGAAAAGGCGGTTAATTTTTTTACGACTTTACCGTGAACGATTCCAACTGGAGATATGGGGACTAATTTTCCGAAGAGCAATTCGACCTTGTCGTACTCGGTAAGTACGCCCGCTTCGATAGCGGCATGGTAGCGCTCCAGCGTCCACCGGAAATCGGGGAGCTTGAGTATCATTTCCGCTTCGGATAATATCCTAGTTATGGTAGTAAATATAGTGACTCTACAAATGACGCAGGATTCATTCCGGTAGTTGCGCAATGTGGGCGCGGCCGCAGGTGCAATGAAAGGTTTGAAGGCTACGCTCTCCGAACTAACTAAGGGACTGCTTGACTAACTCTTCCCTTCGCAGTTTCAATTCTTTGCTCCTCCAACCGCCTCTGCATCCTGCGTCTGCGCCTACGGACTATTTGACATTATTCAAACCGCTTGACTATTTGAATAATGTATCGTACCTTTGCCCCGCTTTAGCGGATTCCCTTCCGTAAAAGCACACCCTGCGGGTGTGGTGAAATTGGTATACACGCTAGTCTTAGGAACTAGTGCAGCAATGCGTGAAGGTTCGAGTCCTTTCACCCGCACACCAACTAAACTCTTGGATTTCCCGGGAGTAACATGGCCCGCCTTAACCGGCGGGCCTTTTTTATCCGATCCCATCCCTAACGGGGTTCAATCAGCAAGTTATGCCTAACGTAACATTCGAAAAGACGGGCAACGTCACCGGTCACCTCGCAATCGCCATCACTAAGGACGAACTGAACGACAAGATCGTCACCGAGCTCAAAAAGCAGAAAGGTAAAGTGAGCATGAAGGGCTTCCGCAAAGGAAAGACTCCAATGTCTACCCTGCGCAAGATGATGGGCAATCAGATTCTTGGCCAGGAACTGGACAAGATGATCAAAGATACCCTCTTCGGTTACATCGAGGAAAAAGAAATCAAGCTGATCTTCAGCCCCCAGCCCGTTGAGGATGAGAGCATGCCAATGCTGACGGCTAACACCCTGCAGGACATCACCTTTAAGTACGACCTGGCCCTTGAGCCCGAGTTCACGCTGGAGATGCCCACGGAAACCTTCGATAAGTACATCCTGGCCACCACCGACGAGTTCCTCGATGAGCAAATCGACCGGATGCTGAAGTCAGCTGGTGAAACCGAAGAAATTACCGAAGGCAAGGTTGAAGACAACGACATCCTGGACGTCACCTTCACCGAAGCCGGTCCCTTAGAAGACAAGATCACCAATACCACCAAGCTCTACGTCGACTCCCTGAGCGACGCGGGTAAGAAGATGGTAAGCGGTAAGAAGATCGGTGCCACCATCAAGGTAAAGGACATCATGGCGATCGAAAAGGACAGTACCCAGACCTACGTCAATAAATACCTCCTCGAACTCGAAGACGCCGAAACCGACATCAGCGGTAAGAAGTTCGAAATGACGATCAACTCCGCCGGCCGCGTAACCAAGGTCGAGCTCGACGAGGAGTTCTTCACCAAGTTCGACCCCACCGGTGCCGTAACTACTGAAGCTCAACTGCGCGATAAGATCGCCGAAGACAACAGCAGCGGCTTCAACAGCCAGGGCGAGATGATGGCCAACTTCGAGATCCAGCGCGCCCTCGTAGAAGGCAACGACATCGAGCTCCCCCTCGAGATCATGAAGCAGATCAACGAAGAAGATCCGAACGGTAGCGACTTCGAGATATTCCAGCGCGGTGTGAAGTGGATGCTCATCCGCAATCAGTACGCCGAAGGAGCTGACATCAAACTCGAGTACGAAGACATAAAGGCAGAAGCAGTAACCAGCCTCATGGGTATGCTCGGCGGCCAGCGCCCCGACTTCCTCACGGACGAGTTCATCGACAACTACGTCAAGCAAATGCTGCAGGACGAGAAGCAGCGCGAGCAGCTATCCAGTAACGCCATCGAAAAGAAAATCATGGCTTCCCTCCGCGAGAAGGTCACCTTCACGGAGAATGCACTTGATGCTGATGGCTTCAATGAACTTATTAAGGAGTTTAATGAGAAGAATACACCAGCCTCTGAAGAGGAGTAGAAACTAGAAATTAGTAACTAAGAACTAGAGAGCTAGAAATCAGGTAACTGGTTCCTAGCTTTCTAGTTTCTAACCTCTACTTTCTTCCAAAAGCCACGTCCGTTCCACTAGAAACTCAACCTCCCCAACGGTCGTATTCAGCGTTCCCACCTTCTTGCTGTAAGCCTCCTTTGCCATGAAGTCCTTCTGATGTTTCAAATTGACGAGCGACTTCGTGAAGCGCGTATAATTGATGTAGCTCCGCTTGTCCTTGGTGCTCATCTTACGGTTTCGGCGGACGTAGAGGCGGAAGGTCTCCAGTAAGTTGAGGGCGTATTCCTGGTCCTGCTGATCGTAGGCGATGCGGACTTCGAGGATTACGCGGGCGAGGTGGTAGACTACGTCGGAGTCGGTAACGGTGGCAAGAAGCTGGGCGGCTCCTTCTAAGCGGCCGAGACTGTACAGGAACCGTGCTTTGTTGAGGGCGTAGGCGTTGTCGCGTTTCGCGGCGGGGAGGCGATCACGGTTGTCTTCGATGAAGCGCTCGGTCCAGTCGAATTCCTTAGTGGCGGAGCCAAGGGTTACTATGTTTTTGTAGTCAAATTCGCTGATCTCGTCCTTTTCGTAAATGATGCCGTTTTCGAGAACGCGGCGGTAAAGGTTCATCAGCTCCTTCAGGTAACCTGATTCCTTGCGGACGCGGGCGATACAGTAATTACTGGCGAAGATGTAGATGTCTTTCTGGTGGCGGAGGGGCAGGTTTTTGAAGCCATCATCGAGGTAGTAGAGCATCCGTTCGTAGTAGCTCTTGTCTTCTGGTTCGCGGAGGCTCATCAGGATGTGGTAGTAGGCATCGATGCTGGGCTCTTTGCCTGATTCGCGCAGTTTCTGGCCTTCGCCAGAGTTGAGGTATTCGAGGATGGGTTCTAGGAAGAGCAGGTCGTAGTGCGTACTCAACATCATCATGTTGGCGGTGAGCTGGCAGGCGTGGCGAAGTTTTTCGACGAGATAGAAGCGGTCGAGGTGGTTGAGCATGGCCTGCATCTCGCGGGTATCCGTCCGGTTGGTTTCTCCCTGGCGGTAGCCGTTGATGTTTTTCCATTCGTAGGCGGCGAGGTGGGTGTCGGCGTCACGGTATTTGTGTTTGGCGACCTTGGTGTCAAGCCGTTTGCCCCGGTTATCGAGGAGCTTATAGCGGTGGAGTTCTTTGGTTCGCTTGAGGGTGAGGACTTCCTCGCGGAAGGCCTCGCTTTGTAGTTGCTCTACGGCAAGGAAGCGGTTGATGAGCTTCATTAGTGCGGAGAGAAGGTCGTTTATTTTTTGGTCCGTCCCGGTACCTTTCACTGCATCCTGCGCCCGCGCCTCCTCCATCTTTGGCTTGGTTTTGCTCAGTTCCTTAAGGATGAAGTCGAGCAATTTCGACGTCGCTGCGTGGCGGTTGAAGTAGGGGCTGCGCACGAACTGCCGTAAGCGTTCGCGCTCGCGGCCGTCCATAGCGGTTATTTGCCTTACTACTTTGGTGTCTTGCATGGTGCTAAGATAGGGGTTTGGATGGGTGCTGCGCGTCTAATCCCGAGGGGTGCGCAGGTGCTAGGTCTGAGGGCGGGCGCTAGGCCCGAGGGGTTCACGGGCGCTAGGTCCGAGGGGTTGCGCGGATGGCTGTCGCCATCTTGCTCCACCCCTCGTTACACTAAGCGACCCTCCGGGGCTGTGTGCGAAGGTTTTTATCGCCAGACGATTCGGTAGCTCAGTACGGGGATGAGTCCTAGCTGGTAGCGTTCAGTCGGCTGCTCCAGGAAGGCATCGTAGTACACATTGGCTAGGTTTTGGACGTTGGCTGCGTTTTGTACGTCGAGGGCTAGGGTGGTGGTGGTTTTTTTGCGGGTTTTGGTTTTGTATAGTCTTGGGTCTGGGCGGAAGTAGGTGCCGTTGGAGTTGATGAAGCCGTTAGAAAAGTCTTGAGGCGCAAAAAATCTGCGGGAGTCGTCAAAAGTAGATGTGAATGGGATTGATCGTCCATATCTTTCTCCACCATGAGTAATCAGCGCAAAATTTAGACCCAAGGTCGTTTCACGTTGCTTCTTATCAAGTCTTGGCCACTCTCTTCCGATGGTAAGCTTCCCGTTGAAATCATTACGGAATCTGTCTTTAGCCCATGATCCGTCCACCTGTTGAGTCTCTGCATTGAACAGACCAATGCTTCCCCGATAGTACCAACCTGACTGTTTGCTTCCACCACCCGCCTCTAATTCCACTCCGTATCGACGAGTCTCTGCCGAAACAAAATCGGGAGAACGCGGGTCGAATTCCAATATGCTATTGCTACTGACTATAAAACTGTTGTCTTGAAATCCGACATCATTTGGGGTAGACTGATAGTATAAAGCGGCCTTAACTATATGTTCTCCTATTCTTCTGGAGTAAGTCAAATCCAGATGATTAGTCAATACAGCATATTCGGGTAAAGGAAAAGCCATCAGGTCTTCCGCTATCAACCCTCTACTTTGAGCTCCTACGTTGAGGCGTAAAGATTGCCGATTCCACTCATATTGTAGGTCAATTCGGGGCTCCAAAAAGCTATGACTGACGGGCGTATTGAAGTAATTACTGTTTCTAATACCAACTTCTGCGGTCAAGCCATTTATAGAATACACAAGCCCTACGAATGGGGCAAGTGATGTGTAGCCTGCTCCTCCTGACAGCCCTCCGTTTCCAAAGGAGAGTTCGTAAGTAGTTGTTTGATCAAAATACTCCACCCCTAGTTTAAAGCTGTAGAACTCGTTTATTTTTTTCTCCCAAACGAAGTTAGCATTGAATAATCCGGGATCAAGCGTGAAGAAAGCAGCGTTACGGGTCGGGGGGATATTCACGGGCATCTGTGACCTATCAGTTTTAACCTTAGATGCAGAAAAACCACCTCGGAATGAGTTGGTTTTCACTTGGTGCGAAAAGCTTAAACCATAAATCTGCACCTCACTATCAAAATCAATATCAAACAACTCCTTCTGCTCCGTAATCTCCTGCTCCGTAGAATCTGGCCCGGCAAAAACATTAGAACTAGCCCCAACAATACTGAATAGACTCAACTCTCCTCCATCCCACTCATGGTGCAAATGCGCGTTAAAGTCCCAAAACCGAATCGACTCCCCCCCAAAGTCAACCCCCATATCTGCCAACAAACCAGTGAAGCTGTAGCGGCCGTTGACGAGGTAGCTCGTTTTACCAGAATCTCCAATCGGCCCCTCCGCCATAAGGTCAAAGCCGATGAAGCCAGCTTGGGCCTGGTACTTGCGGCGGGTTTTATTCCCCGGCCGCAGGCGCAGATCGAAGGTTCCACCGGTTGCATAACCGTACTCGACCGGTAATCCGCCGGACAGGAAGCCAGAATTGCCCAGCATCTGCGCGGAGATGGCGTTGACGCCGCCGCCACCCAGGGTGGGGAAATCGTAAAAGGTACCCGCGTTGGCGGTGTGGTTAGGGTTCACGATGGCCAGCCCGTTGAGGCGCCAGAGGTTGGCGTTGGGCGTGTTGCCGCGTACGCTGAGGTGGTTCGCCTGGTCGTTGGTTTGCACTACTCCCGGTAGTAGGGCCACCAGGCGGGCAGGGTCGTAAAAGGTGCCCGGTAAGCGGTAGACTTCCTCAACGGTGAAGCGCTGTGCCAGCGGACTCACCGGCGTGTAGGTAGCGCGAACCTCGGCTCCGGGCAGGTCGTAGATGCCGCCGAAGGAGATGGTGTCCTGAGAGTGTGCGGAGGTAAAAACGGTAAGAAGCAAAGGTAGAAGGAGGGAAGGAAATATTCGCACGGATGAAGGTGGTTAGATCGAAAGTCATTGGGCCAAAAGGGTACCGTAAGGTATGTCTAAAATGGGTTTGGTCTCACGTCTAGCCCCGGGGGGCCGCTTAGCGTGACGAGGGGTGGAGCGCAGCCCCCAACCGCCCGCAAAACCCCAGCCATCCGCTCAGCAACAGCCCCCCAAGAAAAATCCCCCAACCGCCGCTTACCGTTCCCCACCAACCCAGAAGCCAAAAACGGCGTAGTAACCAACGAGACCATTCCTTCAGTAATGCTCCGCTCATCCGTCCCCTGCACCAGCGCTCCGGCGCCCTGCAAAATATCGTTGTCGGTGTACAAAACGGGGATCTCCGCCGTCCACGCATCAAGCACTGACAGCGGGAAACGGGTAGACAAAGACGGATACAGAATCGCCCGCGCAGAGCTAAAAACGTTGCGGTGTTCGTGGTCGGAAAGCTCGGGTAGAAAAACGATGTCGCTGCTGAACTTTGCGCGCTTTTGGGCCTTGCGTACGCTGCGGGAATGCTTGGCGTAGTCAGGCTTTTGCACCAGCAAGCGTACCGACTCTTTGCAGCGTGTACGGAAGATATCGTAGGTAGTGAAAAGGCGCTCCAAGTTGTCTGATTCGTGGCCGCTAGCTGGGGCGTAGAAGTAGGAGTGTTCTTTGCCGTAGACTTCTTTGGTTATTCTGCGGGTTATCTGGTCTGCTGGGGTGATGCGGGTTTCTGGTAAGCCATGGCTGACTACGGTAATTTTAGCTTCAGGGAGCGCATACCGATCCTGTAAAGCTTGCTTCATTGACCGATGAGACACCACCACAGCATTAGCTTTTTCAGGCCCCATTTTGAGCCAATATTTACTGGAGAACACCTTGTGCTACCACCGATTTTCAGGATTTGTCGACCCTTCGAAGCCCAAAACAGCGATTACACCTGGAGTATTCTCGTAGAAAGATTCTCCGGAGATTTCAAAATAGACATCTGCCTCGGGGTTAGTGTAATACCCTGTTGGCTCAAGCTTTAATTCGGGAAATAAATCATTTTCGTCAAGCAAAACAAAAGTGGCCTCCGGAATAACTTTTGGCAGAAGAGGGATGATGGACATGCCAAAGACGGAAGTGTTTCGTTCCTGAAACTCCGTAATAGCTTGGGTATTTACCGCAATCCTCATCATTTATGACTTGTCGGGCTACAGGCCTTCGCCCTTTGTTTTACTCGGCCTAGACCGCTAAAGGCAACCGCGAAGCGAACGACTCGAACGGGACAATGATCATTCTCCCGTTCAGTTGTTCGCTTTAATCAGCTTACGCAAATAATGTTTCTTAACCCCAAACCGCTTGCGCAGCGTCCGGAATTCTTCCATTGCCTGCGGGCGTTTGCTGCCTTTGATGGCGGTGATCATCACATTTTTGGCGGTGTGTTCCAGCGGGATAAATTCGAAGAGTTTGGTTTTATAGCCTTCGGCTTCGAGCAGCAGGGCGCGGAGGCCGTCGGTGAGCATGGCGGCCTGGCGTTCGAGAAGGATGCCGCTGCCAAGTAAGGGCTTCAGGTCATCGGGCACGACCATATCGCGGCGGACCTGTTTTTGGCAGCAGGGGGCAACGACCATGATTTCGGCATTGGCAACGAGGCCTTTATAGAGCGCATCGTCCGTCGCCGTATCGCAGGCGTGAAGGGCGATGAGCATGTCGATTTTCTTGGGCTTAAAATCATCGATGTAGCCTTCGACGAAGTGCAATTTTTTAAAGCCGTTTTTATGGGCAATCGCTTCGCATTTTTCCACCAGTTTGGGGCGCAGTTCTACGCCGCTGATCTTCACGTTCAGTTCGAGGGTGTTGACCAGGTGGTCGTAGAGCGCGAAGGTTAAGTAGCCGCTGCCCGAGCCCATATCGACGATGTGAGCGCCCGCTTTCAGGGGGTGCTCGCGGAGCAGGGCGGCGATGATCTCGACGAACTTATTGATCTGTTTGAACTTCCGTTTGCCGTCGCGCAGTACCTCGCCGCTGGCGTTCGTGATGCCGAGGTCTTGCAGGTAGGGGCGGTCGGCGGGGATGTCGCGGTGTTTCTGGCGGTTGTGGTCGGTAATGACGAGGTCCTTCAGTGTTGGAAGCGAGACATCAGGGCGCGGGCGCGGGTGCAAAGCAGGTTGTCGGAGGATGCGTGCGTTGCCCTTCCTGCTGAGGATGAGGCTGAATTTTTCGGTCGTACTGAACAGGTCGGCGTTATAGTAGTCCGTTCCTAGGTCGTTCTCCATCAGAGCCAGAGCTTCGTTAATGGGGTGGTTCTTCACCTCTTCCCGGTCTGAATAGCGGTGGGTAATCTGCAGGAGGGTTCTCCCTTTGATCTCGACCAAGCGGGCGTAGCGGTTGCGAGGCAGGTCATTTTTTCCGTGAACAGGCTTGCTGAGGGTCAGCTTCAGGAGCTCGCCCGCGGCGGCGGTGGCCCTGGCGGCTGACCAGAATTGTTTTAAAGAAGCGATTGCTGACATCGTGCAAAGATAGTCGCCGGGTAGACGTTAGACCGTTAGAATTTTGGATCGTTAGACCTACAGCTCCGTAAAACCAGAAGTTCCGCAAATTACAACCTGACCTATTCATTTAGTTGCAAACGCAACTAAATACTTGTTTAGCCGTTTACCGCTTGTTCCAACTCTTCGATTAAGTGACCAACCCCCGCCAACATCTCATTTTTTTAACCAATCGCGTAGGCCGCCAGCTTGCCCGTTTGATGCTGGAGCGTATGGAATTCGAAAAATTCCGCCCACAGGGCACCCATATGGGGCTACTTTCGGACATCGTTTTGGCCGATGGCCAGCGGCAACAAGATTTAGCCATCTCCACCATCAAAGACAAAGGCACCGTAGCTCGCTCCCTTAAACAACTGGAGACCGCCGGCATCATAAAACGAACGGTTGACCCCGAAGACCGCCGCCAGAAGCGCATCCACCTCACCGAAAAAGGCGGCCGCCTCTGGGCCTACGCCCACGACCACGCCGCCCACGCGATGGACTGCGCGCAACGAGATATCCCCGATGAAGACCTGGCGCTCTGCACCAGCGTTCTCGAAAAAATATACAACAACCTCCACCAGCAACTGAGTTCTCCCCAAAGTATTGACCAATGAGTGAGCGTAACATTCCACGCACCATCTTCTCCATTATCATCGGTGCCGCCATTCTCGCGATCGGATGGTACGGCCTTGAGTACATGGGCGGCCTGAAGGAAGCCCCGCCGAAGAAGGAGGTCCCCAAGCGAATCAAAACCGTAGAGGCCACCGCGGTAACCAACAGTATCGTTTCCACCAGCCTCGCGGTACAGGGGCGACTAGAAGCCTACAATAAGATCGAACTCTTCAGCGAAGTTGGCGGTGCGATCACCACCCCAAAACCCTTCAAAAAAGGTACGTACTTCGGTAAGGGAGACGTGATGCTGCGGGTGGACAATACGGAGCCCCGCCTCAACATTCAAGCCCAGAAGGCAACACTTCTCAACGGCATCGCAGCCATCATGCCCGACCTAAAGATCGACTACCCGAAAAGCTTCCCCGCCTGGGAGAGCTACCTGTCTTCCTTCAGCATAGACGACCCGATCAAGGCCATGCCGACCCCGGCCAACCAGCGGGAGAAACTATTCATCGCCAGCAGCAACCTCCAGTCCCAGTTCTATAACATCAAAAGCCAGGAGGAACGACTAAGTAAGTACACCCTTTACGCACCCTTCAGCGGAGTACTAACGACGGCCAGTATTAATGACGGTACCGTTATCCGTACCGGTCAGATGCTCGGCGAGCTCATGGCGACCGGCTACTACGAGATGCTAGCAACCGTACCCCTGAGCCAACTCAACTTCCTGAAACCTGGAGGTACGGTGAAGCTCTTCAGCGAAGACATTGACGGAGAGTGGACCGGAAAGGTGCGCCGCATCAGTGACCAGATTGACCCGCAAACCCAGACGGTAGGCGTCTACATCGGCGTAACCGGCAAGAATCTCCGCGAGGGGATGTACCTGCGGGGCCAAGCCGCAGCTAAAGCCCTCAACAACGTCGTCGAAATCGACCGCGACTTGCTGATTAACGAAAAGGAAGTGTACGCCGTGCAGAACGACACCTTACTCGTACTAATCCCCGTAACCATTCAGAAATTTAACCGGGAGACCGTGATCGTCTCCGGTTTGCCCGACGGCACCCAGCTGCTTACGAGCGACGTTGCCGGAGCTTATGATGGGATGCGGGTTCAGCTTAAATCTACCGTCTCCAAATAAAGGTGACGAGCTGCACCCCGAGAGAGACCAGGCGTTAGTGAGAAATATGGTATTCTTTTACTCTTCGCTACCGCTCAGGCCTCTCTCGGAGCGGAGCCTCTAGCCCTTAGCCTCCCCTGCACCTGCGTCAGCGCCCAAAAGAATCGGACCTAAAGGTCCATCAACCCAGTTAGCATGAAATCATTCATAGCCTATTTCGTAAAGTACCCGGTAGCTGCCAACCTGATCATGTTCGGCCTGTTGGGGATGGGCATCATCAGCCTATTCCAGATGAAGGCCACCTTCTTCCCGGAATTCGAAAGCCGCACAATCAGCATCCAGATGATCTACCCCGGTGCGAGCCCGGAAGAAGTGGAGGAAGGCATCATTAATAAGGTAGAAGAAGGCATGAAGGGCCTTACCGGTGTGGAGCGCTACACCAGTGTCAGCTCCGAAAACTCCGGCCGGATCACCGTCGAAGTTCTCAAGGGCTACGACCCCGACTTGATCCTACAGGACGTCAAAAACGAGGTCGACCGCATTAGCAGCTTCCCCGTCGGGATGGAGCCGCCCGTAATCTACAAGCAAGAAAGCCTCGGCCGTGCCATCACCTTCGCGCTTTCAGGAGACAACGTGAGCCTTGGAGCCCTAAAAAACACCGCCCGCCAGATCGAAGATGACCTGCTGGCCATCGAGGGCCTCAGTAAAGTAGAGCTCTCCGGCTTCCCCGACGAAGAGATCGAAATAGCCTTCCGCGAAGAAGACCTGCAGGCTTACGGCCTCACCTTTCAGCAAGCCGCCCTGGCCGTTCGCGGCTCCAACGTAAACGTAACCGGCGGCAAAGTGAAAGGCCTCGAAGAAGAATTAATCCTCCGTGCCCGCAACAAAGAATACTACGCCGATGGACTGCGCGACATCGTGGTAAAGAACAGTCCCGGCGGCGGCGTCGTTCGCCTTAGCCAGGTCGCCAGCGTCCGCGATCGCTGGGCCGATCAGCCCAATCGCTCCTACCTCGACGGCTCACCCTCAGTCTCCGTTACCGTACAGAACACCCTCCAGGAAGACATGCTCCAGATCACGGACGACGTGAAGAAGTACCTCGAAAAATTCAACGCCGAGAACACCAACATCCAGGCCAGCATCGTCTCCGACGCCAGTATTA
>Ga0306864_1000069_pt1 | contig 47318 bp, 38 predicted proteins | sample AntRauTorckE5430_FD_190448 | JGI IMG/M metagenome (GOLD analysis project Ga0306864, IMG submission 190448) | Saline lake microbial communities from Rauer Islands, Antarctica - Metagenome Torckler E5 #430 (v2) (version 2) | ecosystem: Environmental > Aquatic > Non-marine Saline and Alkaline >...
GGACGGTTCTGGAAAAAGTCGCCGAGGAGGTTGAAGAAATCGTTCATGCGCTAGTGGTTTTCTCTTGCGGATTAAGGTAAGGTAATTTAGTGGGTAAGTACAAAGGTTGCGGGCAAAAGCAAAGCCACAACGAATGATGTGAGCACTCACAATACAATATGCGGTAGCCTTAAAAAATCAACAGGCCAACAGACGAACTACAGCCCTTGATGTACATGCTTAAACTGTTCCCGAGTAGGCCGGTCGTACAGCTCAATCCACTTAGAAGAAATGGAGTTGTGGTGTGGGCCGAAGGTGTTGCGGCGTACTACAACTATACTAGCTTGGTCTCCGGACATTCCCTGAATTTCCCAGATGGCGTCCATGCGGTCAACGTTGCTATCGAGTTGGAGAAGGGGGTGTTTTTCATTGTAGGTAAGGTACCAGGCACCGGCGTGGGTTTGCTTGTCCCAATGCCCACCGCGGAAGGTTCCGTTGGGAAAACACTGTATCCACTGGCCGGTGGCGGCGACCTTCTGCGGGCGGCTGGCGCGGCTGTCGGCGTAGCCTTCCACTACCCAGTAACTCTTGCAGAGCGCCTGGGCTTCGAGGCGGTCCATGGGGGGTTCGATGGTCTGACCAAAGCCGCCTACGGAGGTTGTTTGGTTATCGAGCTCTCCTTCCGCCGGAATTTTGTGAATGTAGAGAGGGATGTGGCGGGCCGTATCCTGGTCTTTGCTGGCAACGAAGTCTTTCGTGGAGGCAAGCTCATCGGCCTGAACAGTACCGTCGCTGGGCTTGGGGTCGGTGCAGGAGGTAGCGCACAGGTAGAGCGCGAGGAGGATAAATAGATTTTTCATCATTCGTGGTCTTAATACTGAACAGGTAAAGATAATGAGCCGGAATTTAGCTGCGGTGTTGTTAACTACTCGTTGGGGAAACGTGCGGGGGCGGGGAGGCGAGTGAGACCGAGCGGCAGCGAGGAGTAAGGTGCCACACTTCTCGCCCTTAGAGGCCTCGAACAAAACGGAGCAACTTTCCCTCCTCCCACTGGTCTGCCATAAGCTGGTAGCCTACGGGCAGCGGACTGTCGGTTTCGACGGGGATGGCAATCGCAGGCAAGCCAGCGAGATTAGCGAGCACGGTGTATATATCGGCGAGGTAGTTCGCAACGGGGTCGTCGGTCTGATCACCGATGGGCCATGCCGGGGTGGGGCTTACGGGCATAAGGATGAAATCGTGCGCATCCAGGATGCCCTGGAGCTGGTCACGGATGAGGCGGCGGACCTTCTGGGCTTTGCCGTAATAAGCATCGTAATAGCCGCTGCTGAGTACGAAGGTGCCCAGTAAAATCCGTCGTTGCACCTCGGTGCCGAAGCCTTCGGTTCGGGACTTGGTGTAGGTTTCTTCCAAACTGTGGGCGTCTTTGGAGCGGTGGCCGTAGCGCATCCCGTCGAAGCGGCTCAGGTTGGAGCTGGCCTCGGCGGTGGTGAGCACGTAGTAGGCAGGTACGACGTAATCGAAGTAGGAGAATTTTACGGGGACCATGGCGTGGCCGGCGGCGCGGAAGCCTTGGACTGTTTTCTTCATCGCCAGCCGGATTTCTGGCGCGAGGGCTTCGCTTTCCATCAAGTCTTCGAAGTAGGCGATGCTTTGGGGCTTGCTATCAACGGGGTGTTCGCTGTAGGCGGGGAGTGCTTTATTAGGGGCGGTGGCGTCGTACCTATCCGCACCGGCGCTGAGCTCGAGGGCCAGGGCGATATCGTCCGGGTTACTTGCCAGGTAGCCGATCTGGTCGAAGCTCGACCCGTAGGCGATCAGCCCATGGCGGCTGATGCGGCCGTAGGTGGGCTTAAAGCCATAGATGCCGCAAAAGGAGGCGGGCTGGCGGACGGACCCGCCGGTGCTAGAACCCATGGCGAGGAGGCAGGTGCCGGCTTGAACGGAGACGGCCGCTCCGCCGGAGCTTCCGCCGGGGACGCGGGTCACATCGGCGGCATTGCGGGTGGGGCCGTAGAAGCTATTTTCGTTGCCGGAGCCCATGGCAAACTCGTCGCAGTTGGTACGGCCGATTACGATCACGTCTTCGTCGAGGAGACGTTGAAGTGCAGTTGCAGTATACGGAGAGACGAAGCCGTCGAGGATTTTTGAGCCGGCGCTTACGGCGTGACCGTCGTAACAGATCACGTCCTTGATGGAGAGAACTACCCCAGCCAGTTTACCCAACTTTGTACCCTGCGCCCGCGCCTGATCCTGCCGTTGGGCTTTACGCATCGCTTCTTCCGCAAACACTTCTACGTAGATGTTCAGGTGGGCGTGCTCGTTGATGGCGTCGAGGTAGCCGTTGACGAGGTCGGTGGTTTTTACCTCACCTTTTGCCAGTGCTTGCTGGCTTGCTTTTATGGATTTGTACGCCATGGCGCTAAGGTAGTTCGTTAGTTTTTTAGTTCGTTAGTCTTTTGGTCCGTTAGTCCAATGCGTCCCATTCGCAGCCACCAGTATTGTATCACTGCCCGCAACACCATAAACGACAGCAAGCTCCCCCACAACCCCCAGTTTTCATAGTGGCGGCCAATTAGGAAATAGATGATGAGGTAACCGGCGAAGGCAAGTAGCATTGTTTGCCGCATGGCGCGGGCAGCGGTGAGGCCGATGTATATTCCGTCGAGTAGGTAGCAGGGCGCGGCGGTGAGGCAAAAGGCTACTACAATTGGCAGATAATAAGTTGCAGCTGCCAGGGTTTCTGGCGCGGCGTTTTCCGGTGCGAAGAGACTTAAAATATGGGTGTTTCCGAGTGCGTATACCAGCGCATAGACGCCTGCGAAAGCCATGCCCCAAAGGAAAATGAGGCGAATGACCCGGCGCAGTTCGGACGGTTTATTTGCGCCGGAGTATTTCCCAACAAGGCTTTCGGCTGCGAAGGCGAAGCCGTCAATACCGTAGCTGAGCCAGTTCACGAGCTGTAGCAAAATCACGTTGGCGGCCACTACAGCGGTACCGATATCGAGGGCGTTAGCGCGGTTGTAGAAGAAGGCATAACTCAGGGTGAGGAAGAGGGTGCGTAGAAAAATATCGCGGTTGATGGAGAGGAATTCGCGTAGGGCGGGAGTGGTGCCTTTAGGGCGCGAACGCAGGTGCAAAGAAAGCTTTTCGAAGCGCAGACCACCCCGCCGGCATTCCAACCACCAGAGCACCAGGCCGAACCCGAACCCGAGGTATTGCGCTACCACCGTTCCCCACGCTACGCCCTGGATACCCCAGCCAAGGCTTTTTACTAAATACCAACTCAATGCCATATTTGTCGCGTTAACGATCAGTGTTAATACCAACGGAAAAATGGCATTCTGCCGCCCGAAGAACCAGCCGAACAGCACCATTTGTAATAAAGCTGCTGGTGCCGCCAGAATGCGGATGTAGAAATAATCGTCTATAAGCCCGACCTGCTCTGCCCGTAAATTCAAGAGCCAATGCGTTAGTTCCGCGAAGGGGTATTGAAGTAAAACCAAGAGTACCGAAATTACCGCAGCTAAAAGAGCCGCGCGGGCTAGGGTAGCCATCTGCGCCGCCTTGTCTTCAGCTCCGTAGGCGCGGGCGGTTAGTCCGGTGGTGCTCATCCGCAGGAAACCAAAGTTCCAATACACGAAGTTGAAGGCCATACCGCCCAGTCCCACCGCCGCGATATACCCACCTCCTAAACTGCCCATTAGGATTGTATCAAAACTGGTGATGAGCGGAACGGAGATGTTACTCAGGATGTTGGGGACGGCGAGACGGAGGATTTCTTTGTTCATATTGGCCGGTTACCTGACTTTTTAGCCGTGAAGGTTAAGCGACCTTTGGGTCGCTGGGCAAAGTTAAGTTGGCCTGAAGGCCGAAGCAACCTTCACCGCCTAATTGATTGTTCAAACAGGCCGTTGCCTAACCGTTCGGACGCCCTCAGGCTACTGTTCTTGAGGCTTCAGCCAGAAGGCAGAAGAACAACCGCTTAAAAACTGTCGAATAGATTCCGATGTTAACATTTAAGACAACCTTATCGACCATTTTTTGGTCTTTAGCTGTTAAAGACCCGTAATTCGTTTAAAATTAAGACCAGATGAAAACCTTTAACCTCCCCCTTTTTGTACTCCTCGTCTTCGCCTTATTCACTTATTCCGGCTGTGGAGATGGTTACGGTACGGATAACAGCGTTGTCGACAGCCTTCGCTATGACGGGCCTCAGGACAGAGCTCCCTCTAACGGTACTGGCTTCAACACCTTCGCCGCCTACTTCCCTCCGCAGGAGACCCAACCTTACGTCGGTCGCCGGCTGGAGAAGGTAAGCTTCTACCTCCAGGATATTCCCACACAAACAGTAGTCATCATCTACGCCGAAGGGACCGATGGTCGTACACCAGGAGTTGAACGCTACAGCATCAACCTCACTCAACGTATTCGCAACGCTGGCTTCTACGAGCATACGATCACCGACGCCGTCATCGATATCAGAGAAAACGAAGGCATCTGGATTGCCGTGGAAACAGATTTGCCAACGGACGGCTTCCAGGCCATCGGCTGCGACGACGGCACCAACTACAACCCCAACGGTGACCGCTTCCTGCCTCCCACCGGTAATACTTGGACGAGCTTCAATGAAATTACCGGTTCGGAAACAATTAACTGGAACATTCGGGGCTTCCTCGCGGAAGAGTAGTGTGATAATGTAGTCGCTATCACACATTTTTGCACGGATGCTCGCTTCGCGCGTGCAGCTTCGCCTTAGGTGACTGAAAAGTTCGTGAAGGCAAAGCCGCACGGACGAAGCGAGCATTTTTTGTTTATAAAATGAGGTAGCGACTACATTACTAACGAACTACATTACTAGCTTGCGGCCGCGCTATATTTTCGCCCGCCAACCAACCAATCAACCTCAATATGTTACGCGATCGCTTCCATTTACCAAAAGACAAAATCTACCTCTGCGGCAACTCCCTCGGCCCGCAGCCGAAGGCGGCGGCGGAGCAACTCGCTGTTGAAATGGAAAGCTGGAAGGTCCGCGCAGTAGAAGGCTGGTGGAATGGCGACACCGATAAAGGCGGTTGGCTGGGCTACCACCGTCGCGTGGAAGACACCCTGGGCAGGGTTGTTGGTGCAGAAGCGGCTGAAGTCACCACCGCCAATGCCCTTACCGTAAATCTTCACCTTCTGATGGTCTCTTTCTTCCGCCCGGAGGGGCGCCGGCGGAAGATCATCATGGAGGCCGGAGCGTTTCCTTCGGATCAGCACGCGATCATCAGCCAGCTGAAATTTCATGGCCTCGATCCGGAAACCGACTTGATTGAGATCGGTCCTCGTGAGGGGGAATTCACCATCCGTACTGAAGACATTACGGCCGCCATCCACGAAGGAGGCGACGAACTCGCTCTCGTTCTCTGGAGCGGTATTCACTATTACACCGGTCAGTTCTTTGAGCTTGGCGCAATTGCGAAAGCCGGCAAATCTGTTGGTGCGGCGGTTGGGTTTGACCTGGCGCATGCGGTCGGTAACGTTCCGCTGTCCCTACACGATTGGGGCTGCGACTTCGCCGTCTGGTGTTCCTACAAATACCTCAACGGTGGGCCGGGTGCGCCGGGCGGATTGTTCGTCCACGAGCGCCACCACCACAACGAAGACCTGCCCCGCTTCGCCGGCTGGTGGGGCCACCGCGAAAGTGACCGCTTCCTGATGCGCCGTGATTTCCGGCCCGAAGTTGGCGCTTCCGGCTGGCAAATCTCTACTGTACCCGTACTGGGGATGGCGCCACTGCTCGCCTCCCTGCCCCTCTTTGATGAAGCAGGAGGTATGACCGCGCTCCGGGCCCGCAGTCTTGAACTAACCGGAAGACTCTACGAGTTACTCGATAAGCTACCCGGTTTAACCATCATTACTCCCGCCGACGAAAACCAACGTGGCACCCAGCTTTCCGTCTACGTACCCGGCCACCGGCCCGATCTGGAGCACCAGCTCTCCGCAGCCGGCCTGATTGTGGATTACCGGCAGGATAATCTATTGGGCGGAGACGGAGGGGTACTCCGGCTTGCTCCGGCACCGCTTTACGCGACCATGGAAGAGGTTGAACGGGCGGTAGAAATCCTGGCTAAGGAACTAGCTCCTAGTATGGTGTAATTTAAGTTTGATGCACTAAGTCGCCGGACTTTTGCGGCGTGGCGAAATGAGGATTTCAGCAACGAAGCTAGTTCCTAAGCACCCGCCGAAAAGCCAGTGTCTGCAGCGCATCAGTAGCTAGTTTTCCAAACACATCACCCCGTTCCGTCATGTTGTGCAGGTGCGTACGCGCCCAGCCGAAAATGGCGGGGTCGAGCAGGGGAAGGCTGAGCTCCCAGTGGCTTTTCAGGTCATTTTGAAGCTTCCAGGGCAGGGTGCTCATTTCGCGCAGCGTGGAGACGAGTTGCAACACGAAGGCCTTACTTATGCGTTCGGACCACGGCTCGTTGCGGCTCAGGGCCAGTATGCGGGCCAGCCCCCCGTAGTGAAAGGCATTTTTCTCGGAGGTAAGCAGCTCGTGGAAAATATCGAGAAAGGTGGCTTGGTCGAGTCCGGCGGTGATGGCGGCGGCTTCCTTCATGGGTAGTTGCGCGGGGTTGCCCTGTAGAGCGTAGCTGACGAATTCGGCGCGGACGCTAGGAGCAGGGAAGGCTAGAACAGCAGTGGCTGCGGCCCGCATTTGCTCTTTATTTAAGGTGTTCCAGAACTCGGGGAAGGAACGGTCCGTCAGCTCGGGCAGAACGTGCGGGGGCAAATTGGACAGAAAGAAAACGCTGGCCGTTTCTTGTTTTTTCAGCCCACCATAAGCTTCGAGGAGTTCGATGGCTTCGGCTCCCCGGAGGAGGGAAACGATTTTACCGGCCTCATCAAAAGCGCCGCTGGTCAGGGTGAGCATGTCTTCGAGGGCGACCGGGTCTCCGGCGAGAAGCAGTAGCCTTAGGATAGCGCGACGCACCCCTTTTCGTTTTGGGGGAAGGCGCTCCCGGAGCCAGGGAATGTCTTCCGGTCCGAGTTCAGTCGCCAGCGAAGCGAGGAGGTTTTCCTGGTTCTTCGGAGATTGCTTTTTCCAGATCGTGGTGAGGGCCTCGCGGGCGGAGGCGGGGTCTTTGGCCCGCAGGCGTTGGAGTAGGAGAATGCGGCGACTGGGCGTTGCTTCCGCTTTCCAGGCTGCGGTCAGGTCGTAGTCGGGAGAGAGTTCTGTCCAGTCCGGGTTTTGGCCGGCGAGCCACTGCGCTCGTTTTCCTCCGGCGGCCAGTAACTTTTTCGTGTAAACCAGATCGGAAGGGAGTTTCCTCATGGCCTCGTTGATGAGTTCGGGGAGCAAATGTGGCGGGAGTAGGAGTTTACGCTCGTTAAGTACGGCGACGGCCTCGGGCAAGACGCTGGGGTAGGTGCCGCGCAGGATAAGCTCCAGGGCGCGGCTTAGGCGGGGCTCCGGTAGTTCGCGCTCTTCCGGCGGGGCGATACTGGCTGGTATGTTGCCCTTCGTCTCCGGGGTGAGCCGGTGGAGGCGTTCCGTTATGGCGTAAGCGGCCAGCAGTTGTTCGGCGGAGTCGGAGGTGGGGTCTACGGCTGCTTTGGCCTCTAGCCATTCGTTGACGGCGAGGTCGGGTGCCTGGCGGGCGGTGCCAAGGGTTAGGTTGGAGAGAAGGTCGGATTGCCGTAGTGGTTTGGGCATAGTTGCAAGGTAGGAACTTCGCCCCAGTCGGGCCCATCCAGGGTGGGTAAGGACGTTACGAAGCAACAAAAAGCGTTTTGTTTTTAGTCACTCCGCGACTCCGGAATTCACTCTGGAAGGGTTCGACCGGGACAATGTACGTCCTTGCTAATCCAACTTTTACTGCACCTGCGTCAGCGCCCCAAAAATCGTAATCAACCGACGACCGCCAAATACCGTTTGCTAAGCATGCTAAAGTGGCTCCTCATTCTTCCCATCCGTATTTACCGCGTGACTTTGTCCCCGCTGCTCGGTCCCAATAAATGCCGGTTCCAGCCCACCTGCTCGGCTTATGCCATCGAAGCGATCCAGGAATGGGGTCCGCTGAAGGGGAGTTGGCTGGCTACGAAACGGATCTGTAGTTGTCACCCTTGGGGACCCTTCGGTCCGGATCCCGTGCCGAAGAAGGCAGATAAGAGAAGTCAGAAATCAGAAATCAGTTAGCTCCGGTCCGTGTTATTTGAGGCCTGAATTTTGAGGTCTACATTTTAAATCCCTTACCTTAGCCTTCCCAAAAAAATAAAGCTTCATGTTGCTGCGTAAACTTTTATTCTTAGCCTTTCTTTTCTCCCTCAGCCTGAGCTCCTTCGCCCAGGGTATCGAATTCTTCCACGGTACGTGGGAGGAAGCCCTCGTGAAGTCCGAAACGGAAGGTAAGCTCATCTTTGTAGACGCCTACACGACCTGGTGCGGGCCCTGTAAGAAAATGAGTGCCAACGTATTTCCGGCAGCGGAAGTAGGGGAGGTTTTCAACGCCAACTTCATCAACGTTAAGCTGGACATGGAGAAGGCAGAGTCCGTTTCTTTTCGTAGAGTTCATTCCGTGCGGGCCTACCCCACCCTGTTCTGGATCAACGGTAAAGACGAAGTTGTGCACACCAGCGTTGGCGGTAAGCAGGTCGCTAGCCTGATTACGGTGGCCAACGCAGCCATCGCCAAACAGGACGATATCGAAGCCCTCGCCGCAGAGTGGGAAGCAGGAGACCGCGACCCTAAGCTCGCCTTTACCTACATCCGCGCCCTCGTGCGCCGCGAAGAACCGCACCTGAAGGTTGCCAACGATTACCTCCGCGATCAAAAAGACCTCACTACTACGGACAACCTCAACATCATTCAGGTATCCGCTACTAATGCCGATAGCCGCATCTTTGACTTGTTGATGAAGAACAAGGCCGCTCTCATCGCTCTCAACGGTCAGGATGAATTCGACGTATCGGTCAAACGCGCAGTGAACGCCACTAAAGCCCGCGCCCTGGAGTTCAAAGACCCTTCCTTACTGGAAATCGCCGCCAAGAAACTCTCCGCCGTAGACCCTACGGCCGGCAAACGACTCAAACTGGAGGGCGAATTCGAACTGGCAGCTAAGGGCACCGACGAAAGAACTTTCGTCAAAGCCATGAAGAAATACCTCAAAAAAGGAGTGAACGGTGACGCTGATCGGCTACAAGACGTCTACCAAACTGCCGCGATTTCCAAGTTCATCACCAGTGACAAGGTTCTCGATATGGCCATCGAAGCCGCCTCCGCCTCTGCCGCTGCCGATGGTGGTTTCGAGAAGTACTACCGCCTCGCCAACTTTCTCCTTGAGCAAGACCGTGCCGAACAGGCCCTTACTTACGCCAAAATGGCTAAGGAGCTGATGCCGGAAGGTAAAGCTAACTATGCACGTGCGGTGGATGGGTTGATTAAGGAAATAGAAGACAAGAGCTAGTGCAGTCCCACGCAGCAGTACTAATTATCTAACTCCTAATTTCTAGCTCCTAGCTCCTAGCTCCTAATTTCTAACTCCTAGCTTCTAGCTCCTAGCTCCTAGTTTCTAATTCTTACCCTCTTGTATCCAGACCTCTCCTACTTCTTTCACGACTTCCTCGGTACCGCCCGGGACAACTGGCTAAGCATTTTCAAAACCTTCGGGTTCTTCTTGCTGATGGCCTTCATCGTTGCGGCCCGGCTGCTGAAATGGGAGCTGCAACGGCGGGAAAAAAATGGCCAGTTTACTCCCGAACGGGTGACCATTGTGCCGGGCAGTGGGGTAACGATCTGGGACTATATTTTCAACGGCTTCTTCGGTTTTGTGCTGGGCTATAAAGCCCCTTACGCAATCGCTAATATGGAGGCTTGGAAACAGAGCGCTGGTAGTGTTTTGATGTCTACTGAGGGGTGGTGGTCTACCGGCTTGCTGGCCGCCGCCGCTTTCGTGGGGTACTACGTTTACCTCGCCCGAAAACCGGTGGAAGGCAAGCCGTACGAGAAAGATGTTTATCCCAGCGAGCGGGTCGGCCCGATCACTATGATGGCAGCCCTGGGCGGCATCTTAGGCGCCAAATTTTTCGCTATCCTTGAATATATGGACCGCTTCATCGCTGATCCGATCGGCGTGCTGTTCAGCGGCGATGGGCTGGCTATCTACGGTGGTCTTCTCGGTGGTGCGTTGTTTGTATACTTGTACCTGCGCAAGCATCGAATTACGCCGGTTCCAGTACTGGATGCGGTGGCTCCGGCCCTCATCATTGCCTACGGTGTAGGGCGTACCGGCTGCCAGCTCAGCGGCGATGGCGACTGGGGAAAGGCGGCAAGCGTACAGCCCGACTGGTGGTTTTTGCCCGACTGGGTGTGGAGTTTTCGCTTTCCACACAACGTGCTCGGGCGGGGCGAAGCCATCCCCGGCTGCGATGTGGAATACTGCACCCAGCTGGCCGAAGCCGTTCACCCAACTTCAATCTACGAAATGCTGATGGCGTTTGCCATTGGAGGCTTGCTTTGGGCGCTGCGTAAGCGACTGACGAGCATCCCCGGTCTGCTGTTTTCCTTCTATCTTTTCTTTAACGGCGTGGAGCGTTTTTTCATTGAGTTCGCCAGGGTCAATGACCGGTATAATGTGTTTGGTGTCGAGCTTAGCCAAGCGCAGATCATTGCCATTTGCTTTATGTTGGCGGGCTTGCTTAGCGGCTGGCTTTTCGTTCGGCGGGCGCGGACGCAGGTGCACGGGAAGGGGTAAGCGCACGGTTGCTTAACTTTGGGCATGCGCTTGTTTCTAGCCTTCCTTTTTACAATATACGCTTTAAGCCTCGCGGTACAGTCTTAATCATTGGCTTACGGCCTGCCGGATTTTTTGAGCAAGGGTAATGGTCAGGGTTGCCCACATCAGACTCTTCTCTAAGCCTGCGGCCGCGCCAAAACGAAAGAACTGGACCCCTTTCCTCCTAAAAGACTAAAGAATTAACGGCCCAACGAACTACCTTTACGTCTCATAAAAATAAGCAACGATGAAATTCGGCGTAATCCTCTTCCCCGGCAGCAACTGCGACGACGACATGGTCCACGTACTCGGTACCGTAATGGGCCGCGAAACGGTAAAACTGTGGCATAAAGATCAGGACGCGCTGAAAGATTTTACGACCGACGACTGCGTTATCGTACCCGGTGGCTTTAGCTACGGAGATTACGTCCGTGCTGGTGCAGTAGCCCGTTTTAGCCCCATCATGGACTCTGTCATCGATTTTGCCAAGCGCGGTGGTTACGTTTTTGGCATCTGCAACGGGTTCCAGATTCTCTGCGAAGCCCACCTGCTGCCCGGTGCACTGCTTCGTAACCGTGACCAGAAGTTCATCGCCAAAAATTGCTACCTCCGCACCGAGACGACCAACAGTGCCGTTACCTCCGCCCTCCAGGTAGGTCAGGTACTCAATATCCCGATCGCCCACGCCGAAGGCCGCTTTTATGCGGACAAGGAAGTGATTGCCGACCTGAATGCCAACGATCAGGTACTCTTCCGTTACGCCGATGGAATGGGGGAAGCTACGGCCGCAGATAATCTCAACGGCTCCGTCGAGAACATCGCGGGCATCTGCAACGCCGGACGCAACGTCTTCGGCATGATGCCCCATCCTGAACGGGCCAGTGAGTCTACGATCGGTAATACCGATGGCCGGGCCATCTTCGCGGGGATGATTGAGGCCATTGAGGGCGCGGCGGTTTCTGCATAGAAGATATCTGTCCCGGCCGAGTTCCGGGGTCGCAAAGCGACTAAAGACGTAACGCTTTTTGTTGCTTCGCAACGGTAGAATCCGGTATGGAAGGCCTCGATCTAGACGAAGATCGTCTCCAAAACTTTTTAAGGCGCCAGAAAATGCGTTGCTGATCCTTCCCGGTTTTAGGTTACCCTTCCCCATGGGGGAACAACTCTCCAACCCAGTTGCTACCTTGCAGCAATGAAAGGTAAAGACCAAAACACCTATGACGCTATTGTAGTTGGCACTGGAATAAGCGGTGGGTGGGCAGCGATGGAGCTGTGCCGAAAAGGCTTGAAAACACTGGTGCTCGAACGTGGGCCCGAACTAAAACACGGAGGTTACCTCACCGCTAACCTCGACGTTTGGGACCTGCCCTACAACGACCAGTTGCCCAAGGAAACCATCGAAAAGCACTACCCAAAACTCAGCCGTAAAGACTACATCACCCGCCAGAGTACCGTTCATCATTTCTGTAAGGATGATGAATATCCTTACTCCGAAAAACGAAGATTCGACTGGATCAGAGGCTACCATACCGGCGGCCGCAGCGTAATGTGGGGCCGCCACTGTTACCGCCTCAGTGATCTTGACTTTGAAGCCAATGCGAAAGAAGGAATCGCCATTGATTGGCCCATCCGCTATGCTGACCTTGCACCCTGGTACGACCACGTCTCCCGTTTCGTTGGCATTTCCGGATTTAAGGAAAATCTTTCCCACCTACCGGATGGTCCCTTTCTGCCAGGTATACCGCTCAATTGCGTAGAAGAAAAACTTCGCGACGCCGTACATGCTAAATGGCCGGACCGTCGGGTAACCGTTGGGCGAACGGCGCACCTCACCGCCTACGACCCCAAAATACACCTCGGCCCGCGGGGCGCCTGCCAGTACCGCAACCGCTGTATTCGTGGTTGCCCGTTCGGAGGTTACTTCAGTAGCCTCTCCAGCACCCTGCCGGTAGCTGCAGAGACGGGAAACATGACGGTGGTGCACAACGCCGCCGTTCGGGAAGTGATTTACGATGCGGATAAAAAAAGAGCCTCCGGCGTGCGCGTACGTTTGAGCGATAGCGGAGACGACGTTGAGTTTTACAGCCGGGGCGTTGTTTTCCTAAACGCTTCCACGCTCAACTCCGCTGCCATCCTGCTGGCTAGTAAATCCGACGCTCAGCCCAACGGACTCGGTAACGACAACGATATGGTGGGCCGCAACATCATGGACCACCACCACCGCACCGGTGCCACCGGAAGTATGGAGGGATTCGAAGATAAAGCGGTGAGAGGACGTAACCCGAGCGGCCTCTATATTCCCCGCTTTGTCAACCTCGGTAAAGACAGCAAGCGCGATTACCTGCGCGGATTTGGCTACCAGGGCGGCGGTGGACGTGGTGGCTGGCAGCACCTGGTTAAAGAACTCGCCGTGGCTCCCGGCCCGGACCTTAAAGCCGGCCTGACCCAACCAGGTGGATGGGGAATAGGTGTCACGGCCTTCGGGGAAAGTCTCCCCAACGAAAATAACCGCATTACCCTCAATCACGACCTACTCGATAAAGATGGTCTGCCTACCCTGACGATGGACTGTGCCTTCGGCGAAAACGAACGCTTAATGCGTAAAGACATGAAAGTCTACGCCGCCGAAATGCTCGAAGCTGCAGGTGCCAAAAATGTAAGTATGTACGAACAGGAAGCTCACCCAGGGTTCAGTATCCATGAAATGGGATCGGCCCGGATGGGTCACGATCCTAAAACCTCCGTTCTGAACAAACACAATCAGGTTTGGAACTGCCCAAACCTTTACGTTACCGACGGCTCGGCAATGACGAGCGCCAGCTGTGTGAACCCTTCTCTTACCTACATGGCCCTTACTGCACGGGCGGTGGACCATGCCGTGAAATCTTTGAACCGACGGGAGTTAGGAGGAACTAGTCTCTAGTCTCTAGTTCCTTAGTTTCTAGCTTCCTTCCAATACTCAGCGAAGCGCCCAATCGAACTCCCGCCCGTGAGCTGTCTTTTTGCCGAAAAACCGTCAATAAGTTATCCGTACTGGCGATCAGGTTGACTGGGCCGAGGTGGGCGTAGACATGGGCTCCGAAGTTTGCTACGGCGTTCTTTCGAGCGTTGTAATTTAGGCCTACCGTAAGTGCATTGATGATGCGGTAACGGGCGCTCAGGGCGAAAGCTGTTTCATTGCTTAGCAGCCGGCGGTAGTGCACCAATAAAACACCTGCGGTGAGGCGATCGGTAAGGTCATACTCGCCGCCAATGAGGTAGCTGGTCGCTAGTTTGCTGTCGTAAGGTGCGTTGTCTTCGGTAGGTTCAAAGGCTAGTTGGAGGCTGTCCAGGGCGGCGGTGAAGGAGAGGGAGTCTTCGAGTACCTGCGCCAGAATATCGATCCCGTTGAACTCGTCGGTGCCTTTAAGACGGAAGTTGGTCACGTTACTGGTCCAGCTGATCTTTCCGCCCAGGTCGTTGGCTGCTGCCTGCACCCGCACCTTGCCAAAGGTGGCGAACAGGCCGAAATCGAAAGCCACGCCGTTGTTTTCGCTGAAGATGTCAACGGTTTCTATTCGGTTAATATCGTAGTTGATGCCCACGTCGTATAATCCGTTGTAAGTTACGGTACCGGCGGTATTCAGGGTCAGATCCTGATCCAGGGTGAGGGCGTAGTTCTCTTCGCCGGTGGTGAGGCGCAGGGAAGCAGAGGCTCCGGTGCGCACGTCGGCAATTCCGCTGAGGTGCTTGATACGGGCACCGAAATGAATATTTTCGGTAATCGCTACGCTGGCACCTAAACCGATTTCATGGTAGCTGGTGCCGAAGACCAGCGGTGCGAATTCTACCGTTTGGCCGACGAACTGAGCGTTGCCCTGAATCACCAGTTGGGCCAGAGTCTTGGGGTAATCAGCCTGGCCGGCGGCGCGCAGACGATGGTACAGGCCAAGGCTGAAGCGGTCTCCCCGTAGGCCCACCCCGATGGTTTCCAAACTGAGGTCATCGCGTAGTTCGTTGCGGTCAGCGAGTAAGTTGGGGAGTCTGTTAAGGTCGAGAATGCGGCGCCCATTCTCGTTCAGTAGGAGCTCGTTGTAGGTGACGTTTTCGGCGTAGAGGTCGTTGCTGATTCCGGGTAGGCCGACGGTGAGGCGACCTTTTGCCTGGCCGTAAAGCGCCGGGTTACTGAAAGTGGCCTGCCAGCTATCTGAGAGCAAGGGCACGGTCAGGTCCTGGGCACCAAGTGTGCCGCAGAAGAGCATCAGGGCGAGGGCGCAGGTGCGGGGGAGGTTGGAGGAGCGGTGCATGGAGCGGTGATGTTTTGTTGACGCTATTGTTCGGGCGGAGGAGCAGAAGCTAGCGTGATGGGTATTATGAGTGCAAACTGATTCCTAGTTCTCCACCCGAACAATAGCCCCCAGCAAAACCTGAAGCGTTTGTTCATCGGTTATCCTGGCGGAAATGAGCCCCTGGCGGGCGGTCGAGAAGTTCATGGTTAGAACGAGTCGGTTGGCGGTGCGAATAGCGTTGAGGCGGTCTCCTTCTAGGGTGATGTCGTTGATGAGGAATTGACCTTCGCTAATGACGTTGCCGGTGTTGTCAATAGGAGCGGCTTCGAGTAGCTGGAGACGACCATCGGCGAGGTCGGCGAGGGTGTTACCGTTTTCATCAAGGAAGGTGCCTTCTAGGCCAACGCTCAGGGGGATGCCGTTGCGGGTGGTGAGCCGGAAATCTACGCCGACTACCCTGCCGAAACGATCCATCAGGTCAATGGGAATGGTATCGCGGAAGACGAAGCCGCTGGCCTGGCCGTACAGCGGTAGTTCCACGTCAACTTTAGCGGTGTAGGCCGCCGAATCGGTAAGGAAGCCGAGGCGGTCTGTATCTGCATCGGGGTTAATGAATGCGTCGATCTGATAGTCAAGGGCGACCGGCCGTGCGCTCAGTACTTCAGCGATATTGGAGTTGGAGTTGTTGAACACGAAGGTGGTGATGGAGGTATCTCCGGGAGTGGTAGGGAAGTTGAAGTAAAAGCCTTCATCAATGGCTGTGCCGGTAATGGGGATCACGTTGCCGTCGATATCAACTACGTTGAGCACCGCGACCTCAGCAAGGGTGGGTACCCCGAAGGTGTTGGTCAGCGTCATCGTGATGGTAGGCTCTTCGAAGAAGATATCCCCTTCGAGGTAGTTGTTGAAGAAGTCAACCGCCACCGTATCGCGTACGCCAGGGTAGCGCTCCTGGCCCAGGTAACCTTGTACGTAACTGAAACGCAGGTTGGTGAAGGAAACTACGGTTTGTTCGCTAGGGCCAAGGTCGACACCAGATGCGTCCACAATGTTGTATTCGAAGTAAAGCGAATCGTTGGGAATGGTAAGGATGTAGCCAGCCAGGGTAACCGGAGTGACTAGGTTCTGGAAGGTAGGCGGTGTCCCGGTGCCGGAGTAGGCAGGTAGATCGGCTGATGCGGAGAAGGGGACACCGTTGAGGCGGGCATCGGGAATACTTAGCGTCACCGTCACGGGCCGGTCGTAGCGGTTGGGTAGGCTGTAGTTGAGGAAGCCGCTTTTGATGCGCACCTCGTCGATATCGATGTCCGACCCGCCACCGAAGGGGGCGGCCTGGCGTGGCTGGGTAATGGGGACGAACACGCCCTGAGCGATGGTTTCCAAACGGGCAAAGATCACATCGCTGCCGATCGCGGGCACTTCGCCAGAGTAACGGAAACGGAGGAGGCCGTCGGGGTCCACCGTCAGGAAAACCTCTTCGCTCACGTCGCCGATCAGTTCGTTGAGCGTTACCTCACTATCGATCAGAGGTACGGCGTAGGCCGAGTGGTAGCGGGTTTCGTCTATCTGGGTAAACTCTTCGATAGCGTTTGTGCAGCTGGAAAATGCCAGTGACAGGCAGACTCCGACGAAGAGTGTGGTGAATGACTTCATTAAGGGTGGTTTTCGTTTGGAGCTGTGCAAGGCCATAAAGATAACGCTTGATGGGTGTGGGTGTGTTGTGGATTTGGCAGGAAATGGGCCTTTGGGCCGGGTGAAAGACAGAAATATTAAAAGTTAGACGAACCCAACAATCTGAAAAGCGTATTGATGAACATGCGCGTAATCCTAACTTTGCTCCTTTTAACTTCCCTCTGCACCAGCGGCCGCGCCCAGGATTTAGAAAGGAAGTTTATCGTCGTCTCTTCCTCTTCCATTTTCGCTGATATGACGCGGGTGATCTCTGGCGATCTGGTGGATGTGGAATCCATCGTTCCCATCGGTAGCGATCCGCACACCTACGAGCCGACGTCCAGTAATGTTCAATTAATTGCCCGTGCCGATCTGGTTCTTGTAAACGGCCTGACTTTCGAAGGCTGGATGAACGACCTGATCGAAAACAGCGGTGCCGTTGTCGAAACCGCCGCCATCACCGAAGGAATCGGCGCCATCGCCAGGGGCCAGTACGCTAACCTCAGCGACCCTCACGCCTGGATGACGGCCCGTAACGGCATGACCTACGTGCGCAATATTCGCGATGCACTGAACAGGCTCGATCCCGATAATAAGGATATTTACGATTTTAATTCGGGCATCTACTTGCAGCAACTCGAAGACCTGGACAAAAGGATCTTCGGCCAGATTGAGTCCATCCCCGAAGCGCGCCGTGTTCTGATCACCAGTCACGATGCCTTCCGGTACTACGGCCACCATTATGGTATTCGCGTCGAGTCCGCCCTCGGTACGAGCACCGATGCACAGGTACGAACCGATGACGTAAACCGGCTCAGCAAAATTATCCGCGAATCTGGCGTACCAGCCATCTTCATGGAAAGTACGATTAACCCTAAGCTTGTCCGCCAGCTGGTGACCGATAACGAGGTTATCATCGGTGGAGAATTGCTCGCCGACTCGCTCGACGAACTAGGCAAGGAAGGCGGTACTTACATCGGCATGCTTACGGTTAGTACCAATACCATTGTCGCCGCGCTGAAAGTCCAGGTGGAAGACGTTGGTACCGGGAAGGGACTCAGTGGGAGCCAACAGGCGGTTTTGCTGTCGATCATTTTGACGGTGATGGCGGGGGCGTTTTTTTTATGGCGGGGAGGATTAACTGCGACGTGGTTTAAGTAGTGTGGAGGTGTTGGGACAAGACGTGAAGGTCTTCCGCAAACAGGTGCTCTATGCTTTTTAACGTATCGAAATCGACTTTACCTTTTCGGTGATCGTTCGAGAGATGGTGCTGATAGGGATGTGCTTGTGCGCGTTGGGCTGTGTAAAATAGGTTGTAGAATATATCTGGCTGGGAAAGAGTACCCCAAACAGTTAGAGGTATGGGGTAGAATACGGAGCGATCTGCAAGAAGTAGGGAGCCGCTTCAAGGTTTTAGGCATACCTTCACTATTCTTAACGAAAAGAACTAACGAAGGCTTCTTGTGGCCGACCTAATTTTTAACAGACAAACGAATCAACAGACTATCCTGTCTCCCGCCCTCATTACCCTTCTCGTTGCTCTGGCTGCTGTCATCCTCTTCGTAACGGAGTGGCTTACGATAGACCTAGTGGCCATGCTCATCATCGTCGCCCTTGTGGTGACGGGGGTGATAAGTGCGAGCGAAGGGCTAGAAGGCTTCAGTAACAACGCCACCCTAACGGTAGCTTTCATGTTCGTCCTCTCGGCTGCGCTGCTGAAAACAGGTGCGCTGCAAATGTTGGCCGGGCGGATGGCAGAGCGCTTCCGGACCCAGCCCAAACAAGCCACATTGTTGTTGATGCTACTCGTCGCCGTAGTCTCCGCATTCATTAATAATACGCCGGTGGTGGCCGTCTTTATCCCGATTGTGGGCCGGATTGCGGCAACCGCAAAAATTAACCCATCTAAACTGCTCATCCCACTTTCTTTCGCCAGTATTATGGGAGGGATGTGTACGCTCGTCGGTACGTCCACAAATATTCTGGTGAGTGGTATTGCGCAGGAGGCCGGGCTTCCGGGCTTTTCTGTTTTTACCCTGGCTCCGATTGGTGTGGTGATCCTGGTGATTGGTGTTATCTACTTAACCTACCTTGGTAATAGACTTTTACCCGACCGGAAAGTAGAAGGAAGCCTTGAGGAACAGTTCGCGCTACACGATTACCTGGCCGAGATACTCATCCTCGCAGACTCTCAGCTCGCCGATATCAGGATCATGGACTCGCCGCTCGTTCGGGAATTGGGCATAGACATCATCGAGGTCCGGCGGGGCATAGATCGTTTCACCCTACCGGCGGGAGATTTTCGCCTTGCTGCTGATGATACGCTCAAGGTTCGTTGCGACCGGAAAAAAATCAAAGGGTTGAAAGATTGGGTACGCACCACGGATCAATCCTCCGGCGTCCAGGTAATGGGAACAGGGCTTGACCGCGACAATTCTAACCTGGTTGAAATGGTCGTGACGCCAAACTCAGAGTTCGTGAACAAGACCCTACGGCAGGTAGATTTTCGGCGGTCCTACCGGGCGGTCCCTCTTGCCATTCGCCACCGGGAAGCGACGCTCAACGAGCGGCTGTACGAACTTCCGCTGATGGCAGGAGACGTGATTCTGGCGGAGGTTAAAACGCACTACCTGAAGGAACTACACCGCATTGAACAACGGCAAGATAGCCCTTTTATCCTACTTTCCAGTGATCCGATTCTCGACTTTAAGCAGACGCGTTTCTACTTCGTCTTTGCGGTAGTCGTGGGCGTCATCGCACTGGCAACGGCAAACTTGGTGCCGATTAGTATTGCCGCACTTATTGGCGTCTGCGTCCTCGTCCTCGGCCGAACCCTCAGTATGGGCGAAGCTTACGAGGCCATTGATTGGAAGATTATTTTTCTGCTCGCCGGAGCCTTAAGTCTCGGTAAGGCAATGGGGAATAGCGGGCTTGACGTTAGCATCGCTGGCTTACTCACCAATTCCGTCAGCCACCTCGGTGTTTATGCCCTTATTGCCGCGCTTTATTTCGTCACCAACCTGCTCACCGAGGTGATGAGTAATAACGCTACTGCAGCCCTACTGGCCCCCGTTGCCATTGCCGCCGGACAACAACTTGGCATCGATCCGATGGCCTTGCTGGTGACCGTTTCCATTGCAGCTTCCGCCAGCTTCATGACGCCCGTAGGATACCAGACCAACGCGATGGTATACAGTGCTGGGCGCTACAAATTTTTTGACTTTACTAGGGTGGGTACGCCGCTTAATTTGATTTGCTGGGCGGTTACTACTGCTATGGTACCTTGGGTTTTTGGGCTGTAATAGAAAACAGACCACTGGGGCTGCCGCACATTGGAGGGTGATTTTTTAGTTCGTTCGTGGCTGCATCGCCTCTACGCGTAAATTCTGCGTTTAAGGCAAAGCCACACGAGCGAAGCGAGCAATTACTATACTAGTCTCTAATGCCTAGCTCCTACAGTACTAAAGAAGCTTCCCGCCGAACAGCAGCCTGCCCCAAACCAATCGCATCATCTGGCTGGCGGCTGCTCATCAGGCGCAGACGGTTGGCGACTTGTTCACCTGTTTCGGCACCTTCAGCAGCACGCACGATGAGCTGGCTCACGTTATCGCGAGCCTGGATCATAATGGACCAGAGGGCGTCACTTACGTAAATCTGCTGTGTCACATTGTACTCAAATTCTTCACGTATAGTCAGGAGTAGAGTGGCGGTGTACTCTTTGGCGCCAACGCCGGTGCCGGGTGAAAGACGGAGGAGCAAGTTTGGGACATTGATGCGCTCGAGCATCAAGGTGAGTCGCTCGCAGGCCTGAAGACGGAGGGCATTCGAACTTTCTTTTCCATTGTTTTCAACAACCTGCTGCGGCATTTCTGACCGTTGAACCAGCGCAATAATCGTTTCGTTGAGTTGGCTCAGCGTATTGTTGATAACACTGTAGAGAATGCCTGAAATGATGGCGAAACCAAGAAGAAGAACGAGGATGATCGTGAGGTCCATGTAAGCTATTTTATCGTGTAATGTCCGGCGTAAATATCGGAAAATGACGTTTCTGGTCGTCAAAGCCAGCGATGGTATCAACCAATGGCTGCGCCCGGATGTTTAAACCCCAACAAAGTTAAACTTTGTAATTTTACCTCCGTAAAAATTACCCGCCATGAGCGTCGACATAACAACCGCCCCTAAGACTACCACTAACACTTCTCCTATCACCATCACGCCTTCTGCGCTAGAGCAGCTCAAAGGCTTGCGTGCTGAACTTAAAGTAGCGAAGGATCATTTTCTCCGCATCGGCGTACGCGGCGGTGGCTGCTCCGGTTTCGAGTACCAACTCGGCTTTGATTTGCCGGAGGAGGACGATAAGCAATTTCAAATTGGCGACGAGGTCGTGCTCATGAAGCCCGGCCACGCGCTCTACCTGCTTGGTATGGAGGTCGACTGGGCCACCGGCTTAAATAACCGGGGCTTCACCTTTAACAACCCCAACGCTACTGATACCTGCGGATGCGGGTCTTCCTTTAGCGCATAGACGTGGAGGAGCTGCCTAAAGGCCGATTACTACCCCCTGCTCCGTCCTTTAGGAGGGGCATCCCGTTTTATTACGAAAAAAGTGAAGCCGAGTTCAAAGCAGACGTTTACGAGCGCTACGATGAATTCGTTAACCGGCAAACAGTGCTGCATTTAGCAGACGAACTCCACGGTGCCTATCCTTTCCAATCTCTCAAGGAGTACATCTCCCGGTACTTGCCCTGTGGAGAACGACTAACCGTGGCTGACATCGGCTGCAGCGTAGGTCGGTTGATGGGGGATCTCGCCTTGGCCAACCCGTCTTGGGACTGCTACGGTATCGACCTAAGTTACCAGATGGTGCGGCAAGCCAACGATTTCTGGGTGAAGGGCCAAACCCTCCGTCCCAACCTCATCCGCTACGGCTGGGGAACGCTGGAGTTGCCCGGCCAGAACCTAACCAACCTCCACTTCGCCCTGGCCAAGGGAGAACGCCTCCCTTTTTCCGATGCTTCGCTGGATGTACTCTTTAATACTTTTCTCTTCGACCGGCTGGCAAGCCCCTTCGCCGCCTTAGGTGAATGGGCTAGAGTGCTGATGCCTGGCGGCCGGCTTATTGTTGTTTCTCCGCTCAACTTCCTCCAACCCGACGGCTGGCGCACCGCCTATCCGCCGGTAAAAATTCTCGACTATTTACAACAACAAGGCTGGATCGTTGAAGACTGGACCGACCCGCTGCCTCTAGAAGAACCGATGGATGCCCGGGGGAATATGGTGAGTTGGGCTTGCGTTGCATTTGTGGTGCGGAAGTCCTTAGGTTTTTCAAGCGCAACGAACGGAAGGCAAGGTAATGAGGGTGGATCGTAGTTTAGATTTTAGCAGTGTGGGACCTCATACAGGCCGAGATTACTCGTAGCAGACTAAAACCTGAATCAATCCACAGTAGAGTATAATTTAAATTCCAATTTACCCAAGCCTTGGCTTTTTACGCCGCAACGTCGTTACTGAAACCCCCATTTCGCTACGCGGCTACGATGTGGTAGCTACAGCTGAACTCCGGTTTTAGCGTCTCGCCACGCCGCAAAAATGCGGCAACTTAGTGTGCAAAACTTAAATTACACGGTACTAGAAGTTTTTTTCGCCCGGAATAACCTACCTTTTCCACTAGTTTTTGCTTTGCTACAGAACCAATACAGAATGACTTTCAATCTATCTCGCACTCGTATCTTGACGTCACTTAGCAGCCGCTTGATGGTGCTCTGTCTCTTTTTTATATTTTCCTGCGGTGGCCCACGAGCGACCACTCAGGCGGAACTTCCTTACAGTAGACTGATTAAAAACGCAGAGGCCGAAATCCGTATTGGTAACTATCTCGCCGCTGCGAAAAACTACCAGAAAGCGTATAATCAAAAGCCGCGCAAGAAAGATGTTCTGTTCAAGGCTGCGGAGTTGTACACCCGCGTTCGCGACTATAAAAAAGCAGCTGATGCCTACCAACTCCTGGAGGCCGATGAGCAAAAATGGCCACTGCTCGGTCTTCAGTACGGCCGCGCGCTGAAGCAGGACGGACGCTACGAACAGGCCCGTCGCCAACTCGGATTGTTTCGCGAAAGCTATAACGGCGCCGACCGTACCATCGTCACTGAAATTATAAACAACGAACTGGCCGGTATCCGATTGGCGCAATCGGGAATAGCGGGTCAGGAAGCCGTGGATATCGACCGGCCGGGCCGGGGCATCAACACCAGCGCCGAAGAGTTTGGTCCGGTGGCGGTTGCCGGAGACCAGTTGTTTTTTACCAGTACTGCCGGCGGACAAAGCCGTTTGTACCAGAGCCGGCTTCAGACCAGAGAATGGACTAAGGCAACGGTGCCGCCTGGCTTTCCCGTTATTGCCGAAGGAGGGTTTGGTACAGGAAGTTTTAGTGCTGACGGGCAGGTATTCTTCTTCACGATCTGTAGCGGACTAACCGGAGAAGACGCAACCAACCGTTGTGATATCTTCCGAGGTGAGCGGAGCATGTCCGGCGGCTGGACGCAGCCGGTGGTGCTGGGGCCGGCAGTCAATATGCCGGGAAGTAATAATGCTTTTCCTGCCGTTGTGACGGATGCTGAGGGGCGTCACCTGCTCTACTTCGCGAGTGACCGGCCCGGTGGACGGGGTGGGCTCGATCTCTACTCTAGCTTTCAGCAGGATCCCGACGATCCACTTTCTTTTGCCAGTCCGGTGAACCTTGGTTCTATAGTGAATACGGTTAGTGATGAGGTCACTCCGACGTACGATGTGGGCGAGGGGAAGCTGTATTTTTCGAGCAACGGCCATCCAGGCTTTGGTGGCCTTGATGTGTTTCGCTCAGTGGGTGGACCGGGCGTTTTTTCTGCGGTGGAGAACCTTGGGGAACCGATTAATTCTGCTGCCGACGACTACGGCTTGTCTTTGGCGGTGGGTAGCGGGAGGGCTTATCTCACGAGTAACCGGGCCTACGAAGAAGAGAAGCGTAACACTACGGAGTCCGATATTTATACCCTCAACTTTCGGGCGGGCCGGGCCCGGTTAAAGGCGATTGTCTACGACAATACGACGGGATCGGAACTCGGCGGATCCGAGGTGGCCTTATTTGAACTTAGCGCGGAAGGTGGAGCGAAGGAACTTGAGCGGCGAACATTCCCAACGGGTGTTTACGATTTTGAACTGCGGCCGGCGGGTAAATACCGTGTGGTCGTCCGCCGCGACGGCTATCAGAGTGTGGAGTACCAGGTGGAGACAAGTGCGACAGGGTCTTCTCTTTATGGTCAGCCGGTTTTACTGCGGCGCAGCATCAGTGGAAATAGTAGCCAAGGGGCTAGGCCAACGGTAGAAGTTGTTGATTTAGAACGAGTTGAGGCGCCGACTCAAACCGAGCCTCAGGAGACAACCATCATTACCCCATCGCTCCCCGGTCCTCCCCCTGAACCTGCGTCCGCGCCTAAAAATATCGATCCCGTTGCCTACCGGATTCAGATCAGCGCGGAACGAAGTTTCAACGCTACCGACGGAAGGTTTGAGTCAGTAAGGGCTTTCGGAAACCTGCGTTCAGAGCCCATCCCAGGGAAACCACTACAACGCATTACCGTCGGGTATTTTACCGATTCCGACGTCGCGAAAGCCGCTTTGCAGCGGGTACAATTAAACGGCTTCTCTTCTGCATTTGCCGTTCGGTATGATAACGGTAAGCGGTTCGGTATGATTCGGTTCTGAACCAAGGGGTGCATGTAGTAGTAGTGCAGTGGCTTATATACTACTGTCGTCCACTTGAGGCGAAAATGTGTTCGCGCTAGTGATACGGCCTTCCCACCGGTCGCCTGGAGGGGGGATTCCTTGCGGTCGTCCGTACAGGGAAGCGTTTTTACCTCGTGTTCCCAGTGGTAGTACAACAGGCATTATCCGACACGACTAACCAAACGGAACGTTAGTTGTTAACAATTATGCCTCCGTTCGTAACCGACTCTCTTGTCATTTAGTACGAATGGATAAAATCCGACGCTCAAATGTCCGAAAAGAAAACAAGCTCCTTCCGTCAACTCATCGACGGTGAAACACCTGTATTAGTCGACTTTTTTGCCACTTGGTGTGGCCCCTGTCATGCGTATAGCCCCATTCTAGCTCAGCTTAAGGCCGACCTGGGTGACGACCTCCGCTTGGTTAAAATCGATGTTGATCGAAACGAAGAAATCTGTCAGAAACTTGGCGTTAGCTCCATGCCCACCACCATCATTTTTCAGAATGGAGAGCTGAAATTCAGAGCCGCTGGTGTACAGCCGATCAGTGTGCTGAAAGCAGAATTGTCTAAGCTTACAGCTTAATGGACGCCGTACAAATAACCCCTTGGGGATGATTTGGTAACGCAAAAAAATGCAGAAACCAGCGTGCAGCACTTTCTAGCGCTGTACTCTGATTTCTGCATGCCGAGCGCTGTTCTTCAACGAGCCTCTTCGAGCAACAAATTATGTACTACACGTGGAGCGCCCGGTTTCCGGTAGCCGCCATTGCCGCTTCCTTAAAGGCTTCAGTGTAGGTTGGGTGCGCGTGGCTCATGCGGGCAGCGTCTTCGGCGGACGCGCGGAATTCCATCAGGGCGACGGCTTCGGCGATCATGTCTGCGGTGCGAGGACCCACCATGTGTACGCCAAGAATTTCGTCGGTTTCGGCGTCGGCGAGTACTTTCACCATGCCTTCCGTGTCCATGCTTGCGCGGGCGCGGCCGAGGGCTTTAAAGGGAAATTTGCCTGATTTATACTTGACTCCAGCTTCTTTGAGTTCCTCCTCAGTTTTACCAACAGCGGCTACTTCGGGCCAGGTATAGACTACGCCGGGAATGAGGTTGTAATCAATGTGGGGCTTTTCGCCAACAATGGTTTCGGCTACGAACACGCCTTCTTCTTCTGCCTTGTGGGCGAGCATGGCGCCAGCGATCACGTCGCCGATGGCGTAGATATGGGGTTGGGCGGTGCGGAGATGCATATCGACAACTACGCGGCCGCGGTCGTCCACGGCAATCCCGGCGGCTTCTAGGCCGAGCTTATCGGTGTAGGCATAGCGGCCGATAGCGATGAGGCAGTAGTCGGCGTCGATGACGAAGGGCTCGCCACCATCACGCTTCTCTACGGTTACCTTGGCTTTGGTCTTGGTTCCTTTTACGTCGGTTACTTTATGCTTCAGGTGGAACTTTACGCCTGTCTTCTTCATGGAGCGCATCAGTTCTTTGGAGCAGTCTTTGTCCATCGTTGGAATGATGCGGTCCTGGAATTCCACGACGTCTACTTCGGTACCGAGGCGCGCGTACACGCTACCCAGTTCAAGGCCGATCACGCCACCTCCGACGATGACCATACGCTTAGGGACCTTGGCGATATTGAGTGCTTCGGTGCTGGTAATTACGCGGTTCTTGTCGTAGTTCATCATGGCTGGGGTGATCGGCTTGGAGCCGGTGGCGATGATGAAATTTTTGCCGGTGATGGTTTTGTCTTCGCTACCGTCGGAAGCCGCGATGTGGAGTTCGGTCGGGCTGGTGAAGGAGCCGTGGCCGTAGAGCACATCAATGTTGTTCTTCTTCATCAGGAACTGAACGCCCTTTACGGTCTGGTCCACCACGTCGTCCTTCCGCTTGATCATCTGCGGCATGTCGATGCCGAGGTTGCTAATTTTGATGCCGTGCTCCGCAAATTTCGAGTGCGCGGCGTGGTAATGCTCGGAGCTGTCGAGCAATGCCTTCGACGGAATACAGCCGACATTGAGACAGGTGCCGCCGAGGCGATCGTTGTATTTTTCAACGATGGCGGTTTTTAAACCGAGTTGGGAGGCGCGGATGGCGGCTACGTAGCCGCCGGGGCCAGAACCTATTACTATTAGATCGTAGGACATAAATGTTCGATTTGCTCTTTTGTAACGCTTCAGGCCCTTTAAGGTTAATTGAGGGCGCTGACGCGGGTGCCAAAATAGGTGTTAGTCCGTCTTAGGCGGCCTACCGCCGGTCTTCTTTCTGCGCGGCGTACGCTTCTTCCGGGTACTTCCGCCAGCCTGCCCATCGTCGCTGGTAGGTTTGGGAGATGAAGACTTCGAGGAAGAAGCACCATCTCCGCCTTTAGCATTTGCCTGGTCGGAAGCATCACCTCCGCCCTGCTTGTTCTTGGTGCTGGAACGGCTCCTCCGGCGTTTACTACTGCGGGAGCCTTCCTTCTTTTCTTCTTCCGCTTTCCCAGAGGTAGAGGCTTTGCCGTCGCCCGTCTTTGCCTCGCCGCCGGAGGGTTTGTGCTTGGAATTAGCAGAACGTCCGCGCTGATTATTGGAGCCACCTCCCGGTTTCTTCCGTCGTTTTTTTTGCTTTTCCAGCGGTTTAAGGTCGACGGCACCGGTAACGTCTTCGTACTCGAACACCTCTTCTTTACTCTCTACCACTAGCTGATAGCTATGTATATCAGCGGGTAAATCTCCGGCGCGGTTGATGGCGATGAGCTCGTGCACCTTTGCTACGGGAATAGGGTAAAGCAAGCCCCGGTTTTCTTTGTAAGTATAGAACATGATTCCTTTAAAGATGTCGGTCTTGATCAGGATGGCCAGGCCAGCGGCGGTCTTGATCTTATCCGCTTTCTTAGGGAAGGACTCGAGCGCCTCCATGTAGGTATCCAACTCGTAATTGAGACAGCATTTCAGGCGACCGCACTGGCCCGAGAGTTTCTGCTGGTTGATGGCGAGATTCTGAAAACGCGCTGCAGCGGTATTCACTGCGGCGAAATCGCTCAGCCAGGTGGAACAGCAGAGTTCACGTCCACAGCTTCCGATGCCTCCCAAACGGGCGGTCTCTTGCCGTGGGCCGATCTGCCGCATCTCAATCTTGATGCGAAACTGGTGGCTGAACTGGCGTACGAGTTCCCGGAAATCCACCCGGTCATCCGCCGTGTAGTAAATGGTGGCTTTGCGGCCGTCTCCCTGGTACTCAACGTCAGAGATTTTCATCTTCACGTGGTTCTGGCGGGCGATGGCACGTGCCTTTACGAGCGTAGACTTTTCTAGCTCGCGACACTCCGTCAGCTTCTCTATATCGCGGAGGTTGGCGCGGCGCACGACGGAGCGGGTCACCTTTGTTTCCGGCACCTTTTTTTTCTTCATCTGTAGGCGGACGAGCTCACCGCTAAGGGTGATGCGGCCCACATTGAAGCCGTTATCGGTTTCTACCGCGACGTCATCTCCCGTGAAGACTTCGAGCTCGGCTGGGGCGTGGTAGAAGTCTTGAGACGCGCCGGCTTTGAAGCTTACTTCTACAATATTATTGGCGTAGGGATCGTCGATTCCGAGATCCGCCAGCCAGTCGTAGGAGCTGCGTTTGTTGCAGGAGCCGGTACCGCAGGAGCCTTTGCTGCCGCAGCCCTTCGGCGTTCCGTCTTCGTTTGTTCCTGTTCCGCATGATGTGCAGGCCATGGATTGTTATTTGTGGGGGGAAGGATGTGTTTGGCTGGTGGTCGTGTTGCCCCCTGGCTCCGGTCGATGCTATCGTATCTCTTTGCGCTCGGGGTTACTTTGGTTTAATCCCTACGGGATTGTGGGTGGTTACACTAGCCTGTGTCTACATCTTTACCTGATTATTTAAGACGCCGCCCGGGCCTGGGCCTGCGATTGGCGGAGTGTTTGGTGAATACGGATGCCCGCATCGAGGAACAGAATCTTAGGATTCGCGTTGCGCTCAACGTACTCGGTACATTCGCTGATGATGTTGGTTATGTCTGCTAGTTGATCGTGGTTGATGATCGGCAGCATCTTGCGCGCGCTCTTCAGCTCGTTTTCGGGTAGGCGGACGTTGCCGTCCGCATTGTCCGTCACGCTGAGCAGGAGGAATTCTCGCCAGAAGTGGAGGGCGTAGCGCAGGAAGTGTTTTTGGTTTTCGCGGCCGATTTTGGAAAATTCGTCCGTCCAGGCCGTTAACTCGGCGGCGCTGCCTTTGAAGCAGGCGCGCATCCAGGTGAGGAAGCGGGGCCCGTGGTCCATAGCTTCGTTGTCCGCTAGGGAGCTGGCCAAGTTGTAGTTGCCGTCGGCCAAGCGGGCGGCGGCAGCGGCGGCCAGTAGGGGTACCCCTTTAGCCTTGAGGGCTTCAGTCATTTCCGCTGCGGTGGGCGGGCCGATCTTGGTGAGTTGGCAGCGGCTGAGGACGGTGTTCAGGATGAGCTCCAGCCGTTCAGATACCAGTAGGAAGATAGTACGTTCGGGTGGTTCTTCGATCATCTTCAGCAGCCGGTTACCTTCGTTACCGAGGTACTCCGGCAACCAGATTAGCATTATTTTATAGTTGCCCTCGAAGATCTTGAGGCTTAGCTTCCGGATGATACTAGCGCAGGAGTCACGGGTGATGTTGCCCTGCTTGTTTTCAGCGCCGAGGCGTTGCAGCCAGTCGTTGGCCTCCAGGTAGGGGGTTTCGTTCATGGCTTGCCGCCACTGGGGGAGGAAGGGATCGGAGGTGATTTTAGTGCCTACGGTCGGGAAGACGAAGTGGAGATCGGGGTGGACGTTTTTTTCCGTCTTCCGGCAAGCGCGGCAGCTCCCGCAGGTGGTGTCTTTTTCGTCTCCTTGGCGGTTTTCGCAAAGCAACAGATTTGCAATGGCCAGGGCTGCGGGTAGGCCGCCTCCACCCGGAGGCGCCAACAGGATATTAGCATGGGGAAGGCGGTCAGCGGCGGCCATTTGCCGTAACTGTGCCAAGCCCGGCGGATGATGTATCAGTTGGTGAAAACGCATTATCTGGTACCTGAAACTGCTGCATTAGGCAGGACATCAAGACTCTGATGGACGTCTTGGAACCGGTAGGTATCCGTACTCCCAAGCCCGACCGGAACACGATCGAAGCAACGGAAAACAATGCTCTTTATTAACTTTTATTGCATCCCGCGGTAGCGCCCAAAAGCGATACAGCTGGATAAAGGGCTGGTTTTAAAGCATTTGCCACGTGCTTGAAAGAGCTATTTATATATATAGAACTCCCGGAGGAGGGCTAGTTTACGGATTGACCCGAAGGCGGCTACCGGAACCGGCGACGTTTGCGTGCCTGATTCCTGGGGAATAAACGTGGGTTGCTACTCCCTTCGTATATTCATTCGGTCAAAGGTAGTAAGAAATTATGAGCTTGCTTGAGGTTCCGTAACTTGCCGCGTATGACCGAACTCTACAACCAGATTTTAGCCGCCGGACCGCTCGACTGGCTAGCCCTCATTACCTCCCTGGCTTACGTCTGGCTAGCCGCGCGCGACAACAACTGGTGCTGGCTTTTCGCCGCCGTCAGTACCGCTGTATGGGCTTGGCAATCATTCGTGGTGTATCAGCTGATCTCCGACGGGTTTTTACAGCTTTTCTACTTCGTTATGGCTGGGGTGGGAATATGGCGCTGGCGCAGGAACAAAGTAGGGTTGATTGAGCAGGGGAGTACGCAGGAAGCCTCTCCTGACACCGAAATGATTCGGCCCAACCGCGATATCCAAAGCATGACTGCGAGGGAGCACGCCTATGTTTTACTCTTTGGCCTCCTCGGAGGCTGGGCGATGTATATGTTTGTAAGCAGCATCTTCACCTCCGCGGCCACCCTACCGGATGCCCTGACCACGGCCTTCAGCATCGCCACCACTTTCCTACTCGTCTGGCGCCGGCTGGAGAACTGGCTCTATTGGATTGTGATCGATGCCGTTTACGTCTGGATCTACTTCAACACTGGTGCGACCCTCTTTGCCCTTATGATGGTGATCAATATTGGGATGGCCATCTACGGCTATCTTAACTGGCGACGCAAATAGTGGTCTAGTGGAGCGAGTATTTGCTTGCGGTAGCGACCATATTACTGCACTACTACGCGACTACATTACTACCTTACGTCTTTACAATCAAGCAAGTAACTATGGACATATTATATACCGTCGTCCAACATGCCCACTCTGGCCTCCGTTGGGTGGTGGTGGTTCTACTCATCGTAACCGTCGTCAATGCTTTTGGCAAACGAAGTGGTGGCACCGTTTATCCCGTAAAAAATAAGCTGGCTTTATTCGGGCTTATTTCTGTTTACGTGCAGTTGATCCTTGGATTGGTGCTTTACTTCTTATTAAGCCCTCTCGTGAGTTTTGAAGAAGGTGCCACGAGCAACGCTGTTACCCGTTTTTACACCGTAGAGTATTTCGTTGGGATGTTCCTTGGTATTATTTTGGTCACCGCTGGTTACTCCAAGGCCAAGCGCCAGGCGGGTATCAATAAAGGCTGGAAGACGGTTGGTGTTTTCTACCTGCTCGGTCTGCTTGTTATTCTGGCTTTCATTCCTTGGCCGTTTCGGGATTTGGGCGTTGGATGGTTTTAGAAACTACTTACTAGCCTTCTAGTTTCTAAGCACTATAGATTAGTACGACGGAAACAACCGAGCCACTACGCTGCCCACTGCCGGCCTCTGCACACTACTACCCTGAAGCGTTTGCTCGGTAAAGAGTATTTCGATGGTGTTGGCGGTGGTAATGGGAAGTTGCGGTCTAAAGGACTAACGCCCTATCCCTTACCCACAAACCCAAACCGAGCCCCCTCATCATCAACGATCAAAAAACAGAGAGAATCACTATTCTTTTTATAAACCTCCCGAAACGGATCGACCTTTTCCGGCGGAATTACCGTCTTGGCGACTAGTTCTTCCAGGGTAGTGATGTTGAGTTGCCAGTTCGTGCCGCGGTTGGTCGCGATCTCAGTCACAAAGATGCCGGGAACCTGCTCGTTCGCCGAGCCGTTGAAGGCGAAGAAGATGGGGTAGTTGCTCACGCCTTCGTCCACTACGGTTTCAGCTGCTTCAGCTAGTTGGTCACGGAAGGCCTGTACGTCGGTTTGTAGTTGGACCCAGTCGTTTTTCAGTTCTGCCATTGTCGGTTTTCAGTTGTCGGTTTTCATGGACTAAATGCCAACCGTTAAATGCTGATCGCTTAGTTGAAGCGCAAGACTACAAACCAAGTATACAAATTCAACCGGATCAGGGTGCGAGCCGTACCCGCTGCCATGTTCCGTTTTCATCTTTTTGGTAGAGCAGCCGGTCGTGTAGGCGGCTGCGGCGGCCCTGCCAGAATTCGATGAGCGAAGGTACGATCACGTAGCCACCCCAGTGCTCTGGACGCGGTAATTTTTCATCGTCGGCGTACTTGGCTTCGATGGCTTTTTGTTCCGCCTCGAGCACTTCCCGACCAGAAATCACTTCGCTCTGGTTGCTTACCCAAGCACCGATTTGGCTTTTGCGCGGGCGAGACTTGAAGTAGTCTACCGAAACCTGATCGTCGACTTTTTCCACGCTTCCTTCGATGCGGACTTGCCGTTGTAACTTAAGCCAGTTGAAGACGGCGGCAGCGTTTGGGTGGGCCGCTAGCTCCTGCCCTTTCCTGCTATCATAGTTGGAGAAGAAGATAAAACCCTGATCGTTCATTTGCTTCAGCAACACAACTCTGGCGGCGGGGGTGTTTTGATCGGTGACGGTCGCCAGTACCATGGCGTTGGGTTCGGGGCAGTCGCTATCCTGTGCTGCTTTGAACCAGGTGTGGAAGAGCTCGAATGGATCATTTGGAGCTTCCGATTCGATTAGTTTTCCGACTTTGTAGTCTTCTCTTAGGTTGCCTGCGTCTATTGCCAAAATTGAATAATTAATTGAATGATTGAATAATTGAGCTGCCGCACCTCGTTGGCGTTGCATTGCTGCTGTACATGACAGTACGGCAAAAGCACTTGTTCTACATAGATATTAACGCTGAGAGCTGTAAAGCGTTCACGATGATGCACAGCAAGGTATGCTAACTCGACTTTATTACTGTACGTGAGCAAGCGTAGGACTGCGAGCGGTATTTACAGCAGTAAAATTGAGAATCAAATACCGATATTTTTTGATTAAACGAGCGAAGCGAGCATTCATATTACACTGTACTTAGTGACTCAACCCTTCGTCAATTCACTCCACCTTGGCCGTCATAGGAAACCGCAGTCCTTCATAACTTTGCAAAACAGCCTTAACGCTACCGACGCTAACCGGTGACTCGATCATGATGGGCAGACGGTTCTGGTCATCAGAGACGTAAATTTTCATCTCGTCGCCTTCCTTGAAAACTTCGCCGGCGATGAGCTGGGGGCTGAATTTTTGGGTATTGTACCTGCCTCCGTTGCGCACCTTCAGGTTGGGCTCGGCGCCGAGGTATTTCAAGGAGAGGGGGTAGATATCTCGGTCCATCAGAATTTTGAGGGGAATTTTATCGCCCTTCTGCATATTTTTATAGTCAAGATTACGGGCGTAGTAGACGATGGAGATCAGGTCGTGCATGCATTCATCGAGGGCGATTTCTTTGTCTTCGAGGTCGTTGCGGGTGCGACCTCGGGAGCTTATGGCTCTGCCGGCGGTTTGGTCGAAAGAAGTGCGGTCATAGCGGGTGTAGCCACCTTCGTTAACATCCTTGATGTGGATGTGGGGTAGTAGCGTTTTCTTGTCTAGGTAGCTCTCGTAATTATCGCGCACTTTATAGAACCATTCGTAGCTTTCGTAGGTCCGGCCGCGCACCATGATGTGGTAGTAATCGGGTAGTTCGTGGACCAGAAAAGTAACTTCTCCCGCAGCCAGCCACACAAAATTCCAGTTGTAATAGAGCTTGTAAACGATCTTTTCGCCGGGCTTGAAGACCTGGTTTTTCGTCTCACAAATATCCGGTAGGGACATGGGCGGATGAAAATAATATCCCGAATTAGGTTCGGAACGACTTAGGTTCATTCCAGTGGTTAGTGGCGCGGCTTCCGCTAAAAACGCTGGCCTCACATTCTTATCAGGCGATGGCGCAGGTGCGGAGTAAGGGTCTGAAGGGGCAAGGGAAAGATGGCCGCTTTTTGCTAAAAAATCAGTAGGCAGGGCGTTCATTAACAGCATCGCCGGCAGGGCGAGGAGCAGGCTTAAGCGGGTAAAGAGAGGTTTCATAAAGCTTCGTTTTTTCTGTAACGTTTGACGACTAAAAAGTACCCTGGTAACGCGGGTAACAAAACATTAACGGCAAACAGGCTAGTGAACGCGGCCAGCGTTGCTACGGCCGTTTCGGGAGAGTTGTTCCAGAGCAGTAGCCCCAGCTCGGTTCGGGTAATCAGGTTCACGCCCGGCGGCATCGGTATACTGGCCTGAACTAGGTAAATACCGGCAATCCCCGCCAGTCCTTTGAAGAGCGGCAGCTCCAGCCCGAAGAACCAGAGGAGCAGGTACAGCTGTGTACAGTAAACGCCGAAACGGAGGCAAGCGTGCACTCCGGCCCTCGCCATTAAGCCAATCTTAACTTCTTTGAGGCCCTTACTCAGTTCTTCGGTCTTCACCTTGAACCTGCTTTCGAGCCACTTTAATGCCTTAAGTAATAATGGCATCCCTCCCCACCAACCGATGATCAATAACAGTGGCCCCAGTGGCCAAAGCCAAGTCACGGGGAAGGGTAAGCGCTCGCGTAGTAGGCCATCCGCGGTCCACATCAGCCCCGGCCAGGCCAGGAGTAAAAAGGCGACCCATTGGCATACGCTGCCCAGGAAACTAGAGGTAATCACGCCCGGCCATTCTGGGCGATTAGCTACCAATAAGCGCCCGCCAATCTCCCCGATCCGGTTCGGTGTGGCCGCGCTCAGGCTCACTCCCGCCAGCGTCGCCCGCCAGGTGCGCGCGAACGACCATGGCAGGAAAGCATTCAGCAGAATATGCCATTTGCGCGCCTCTAACCACCAGTTGACCGGCATCAGGACGATCGCGAGCGCGAGGAACTTCCACTGCCCGGGCCGGGTAAGCGCTGTACCGAAAGCCGCCCAGTCCAGCTGCGCACTCAGCCGCCGAAATTGCCAGGCAAAGGCCGCCAAAACGGCGACGCTCAGTAGGCGAAATAGCCATTTGCGCAGGGTTTTATTTTTAGCTTTTGTCAAATTATTTGTTGGGGATAATGTTTGATAACGTACTTTGTGGCAACGATTCGTTCCCCGGCCCTTAGGCCGGCGAACGAAGTGAGTAGTCTTTCTCGCTTCGCTCGCCGGCCCAAAGGCCGAGAAACGAACACTCAAAACTACAACATTGCCCGTTCCCGAAAAAAAGAAGAAGCCCGACCCGGCCCCCTACCGCATCCTGGGCATTGACCCAGGAACGGTCGCCCTTGGTTTCGCCGTAGTGGAAATCCACGCCAAGTCACGCCGAATACTGGAATTAGGCGTACTCAAACTCGGTAAGATGCCAGACCATGCCGAGCGCCTGGCCACCATTTACCGCCGCCTGACCCAGGTGATTGGTACCCATAAAGTATCGGTGATGGCCATCGAAGCGCCTTTCTTCGGCAAAAACGTACAGTCGATGCTCAAACTTGGCCGCGCCCAGGGCGTCTGCATGGCCGCCGCGATGGCCCAGTCGGTGGAGGTGACGGAGTACGCGCCCCGCAAGATCAAGCAGTCCATCACCGGCAACGGTAACGCCAGCAAGGAACAGGTCGCCGCCATGCTCGCCAATGAATTTGTGCTCGACAACTCGCGGTACATGGAAGATGCTACCGATGCGCTTGGTGTGGCGATGTGTCATTTCTACCAGACGCGGGGCGTGCTTGGTGGAAGTAAGAAGTTTTCTGGTTGGGAGGGGTTTGTTAAGGCTAATGAGAAGCGGGTTAAGAAGTGAGTTTTGAATATTCGAAATCCAATGTAATTGATGGAAAAAGTAAAGATAATCGTGTCACCAAACGGTGAAAACACTACGCCAAAAATCTTGACCTTGAAGATATGGAGGAAGTCGTAGCCATCATGAAGGATGAAGAAACAATTCCACCTGCGGCCGCGGCCGGAAAATAGTTACATAGTCACACCGTCAAGTAGTCATCGTTGTCACTTGAGCACAAGACTTCCAACCGGCTGTCCTATCTTAGCGGCCCCAACGAATTAACGGACTAGAAGTCTGAAGAACTAAAAGACTAACAACGCCCATGGCCAGTATCGACATTGAAGCCCTGAACGAACAGATAAAGATTGACAGTGAAGTAGTGGACCGCATCCGCAAAGAAACCGCGAAGGTGATTGTGGGGCAGCAGTACATGATTGACCGGCTGCTGCTGGGCCTGTTGAGCCGGGGACATATTTTGCTGGAAGGCCTGCCCGGACTTGCGAAAACCCTCGCCATTAATACGCTGGCCCAAACGATTTCTGCCGACTTTAGCCGCATCCAGTTCACGCCCGATCTCCTGCCGGCCGACATCGTCGGTACGATGATCTATAACCAGAGCATCAACGATTTTACCGTGCGCAAAGGCCCCGTTTTTGCCAACTTCGTACTGGCGGATGAGATTAATCGCGCGCCCGCCAAGGTGCAATCCGCCCTGCTCGAAGCGATGCAGGAACGGCAGGTTACTATTGGCGATACCACCTTCAAACTGGCAGAGCCTTTCTTGGTACTCGCTACCCAGAACCCCATCGAGCAGGAGGGAACCTACCCGCTGCCCGAGGCCCAGACCGACCGTTTCATGCTGAAGTGCGCCATCGGTTATCCCACCCGGGAAGATGAAATCGAGATCATGCGCCGCAACCTTGCTGAGGGCTTTGAAAAAATTAACCCAGTAGCTACCACTGCCGAAATCATGAAGGCCCGCGACAGCGTCCGTAAGATCTACATGGACGATAAAATCGAGCGCTACATCATTGATATCGTCTTCGCTACCCGCGAACCCGAAGCCTACCGTTTGGCCGACCTCAAGCCGCTCATCACTTTCGGCGGTAGCCCGCGCGCGACCATCAACCTGGCCCTGGCTGCTAAGGCTCACGCCTTTCTGGAGCGCCGTGGCTACGTTACACCGGAGGATGTTCGCGCCGTCTGCGAAGACGTACTGCGTCATCGTATCGGCCTCTCCTATGAAGCCGAAGCGGAAAATATTAAGCAGGAGGATATTATTGCGCGGGTACTCAATGTGGTGGAGGTGCCTTAGGAACCCTCGGTTGTTAGTATTTTGATCGTTATGCTCCGTACGTTACGGGCGTCAGAAAGTGGTATTATAATACTCAGCACGTTGCAATAATTTGGCGCGAACGCAGGATGCAAAGTGCGTTTCAGGCCACGGTACATTCACATAATTCGCCAAATTCGTAATTCCGACTTCCCCGTCTGAACCATGAAGGAACCGCAGGGTTACGCTGGCAAACCAATATCTATGCGCAACCTGTTCCTGACCTTACTAGCTGTTTTTCTTTTTTCCTGCGGAGAAACCTCCACCACCTCGGAGGCAAAGACCGAAAAACCAATGATCAAATCAGCGGTAAAGATGACGCCCATCTTCCACTCCGCCGTAGTGCTGGAGTACGATGGGAAGACCATCTTCATCGACCCCTACGATAAGCCGGAGAAGTTTGATGGCTTTCCTGCGCCAGACATGGTCGTGATTACCCACACCCACGGCGATCACTTTAGTAAAGACGTGCTCTCTGATTTTAACCTGAGCAAAGCGGAACTCTTTGGTCCCGAAGCCGTGATCGCTGAAGCGGGGGAATTTGGCTTCGCTAAAATGACGACCCTTGGTAACGGCGATGACGTAGCGCGCGGCGACATCAGGATCGAAGCCGTCGCTTCTTACAACTTGCCAAAATCTGAATCGGCACCCCATCCACCCGGGAAATTCAACGGCTACGTCGTCGAACTAGGCGATGAGCGCTACTACTTCAGCGGAGACACCGGCCCCGTAGATGAGATGCGTAAACTCGAAGACATCGATTTTGCTTTCGTCTGCATGAACCTACCTTACACCATGACCATGGAAGACGCTGCCGATGCCGTGCTCGACTTCAAGCCCCGCGTTGTTTACCCCTTCCACTACCGCAACAAAGACGGTACTTTTATGAACACCGAGCAATTTGCAGAGATGATTACTAAGGGGGATAAGGGTATTGAGGTGCGGGTTTTGGACTGGTATAAGTGAGTTGGCGATGGTTGTGAATTCCTGAATTACTGCCGCTGTTGCCACTCGCGGCGCTTGCTCGCCCCGGGTGAGTAAGCGGTAGCGCTGTGACCGGTACTTACGGTAGTAATCTAGTGACTTCCCAACTCAGATACTCAGTTGTCAACTCACCGGCCCTTGGCGATGTTAAATGGCGAAACCATCATACAAAACCCTCTTCGCCACATGACCATCGATCAAATATACACTGGTTGCCTCGCCCAAGGCGCTTATTACATTGAGAGTGACGGGGAAGCCGCCATTATCGACCCACTGCGCAGCCCCGCGCCTTATCTAGAGCGGGCGGCTAAGGACGGTGCTACCATAAAGTATATTTTCGAGACGCATTTTCATGCCGACTTTGTAAGTGGGCATTTGGATCTCGCGGTAAAAACCGGCGCGACCATAGTCTACGGCCCTGGCGCTAAAACGGATTATGAAAAGTATGAAGCTGTTGACGGTGAAGAATTTCGTGTTGGCAAATTAACCATTCTTGCCCTTCACACCCCCGGGCATACGCTGGAAAGTACAACTTACCTACTGCTCGACGAAAACGGGACACCAAAGGCCATCTTCTCCGGAGATACGCTTTTCATCGGTGACGTTGGCCGGCCCGACCTGGCCCAGAAGAAAGGTGCCCTTACGGCGGAAGACCTCGCTGGCCTTCTCTACGAAAGCCTCCGCCGTAAGATTATGGTGCTGCCCGATGACGTGATCGTTTACCCTGCCCATGGCGCCGGCTCCGCCTGCGGCAAAAAAATGAGCCGCGAAACCCAAGATACCCTCGGCAACCAGAAAGCAACCAATTACGCCCTGCGCGCCGACATGACGCGGGAAGAGTTCATCAAGGAACTCACCGAAGGCCTGCTGCCCCCTCCCGCCTACTTCGGTGAGAACGTACGGATGAATAAAGAAGGCTACGAACCCTTTAGTGAGGTAATGAAAAGCGGTAACGTCGCGCTTGCTCCGGCAGACTTCGAGCGGGTTGCCAACGCAGAACACCCATTGATTCTGGACGTGCGGAGTAAGGAGGACTTTGTCACCGGCTTCGTTCCCAACAGTATCTTCATTGGCCTCGACGGCAGCTTTGCCCCCTGGGCGGGAGAGATGATTCCTAACCTGGGCCAGCCCATCCTCCTCGTTACCGACCCTGGTCGTGGAGCCGAGGCCGTGGAACGCCTCAGCCGCGTGGGTTTCGATAATACCCTCGGCTACCTCGACGGTGGCATCCTAGCCTGGAAAAGCTACGGCGGCGAAGTAGACACCATCGATACAATCAAGGGTGATGCCTTTGGCGACGCCCTCACCGCCGGTAAAGCGCAGCACATTATTGATGCCCGTAAACCAACTGAATACGAAGGCGGCCACCTCAGCACGGCGACCAACCTTCCCCTTTCCGAGCTCAACGCGCGGATGGGGGAGATTGACCGCGACACCACCGTTTATGTCCACTGTGGCAGTGGTTACCGCTCTACCATCGCTACCAGTTTATTGAAATCACGTGGCTACGAGAAAGTGGTCAATGTTCAGGAGAAGGTGGGGGAAATTCTGGCCTTAGAAGTAGTATAGTCGTGTAGTATTGTAACGTGAGATTCGCAGCCTGTACGCCTAAATCTCTTTGAGAGACAGACCGTTAGTAGTTACAATTTAGCTGTGACGACAATCTATCGCACCCTAAATTCTAAAAACGTAATAAACGCTAACTTTTCAGCGCGAACCTCACGTTACATTACTACATGATCATATGAGTTGGTTTCCATCTCCTGACAACTACAATAAAACCGGCCTACTAACCGACCTAATCGCCGGCCTAACGCTAGGTATTCTGCTGATCCCCCAGGCGATGGCTTACGGCCTGCTGGCGGGTGTTGATCCGGTGTACGGTTTGTATGCGGCTCTGGTACCGATGCTGGTTTATTCCTTGCTGGCGAGCACGCCGCACGTCAACGTTGGCCCCACAGCACTTGCATCGCTTTTATGTCTCAACGGTTTGAGCGGCATCGCCGAACCGTTCTCAACAGAATACCTAGGCTATGTAGTTGTGCTGGCAGGACTTACGGGAGTGCTGCAACTTCTCTTCGGAGTGCTTCGGTTGGGTGGGATTGTGAGCCTGTTGAGCCGGCCGGTACTTTCTGGCTTCGTATCAGCGGCGGCGGTGCTTATCATCGTTTCTCAGGCGGATACGTTGCTGGGTATTAAAAATACTGGAGGTGGCTATCTGCACGAAACGGTTATTTCTTTGTGGCAGGGTATTGAGCTGCTACACTTTCCATCGGCGCTACTAGGTGTTGGCGCGCTACTGCTGCTCTTCGTGGCAAAGCGTTGGTTGCCAGCAAAGCTTCCGACTATGCTCGTCCTACTGGCGCTTTCTACCCTGCTGGTTGGCTCTATGGGAAAGGATTGGGGCGTTTTTACGTTGGAGGATATTCCCGCTGGATTACCGTCATTTTCTTTACCAGGGTTTAAAATTACGACCCTTCAGCAACTACTACCCGTAGCGGTAGTGATGGCACTCATCAGCTTCGTGGAGACACTTTCTATTGGTAAGGCTTTTGCGCCGAAGCATAACTACTACCGGATACTACCTAACCGGGAATTGATCGCTCTGGGGCTGAGTAAAATTGCTGGTAGTTTCTTTCTGGCCATTCCTACCTCCGCTAGTTTTAGCCGCTCCGCCGTGGTGGAGGGCGCAGATGGCCGGACGGTGATGAGCAATGTTGTAGCGGGAGTTCTTCTCCTAGTCGTATTGCTTTTTCTAACGCCCTGGCTCTACTACCTACCGGTTTCGGTACTGGCGGCGATCATCATCTTCTCCGTTATAAACCTTCTCGATCTGGCGGAAATGAAACGGCTATGGACGTTGGCTCCGAAGGAACTGGCAACATTACTGATCACCTTTTTCTTTACCCTTTTCGCTGGTCTTCAGTACGGTATTGCTGGCGGAGTGTCGCTTTCCCTTTTCTTTGTTTTCTGGCGGGCGGCACGGCCGCATCTGGTAGAGTTAGGTCGGGTGCCGGGGACGAATGCCTTCCGAAACCTCCAGCGGTTCGAGGAGGTGGAAGCGGAGCCGGGTGTCCTCATCGTCCGCTTCGATGCAGAGCTTTACTTCGGAAATGCCGATTATTTTCGCGACAAGATGGAGGCATTCGTCCGTGAACGGGGAGAAGGGCTGCGTGCCGTCCTTCTCGATGGGCATACCATCAACGACATTGATACCAGCGGCATTTTTGTGCTTACCGCTTTTTTGGAAACCCTTGAAAGACAGGGCACTGAGCTTTACCTCTGCGGTGTAATCGGCCCGGTCCGTGATAAACTCTTTAAGTGTGGCCTGATGGAACGAATGGGTACCGCAAACCACTTCCTCTCCATCCAGAGCGCCCTCAACCATCTTTCCGGTAAGCGGGGCGACCGGGGAGGAGATTTGCCTGCGGTGCAGCATGCCTGATAAAGGGGCACAGCCCCTCGCCCGTTGCCCACATCCTAACCCGATCTCGCAACGTTATATATTCCGACAACTAAAATAAACCTCCGACCATGCGCCAAATAACGCTACTTCTGCTACTCTTCGTCAGCGGACTAACCTTCGCCCAAACCAAGGCAATCTCCATCGAGGATGTCTGGCAGAACTACAGCTTCATGCCCGAAGGGGTGAGTGGATTTAACTTCCTGCAGGACGGCCGCTCCTTCACCCGCCTGGAGCAGAATATGGTGGTGAAATACGACCTAAAGTCTGGCAACCGGACCGGCGTACTGGTCGACGGATCCGAACTACCTACCGACACCGGCTTCGACGGTAACATCGACAGCTACGAATTTAGCAAGGACGAATCAAAACTGATACTCAGCAACCAGAGTGAGCAGCTATTCCGTCGTAGTTCACAGTCGTACTTCTTTGTTTACGACCTTGAAGCAAAGGCGATCACGCCGGTATTTGCCGATAAAAAGCACCGCCTGGCTACGCTCGACCCCACGGGTAATCGTGTCGCCTTCGTGGTGGACAACAACATCTGGATCAAAGAACTCGCCTCCGGGAAAATGACCCAGGTCACCAAAGACGGAGAGACGAATAAGGTCATCAACGGCGCGTCTGACTGGGTGTATGAAGAAGAATTCTCCTTCGCCCGCGCCATCCATTGGAGCCCGGACGGGAGCTACCTGGCTTACCTCAAATTCGATGAAACGAAGGTCAAGGAATTCACCTACACTGACTTCCACGACGGTATGTACCCCGAGTACAACACCTTCAAGTACCCCAAGGTAGGGGAGGAAAACAGCACCGTTAGCCTTCACGCGTTCAACGTCATGTCCGGTCAGACCAAAGACCTCCTCATCGTTAATACCAGCCCGGAAGACGAGTGGCACTACCTCCCCCGCGTACAGTGGACTACCGAAGGCGACCGCCTCACCGCCCAGCGCATGAACCGCCACCAGAGTAAATTGGAATTACTACTCTTTGATCTGAGTAAAGACAGCCAGAGCACGTTGCTGAAGGAGGAGAATAAGTACTACGTCGATGTGCACGACAACCTCACTTTTCTCGACAACGGTAAGGAGTTCATCTGGACAAGTGAAAAATCCGGCTTCAACCACGTCTATCTCTACGAAATGAATAAGGGGATGCCTTCTCAGGTTACCAACGGAGATTGGGACGTCACCAACTTCTACGGCCTCAGCGACGGCCAAATCTATTTCCAAGCTGCGAAGAACGGCCCAACCGGCCGTCAGGTCTTCGTGAAAAGCCTGAAAGGAAAAGATATGCCCCGGCCGGTAGCCGCTGAACGTGGCGTCAACTCCGCTCAGTTCTCCGGCACTTACGATTATTTCGTGCTCACCAACTCAACGATCAACAGCCCCGAAACGGTGACGGTCATGGATGGTAACGGCGAGCCTGTCCGCCAGATTATTGATAATATGGACCTGAAGAACACGCTGAAAACCTACGGCTACCAGCCAGTAGAGTTCTTCGACTTCAAGACCGAAGAAGGCACCACTTTGAACGGCTACATGATCAAGCCCGCCAACATGCAATCCGGCCGCAAGCACCCGCTGTTGATGCACGTCTATGGCGGCCCCGGTAGCCAACAGGTGATGGACAACTGGCGTGGCCAGAACATGGCTTGGTTCCAGATGCTCGCCCAGCGCGGCTTCGTAATCGCGGTCGTGGACAACCGTGGCACCGGCGCCCGCGGCGAGGAAATGAAGAAGCAAACCTACCTCACCCTCGGCAAGCAGGAAACGGAAGACCAGATCAGCGCGGCGAAGTACCTCGGTAAGATGAACTTCATCGATGAAGACAAGATTGGCATCTTCGGCTGGAGCTACGGTGGCTTTATGGCTCTGCACTGCATCTTGCAGGGCAGCGATGTTTTCGCTGCCGCCATTTCCGTCGCCCCGGTTACGAACTGGAAGTGGTACGACAGTATTTACACCGAGCGCTACATGCGCACCTACGCGGAGAACAAGGATGGCTACGACAAGAACAGCCCCATTCACTACGCTGACAAGCTGAAAGGTGACTTACTGCTAGTTCACGGCATGGGCGACGACAACGTTCATTTTCAGCATACGGCTGAAATGGCCAACGCGCTGATCATGAACAATAAACAATTCGATACCTATTTCTATCCCAACCGCAATCACGGCATTTACGGCGGCCCTACCCGCCTGCACCTCTACACCAAGATGACCAACTTCCTGCTGGAAAGCATCGGCCCGAGTGCTAAAAAGATGAAGGAAGAAGTGCACATTGTTCCTTCGGATAACTAAACGGAGACGCATACTTTTTTTCTAGAAAGCCTCGTTGGTCTGTCCTGCGCGGCTTTCTTTTTGAGGTTGAGCGTTTTTTGGGCGCTGTCGCAGGTGCAAGGGAGGTTGGAAGAGTAGGGTCAACTGATTTCAGGAAGTCTCAAAGCCGTGAAGGTAAAACAGCCTTTAGGCTGTAAGAAACGAGACTGGCCGTAAAGGCCTGCTCACCTTTACGGCCCAAAGGCCGGAGAATCACTAGTCACCAATTACCAACCAGTGGTACCGTTTCTGCCGGCTACCCAAATCAATAATCTCCAGCAGGTACTTTCCGGCAGCTAATCCCTTCAGGTAAATCTCGTCTAGCTGTCTTCCGACGGGTACCGGCTTATACCGCGTTTCCCCCTGAGAGATGTACAATAACTTCTCGGTAGAGCGGAGGCGTAGGTAGAGGTGATGCCGGCCATCAGCACGCCAGGTTTGCTCATCCGTAAGCTGGTTCTGGCGCTTAAAGTCCGTCTCGTTGAGGTGGTAGCCGCGGATGGTGTAGAGTTTTTCCCACTTGCCTCCTTCTCCGAAATCGAGGACCAGCTTCCGTTGGGTAGCGCCTGCCGGGATGCGGACTTTGGCGATGATCTCCCCGTTTTCGCCCTCCAGGTTGTCGATCAGTTCGATCTCGGGGCTTTCGTCCAATCGCTTGATGTCTTTGACGCTTTTACTCTTCGCCGGCTGTGGGATACTTCGACGGACGCGCATGCCGGCGCGGCCTTCTACGTAGTCGGTGGCGGTGGAGATTTCGTTGATGCGGTCGCGCTTTTTCGCAGCTATTTTGAGGGGATCACCGTATGACCTTTTGACCAAGCCTCTTTCGTCACCGGGTGCCATAAGCTCAGTCATTTTACTTCCTTTAAGCAGTTTGCTTCCTCCCTTTCTGTCGAACAGTCTAATACTGTCCAGCTCCCAAACTGTTTCGGATGCGTTCAGCATAAGTCCGCGCTGAAAACGTTCCGCTTTATTCATTTCCGTAACGTCAAGCGTGGAGGAAAAGCGAATCTGGTTCAGCTTTCCCCAGCGGTTGTAGGTCGTATCCGCTTTGGTTTGGGCGGAGAGAGAACTGGTGAAGGCAAAGGCGAGCAACAGAAGTAAGCATCTCATAGTCAGGTGTTTTAGTGTACCCTTAAGATGCGAAAAAAAGTGGATATGGTTGTTGGGGGTTGGTTCTCTGGCCTAAAGGCCGGGGAATTAACTAGTCCACAATTCCTCCCGTAAGCCGCAGCACCTCCGTCTCTGTATTCTTCAAGCCAAGCAGTGCGTTCAGCAGTTGAAACTCCGCATTGATGTAGCTCACCTGAATGGCGCGGTAGTCGAAGCTATTGATGGTACCTCCCTTAAAGCGTTCCTCGGCGATACTGATGTTGCGTTCGGCATTGTCGATGAGCTGACGGGTGATGCTGATAATTTCGCGCTGATTTTCGTAGCGATCCAGCGAGGAGGCGAGGGTGGAGCGTAATTGCTGCGCTACGGCGTCGACGTTCAGGTTGGCGGTTATTTCCTGGAGCTTGGCGGTTTGGGTACGGACGTTGCGCGCGCCGCCGTCGTAGATGAGGTAATTGATGCCAAGGCCGATCTGGCCGCTCAGGGTGGTGGCACCAATGCCGGGCAGCGATCGTGAATCCGGATTACCGTCGCCGAAGACGAAGGTTTGGTTGCCCGTGGCTAGGCTGTAGTCAAACGCGGCCCCGGCGTTGAGGCTGACGGTCGGTTTTTGTTCTGCGTCGATGGCGCGGGTGTTGATGTTGGCCAGGGTCTTGTTGACGCGGAGGGCGGAGAGCTGGCTATTGGAGGCAAGCAGCTGGCTTTCGAGGGCGCTGCGGTCGTAGTCTTCGGTGACCTCGTCGAGCTCGGTGGTCAGGGCCAGTTGTTGGTTCATATCGTCGGAACCGATAACTTGCAGTAGGGTGCGGATAGCGAGCCGGTACTGTAGTTGTTGGCCGACGAGAAGGCTGGAATCCGATAGGTAAGCGTCGCGGGCCTGCAGCTCGTTGAAGGTGCCACCCTGACCGAATTCGGCGCGGACTTCCTGGTAGCGGATGCGGTCGCGGCTAAGGTTGAGTACGCGCTGGCGGACGGAGATTTGTTCCTGGGTAACGACGGCATTGTAGTAGGCGTCGACGATGTCGGCTACGCTATTTTCGACCTGTACCTGTAGTTGTTCCCGGCTCTGGTTGGCGAGGGTTTCGAAGCGTTCGCGGTTCATCGCGATGCGGCCGCCGTTGAAGAGCGTCCAGCTGAGGTTCGCGCTTGGGCCGATGCCGTAGCTAAAGGTGGTCGACTTGGCGACGATGCTGGCCGGGTTGGCGTTGTTTCGGTAGCTGATGCCGGGGTTCAGGCCAAGGCTGATGGTGGGTAGCTTGCCGGTCAGGGCGTCGTTTATGTTGTTTTCAGCGATGGCTATATCTGCCTTTGCGAGGCGGATCTGGTAGTTGTTGGCTAGTCCTTCCTGGATGGCGTCGCTTAGGCTCAGGCTCGTTTGGGCGCGGGCGCAGGTGCAAAGGAGGAGTAGGAGGCAGAGTTGGTAAAACTTCATCGGTTCTTTGGTCTTTTAGTTCTTTGGTTCGTTGGTATTTTGGTCCGTTGGTCCGTTGGAGCGTTCTTGAGACAGGTTACCGGGTGGTCCTTGCGCTTCAACCTTTCCTTGCACCTGCGGCCGCGCCCCTTCAAATACCCTCCGCTTAGCGTAGAAGTTGTAGAAAAAAACGATGCCCGTTGCCGCTCCTTTGATGATCCATTCCTGGTCGCCGAGGTACGGAAATTGGTGCAAGCCGGTGACGATGAACCAGTCGATCAGCATACCGCCAGCGCTCACCAGCATGCTGAGGGCGAAGGCGCTTTGCACCGACCGACGCAGCTTGAAAACGAAGTAGCGCTGCAGCACGAAGTTGACGAGGACACTGCTGGAATAAGCGATCATCGTCGCCGGCCCCGGCGGTAAAAACCGGTCGACCAGCAGCAAATACATGCCGAAGTTGATCCCCGTGGCCACAATGCCACTCATGAGGAAAGGAATTTTCTCAAGGATGAAGGGTGGAATCATTTTCCGCACCCCAGCCGGCAAGTAATCAACCAGTTTTATCATGCTTCCATTGCTCTTGCCTGTTCGTGTTCACTCTGGAAATAGGCCCGTACTTCCGCCCAGTCGTGGACCCGGTGGTATTCTTCGTCGTAGTGATTGTCTAGCGCATCAAAGAGCAAGCCCGTGCCGTTGAATCCGGCCAAATTGCCCACTTTATCGTCGATCATATAATCACCGTGCACGATGTGTTTATCTCCGCAGAAAACGATGCGTTGGAAGTTGATGAACGGGAAATGCTCTTCCAGCCACTCCCACTTATCCCGGTAGCTGTGCTTGAACTCCGAGGCGGTGGAGACGATGTACACCTCGTACTTATCGTACAGTTCTCGCATCACCTCGACGGCGCCCGGTATTACGGCGATGTCACGAAAGAAACCCTTCTCGTGCATCGCGTTGCGAATGTCGGCGGCTCCTTCCAGGTCGTAAACCTTACGCCCGAGTAGCTCCTCGTGCGTTGGCCGGCGACCGAAGGACGCTTCGTAGCGGTCGATGAACTTGGCGTAGGTGTCGGCAAGTACGCCGTCCATGTCTACAACTATTCTTGGCATCTTATTCATTGGGTTGAGCGCTTGTAGCGCGATTTGATTGAGCTTGGTTTCAAACGCTTTCCTCCAGCCCTTCTAGCCGGGAGAGGGGCCGGGGGAGAGGAAAATCTCACCTAACCTCCTCCGCAATTTTTTCCTCGTCATCATAATCATCAGCATGCAGCTGTTTATAAGCCGGCTCTACTTCTCGGTAATCCGGCTTAGTACCGTGTAAGGCCCGGGCCCAGTTGTAGCGGAAACGG
>Ga0306864_1000072_pt1 | contig 46623 bp, 42 predicted proteins | sample AntRauTorckE5430_FD_190448 | JGI IMG/M metagenome (GOLD analysis project Ga0306864, IMG submission 190448) | Saline lake microbial communities from Rauer Islands, Antarctica - Metagenome Torckler E5 #430 (v2) (version 2) | ecosystem: Environmental > Aquatic > Non-marine Saline and Alkaline >...
ATACGCATTTGGGAATGGTGGAAAGATATTGTGGTTGATAATAAAGAATTTCCTTGCTTCAGCACAGCTCTCAGACTCTTGTGGGAACTATGCAAGTATCAAGTTGCGCAGTGGAACGAGGAGTCTTCTCGCAGCTCAAACTTATAGGTACGTGACACTTATGGGGATAGTATGTATAGCGACATGCTAGAAGTCATAATATATGCGCGTTGCAACGGTGATCTAGGTAATGTATGGTACACGTTATGAATGAAAGTTTTATTACTAGCAAATACACATTACACGTATAATGTCACTAGTTAAACCTTCCACGTATAAAAACACTAGTTAATTTTTGGAACCTTCCGTATAATCACTAGTTAATGTTGGAACCTTTTGGAACCTTTTGGTTCCAAAAAGGGGTGAAAGGTTCTGGAACCTTGTGCGAAGCCCTATTGATGATTGATTGTTGCACTTTCTTGACGGTTTTTTCGGTAACAGGTAACGGGTAACGGTAACAGTTGTAAGCATGAATGACCTTCCAGAACAAAAAGGAGGACAGCACAGGAGGAGGAGGAGAAGGAAAAAGACCAAGACATTTTAAAAAGGCCTAGTAAAATTAAAAGACCGTTGAATTACGAATTACATCATAGCTATTTCATCAATGATCAATGCTATGCTATCTAATTGTTCACATAAAAAGAAGAATTCATTAAATAACTATGGCACCCTTTACCGCAATATTCTGTGGAGCGTTGGTCGTCAATGCAGTTGCAACCTTCCGTTCCTCCTCCATGTGGACCAAATACAGACATTTGTTTGGCTATGCTACCATTTCATCTAACGAACAACCTCTCCTAGAAGACGACAAAACATCATCAGAAGTCAAGGCAAAACATTCCTCTCTCATGAAAAAATACATGGCCGTATACCTTTTGGCTGTATTCAGTGATTGGCTTCAGGGACCTTATGTCTACGCGCTCTATGATGCATATGGTTACTCCCAGCATGATATTGCTGTACTCTTTGTCGCAGGATTCGGAAGTTCCATGGTCTTCGGGACATTTATTGGAGGTATGGCCGATGCATGCGGTAGAAAGAAGTTTACCATATTCTTCGCCGTTATCTACGCATTGAGTTGTGTGACAAAACATTTTAATGATTTCAAAGTGCTCCTGCTCGGAAGGCTTTTAGGTGGGATTGCGACTTCACTCTTATTTTCCGTATTTGACGCATGGTTGATTCGTTCGCATGCTGAAGCGGGGGCATCCTCCATGCTCTCAAAGGCCTTTGCTACCGCTCAGTATGGTAATTCCATAATTGCCATCATTGCTGGTCTCATGGCAAATAAAGCTGCGTCTCTTACAAAATTGGAGCCACTTGGAAAGGATGGAGACGTCTTGTATCAAGGAGGATTCCTTAATCCATTCGATCTTGCTCTAGTGGCTCTTGTCATGTGCGGAATTGTGGCATTTTTTCTTTGGGATGAGAACTTTGGAGAAAATAAGAGTGATAGTGATAGTGATGAAGATGAGGGGCACCAAAAACGCAAGCATTGGTATGATGCCTTTGTCAATGCTTACTTCACCACAATCAATTCAAAGGCTATTCTATTCACGGGTCTTGTTTCATCATTGTTTGAGGGATCCATGTACATTTTTGTATTCATGTGGACTCCAGCTATGAAAGAAAAGACTGATGGAGATATTCCATTTGGTGTGATTTTTGCTACGTTCATGGTTTGCTGCATGGCAGGATCTTCCCTATTCTCTATTTTCATTGGAACAATTAAAAATGAAAAGCTTGGAGTGTATGTCTTAGCTGTTGCAACTGGAACATTCCTACTCATGGCATTAGCTCCAAATGATACCCTCTCAATGGTGGCCTTCTTGATGTTTGAGACCACTGTGGGATGCTACTTCCCTATGATGGGAACTATGAAGAGCATTATTGTACCAGAGAACAAGCGTGCTGCTATCTACAACCTCTTCCGTATCCCATTGAACTTTATCGTGCTTTTCAGTCTCTTGACGGATCTCACACCCAAACAATCATTCTACTTATGTGTGGCAATGTTGTCAACTGCGACATTCTTGCAGTCAAAGCTTGTAGAGCATCAACAGACATTCTACTCTACTTTGAACAATGACGACGATTTAGAATTGGGCGAAGAAAAGGTTATGTTGAAAAGTGGCAGCGCTCCCTCATCTCCTCCTCGTGCTTCTCAGGACAGTGATGCTGAAACTTCGCATCTTTTGTCGGTGGCCTCTGTAAGCAAGGCTGATTAAATACGTGTATATTGATATGAAAACCTAGATGACTACCAGGCCATACCCAATGTACTACTGATTCGAGGAGCGCTTTTGTTGGATAGATGATCGTAGTACCAGAAATGTTTTAACGAGATCAATTTATTCACATAATGTTCACGATGTCATGTCTTCAAATCTTTTCGAAGGCTTAATGAGAAGAGGGACAATACCATTGTTTACTATTTCAGGAAGATATGTTTCTGTGAAAGAATGATTTACCTTTAAGTCTATGTAAAATAAACACATTTTGAATTTATCAAAACTGACTCATGTTAAAAACTAAATGGTATTTCAATCCCTGCCAAATTCCACCCGTGAATAGAATGTTCAAGCTTCGACACAGTGATTGCCGCATATTGCTCATATTCATATGCCTCTTTCTTGCAAACGTACCATACCATCGTCTGATCGTCTGAGACTAAACAATCAATTTTTTTCGTGAAGAGAAATTTCAATTTTTTGTAAAACGCCTTTCAACCTCCACAGCAAATTTAGTAGTAGTAGATCAACACGGCGCCCTCATTCCGCACATAGATAGTAATCATGAACTCAAATGGGAAGGGCAGGACAAGAATAACCAACCCTTATACTTCAACAATTCCAATATCAAGTGCATCAACGCAACGACAGGAACAACAATCTGTGGCTGCAACCCCCAGACCAACCGAAGTCAATACAAACGCTAGCTTCAGCCAAGCGTTTGGAGATGTCGAGGAAACAACCCACCACAGCAATGAAACAACATTAGACAGAAGTAACAGCAATCTGAGTACTAATAGCGCCGCACCTACTAGAACGATCTCATCAATCAAAGTACCAACGTCTAACGAATTGGCACTTCTCCAGCCTCACGTATTACATGTATCAACAAAGCAGAGGGGGAATGGAATAATTCGATACTTACGAAATGTCCCGTTTGCATATGCAAAGATTGCTCCGGATTACATAGTAGGCCCAAACAGATGCGTTCTCTTCCTATCTTTCAAATATCACAATTTACATCCAAACTATGTTCATCGTCGGGTGGCAGAACTGAAGTCAGACTTTGACTTAAGAATACTGCTTTGCTTAGTAGATGTGGAGGATAATTCATCTATATTGCTATTCCTGAATAAACTCTGCTGCATAAATAGTATGACAATGATTCTCGCATGGAGCGAACAAGAGGCCGCTAGATATCTCGAAACATTCAAAGCATTTGAGAGTAAGGATGCATCTACTATACAAAAGAAAAAGGAGGTAACCTTCTCAGAACAAGTCGTAGATGCACTGGGTTGTATACGATCTGTCAACAAAACTGATGCTGCGACACTTACTTCTCAGTTTGGAAATCTGAGGAAGGTCATGAACGCATCTATTGATGACATTAGACTTTGCCCGGGTATAGGAGAAAAGAAGGCCAGGCGTCTCCATGAAGCATTCAACAAACCATTTTCAAGTGCAATGGCAAAGAAACGTAAAGTAGAAAGGCTTACGACCGAAACTGTCATTAAAGATTTTGGCGAGCACGAAGAAGGTGAAGATATGAAAATTACTAGTGACGAAATAGAGTAGAGTCTCCAAGATGAGAGACGGAAAGGAACGTTGATAAACTATGCCATTGTTTTATTTTCATACTTTTCTACAAATAAGGTATGTACAATGACGTGTTTTCTCAAGTTCATCTTTTGTAGAAATCCAATTGCTCAAAGAAGTGCTAATATTCAGTGTTGGTTTGTATCCGTTTCCGACATGCCATCTATTTCACACTACATACAATTTGACAGCTTACTAGCGCAGTTTCGTATACAATCATAGGTAGGGTATCCTGTAATGTAGGTTAACAGCGTTCTCGCTTGATACATATGTTTCAGTAGTAATCTTGCGATGTAATACTTGTACTGGAGGACATTAAACTGATTCAAATCATAAAGGATATCCATGAGGCACTTTTAGGTACTTCATCAAAAACAAACTTTTTCAAAGATGCAACCTCATTAGATTTCGTGGCAAGATCAAATGAATTATTTGATGCAGGTATTGCTCAGCACTTTACCGATGTCGAGAACGATGGAATTGATACCAACGTTCCACTCGCCATTGTAAACTATCCCGATTTTTACCTGTGTTGAGACAAGAGGAAGAATCAAGCACTCTCAAAATGCTCAAGAGATTTGATCTGGAAATATCATGTTGGAAATTAGGGGTATCGTGAAAGAAGAGATTCGCAAAAATGAAGAAAGATTGAGGAATAGGCAACTGCGAAAATAGAGGATCGAAACAAGACCAGCCGAGCTCGCGAAATTATATGATGTGAGGAAATCTTTTGAATTACGTCTTCGCACTTCTAAAGAAAAGCATGCTATATTTATAAAAGGACGAGAAGTTCGTGTACAGAGAGAATTGCAACGTAGAGCTGAAAGTGGACGAGGTACTGGTGGCATGGCAGAATTGGATTGGGTCGCTGATGTTGCATTAGGTTTTTGGGATGATGCTGATATCGTTGTGGATAAAGTGCTAAGTGCTAGAAGAGAGGCTACATAATACGAGAGAAAAAGAAGATGATCATGATTTTGCAGATAACGAATGTCTTCTCAGTGTCGAATGGGACGATCTCAGGATCTAGGAAGAGCTCCAGTGGTAGTAATGGTATGTTCCCATAACATACAAGACGCCATTCAGAGGATTCATCACTTGCCGTATCTCTTGCAGTGGCATCTGTGGAAGATAGAGTGAAGAGACGAGCTACAGCTGTAGCGAGGAGGAAACGAAAAAAACTCAATATAAAAAGGTAAAGTTTCTAGAAAAAGAATTGAGAACCAAAATAATGACCGCATACGTAAAAGAAGAGGTAGTCCGACGAATGCTAAAATCGATAGATGATAAGTTTGCTTTATGAACAGTGCTGAATCATCTTGATAAACAGCTGGAAAAGGGTGGATGGGTTGCTAGAAACCCTACAAGAAGAGGAATGGAAGGACGAAGAAGATTGGTTTTTGGATGATGTTACATCATCTGATGTCGATAGTTACAATGACTCTAAAATTATCTGTAATGAAGATGATCTGTCCATTCTTGATCAAATATTGGCAATGGTACTTGGCACTCTCCCCATTGTCAGCGGCACAACAATCGGAGAGCACTATTCTTTCTTGAAAGGTGGCACGATTCGATTTGCTGAAGTCCTATTTACAACGAAGGGTGCTGCTGAAAACAAGGTTGTTATTAAATTATAGACTATTGTAGTAACGACCATGTTTTCAGCAGCACCCTTCGTTGTAAATAGGACTTCAGCAGTTGTTATTAAATTAAAATCTTTGATGTCGATGCCAAGGAAGGCATCTGATCCTGGTTGATGATAGCGAAGCTAAACCGTAAAAGGCTCATCACTCAGATTACATTTTTGAAGAAAGTGCATGGGACGATGACAAAGATACCGAAAAAAAGAACATAAAGTGCAAAAGTCCGTAAGCTTTCTCTTGCCGCGCCTGCACCTCTCTCGGACTCAAGCACTACGAACTTTGGGCCAGCTCCCGACTAGTGTTCCTGACATTGAGAAAAAGAGGCTGATTTAGACGACATTTCCGGACAACCCACAGTTCAGAACGAAGCACCTATTGCAACTTCATCGAAGTAAGGTCTGCGCCTCGGTGAACTCACAAAATGATAATTTTTGAAGGCAGGTAAACGGTGACAGTAAAGAAACTAGAATATTAGAATGGAAACTTCCCTGCGGTTGGGAATCACCTCGGCCTGCAGGAGGACCGTTGTAAGCTTGATTGTAATTTTGGAACCTTCCTCTAACTCTTCCACCATGACAGTTTTCTATTTCTCCTCTGTTGTATCCATTATTGTAATGTCCACGTCCACAATAATCCTAACCACCCAGGGATTGCTCATTCTGAACGTCTCCACCCGCTGGGCCCATCTGATACCCAGCCACTGGCACACGATATGTTTTAAGTTCTCGGCAAACTGGAGTGAATGATTCATTTTTCTTCCGCATTATCGGAGTAGGTGATCGAAATTCTTGTGGCGATTGGCTGCGTTGGATGTGTGTGCTTCAGATCTTAAATTATCAATACTCTATGTATCCTTTACTTTTTCAGGACAATTGTCAATTTTCACTTTAGAATCAACATCTATTTTCTCTGCACCATCTGAATCTGCGTTAGTATTCTTAGAATTGTCACCGATATTGTCTTTCTTGGATGCTTACTCTGCAGGTCCTGTAGCTGCTACCTCAGATTCATCCCGTTCTTGATTCTCTTCCTGCAACTCCTCTACTTCTTCTTCTAGATCGAATACGTCTCCTCTGAATGGATCACCGAAGTCATCTAATTGCATTCTACCATTATTTAATTGTGCCATCCCTTTTCGAATAACGAGGCCCTTATCCGATCTGTCACCTTCGAAGTCATTTGATTCTCTCGTAGCATCTAATTCCGCGGCTTGTTTTTCACGCTTCTGTTCTTAATCAGCCTTTTGTTGCTGATTAATTTTATCCATTTTTTTCATCACACCCTTGACAAATAAATCAGCTGCTTTCCTCAATCCTACATTGGGAAGCAGATCATCGGGAGATACGTCATCTTGTCCAGTAAGAGGGCACCTGAAACCACTTTTGGCAAGACTATCTCTCATACATATTTCACACGTTGTTCGTGCCTCTATATCCCACGGAATAAGCATAGAATTATTCACAACCTGTGCGCAGATGCCACACTGTAGATGCTCCTGTATTTCTGTCGCCGTGACCTTGATCGCATAATCAAAATTACGTCTTTTATTCCCTCCACCCGAGCCGAATTATCCTCCGCCACGATTAACGAGGGATTGGAATCCAATCATGTTCGGTTACAACTTGGTTCCGTCCCCGCCTTCATCATCCTCAGCAGCTTGTGCCGGTGGAGGAATATTCAGAAAGTTCATAGGAATGCCAGTTGCACATTTTTTCGCAGGCTCTGATTGATGTGCAAGTAAACGCTCTTGTTTCCTTAGCTCGGGGTCTGCATTTGGCCTCAGTTGGAAGGTGCTGTGCGATGGCGGCCGGAATGTAGAAGCGATAGACTACGGAGGAGCTCCGCTTCCTGCTGATGTAAATTTATGAGGCTGAAATGAGCGAGATAAGCTCGTATTTGGACGAAACATTGATCCAGCCTGTTCGGTAACGGCAAGGAGCGCTGCAACCTCCTCCCCGAAGAATCTACGGCTTTTGGTTGGACAATACTATTTGTGTTAGTGTTAGCCTTAGCATTCGAATTTGTACTGACAAACTCTTCATCGTCATCTCTTGCGCTCTGGATCGTGTAGAATCCATTATCGGCCGTAGTGCAATTGACGTAAGTCGTGATGACTCCGCTAAGCATGCCGTCGTCCGTCCTATCGATCCAGTCCCCGACCTCACGCTGCTAGAAGCCTCTGAACGATGATTCGGTATACTCTACATCTGTCATTGTATTCTTAACGCTCATGTCGAATTTATCTGCATCCCACCGCCTGTTGATCGGTCCAATTTGTTATCTTTTACAATTGCGCGTTTGCCATCAAAGAGACGAGCAGAGGATCCGGGCGTGGAGGTCATTTCGAAGTTCGTGTTGGACTTGAACTTATTCATTATAGTAGACATGGTTGATGTTGATTAATTGAGCAGTTATGTTACTGATTGATTCGCTGGTTTAATTTAGGCTCATACGGATTTAGATGCAGTGGGTCTAGCTTTCAAGGTACAATTAGCACTAGTGTTTCTGGTTAACTTCTTGTACTTCCTCGGATGGTGCATTATGATACAGCGTTCCAGTCGTGGTGTCCAAGACATGAAGCTGTTGCCGAAATTCCGAATACAAAGACAGGCTGGGACGAAGCTTGATACTTGGCATCGTTCTGAATAGGATCAGGGATAAGAAAAGGATTGCAAGATAAGTTGTCTCTCCGAAAGTAGCAAGATATCCAGCTACACCCAACTGAGTAAGAGTCACCGAAGCTGCACAATTCCACTTTGCTACATCGACACCAAAATGCAACAGGGATCGAATTAAGTCTCATTGCACGATCTCCCTCAATTGATTTGAAATCTTTCACAATAACAATTCCGAGTTCAGCGATGCAGTAAGAATGGGCGTTTAAATGAACTGAAATTAAGCATTACTACATGATGTGCATACCACAGAACAAAAAGTAGAGATACCCAGAAAACGGGTCTATTCAATTCCCCAAATACAGCCTGACCACACCACAAGAAAGAGAAATGAACGAAGCGCCAAGAGCGTAATTACCCGTCCATCCGTCCTTATACAATATTAATGGTGGTGTTGAATAGATGTAAGCGATAAATGATCCAAATATATTGAGAGCAAAGACAATGGGGAAATTGTGTCCAGTCCAAACATCTACTCCGTATAAAATTCCAAGTCCTCCCAAAAGAAGAATCAAAATCTGAGCAATAACATCCTTCCCTGAAATAGCTTTGCTTTGAATAGAACGATAAGGCGCATTGATGGCATCAGTACCTTTATCATACCAGTCGTTGATTGTCTGAGTAAAACCTCTCAAAAATGGTCCTGACAAGATCATGGCAACGAGACCCTTCGTAGCATCGGTAGGTCCGAGCATGACATCACGGTCGTTAGGGTCAAATGAATTTCACTTCCAATGATAGTTTCCAGGTGCGGTAGTTCACACATGACACCCCATGCGAGTGTGACCTAGTCCCAAAATCTGACGAACTCCTGCAGATTCATCAGTATATTCCTGATTATTTCCTCTCGACTTGGCATAAAGGCGGAACAAGATTCGGATTGTTTAATTCTCTCTTCTATCTCAAAAAGGAAGAATGAAGATGTGTCTGCGAAAGTTTTTGTTACCCTTCTTCAACATATTGAGGAAGAAGATCCTGCTTTCGAGACTGGACGAGCAAACGCGTAGATATCATATTTTCTCTTTTAAGATTCGCTCGAAAGGCTTGACCAAAGCTTGTGGTTGGTTCCAAAGGGACCCAACGAAGACTGCAGGTCGAATTCTAAAGTACTGCGGCAAGCCTTCAATTAGGCTGTCTTGCCAAAATCTTGTGAATTTCCCCCTGCGCTTATGATCCAACATATCAGTTATATCAGTTTTCTCGCAAAAATCATCCTGTCGCAAAATGCAGCTAGCGACAAATGAAGAATAACAGTCTAAAACAACAGAAGAGATATTGCTATAGAAACAATAAGAAAGCAGTATCATGTCCACAATCATGTAGATTCTGTTCTGATGCGTGGCATTGGTGTGTTGTAAATCCTAGGTAGCTAGACTCTGTCCCATTCTTCGGCACGATTGCGTTTGTCATCTGCACTGGACGCTGTGCCATGAATCCTTGCTGCATTACGCTTCTCTCATCTCAATGATTGCACTATCAAGTTCCCATATTATTGTTCAGTACTACTAGACATGATCATTATGGACAGCAGCACGACGTCCACCACCATTACCCTTGGAAGTGGTCGTCCTGCGTCGAGAAGATTGCCAACGATATCCTCGAACAAGAACTTGAACTTGCAAAAGTGAACGGGAAGTGGATTGAAGATTGGAACAACTTTGGCGATGACGTAGAAGAGCTCTCCAAAGACATTGCAGACAAAATCAAGAAGAAATGCAAGGAAGAATTAAATCTTCCACGATATAAACTGATTGTCCAGGTCACGATTGATAAAAAAAGGATCAGGGTTACGAGTCGTTGCTTATGGGATACTTCTACGGATCGGTATGCTTTTATGAGTCATCAAAACGCAAATATGTGGGTTTCTGTGTTGGTGTTTGGTATGTATACTGATTAGAAATTGAATAATATATGAATATAGATGAGCTCGATGAGTAAGTAACGACTTCAAGTTCTAAATGAAATTGAATCGGTATCATTACAATCGTCTTGATGATCACAGGAGGGAAAGAGACAAGTTTGAGGTTGGCAATTGTAATCTCTCATTGTAGTACAATTTCTGGTATGGCAATCCATCCTTACCCGTCAAACCTTGGAACTCCTCTTCACAATCTGTCATATCAGTCTCATCCATTTGGGGAAAGATTGCTACTGTCGATGGAAGCCCAAGAACAAAACCAACTAGAACAAGGTATGTCATCAATGGCACACTCGTAACATTTGATCACAAGCTAGGATCGTTTTAGTGAATCATCCCATGAAGGTTGATTGATCGAATTGTTAAGCTGTTGGTTCAAAGTTAGGATCTGATGATGCTGTTACATTTTCAGCAGTCATTGCGGTGACGGCTACAGTAGCAATACCTGCTGTTGCAGCGAATACCGTTTGATGGATTGGTATCGATGGAAAGCTGGCAGTTGTATTTGCACTAGTGATTGTGTTGGTTGCAGATGCAGATGCCGATGTAGACGAAGTGGCCTTGGATACCGATGCTGCATTCTTGGGTGCTGCTGGTTTCAAACTTACTTTGGAAGTGGAAGAAGAAGATGCTGAAATCACCGACTTGCTTGCAATTGAATTCACAGTGGCATTCGCATTTGTGTTCTTGATGAGGTTAGCAACTTTGGAAATGAATCGAACTGACATGATAGTATGGTATGGCATGTTATGGTACGGAGCGAAGGCAGACACTTTGGAAATGAGAGCTCCAACGGCTGTATAGACGAACTTCATGTCAAGGTATGTAGGAGAAGGACAACTATTGCTATAGGCAGTTTATGCAGAAAGCAGTAGGAGGCAGGACATCACCGTCCAGGGCGAGGAAAGAAAGATCTGGCTAACCGTTCCACGCACGAATACAGCATCTATGACGATATTTGCAAACGTTTACAGTTTCAACATCAATATCATCAATAGGGATCCAAAATTAGAAGAAGGTCAAGACTGTGTATGTGTTAGAAAAACAATGGTCATTACATTGTCATCAGACATTGGGTATGGATCTCATTTCTGCTAATAACAGAGATGGCATTTTGGTGGTGATTTGTATTGTAGGGATCACTCGAAGATCGGATCAAGGCAAAGCATCCTGACCTCGTTGCCGCCATTGATGAATTATGGAGGACAGTGACAGGAGGTAGTTTCAATACGCCGAAAAAGGGTCACTTTGTTCCGAGAGATGCAGCAGTCACCCTTCTCGCGAATCGAATTGCGAATGATGTTGCAGTGATGGATACTTCGATGGAATTCTGTGATGCTCGCTGTAAGATACAAGTCACCCAGGTGGCTGCTGCTACACGTAGTAGTGCTAACATTGGAACGAAAAGAAATAAAGGGAAGGATGCCAAAGTGGCGTGAAGGACAGCGTCGTGTCATGAAGCACAAAATTTATGACATGGAAAAGATACCACTTATAATTGAAGCAATCCCTTGGACGCACACAATCTTGTAATTATCATGGATTGATAGGAACAACTATTTATAGTAACGGTACCCAAAGATACATTTAGTTAGCGAATGATGCCGTTCGAGCTGTTAGACTCGTGAATGAAATTCCGTCAAGTTTCTATTAAATATTAAATAACACCCATTGCCAAGAGGAATTCAATGATTGCCAACCACTTGTATCCACTACTCACCAGTACCAGGGAGGATTAGGACGCCTTGGAATGCTTCTTGAGTTTATTTATTAATAGGTGAGATAGGTATCCATATTGATAACATTAAAGTACGAGGGCAGGTAAACGACGTCATTGCTAGAGCCATAATAAAGAATCACATGCATTAGTGTCGACCGGCCTTCCTTTATGAAATATGCACGGGACACGTCTTCTGCCATTTAGATGGTGCTTCAGCAAGCATCGAATACGCTTGATCTCTAGACCGAACTCTAATTTCTTTGCATAAAGAGGAGAAAGGAAATGTGATCGGAAAGATTGGAAAGGAGTTAAAGCCATGGAATTGTTGTGATATATATATATTGGAATCAGCTTTTTATCTCTACATTTTACATCTGCACCAGCTAGTCCTGTTTGAGAAGAAGATGATGAAACGAAGTGACAGCATCAGGTAGCAAATGGTATCCCGAAGCATCCATACAACATAAGATTATAGAAGATCTACAGAAATTAGCAAGGAAACTACGAGACTGTCTATTTCCAAGTTGCAAGATTTCCTTGAAGGCACTTCTAGTAACGAGGTGATGGTAAATCACCAACGTCATCTCAACATGTCTCGTCTGACAATCATTTCTTCATTGTTATTGATAAAGGGATTACATGAATTGGAATCAATGCATTTATTAATAATTGGTCAGGCAACATGGAAAGCAACGATGATCTACGGCATATGCCAGGAATCAAGTAGTGGTGGGTCCACAAGAACAAATATATACAGAAGAGGATTTGGTCAGCCTACATTGCCCCAAGATATGACTTTGACATGGATAATGCATAGCGATATGATGACAACGATCTACCGCATGTCCGTAAAGATGCTAGCAACTTGCTGTAGGCCACCAAGATAAAGTTCAGTTGCGAGTTTATTCGGCACTAGGTCGAGTTGTTTGTACTATAGTTTGGAGACACGCAGCAGTTCATCATGTAAGTGCAAAGAAGAATTCATTGATAAAGTGTACGATAGATGAAAGTAAGGATGCTAATTTCAACAATAATAAAGATTGAGACGCATTCATCAAAGTGAAACTCCTATTTGATATTAAGATACTACTTAACCCTGACAGAGAATATCAATCATTCGCACTAGCGAGTAATTGTCTCCATCAATCTGAATGTCGTTACCGGCGTAGTCCTTGAATTTGACTCTTTGACCTTCCTGGAAAGAAGATGGAGTGAACTCTCCAGTACTGCACATTCTACCTTCCCCAACCTTAAACACAGTTCCAACACAAGGCAAATCATCCTTTGTCACAGAAGCTGCAATAACAACTCCGCTGCTTGTTTCGAATTTTTCCACATCCAACTTGACCAACACATAGTCACGACAAGGCGTTACATTCTTCTTTGACATTTTAGATCCTTCGTAGAAAAGCAAGACATCATCATCACGGATCATTTGCATTTGCTCGTCGTTGTAGGTCAAGGGTGTTCCGTCGAATTTTCCATACAAAACTGACATCCCCTCGCTAACAGGATTATGTATACGAATCCCAGTGTGTGGATGAAGCCTTCCAGGACCAGCAGACATTACCAATCCTTCGGTTGGTCTTTCTTGGCTCTTTTTGGGGGGAAATAAATACAGATGTCAGTCAGATATCCAGAGAAATGATTTTTTGGACAAGCGTACCCTGCGTAAAATAAATGAAATACTAACCTGATCGGGAAGCAAAATTCCTCCTCCTGTGGCAGCGAGAGTATCCTTCGTTCTTACAAGAACAAAATTTCCCAACGGAGTGATTTCACCACGGATTTCCTGCCCATCCAGAGTGGCAGCGTTAAGTGCAAAATTGAAATTGTGCTGGTTGACGCTAGGCGAGAATGCTGTGACTGCTGTTGCAAGCACAGTAGCAAAAATTGTGTTGGAAAGTCTGTTCATGATAGATCGAAGATACCTTTATTGTTCTTTAGCTGTGTTCAAACAAGTGTACTGCTTTAGCTAGGTATTATCAGCTGGGTTATATTATTGTTTGATTTTAGATTTTAGATTTTAGAGAGGAGGTCGATGGTCGATGGAGGATGGAGGAAGCAGGCAGAGAGAGAAAAGAGAAAAGAGGGCTTCGTGCGTATTTCTTTTTAAAGCGCATCAACTATCTTTTAATAGGTAAAGTCCATCTGATGGTTATGAGCCGCGATTATTATCTTGGATCAATTTCTTGCCACCAACACGTTCTGAGGTGCTGGCAAATTTAAGAAAAGAACGCACTACCACCACCTATGTACCAATCAAAATGCTGCCAGCGACCAGTACGATACGAACAAACCACCAGCAGAGCAGATCAAAAACAGCTTCTCCATTCTCAATTAAAATTCTGTTCGTTCTTCTCACAATATCCAATCCGATCAAACTAACCATGAAGCTTACTCTTATCACCACCCTCTTCGCATCTGCTGCTGCCTTCGCCCCTTCCAAGGTTGCCCAGTCATCCACCTCCCTCTCTGCATCCCTTGATGGAGTTACTGGGTCTCTTGATCCTATGGGAGTCTTCGACCCCCTTAATCTTGCTGAGAAGGCTACCGATGCAACCCTAGCTCGTTACCGCGAGGCTGAGCTTGCCCACGGACGTGTTGCTATGCTTGCTGTTGTAGGGTTCCTTGTAGGAGAGAAGGTAGAGGGATCTGGTTTCTTCTTCGATGCTTCGATCTCTGGACCTGCAATCACCCACATTACTCAAGTTCCTGATGGATTCTGGGCTGTAATCATTGCCTTCATCGGAGCATACGAGGCTAGCAGAGCTGAAGCTGGATGGGTTGACCCCGCAGACTGTCCCGTAGACCAGCCTGGTCTTCTACTTGACGACTATGCACCTGGTGATCTTAAGTTTGATCCTTTCGGACTCATGCCCGATGATGCTGAGGAGTTCGATATCATGCAGACCAAGGAGCTTCAGAACGGACGTCTTGCTATGCTTGCAGCAGCAGGATTTCTTGCACAGGAGGCAGTTGATGGAAAGGGAATCATCGAGCATTTCACAGCAAGTGCATAAGCATTTTAGTAGTATTGTACAAATAAATGAAGAGTAATTTGATAATAAACAAACAATTAAACGACGACTTCTCAATGCACCATACACATTGAACATCTCTATCTGTTTTTTTAATTACAAGATTCACAGCTATCACTTTAAAGTGTGGAGGTCTGTTGGATAGGTTGTCGTTGTTATTGTGCTTTTTTTGAAGAGATCTTCATTATTTTACATCGCAAATCAAAATAGGTGTGATTTGCTCGCCTCTCTAGCTTGAGAATAAAAATGCACGCTATTTTCTACTTCTGTAATCTAGCTTGAGATTAATTTGTTTTACATTTATCTCAATAGTGATACTACCAAATAGAAACTACCAACCACAATGGAATGAGTTAATTATATACAAAGTACTTTTATGTTTCATTGCGATAGATACAAACGATAGGCCGTTCACTTGAAGGAGTAACTGCAGGTGTAGGTAGGTCGCGTTATTTACATATAGTAAAGTTCAGTATGTACTTTTAACTTTTAGTAGTGTATTCTCAATTATCTTGCCTTTTTGCTAGAGATTGGTATGTTATCTATTTTTTAAATCATTTGGTGTTTCTTGTTGTCACTTCTCTTCTCATGACGTGGGTGGTCATGTGTGTGATTCTAATGACAACCGCCGGGTCATTACAATTGGCCTGTCTATTGTCGTGGTCCCTCACCACAACAGAGGAAACACGCAAGAAAAGGAATCTATTATCTATTAAATATTAAATTCTCTCTTCTCCACCAATACTCAGCATCTCATAATATCCAATCCGATCAAACTGTCAAAACAAATTTAATTATGCAGCTCGCTCTTCTCACCACCCTCTTCGCATCTGCTGCTGCCTTCGCCCCTTCCAAGGTTGCCCAGTCATCCACTGCACTCTCTGCATCCCTTGATGGAGTTACTGGGTCTCTTGATCCCATGGGAGTCTTCGACCCCCTTAATCTAGCTGAGAAGGCTACCGACGCAACCCTAGCTCGTTACCGCGAGGCTGAGCTTGCCCACGGACGTGTTGCTATGCTTGCTGTCGTAGGGTTCCTTGTAGGAGAGAAGGTAGAGGGATCTGGTTTCTTCTTCGATGCTTCGATCTCTGGACCTGCAATCACTCACATCACTCAGGTTCCTGATGGATTCTGGGCTGTAATCATTGCCTTCATCGGAGCATACGAGGCTAGCAGAGCCGAGGCTGGATGGGTTGATCCTGCAGACTGTCCCGTAGACCAGGCTGGACTACTCCGTGACGACTATTCACCTGGTGATCTTAAGTTTGATCCTTTCGGACTAATGCCTGATGATGCTGAAGAGTTTGATATCATGCAGACTAAGGAGCTTCAGAACGGACGTCTTGCTATGCTTGCAGCAGCAGGATTTCTTGCACAGGAGGCAGTTGATGGAAAGGGAATCATCGAGCATTTCACAGCAAGTGCATAAGCATTTTAGTAGTATTGTACAAATAAATGAAGAGTAATTTGATAATAAACAAACAATACATGACCCATCTTTATCTGTTTCTTTTAATTACAAGATTCACAGTCATAATTTTGAAGTGTGGAGGTCTATTGGACAGCCTGTCGTATTATGTATCGTGCGTTTGAAGATCGTGCCTTCATTATTTTACATTGTGAATCAAAATAGGTGTGATTTGCTCGCCTCTCTAGCTTGAGAATAAAAACGCACGCTATTTTCTACTTCTGTAATCTAGCTTGAGATTAATTATGCTTGAATATTAGTCATTTTACATTCATCTCAATAGTGATACTACCAAATAGATACCAACCACAATGGAATGAGTTGAATTCTGAAAAGTACTTTGATCTTTCATTTTCTTTTTCTATGCGCTCTCAATATTTTTTCAGCATTTGTGTTCTTTGATTTCCTTTGATTACCCAAACTTTTGGAGGAATTCCATAGAATTCCTTCTTCCTCATGGCCAAACATCGAATCATTGGAATTATAGGTCTTTTTTGCTCCATTCCCTTGGCTTGATAGGAATAGTGCTGAAAGATTCACTGCCTGCCTAGCTACTTGTAATGTGCTCAAGTATTTGACGTCAGAATTAGATTGGCTTGGTACTGGATTGTAATATGGGCCTTTCATGGTAATGGTCGTCAATTCAAATGATGGTCCGTATTTCTCAAAATGGTCATGACGAGGGACATCTTTGGGAAGCAGATTCCACAACATTCCAGGGCGAGAACCTTCACATGATGCAGCAGTGCATAGTAAAAATGTTTTTGCAGTGTTGGGCGGGTTATATCCTCCTCCTCCCAACACGATCAGCTTTCTCGTTTGTACATTATTGAGACATCGCTTTCCAGTCTGGTAGTTCATACCACCACAAAAACTTGAAACTCGACGTACACATTCCGCAATTCCTTCAGGTGAGAGACTCCAGCATTCATTAGTTTCCTTAACTAGATCATCGCCCTTCAGTCCGTCTGCTCCAACACAAAGTACGATAATATCTGGGTTGAATCCTGGAACTACTTGCGCAAGAATTAATGATACAATTTCCAAAAAGTCTGCATCTTTACACCCTCTTGGCATTGGCAAATTCAAATTATATCCGACGCCTTTTGTCTTGTGCTTTCCTTTTTCCATTATTGAACCAGCCTTGGATGGGAAGAATCCGGGCGCATGTCTATGTAACGAAATGGTCATAACCTCATCCGTGTCATAAAATGCACCTTGCACTCCATCAGCGTGATGGATATCAATATCTAGATATAGCACCCTCTTCTTTGCAGCTATCAATTTCTGTATTGCCAACACTGCGTCATTAATGTAACAGAATCCGCCTGCCTCGGCTGAGTGAGCATGATGTCTCCCTCCCGACCAATTAATAGCAATGTCAGCTTTCTCTTCAATTACAAGATGAGCCGCATGAAGCGATGCACCAGCAACGGCTTTGCAGTAATTCCATAATTGCCCCCGTTTACTTGAATCTACTGGAATTGCACAGTCATCTGTTAAACCGTATGCATCCAAGAGATTAATATACGCTGCATCAGATGATCTATCATTCCCATGATGCGTCCCTAGCTCCACCGATTGTTGTGTATGTGGTCCCTTAGGATACTCAAGAAAATCCAAGAAGTCTGCGGCATGAAAAGTTTCAAGATGTCTTCTAGTTGCGACTTTCGGAGCCAAAACTGTGAAGAATAATGGGGTGTCTCGAATAAAACCACAGCAGTGCAAAAGAGATGAAAGAAGAATATCCCGATCTTTATGAATGTGCTTCATCGTAGAATACGTGAGGTTTGTATGATTCGATGAGTGGAGGAGAACAACCTTTCGCTCATCTCTCTTCCTTTTCATTCTTGATGTTGGTGTAGACGTCGCCATTGTCAACAAAATAAATGTTAAATGTTAAATGCTTTGGGCTCGTGGATTGTGGTTGGTGGCATATGCTTTAAATTAGTGCGGCTAGAACTTTGAAGTTGGCCGTATAAGGATACTATTATCACCAGTTGTCATTTATCACTCTTTATGATAGTCACCGGTACTGGTAGCCTCCTGTAGCCTGGTGCCTGGTACCCGGGTAGCCTGCTGATGCTACGGAGTACGGAATAAGTAATCTATGGAATCGTAGCACTAGGTACTGTCTACTGTGCACTCCGTGTACCTATATGTAGTATAATATAATCATAACAGATCATAACGCATTATTCTCTTGAAATTTTCATAGAGTTTGACATGAGATTTGAGATTTGGGCGCGGAGGGGGTTTCCCCAGCAAAAGGGAGAACCACTATTCAGTTTGTACACTAAATAGGAGTTAACGGCGATTGTTCCCTCTCTATGGGAACCTCGGTTCTATTCAATATTTAATGTTTGGGTTAATTGTCGGCCAATCGTGTTCTCCCATTTAGTGGGCCGTTCCCAAAGTTCCCAAAAGTACCTTCTCCATCAACAACAGTTAGTAGTAGTACGTACCTGAGGTATTTAGTATTGGTCAACATTTACAGCAAGTCAGACAAGAAGAAAAGTAGATGACGCTATGTTCCAAAAAGAACTCCTATTATCATATCGGGTAGAAAAGCAAGGACCCGTAGCATTTCATAATAGATACCTAAGAATTACTTCACTATGTACACACAAGAATGGACGGAGTTCGTTGGAACCGTGATAATTTAATTTTGAGCCTGGGGAATCTAGAGTCAATCCCATTCACAGCCAAAAAAACGGTTGACATTTGAATTTAGAAAATTCATTTTCTCGTCAAAAGCCACATTCTAACATGACCAGGAACGCAGTTGGTGACCTGCAAATCCTTGAAGCCTTGAAGTCTTGATATCTGCTTTTCAATATTCTTTTGATACTCCAGTACATACGGCTCTCCAGCCAGCATCGACTCAACAGGGACGTATTCTCGTGGACAAATATCTACAATGGCCATCTTTCCACCTGGTTTTAAAAGACGTCTAGCCTCTCTCATTATCCTGTTTCTGGCAGAAAAAGGAATTTCATGAAAGGCATAAAATAGCGTCACAAGGTCAAATTTGTCTTTGGGGGCCAGAATGCGCTCAGCATTGCCGATGGCGTATAGGCAGTTTGGCACAATTGCAGTATTGGAAGCAGTCCTTCTAACTTCGAGAATGAGTCGAGTGAAAGCTGCTGCAAATTCGGATTTGTCCCCGAATAAATCTTGGATCGCGTTCAAAGAAGACTGGTTTTTATTAATGTAACGAGCCATGTCCACCATCTCAGGACTAGTATCAACGCCACAAATAAATGCAGCGTCGTTAAAAGCAGAAGCAAGGGCTCTGGTGCTCATTCCTACGCCGCAGCCGAGGTCAAGAATATAGGCATCTTTTTTATTGACTGCTTTGTATAGGTCTTTGGCAATATTTTCTCTAGCATCGACACCTCCGTATGCACGATCATCGATTATTCGTGTAACGAGTGGCGCTACAGATGCATGAAGACCTATAATGAAAGGAGGAGATACATACACTTTAGAAATCAATCGTATTTTTTTCTGAGGGCCACTTTCCTCTTCCTTCCTCATGAATGAACAACGTCAAAAGATAGATGTATAACGCACTTACCTCCAAATACATTGGTGTTTCCAAACGTATGAATTTTGTTATGAAACCAATATTCGGCTGGATCAACGTCGATTCCAAATAGTCTCCTTGGTACAAGCACTCGAGGAGGAACTACAACCTTCGTCTCGATACTCTCAGTTAGCAAAGGGAGATAAAGATCCGACTCGGACCTAATCTCTGGAACGAAACGAAAGTCATCAGTGATGGTAAATTCTTTGAGAGGCTGACCCGTCGACTTCTCCACAGCCTGCCTGAAGCGTGGGTCTGGGGTGACTTGGAAGGCAATGACAGAATTCATATTCATTAGAATAGAAAAAAAGATAAGTGCGAGCATTGTTCTGGATAGTTTCATCTTTACTTGTACAGTCGTTTATGTGAATTTAGAAGCTGTCTCAGTATAATTGTGTGTTCTTTCTATTTTGCTATTATTGAGGTGGTGGCTATTGAGCTGGTGCAAAAAAATGATTTATTTCGATTGAATCAGATTGAATGATTTCGACTGGAAAAGAAGACATTATTTCCAATTTAAAATTCTGATGAAATAATGAAAGAAATTCTGCCATTGTGACGAGGTCTTAAAGCCTTTTTAATGTGACGATTAGGGTTAGGGCCAGCGCAGAATCCTCCAAAAAACCGCTTCATTTAGCTCACAATTTAAAGGCCACTTGACCAATAAAATGTATCTTCTCTATCATACCTTTCAATGGCCTCTCATATCATCCAATAACTTGCGATAGTAAGGAATGTATTCATACTCAATACCCAATGAAAGTTCGCATCTTTCAATCAATAGCTGAATCATGTCTTTGCCTTGCAGCTGCTTTCCGTTTGCAATGTATAATTCGGCTAGAGTCATTTCTTGCAGTAGTACCAATGGATGGTATTTGTTCAAAACGTATCGCAAGAATTTCACAGCATTCTCAGCATGTTCTACAACGTGTCCACCGTCGAGTAACATTGATGTACCCAGTGCAAGACACTCAGTCTTATAACGCTCTAAGTGAAAAGGTCCCAACTTCTTCTTTTGTATCGATAGCGCATCACGTAAACAATCGTATTCTCTCCTCACGCTTTCCATGTCATCATCTACATTATCTGCTGATATTTGTTGTGCAGTTTGGATCGCTCGATTAACTTGCATTTGATCATTCTCACTATATCCATTTTGTTCCGTTATAGCATCTTCTACTTCCTTCCATCTTCCTTTACCCTCACAACGATTACAGTGGCAAACGAATCCATATATGTTTTGCAAATGAACCCTTCGTATTTGAGTAGGTTGGCATATGTCTGTATAAGAATGAAATAGCTCTCTCCCCTCCTTCACAGATTTTGAAATCGTTCTAATAATCTGCTTGTCACCTTGATATGTCAAGATACAATTGGGATCGCAAGAATGATTTAGTTTGGCTCCAGTAGGGAATACACCATGACCAATCACCGTCTGCATTGAATTTTGGATACCAAAGTTATTGCATCGAAATTTACAAACTAGACTTTCAAAGAATGGGATTGAATCACATGGATCTAATCGGAAGGACGCTGAAACCATTGCTGCGAGGATTATCTCATCTGGGTATTCTTTACCGCCATTTGGTGTGTCTTCGCCAGTGGACAAAGATCGAATTTCTTCTGGCAACATAACATCATTAACAGAGTGCTGCTGCTTCACATTGACATTTGAGTCAATGCACAATTTGATATAAACTTTGCGCGCAAGGAAAAAATCTTCCCAGGGAAAATCATGTAACGAAAACGTTTCAGCGGTAGTCAACTTGGTAGCACCGCGTTCTGAAACATATTCTTTGACTGCATTTCCAACAATCTTGTGGTATTTTTTACAGGAGTGCTTATGAATGGGAAAATCATTTAGTTGACAGTCTCTGGAACAATAATAGTTATACTCGCAGCCACCGAGGCATCGCTTGCCATTATCTTCAGAAAAGGAAGAAAGACAAAAGCTGCAGCAGCGATGAGATTGGGATCGAAACAAGACAGTAGCCAAAGATGATTCAGAAGAAACTATTGTTCCCGCAGGAATATCTGACGAGGCTACGGCTTGTCGGTACCCGTCTGGTCTCGTTATGGTAGTGAATGAGCATGATGTGGCTGACATTGCTATATAATGATGTTATGTTTCATATTTTGTGATGGATGGTTGGATAGATGGATGGAGCGCTTGATTGTCTCTCATGATCAATTGTTAAAATAGGTTATGGTGTTTCGATTTTGGGGTTACATGCGAGCATGTTAAAATGTACCTTTTTTTAATGTACAGATCAGCAATAGAAAGTAGCAAGCAAGCAAGCAAGCAGAGGTTATAGGAGTCAAAATTATTCGATTCTTCTAGCTTTGGTGTCAACGTGCTACGTGCTCAAAGTCATATCTCACCCAGTCTGGAACGTCTTGAATGCCACCATACTCAAGTTCATGTGGTTGCCTATCTTCGATTTGATGGAGTTGCGGATCAGTGGCAAGTATTGTCCAATATCGATCTTCGTCTTCATAGCCGTGAGCAAGGAATCTATCAGCGTTCTCCGTGCGCAATTGGTTCGCAGCCTCGATAAAATATGTGTTGACAAGTCTACGAGTTCTGAGGACTCCCGATGGTTCAGGAGTTATTCTCTTGACCAATTCGTACCGGATTCGTTTGGCATAGAGCCCAGATCTATCTCTTTCCTTGTTATCCTGGTTGTATCGTCTCACCATATCCTTTGCAAATAAGTTCATAATTGATTTGCATTCAAGACGACCGCCAGAGTCGGAAAGTTGGCTCTGCGTATAATTTGCTTCCTGCACTTCCACATAGGCTTTCTCAATAATTGTTTTGACATTTTCCCCAATTTGATCCATTGACTGGCGACCCGGATCTTTTTTTAGAAACCACAGAGACACCAGTCCACAGAAAGAAACAGCACCGTACAGTGGACCTTCACCAAGTATCCCCCCAAAACCCGCGAACATCCCCCCCTGGAAGGTCAGTCTAGTCAAAAAAAGTCTCCCCCCTTCCTGATAGTAGTATTAACACTAGTAGGATTTCCCAACTATCCCCCTCTGAAAGTCAGCAGGAGTCAGTCTAGCTGAAATAAGTCTCCCCCGGGAGGGGGATACTTGGTGAAGGTCCCCTGTAGCTGGTCCAAAATGCAGTTTTGGGGTTTCTGACATCTATCTCGGTATTGAGTTGAAGACAAATAAAGATCAATCCTGCCAAGAGCAGGGGCAGGAAAATGCGCATGACGCGGGTGATCTGGGTCTTCTTGTTCTGTTCTGCTCCGTATCGGGGTGATGGAGCACACATCAACGATCGCATGTATAAAGGTTCGCAACTAAAACACATATCGTAAATTGTCACACATTTAAAGTAACCGACAACCCCGAGGCCCAGCGAGACGCGAGTGTATTTGATGTACTGGTTGATCGTTTGAATGATATTGTCGTCGGGTAACAATAAATCGAAGGTTGCTGCCAACAAAAAAGGGGAATCTTCGAGACAAAATATGCAAAATTCGGTGTAACAGATGGTTGTCCATATATCAGCTGTGGCTCTTCCGAGAAGACGTTCCTGTAGAGAGAAACTGACATCTGTGTAGGTCCCACCCTTGTCAATACGACGCCCACCCGCATGTGTGGCATACCATCCGATCACCATCCCAAAGATTAGTACAGAGCCGATGGCTTTGAATGTCCCATTGTTGCTGCCATCTGTACTAGAGAGGAGGAAAACCACAACTAGCAAGTCAAAGAAAAATGCAACCAATTCCACGAGCGCCAGAAGGTGGCCAATCCAGACCAAGCGAAGCATCCGTTTGCGCTCTTTTGTGGATGTCTTTGGAAAAAGCACCTTATTTTCAGGTAGCTGAATAGCATACACCATGCGAATTAACGCTTCGATGTTATTAGCAAAACTATTTGTGTTTACTGCGGCAGTAGGTGCTGATGATTCTTGCACACTGCTCTCGTCTGCGTCTCTGTCATCATTCCATGATGTAGGATTTAATTCAATATCTGATAGAATCGGTGGTAATGGTTGGGATGATGATGATGGTTGTGCGATGGATCCTGGAATGTCCATTGTCATATTCATTGGCTTTCTGTAGTCCTTGCCCTTTGTTGTTGTGGTCTTGTCTATCACTTTGAATGCCTGAAACTATTGAAGCATAAGAATGCATGTCCGTTATGTTGTGTTGTGCCTTGTGCCTTGTGCCAGAAAAGTGTTAAGTGTTCTGTGAAACCTGCATTTCATGAGTCCAAACGAAGCAAAATGGATGACGTTCAATAATTATTACATAGTGGACAAATAAAATAAATTGTTCTCGTTTCTCGACCCACAAGGTAACAGCGCGATTGAATGCGGGAATGCTGAAGAAAAATGTAGCGATATTGCCAATGCTGACCAATATTCATATGATGATCAGAAATATTCATTATTACCTGTAAAACGGTGGCTGAGGAAAGCATACAGGCGGAAAAATACATGAGGAACTAATTATGACTCCAAAAATTGCTCCATATGCTTGCAGCTTGTCTGTATTGCCTCCCTCAAACCAGGAATCGAAGTTTTCAGCTCTACTAGTAACAATGGTTTTTAATTGCCCTCGACCTTCCCCCAATTCATCTGCGCATTGCCCTCAACCTTCCCCCATTCATCTACGAAAGCATCCCATGCTTTGGCGTTGTCAGACGAGATTTCCTCATCATAATTATCAGTCCTCTGCATCATGCTATCTATATAGGGAGACGCTGCTGAGGATTAATGTCCCATCATGAGACCAATAGCAAATGTGAAGATGACAATTAAACATACTATACAGCGTGATCTTTCATTCCGATTCTTGTAAGGATTGGATTCAGTGCTGTCGGAGAGAATGAATATGTTATGGGGTGATGATGAAAGTTTTAGTTTCGCCATTTTAGCAGCATAATGATGATTGGAAGTACCATAGTTAGTGGTGTGGGTACTGTACACTCTAATTTCCGAGGAGGCCACATTCAACAGAAGGTTCAAGAATTCTTGGAACAAAAATACAAATAAAATCGCGATTTGAAGGTTAGTGAAATATATAGATCCATGTTGATACTATCTGATAACACTTCCATATTGCATCTAATCTAGTTTTGGTTTTATTAGATGTAGGTATTATAGCTTTATTCAGAAAGTATCAGCTGCCCAATGAAGCACGACAGGTAGCAGCATATCTATCCCTATCATCACTTTTCATTTTGTCAATTGAGTTACCATGTGCACGAATAGTTTTTGCATAGTCATCTTTCGTTACAAAACCACTCTTGTGTCCCTCCTGAACCGCCTTCATAGAGAAATCACAGCCGCTATTGGCTGAAATCATCATGTGTTTACATGCACGATCCATGTTGCCTGCATTACCCTCATCACACCCAAGATCATACCTTGCATCTACATCCCCAGCCATAGCACCAAGTTGTCTATGATATATTGCTTTTCTTGTATCTTTTTCTCCGATACCCCCTGTTTGATAACAAATACGAAGACTCAAATGTGCTAAATGGTTTCCAAGTTTTGCTGATTTATGATAGAGCTCCAATGCCTTAGCATGGTCTTGTTGCAAACCTGTCATCCCATATTCATAATAACTCCCTAGCCTAACCACCGCCAATGCATCATTGGCTTCCACGCGTTTCTTCAATCTTTCAATATCCTCCTCGTCTGATGAGATTGCTTCATTTCGACAGAAGACACACTTTTCTTTTTCTGTATCTGATGTAGCAACCGTGTGTGCATGGACACAACCGCAACACAGCATTTTACCGCAACATGACTGGTACTTTCCTTGACGTATATCGATTGGAAGTCGTAGATAGCAGATAGGGCAATCTCCATTTGGCGGAGGCTGCTTGAACAATTTTTCATCAAACAATTTTTCATCAAACAATTCCGCAGCACGTTCTTTACATGCCTTCTTGTGGGCTGGCCAATGCGCAGCCTGGCACGTTCTATTGCAATATTCCACAAGGTTGCATCCAGTGCAAGCCTTGAGGCTACCACCGCCATCATCGCTATTACCGCACGCAGCACAGCAGTGATGTTTAGCAAGACGTTTTTTACATGCCTTCTTGTGGGCTGGCCAATGCGCAACCTGGCACGATCTATTGCAATATTTTACAAGATTGCATGCAGTGCAAGCCTTGAGGCTACCGCAGCCATCATCGCTATCACCGCACGCAGCACAGTGATGCTTACTCTCGTCTGCATTTTTCGTGGTGATGGTGCTCATGATTTATTGTTGTAGGTGATATTATTATTCTTGCTGGTGATGTTTGATTTCTGATCTCTCTATCTCTCTCTCTTGCTGCTGTGTCTTGCTCATCATCATCATTGATTTCCGAGGCCCGATTTCCGAGGCCTGAGGTGAGGAGGCCACATTCAACATCATAAATGACAAAAAGAAGGTTCAAGAATTCTTGGCATAAGACCCATTATTTGGAATAGGCCTCTCATTTGATATCAAGACTGGCCGCTACCCCCCTCCTGTAACCCGCACTCCCCCCATTGTGACAACCCACATCAATCCACAAAATTGGAGAGCAAGAAGAAGCAAGAAGGATCTGATTTTTTATAATTTACAATCGGTACGTAGTGTCAACCGAAAACCAACATATCGTAAGCAGCATCAGCTGCAAGCAATCTGCTAGTCTATAGACAGAATGAGACTAATCTTTCAGCTGGTATCAACATGGATATTGGCATTGGTTCCAATCAGCAACGGTTTCACCTCAATAAGAGCAGAGCACTTCATCTTCCACCACCACCACCACTCTTCTGTAAAGAGACGAAACCATTCGTTCCCACTATACTGCAAATTAATCAACGAAAAAACGCCCAGCTCAATGACAAATCGTGAATCATTCCCATCCCTATCAATTGTGGGAGTTTGTGGATCGATTGGCTCTGGAAAGAGCTTTGCTTGTTCCCTTCTCACATCCAAACTGAATGATCTCGGGTTAGCTAGTAGTGAACAAACCCTCTCTACATCAGAGATACCTGTAATTGCAGCGCACCACATCGATACTGATTCTTTAGCGCATGGTGTTTATGAGCCAGGGAGTAAGGCCATCACTGAGATTGGGGAGGAGTTCGGTCAACATGTGATTGCAGATGGGACTGTCGATCGTAAAGCTCTGGGAGCTATTGCGTTTGGCGATAAATCAAAAATGGCGGTAAGTACAGTTATAAATATCTTTCAAACTGGTGGTAGCAGATTTGATTCGTGTTGTACCTTGGCTTCTAACTTCATGCACTATGCAATAATTTTTCAGAAGCTTGAGAGGATAGTCTGGCCACATGTCAAAGACCTTCTTCTACAGAGAATAAAAGGTATTGAAGAGTCCACAAAAGGAGAAGTAAATAATGGAAGAAGTCACACTGTTGTCATTGTTGAAGCTGCAGTATTACTCGACGCGAATTGGGACGATAACGATTTATTCGATGCAATATGGGTAGTAAGAGCATCTTCTGACACAAGTTGTGAGCGATTGGTTCAAAATCGTGGCATGAAAAAGGAAGAGGCATTGAATAGATTACAAGCACAGTTGGATAGAAGAGGAATCGGAAATTGGAAAGAAGAGCTAGAGAGTGGAGCTGTTACAGCGGTCATCGAAAACGAAGGTAGCGCGGCAGCTGAGCTGTGGAATAAGGTCAAGCAGTGTTTAGTAGATCCAAAGTGCTGGAAAGATGATAGATGTCCACCGGAATTAGGCATTTGATAAGTCAAGTTACAAAAGTTAGATCCCTTTAGTGCCTGCAATTATGGCTACTACACAACCAGTGTTTATTTTCTATGCACGCGTAGTAGTAGAGTGATGACGAGAGTGCTCGAAGACACTTGCATGCGAACGCCTAAACTTCAATGCTGGTAATCCAATGATCATAGTGAAGACATTATTTTCTATTTTCCACTAACATCTACCAAAGATAAACTCGACATATTCAGATTAAGGGAGGTATTGTTTGCATTTTGTTTTGTGGCACCAGCCATACTGCTACCTACTCTTCTTCTAGCTAGCTAGGTCTAAAGAGAGTAATTAGTTTTAGATTATGTCGTTGCCATCATTATTTAGCATGCTACCATGTAGTGAGAAAAAGGCTCTTGTTTCGAAATTGGTCTTCTTAATTGTTCTCTTTTGTCATCACAAAAAGAAGAGCAACGAAGAAGAAAGGGCAAAATCACAAAAGTGAAAGTATGTCCACTCAACATTCAACATAAAACATAATTGCACGATTTAGTGTTGGATATCGGAATTTAACCCACCGAACATCCAAGTTCTTTGATTTATAATATCCCTTAGAGAAAGGAAAAGATGGACTTTGGATCATCAGCAGCGAGGCTGAGAAAGGACCACGAGAAGCTCCGCTCCCTCAACCGCAATCGCAATACATCTCGAACCCTTGCTTCGAATGATGCAACTTCCAAAGCTAAGAAAGTAGAAGAATATCGTAAACAGGTAAATGAGAAAAAGAAACAGGAAGATCTTAAACAGAAAAAGATGAAGGCACACGTTCAGAACGGATTTGACCAGGTCGAACGAAAGCTAGGGGTTATTCGCCAGCTGGGTTCTCAAGGTCGCTATGTCAGTTTAAAGACTGCAAGTGTTCATGGCTTGGGTGATAAGATTACTCTCCCGCCATCCATTTTGTCCACTTTAGCAGAGAGAGATCTGCTAAGCATCAGTCAGGAGCGTGGACAGCCGTTGTTCTTTCGACTAGGTATACGAAGAACAGATGATGTTGAATCATACAGTTTTCCTCAAAGTGATTCTATGAAAGCATTGATGGAAGAATATGGACAAAAAATGGACGATTTCGATAGCTCTATCAGCATTGATTATGCCGATGACGATGATGAATACATGATTCCTGATGATGACGATGGTGAAAGAGAAAGTTGGATGAAAGCGTATCTCGACGAACTATCATGCCAATATATTTCGTACACATATGCAACAGTTGTCGAATTCTCGCAAGATGAAGATCACATTGGACTCCCATTCAGTGTCGCGAACGCATTATTACACCCAGACGGATCCGACAATATCGATAGTCGATTAACAGTTGATCCTGCTGAAGTATCCATGACAGAAAGTTCAACAAATATGGATGTAGATGATGACAAGGAAGGAGGTAGTGACAAAGAAACCGCAGTTAATCTTGATTCAAGTGATGAGAATCTAGAAGATAAAACCCCCGGGCACGCTGCGTATGGACTGTTCCCCGTGCCTGCTTCTGAAATTGAAGTGACGCTGCTCACGCATTTGCCCTTGGGTTCCAAATGCACCTTGCAGCCCACAGTAGATGCAATCAAACAAGGTTTCTACAACGTTAAAAATGTAAAGCTTGCGCTCGAGCAAAGTCTCACCAGGACAAGGGGGTCATTGAATGTAGGCGACCTTATGCATTGTTGGTTCAGAGGAAAGAAATTCGATTTAAATGTTCATGAAGTGATTCCTTCGGATATTGGAGCAATAAGTTGTGTAAATTGTGACATAGAAGTGGATATTGCCCCTCTTCAAACAGATTTAGATCGCGAAGAAGAGTCGAAGAAAGAAGGCGCTCAAAAATTGTCAGGAAATGCGTCTAGTGGGCACACATTGAAAGATGATAGTCCAATTAAATCGCCAGATACATCATTTTCTTTCAGAGATAGAAACATTGATTTACCTTCAGAGCCAAATGATCAAAAGGACAACGTGGTAATGATTCAGATAAGAGGTGCAGGAAAGATAGCCCGAAGGCGATTTGATACACAAAATACAGTGAAGAATCTCTTTGACTTTGCAATCAGTAGTGACTTGCTCGAATCATCGGTGCCATTCAAATTAGTGACACGATTTCCCCGACGAGTTTTCGTACTAGATGCTTTCAAGGAAGATACTCAATTAGCAGAACTTGGTTTAGCAAAGCAAGAAATGTTCATGGTGGAAAGAATGTGATGTACAGTCTAACGTTTTTTTAAGGCTATATTTTTTAGATCTCAGCTGTATCTTTTCTTGAGAGGGAATGCATTCAAAAGACCTCGAATGCGTGCGAAATGAATCTATAAGAAAGACACACAGGTGTAAATTGCTTCTTGTTTCTATCATTATGAATAGAATTCATACAAGATATTCAACATTGTCAAATGTTTTCCACTCTCTTATCTATAATCTCATTGATTTAATCAGAATTTCTTGCAGAATGCTCGACAACCTGTCACAGCAATTATCTATTCAAAACAAAAGGTCTGGTAACAACAAAAGCGAATAGAAGAGCAATATAAACACTTTTGTCCAAACTTCTAGTCTAGCTAATAGTAGTCTCTCCTTTTAACAATAAGCGTTCCAGATTTTCCTGGATTTTCTCAACATTAGATTTTCAATTTGGTCATTTTTGTCGCACCTTGGTCGCACTGAATTTTGACCGTTCGGCGATTTTTATTATTCTTAAAATCCATCAGCATCAGTGCAAATAGAGACCATACGAATACAATATCACCGCTTAACACTGCTACTTTTCTCTTCCGTCACCAATTCATTCTACAGCAATTCAATACATAATGCGTGCAAGATCGCGCTCAAAGGATAGAGAAAGTGGCGGCTCCCTTGAACTGGCACCAATCAATATTGCTCGTTTCGAAGATGATGATGTATCCATCGACTCAATTGATCTCGAACTAACCAGGATTTCCAACAAATATAAAAGGCGCATCGACGAAAAGAAGAAATTCACTCGAATGACTGCACTATTAGCAACGGCGGTGGTTATCCTCTGCTTAGTTACCTTTGCAATATCGAACTCTGCACACCATTCAGAAAAATTCAAGAGCAAAATATTATCAAAGGAGGCTCCAAAGCATCCAGCATTTGGACTTATGAGATCAAGATATGTATCAACCCATCAGGCAATAATACATATCTATAAACACGAGAAAACTCAGGCGGAGTTCATGGCATACGTTCCCGCTGATGAGACGCAGGATAAAGTGTTTGGAATATCGTTCAGGACCAAGCCTACAGATGACAGTGGTGTAGCTCATATAATTGAGCATTCGGTTTTATCAGGTTCAAAAAAGTATCCTGTTAAAGATCCATTTCTTGTTCTCATGAAGGGCAGTCTGAACACTTTCCTAAATGCTATGACATATAATGACAGAACCGTCTTCCCTGTTGCATCTAGGAATAAAAAAGATTTTTTCAATCTTATGTCGGTTTATCTCGATGCTGTATTTGAACCCAAATGTGTTACTGATGAAGGTGACTGGGTGCTGAAACAAGAAGGATGGAGGTATGATTTTGATGAAGATGATAAAATGGAAATCAAGGGTGTCGTGTATAATGAGATGAAGGGAGTCTTTTCAAATCCTCACTCATTGTTGGACAGGGAGACTGACCGCATTTTGTTTCCTGATAACACATACCACTTTGACTCTGGTGGTGAGCCGGAATCAATATCAACGTTGACACAAGACGAGTTTGTTGACTTTTACTCACGCCATTACCACCCAACAAATTCGAAATCTTTTGTGAGTGGGACTGTGGAAGACATACTTGAGGCCATGGACCTTCTTGCTTCCTACATGGATGGATACGAATACAATGCTACTATCAAAGAAGACAGTAAGATTCAGTTTCAAAAAATGAAATTTTCTACCCCTCTGTCACACAGTCTTCCTTATGCAGTTCAGAAAATTGACGACCACAAAGGACAAGACATGTTTGCAATTACTTGGCTATTGAATGATTCTCAAATCAGTCTAAAGGTATTGTTGGGACTCTATGTCCTTGACTATCTACTTGTTGGTACTAATTCGTCCCCGTTGCAAAAATTGTTGGCAGAGAGCGGCCTTGGAACTAGCGTTATTGGAAATGGCCTTAGCACTGGATTGCTGCAGAACACATTTGCGATTGGATTGGAAGGTGTAAAGAGTAGTGACGTGCACGTTCTCGAAGAGAAGTTACTGGATATCCTCACAAATATTGCTGGTGATGGCTTTGAGAATAACGATATTGAGGCTGCCATGAATTCTATTGAATTCCAGTTGCGTGAGGTTCATGCAGGAACAGACCCATTGGGAATTAACATCTTCTTGAACGCTCTGACGACGTGGAATTATGACATGCTGCCGGAAGACGCAATCATTTACGAGGATGCTCTTCTAGACTTGAAGAAGGTTGTCAAAAGTCAAGGCTCGGAGTTCTTCCAACGAATGATCAAAGTCTACCTATTGAAAAATAATCATCGAGTCCACATGCATCTTCGTCCCTCGGAAAGTCTTGAGGCTGAAATGGTTCAAAATGAAGAGAAGAAGGTTAAGGCGTACCGGAACACCTTAACAATCGATCAATTACAAGCTATCAGGTCTCAGACTGAGCGCTTGAATATTATTCAGAACACGGATGATGTGCAAGAGTTTGTGGATACAATTCCCTCCTTGACTCTAGCGGACATAAATCGCTCTGGTGTCGAGTATGACATTGGCGTCGTTGAGAATGTATTTGGATCCGCTACCACGCTTACTACGAACATCATTGAAGGCAGTTCAGGAATTGTGTATATTGATATCGGAGTCGACCTATCTACTCTATCATATTTCGACGTGGAATTATTACCTTTTGTGGTAAGCATGTTAAACGAGAACGACACCATGACCAAGTCACGCTCTATGATCGATCGTGAAATTGGAATGCATACTGGTGGTATTAACATTGAACTCGAATTATTGCCTCTCTACGATAGCAGCAATGAAGACTATATTGCTAGTGACAACAAGCACATGCGATCTCTGCTGTTCTTCCGTGCAAAGTGCACTAAATTCAAAGTGAAAGAAACCCTAGAGCTCATTAAGGATGTAGCAACGAAAAGTATACCAGTTTCACGAGAAAAGGCTATCCAAATACTGGAAAGAAAGATTGCGAATTACCAATCAAACATGTCGTCTAATGGCCATTCGTATGCAATGCGAAGAATTCATGCGAGATACGACACCATGGCATTTCTCACTGAAAATCTTTATGGAATTAACCAGTTCAAAGCATTGAAGAGAATGCTATATTCAGCAAAGCAAGAGTGGAACAAATTCCAGGAGCGCCTCAAAAATGTCATCGGGTCCTTTTCTCACATGCGCTCTGCAGAAACTGTTATAAATTTGACTGGTGATCTCAGCACTCTTCAATATGTGAATGAAAGTATTGAAGATTTTGTCAAATCTCTTGATAACGAGAACATGAGACTTTTCTTCGACGTAGACCATCCCTGGATGGCATTTGCAGTAGATCAAATGTCTACAAACCACGTCATAGTTAACGAAGGTATCTCGATCTCATCTCAAGTTTCGTATGTTGGCGAAGGAGGTATGCTGTTCAACAAGGGCGAGAAGGTTGCCGGAGGAAGTTGTGTCCCGATACAATTCCTCAAGAAGGGCTATCTCTGGGAAACAGTGCGTGCAAAGAATGGAGCGTATGGAGTCATGGCTTCATTTGATCAGACAGATGGATTTCTCGGTATGGTTAGTTACCGCGATCCTCAGCTGCTCATGACAATCAAAGCATTTGAAAATACCTCACACTTCCTAAAGGAGGAACTCGATCAAAATGCCATCACAAAGGAAACCATCAAGACAGCAATAATTGGTTGCATTGGTCTCATCGATGGATCAGCATTACCTCCAAGACAAGCTGGTTGGGTATCTTTTATCCGTCATATTAGTGGTTTCACTGCGGCTAGGAGGCAACAATGGCGTAACGAAATTATATCTGCAGACCTCGATGACTTTCAAGCATTTGCGAATAAACTCGATGCTTGGAGAACACACTCTACTATAGCTACACTCGCCCCGAGATCGATGATCATCAAAGCTAAGCGCGGAAAGGACAGAATCAACTTGAAACTGTTGAGCACGTAAACACTATAATTAGGTGATCTTCACTCTTATACATCTTCCGTCAGAGCATCATCTGTTACACCACCTCGTCTTGCTTCGCCACTCTCAATCCTCTCGTGAAGATGAGTCCTTACTCTTTCAATCAGATCTGTCTTTCTACCGCTTATCCGCTCACCTTGGGAGCGCAAATAAGCCTTCAATTCATCCACCGTTAAATCCTCCAAAGCATTTTCGTTATATTCCTTGAACCAATCAATCCCTGTGTAATCAGTTATGATGGGAGCGGCTTTCCTTTTCCTCTCCTGGACAATCACTTCATCGTCTGGTAGCAACTGGTTGAATGCAGTGATTTGGTCTCCACATGCGGACATTATCCCCTTCTTGTCCCACGTGGTATCATCCTCATCGGGGTCATGTTCTTCTAGGGGCGTACCCAACGCCACCGATTCGATATACTTCCACAATGACTTCAGAACAGGATTTTCAAAACTCTCTCCGATGATAATATCATTGTCTAGATTGAGGTTTCGAATTATATCCTTTGCTGCGGATGTCATGCCCTCGTCAGCGACATGATCTCCGGTCCGTGGAATAGCTCGAATATCATCTTCGTATGCCATGGGCACAAGGAGGAACCCAGGAGGCTGCTCCTGCTCCCCATCATCAAACAGCTGCTCCTCTTGCGGTAGAATGGCTACCAACCGTGAGGTAGCTGTAACCCTTTGTAATAATTCACCGATCCCCATGACATCTTTCCTAATCATGGCTGAATGCAATGTAGCAAACGCAGCTTTGGATCCCTTGACCAACTGCTCATTCGGGTAAGCAAACAAGGTCCGATCAATCAACGAGAACTGGTGCATATTCTTCAAAGCCGACCGTGGCTTAAACCCCAGCAGTAAGAGGCATGCATCATCAGGATTGCCATTGGAAGCACGCTTGATGTTGGCCACTTCTTCCTTTGTCATGGAAACCCTCTCACCTCCAAATTCAACAAATGTATTGATCCGATCACTGGAGATGATTTCTCCCGTTACCTTCGATAATATTTGAGATGACTTCTTTGTTCGTTTCTTGGTCCTGGCGTTGATGGTGATGGGGATGGGTTTCTTTTTGATCCGAATCATTGGATATATATCGAGCATGATTCCAGGGTACGAGCCAATAGAATTGGGATGGGAAGAAGATTGGCTATAGGCATCATTTTGATGGTTGTTTGCATCAGCCGCAGTCGCAGTTGCAGTTCCAGTTCCACTCCCAGATGTAGCATACCAATCTGGGAGGTGCATCGGAACACTCTGAGTTTTTCTCACTCTCCCAAATGCTTGCGAGAACTGTTCTAGGAGCCCGTCTAGATCCAAATCATTCTCTCCGGGGCTATGTTGCAGCATCCCTTGGCTGCCTATGATCCCCGCGTTATCATTATCATTGTCATTGTCACCATCTTGACATTGACCGAATACAATGAAATCATAAAACAGTTTATAATCAAATGGGATCCGATCAGCCCTCGGCAAAGCCCATAACCGAATCACAACCTCATTTTCGACCAAATCCCTATGGGCACATTGCACCAATTTCCTTTCATGCTCACTGCTTCGGATGGGATCATGTTCATTGGTAAAGATCCAAACAGTTTTACTATCTTCTGCTTCCTTGGATGTCCTACTCAATTTTTTGACACATGTTGCTTCATTGAAGATAGTGTTGCAGTCAAAAAATGCGGATCGCAGGGAAATGGATTGACTGGTTTCCGCATGGTCATCATCATCGTCATCATTATTGCGTTGGTTTTCTGGATTATCATCACATTCTTCTCTTTTGGCAGCATAGAGTTCATCATGTAAATTCCTCACCCTGCTACCAGCATTAGCACTTCGATCCTTGTCCTTGTCCATATCCATATCCATATCCATATCCATATCCATATCCATATCAATATCCTTGTCCCTACTGGTATGCGTATCCATATCCATGCAAGACCGAATGGTTTGGATATGATCTACACCGGGTGGACTCAAGTCCATCAATCTCCTCAAGGAATCATTCATATGATTCTCCACTTGTGCCACAGTAGGACAATTAAACAAGACAATTCCAACTCCATCCCGTTTACCTGTTCGCGTGGTAGCAACTGAATTAACCCTGTGATGCAATAATTTCTCTGATGCAATGAGGGCAGCATCAAAGGGTGATATGTATGCATGTCCAGCATGATGGGATTTGGTGCGTATGTAGGGTTTGAACATGGATGGATGAGCGTCAACGAGGATAATGATATGCTGAGCTCCCGGTATTGCAGAGAAGGAGGTGGTATTGTCATTGTTGGTACTACTTCCACTGGCACGCGTATTGTCGGTGGGAGAGTTTCTGTTTTTGGAGGATTGGGATTCATCGGAATCTGACTGAGCCCATTCGGGTGTATCCCACTCAAAGTCGCTCATGCTTTATCCGCATCTATTCGTTGAGGTATAATAGCTAGTGTTGAAGTGTAGAGGTAAGTACTTATATGAGCTCATTTAATTTTTAATTGTACCATAACAGATTGTAACTCTTGCTCTTCTGTGGAATAATATCGTATTACGCATTACGCCTATTTAGTTTTATGGATAACGGGTGTTTGGATGAAAATTAACGCTCTTCATCGCCCTTCTCTTTCTCTCTCATTTTTCATTTTATTGTTTCTTTGATGATCCTCCATGATGATGCGATGATCGATGATCCATGAGATGCACGACGATGATCCATGATCGATGACATAGTTAGTTACAAACTGTAAGATTATTGAAATCTACTGTGCCGTGCGTGACTGATCTCAAGCCTTCACTTGCAACGATGGCAACAGACAACAAGTATGATCGTCAGCTGCGGCTATGGGGAGCGAATGGTCAAAAGAAATTATCGGAAAGCACAATAGTTCTTGTTAATGCGACAGCAGCGGGAACAGAAACCCTCAAGAACCTCGTCCTTCCCGGCATTGGGCATTTCCACATCATTGATGATGTTCAAATTCCTTCTACTAGTTGCAGTTGTGACAGTATCAGTAATACTGGAGACGGCGATGGAAATGGCAAAGACAAATGCAAATGCAAATGTGAACCCTTCAGCAACTTTTTCGTGTTTGATTCTTCCCACGAGGGATCGAAAGGACGAGATGATACATCCAGAAGTCGCGCATCCATTGCAACTCAGCATCTTGCGGAACTCAATCCTGATGTGAAGGGATCATATTCCGATGTTGATTCGCTCGAATCTGCAGACTATTCCTCTATTCTTTCATCGCTCATTTCAAACGCATCAAACCGGGATTCGAATCTATTGGTCATTGCAGCGGATCTGCCACCCAAAATCTTGCATATCATTTCCTCTCTTTGCTGGAATGGAATATCTATAATTGATGGCAATGGCAATGGCAATTCTAGTATTAGTATACCCTTCATCATTGCCAAATCATACGGACTCATTGGTTCCGTGCGTCTCCAAACTCCTCATCATTCAATCATAGAATCCAAACCTGATAACGCAAAACCTGACCTTAGACTAGCTGCCACATCGATCGATCCAGATCTCTTCCCAGAATTGCAACAATTGGCAAACTCCATTGACATGGAATCATTAGATGGTCAACAACACTGTCATGTGCCATACGTCATCTTGTTACTCAAGGCCATGGATAAGTGGAGAATCCAAATTCAAGTCAAGGGTCATCATGATCATGCGGAGATAGATGGAAACGCTAAAAGGCTTCCCATAACCTTCCAGGAAAAAAAGGAATTCCAAACTGTTCTCGAATCGCTAGCGAGAAATATGGACCAAGAGCTCAATTTTGTGGAAGCGAACCAAAACTATTATCTAGCATATACACATTTGGAGTTCCCGGATGAAGGACAAGAGCTGATTGATTCGGCGGAAGCGCGGATTGTTTCCAGAGGTGAAGTTTCCATTCGTGCCAATTCTAGTAGCGTCAACAAGCATGCAAAGGTGAAAGTTGATACCTTTGATGTCTTACTCCTCGCATTGAAGAAGTTCATGGTGACTCATCAAGGCTTCCCACCTCTCAATGGGAGCATTCCAGATATGACCGCTTCCACGCTAGGATATATTGAATTACAGGGTATATACAAAAACAAGGCGGAGAAGGATAAGTTGGAATTGTCCATCATTATAGACGCGATCGGGAGAGAATATGGCAATGATGTAATTCCCACCGTGTCGGAAGACGAATTGTCCATTTTTTGCAAGAACGTTTACAACATTCGTCTCATCGAGACGAGATCCTATGAACAAGAATATCAGTTTGATTTCGGAGATGAGAAGGATGAGATCCTTGGTGAAGTAGCAATGGCAACGTTTGACCCCTACGAAGTACCTGATCACACTCCTTTGCTTTGGTATATTGCACTTCGAGCTTGCGATATGTTTTATGATGAACATGGACACTATCCTGGACAGGATAATAGAGAATTGGCATTAGAGAGTGATGCGAATAATGTGCAGAAGTTTATTGTCCATATTGTTGACAAGCTTGGGTTGAGTGATAATGAATTGGTGCAATCGACGCTTCTTTCCCAGGATGAAGATAAGAAGAACGCATTTGGGAAGGAAATGACAAGATATAATAATGCAGAGGTGCATAATATTGCGAGTATTGTTGGAGGCGTGGCTAGCCAGGAAGCAGTCAAAATGATTACGGGACAGTACATTCCAATGGATGGAAACTACATTTTCAATGGTATTGCCGGAGTGGCAGGGATTTGTAAGCTGTAGGCAAACTGTGAAGTTTTGTTAGACATAAACTATTATAAGTAGGAAGCAGTCAAGATGATTACGGGACAGTACATTCCAATGGATGGAAACTACATTTTCAATGGTATTGCCGGAGTGGCAGGGATTTGCAAGCTGTAGGCAAACTGTGAAGTTTTGTTAGACATTAACTATTATGAGTAGCTGTATGGCCTTGTAATGGCTCTATGCCTTCCTCTACATGACATCAATTGAACATTAATTGAAAATGTTACAGATTCCCAATCTCTTTAAACCTCATAAGAAAGAGTTTTCGCTGGAACGACATTTGTGTGTGTGTCTACACCTAACTGTCAAAGGCACCACCAATCACTACTAATTCTAAACTCTGCACTAACAATTAACAATTTGAATTACATTTACACCCCGGACTTCCATTATTTATCACCCTTTCGCTAATAAGTTTGCGCAAACGTATTCACGATGAAGCCTACATAGAGAATGCCGAAAAGCCACGCATGCCACTTTACAAGAACAAAACCGCTCTGAAATACAAGGACAAGGAAAAGAGCCAATGCCACAACCATTACGATCATACTTTCATTTATACGGCCCGCTGGAAGATCGCTGTAGTAGTCGTCATACATGATCGTGTAGAGCAACCATGGCAATCCAAGGCCTATCAATATGTTGAAGGTGTTACTTCCAAAGACATTCGCAATCGCCATATTCCCAAGTCCAAGACGAGCAGCGCATGTCGATGAAACCAAATTAGGCAGAGAGGTACCTGCTGCGCTTAATGTAACCCCGATGATAGAAGGCGGGATATTCAAAATCGCTCCAACATCTTCAAGGGATTCCACCATTGCATAGCTTCCAACAACAAGAGCAAGAATGCATGCAATGATAGCAACTGAGGCCCTGACTGTAGGAGAAAGCGAACTCTTATTTCTGACATCTGGAATGGTGAAATGAATCACTGCCTTCAATGGGAATGTGATGGTGGAAAAAAATAATTGGATTATTGACATCCCCTTCGGGAAACTGATTAGAGACTCGTGAGGTTCAGATAAGAAATCGTGTTCTTTGTCTGTCTCCACAGTATTTCGATCCAGGCTTTCCTCAAAACAAGGCATCGCAGCATCCAAATGAGCCCTAGTAGGAGCCAAAAGAACGTAATCACGCTTCATTGTAGTCATCTTGATCATAAGGCGAGTCTCATCCACGTCAAAGCTTTTGAAATGAGGAAATATAATTGCATCTTCATCCATAACATCAGAACCGTGTCGAACTGGTACAGAGGTAACCTTTCCATTTGAGAATGTGAAATACCTGAGAAACCATGCGTTCATACCAATCCTTGCTTTATCATAGAACGTAGAGCGCTGCCATAGATAAAGATGCGTTCCATTAGCATCTCTCTGAATTTCATTGATTCCTTCGATTGCGCCATTATTCGGTGCAATATTATCCATGAGGAATTTTGTAGGTTTGAATCCATGGCAGCTTCTGCATGCCATCCCATCCTTCTCTGCGAAGAGTTCTGTCACAGTAGAACTTGTCGATCCTATTGATTTATCGTCTTCTTCGTCAAGGGAATCAATAAAGTTTTGAGTTGGTTCTCTCCCTCCGCAGGACCTCACAAAAGGCATGCTGACAACACTGCTAAGAGAAAGTTGTGTCTACAATTTGTGTGAGCAAAACTTTTAGATATGAATCTTTACAACTTTGGAACGGAATTTTATTCAATATATTGCTTCTTACCTTCACTATACCTCCTTCTAGTTGCTCATCAAATGCCTCGTAATGTTGACCATCCTCGTCAGTATCTTTTGCAGTTTTTATGTTCAAAAAGCTGAGAATCATATCATATTTTGCGCAGACGATAACATACAATACGTAGCATCCAACCAACAACGCCGCATCGAATTTTGAAACGAAAACATATGCCGTTCCATCGTCATCAACTACTCTACGGTCAGTGAGTGAGTTGTAAAAACAGAGCAAGGATAATCCATAAAATATGACATCGCGCATAATAGACGTGGGATCCAATATCAACCTTTGGTTCTTTGACGCATAGATTGCGAAAGCGGTAATAACGAGCTGGTTAAAAATCTGCAGAAAAAAGGTTAGACAGATTGTTCAATTCCCAATAGACATCAATAAGCTGTCATACAAAAGTCTGTGGTAAACAAACATAAGCAAGCATGCATAACGCACCTCTGATCCAACTACAGTTCCAATCCCTAGTGCCGAATGCGTAATGAATACGCTTACAAATGCTGAAAACATTTCAGGCGACGATGCACCTGCTGCCATTAAAGTTGCCCCTGCCACATCGTCAGATATTTTAAATGCCTTCGAGATAACATTTAAAGCAGGAACAAAGCGTTCTTCTGTTACTAAAGCTTGGAAGTAAAAGGATGCGCATGCAACCAATACAAGTAAATACAATGGTTGATTCCAGTCTTCGTTGTTCCAGTCATCTTCTTCATAGTAGTCACCGTCGCCCATTGTATCAGACTTTTGAGTAGATGCAGGGGTGTATGTATGCGTTTATGAAATTGAGATTTTTAAAGATGAGGATTTTAGATACCCTGTTGACGAGTTGTGTCGATATGATAGAGGAGAGGTATTCAGTTTTCTCACGATAGAGAAGAATGGGGTAAAATGATGGCCGTTGAATGACTATATGAGCTGTAAATGAGACTAAATGACAGAAAAACAGCGAGCGGACATTTATTCTCCAATCGCGTTCTAAAAATATTTTAATGTTTTGCAAAAAAGACTAAATGTCTTCCAAAACTCATGTTTCTAATGTGTGTTACTATAGGTATGTAATGCTTATCGAGATAGGCACTAGACTACTTTAGGTTATTTATTATCTTCAGTCATTATCAAATCATTTTATCCGCGTTGCAGGAAATAATTCTACTGTACTGCGTCATTCCATCATTTGTTCTTCAATAACACATCTTTCATCTTTGTACGGTATTCTTCCAGAGGGCATTGATTGTTGTATTTGGAAATCTTAAAAGTCATTCTATACGAGATAATAATATCATATCTGCACCATTCCTTGATTCTTTAGATACAAATCAACAATGAAAGGCTTCAGTAGAGCAGTCTTCTACCTCTGCGCACTGCAATCAGTTTCTTTCACAGTTACTGCGTTTGCCCCAACATTAAAGTCCAGTACAAACTTCAGGGCATGCGGTACTTCTGCTAGCAGTAGCGCTTCATTACTCCAAATGGCAGGAGAGAAGGAGGAGATAGCGAATGGTCCAAGACACTCATGGACAGCGTAGGCAGAGCACCAATGGAATTCGATAAAGAACTCCAGGTCCAAGTAAAGGGGAAGATGGCAGGTCTCAACCCCAATGCATCCAGCGCCGTCGATCTAAAACTATCCGCGAATGCGAGGCTCGTCAAATGGTTGGAAAAGGAGGGAGCCGTATGCACTTGTGCAGGAGTTTACATGTTCCTTTTCAAAACTCAAATTATTTCTTATTTATATTTAACGGCTGCAACAAAGGCCAGCAAGGTGTTGCCGGTCTGATTGAAGTGGCGGTGGACGTGTATACTTCCAAATGCAGCAGTGCTACTTGATCAAGCTATTGTTTCCTTCACATTGACGGTAGTGGTTGATATAGTGAATATTGTTTGAAAGCTCTGTTCAACTTTGATCCTCGAAACCAGTCGAATCAAAAAGACAGTTCTTTGCGTTTGGCTGAAAAGGCGGTTAAGTCAACTGGTGCCTCTTCACCTGTGAGCAAAGAAGTCATGCAGTCTCCAAGTAGAGGCCCAAATTTGAATGCACGTCCGCTTCCTCCTGAAAACACAGCAACATTGGGCGCTACTTTATCCATGACAAAGTATGAATCCTTCGTCATAGTGTAAGGATGGCAGTAAGAGTCAATCCTGTTTCCAACGCTAGGTAAGTGCTCCTCAACCCATCCATCTATCAACTTCAAGATATCTTTAGATCCGTCGTAATCGAATGCTTCCATATTGTTCAAAGCACCTCCGGTAGGGAAATCCACGCCGACCTTGACATAGGCTTTGCCTCCGTTTTGCACAGATTCTGTTGCACTTGACGGAAAAACATAGTATAAACCACCGTCGATGTCGGCTTCTTTGCGGAAGTGGAAAGCTTGGGGAATCGAAGCTGCTACTTCATTGTCAACTTCGTAGTGCGCCCACTGAACCTGCCAGATTTCAAGATTCAATTTTGGTAGCTGCGCTGCCTCCAGCACTGAATTCGTCCATGGACCGCAGGAAACTAAGGCATTGTTTGCAATGATAGTTTCACCATCTTCAGTTACCGCAACAACTTTGCCATCTTTGCCCTCTATATTCAAGGACACAAGTTTTGTATTAACTTTCACATTGCACTTATCACCAGCTGCATTTACCATGGCATTACAAGCTGAAATTTGACATGTACGGTTATAATAAAATGAGCGAAATGAAGCATATCATATCAGGGCACACTCATTTTCCGTCAAGACAAATTTACCTTTTGAAGCACGAATATGACCGGCGGTGTCCTCACAAACACCACTGTAAGGTTTTCCTCTGCACCCTTCGAGTGCAGGATAAGCATCAGCAATTTCGTCGCCTGTAGCATAAAATTTGTGGGGAAGATTTAAGCTTTCCATGACTTCCTTTGCTCCAAGCACTGACCCTTCCACAGTTTCCCCAATATCCTCTCCATAGAATAAAAGTCCATTTTCCTCAAGCAGTTTTTCACCACTGATTTCTTCCACATCTTTCCAGCGCTCAAGAGCTTGAGCTGCCATCTTGCTGAAGAATACATTGCTGTACATCTTTCTGTACATACGAGAATCTCCATTCGACGACGCAGTTGGTGGGGCAATACTTGATCCCTGCTCGACCAAGATGGAGTCAAATCCCTTTTGGGCAAGTGAGAAAGCAGTTGCAGTACCCGCTAGACCACCTCCAATAATCAGTGTCTCAGTGGTCATCGAGTTTTCCTCAATCCACTCGGGAAATTCCTTTCCAATTGGATCGCCATCTCTCGACGGTACTACCTGACTGAGATTTGAAGCAACGTTACTGGGATTTCGACCAGCAAAAAGGGCAAGGTTTGAGGCTTTATCGCGACTGATATCTCTTATCCATCCATACATGAGAGGAGGCTCAACAGTTTGATACAAGTCAATATCGTACCACTATATAAGAAACAGAAAAATATGAGTAAGATGGAACGTATGAAGTGAAATTATATAAAGCATCAAGTCAACGTACCTCGACACTGTCAGCAAGAATGGCTCCTGCCGAACTGATGCTTTCAGGAATATGCATAACTCCTCTTTCATTAAAGATTGCCCTCGCATTTGCATTTGCAAAAGGTGAATTGGTGGCACCTACGCAGTATTTGATTCCATCAGGAAACGTTGCTGCCACTTTTTCAGTGATGGCAAGAGAATTAGCGCAAGGGACGAGGAAATCACAAGTAGTAGAGGCCCAATCCTTGATAGGAGTACATCCTGGAACCTTGGCACATTCAGGAAACAAATCACAGGTCTGGACACACTTTGCTCCATATCTGATAAGTTCTTTGGCAACTGTCGTTCCTACCTTACCACAGCCTTGGACGGTGAAAGTGATTTCACTGATATCTGTGCTTCCATTCATGGCTTCGACAGTACCTAAGATACTTCCAATCACAGAAGATGCAGTTGCAATGTTCGTGTCCACACGACTATTCCGTCCCGCGAGGACAAATTGCTCTCCAGTTGCTTCGACAAGGTAATCCATATCAGTATCTCCAGTGTTAAGATCACACCCAGTGTACATACCCCCTTCAAGAGCTTGTAATGCTCTTGCAGCATCCTCCATGAGGCCCTTGCGCTGGATGACAGAAAGATCCTTGTGATCCGACTTGATGACAACTTTGGCTCCAGAAAATCCTGTTCTGAACATGTCATGTTTCCTGGTCATACCTTTGGCTAGACGAACGGCATCATCGATAGCATCTTCGGTGTTATCATAGTTCAACAGGCGGATTCCTCCATTTCCAGGACGGTCAACATGACCATAAGAGTCTGAATCAATGGCAATGTATAACTTGACACCATCTTGATCCACGGGTGCTTCGAGAACCATTGCACCACGCTCATTTGGGTGCTCAATCACAGTGAATAATTCATGCAGAGGCTGTAGCCCTAGAATAGTCTTGAGTGAACTTGGGGCAAAGGAGACCATTCCCATGGCACTTGAGAGAAGGCATGATAAGATTAAAAGATTCATTTCAGGAAAAATGATCATTCTCGGAATAATGGAATAAATAAGATATCGGATTGCGAGAAAAATGAGAAACAGAATAAAAAAAGGATTGGCGGGCAAACCGACGTTACGCACTGTCAGTGCTTCGTATTTGTGCAGAAGGATTGTGACAGACTGCGACAACAACTATTTCCACCAATGGCATTCAATCGTGGAAAGATCCAGTGTCTTATTGGATAATAAATCATCGTCAGAGTGCAGAACAAACAAACATCATTTATCCCCTTCAGGTAAGGAAGAAAACTGATGGATGCAAAAACACGACAGAAAAGATATTTTAAAAACAAACACCGACCCAACTGAAACTGTAACTGTACGACCACCATCCACCATACGAATTACGAATAACAACGATTTTCATCATTCTCATTCTCAACATAATCACAGATAATCACCCATTATGAAATTTGCATCTATTATAATGCTATCGCTTCTATCGACGACCGCAAGTATGGTCCTAGCAAACCCAAAGTCTGCTGGAAATGCTGGTGGCGCTGGTGTTCATGTCCCCGTGGGAAAAGATGGAGAAGGATTGTACACAGCATCTACCAAAGGCTGTTTCGATGTTATTGACACAGCTACTCCTCTTGTGATCCAGGAAATCAATAAGCAAACAATCAGACCATTCGGATCTCCTGCTTTTCATATTGCCGACTACGGAACAGCTGATGCCGGAACATCTCTTGGTTTGATGACCAACATGGTGAAAGAAGTCCGAAAGCGTGTTGGTGATGATGAGAAAGAGGTTGTGCTTCACTATGAAGATCAGCTAACGTAAGTTTTAAATTATAGATGTGCTGAATCCGGTGCTGGTTCCAGCAGCGAACGAATGCATATTAACGAATGCGGCATTTTATTTAACCCCATGAAAGAACACTTCAACTGAACTGCCTTCACTTCACAGCAATGAATGGCAAAGTGTCTTTAACCATGCTCTCGGTTTAAAATCTGTTTCGGATGCCTACGAAAATGATATTCCTAATCCCTATGCGCTCCAAAACGTCTTCGTCGAAGCATGTGGCGTTGGCTTTCATAAACAATGTTACGCGTCAAACTCCATTGACTTTGGTGTCTCTTTCACAGCAATGCACTGGCTTTCTGATTTTCCTTCTTCGCTCAAAGGTGAGCAATACATGCACGCTGCGAGATGCCCAGTTTCCCCTCAGCCTGAAATGGAACAGGCAGCACAAGATTGGAAAAGTATCCTACAAGCGAGATCCAAAGAACTTGTCCCTGGTGGAAGATTTGTCTGCGTCAACTTTTGTAAGAATGAAGACGGATATTTTCTGGGCCAGACTGATGTGGGCAATTCCATGTGGGATTCATTTCAAGCTGCCTGGGATCAATTGAAAGAACAAAATCTTATTAATGAAGAAGAGAGATTAGGAGTATCCTTTCCAAATTATTATCGAACATCAGAGGAATTCCTCGAAAGCGTCGATGACATTGCCGATCTTAAAGTGGTATCAATTGAAGAGAAAGTCGTGAGATGCCCATACCGAGAACTCTATATTTCTGGGAAAAGTGGGAAGAGTGCTCGGGAGTATGCTGAGTGGTTTGTACCAACGACGAGGACATGGAGCCATAGCACCTTCAAGAGCGCGCTCAATTCTGACAGAGAAGATAAGGAAGACGTAATGAAGCAATTCTGGGGAAATTACATGTCTTTAGTTGAAAAGAATCCAGAAGCCCACGGAATGGACTACGTACATGCTTACATTGTATTTGAGAAGAAGGAAGAGTAAATAACAACAACTAAAAA